>OBLU010005246.1_pt1 | contig 11632 bp, 11 predicted proteins | sample 1518681 | NCBI WGS metagenome assembly OBLU01 (sample SAMEA3539304, study PRJEB22396) | soil metagenome | biome: tundra; feature: field; material: soil | place: USA | collected 2010-05 | depth 0.15 m
ACTCGACCGGAGGAGGTGTGACATGTTTGAGCGTTTTCGTTCCTTGTTCCGCGCGTGAAGGGCACCTTCTGGCGGACCATGTACACATGATGATCTCGATCCCGGCGAAGTATTCAGTGTGGTCGGTGGTGGGGTTCATCAAGGGCAAGAGCGCGATTCACCTGGCACGCGTGTATGGGGAGCAGAAACAAAACTATGCTGGGCAGAGCTTCTGGGCACGGGGATATTTCGTGTCAACGGTGGGAGGCGATGAGGTCACGATTCGGGACTATATCCGCAACCAGGAACAGGAAGACAAACGGCTGGATCAGTTGAACATGTGGCGATGACCTGCCACCGATCAGGTGGCCCAACACAACCGGGGCCGCGTTAGCGACCCCGCTCAAGCCGCTTTGAGCGGCTCACAAAATGAAGCCCCCGGCTCTCCCGGGGTAATCTCACTGAACTGGACCCCAAGTTCATTCCGTCCTTGTCTGGGCGGAGCCCAGTACGATCCCTTGCGTGAATTGAGGCCAATTCCTGGCGGCAATGGAAGGATCTCAATCTGCCAATGTTTATCGGCCAGAACTGCTCCCCTGCGATTTCACAGGCTTGAGCGAAGCTCTTTTAGATTCTTGAATTCCCCGGCGGGATTTGAGCCCGAGTAATCGCTCAGAATGCCTGCAGGTGTCATGAGCAGACATGGTCTTTACTTTCTTTAGTTTGGTGGGGTAGGATTCAGCGCGTATTGACTCACACTTGGGAGGGGCATGAAATGGCGCGAGTGGCTCTCGTAACTGGTGGTACACGGGGAATTGGCAGTGAGATAAGCCGCGCCTTGCAGAAAGCCGGGCGCACAGTGGTTGCCGGCTACCTCGGGAACGACCAGGCTGCCGAGCGATTCTTGCAGGAAACCGGCATCAGAACCTACAAATTTGACGCTAGCAAGTTTGATGAATGCCAGGAGGGCGTCCGAAAGATCAAGGAAGAAGTGGGGGCCATAGAGATCCTGGTGAACAATGCCGGCATCACGCGGGACAGCACCATGCAGAAGATGGACCGCGATATGTGGGACGCCGTCATGGATACCAATCTGGGCTCCTGCTTCAATCTGTGCAAGCTGCTCTTTCCAGAGATGCGGGAAAAGCACTTTGGCCGAATTGTCAATATAGGCAGCGTGAATGGACAGGCAGGCCAGTATGGCCAGGTCAACTACGCCGCGGCCAAGTCTGGAATCCACGGATTTACCAAGGCATTGGCCCAGGAAGGTGCCAGGTTCGGGATCACGGTTAACGCAGTAGCGCCGGGTTACGTGGATACAGATATGGTTCGCAGCGTGCCGCCCGACGTGCTGCAAAAGATCATTGCCCGCATTCCGGTGGGACGGCTTGGGACCCCCGAAGATATTGCGCGCGGGGTTGTCTTCCTGACTGCCGATGAAAGTACTTTCATCACCGGGTCCACACTGTCGATCAATGGTGGGCAGCATATGTACTAGGCCGCCCGCGCTTCGTGGTACAGGTCCAAGCGGATGAGAAGCTGCCCCGCTCGACCGCCTTAAGACAATGGAGCGGGGGCTGAGCTCTAGGTACCGATCACCATGCCACCATCCACGGAAAGGACGGCCCCATGCACAAAGCTGGCCTGGTCTGAAGCAAGCCAGAAATAGGCGTTGGCCACATCTTCCGGTTTGCCCACACGCCTCATCGGTGTGTGATCAATCATGTTGTCGAGGATATCCGGGGGCATGGACTTCAACATGTCCGTAGCGATAAACCCAGGGGCGACGGCGTTCACACGAATATTGTGTTTTCCCAATTCACGAGCCCATGTGCGGGTCATTCCGATGACACCCGCCTTCGATGCCACGTAATTCGTCTGTCCGAAGTTTCCGTTCAGCGCCACCACCGACGCGGCGTTGAGGATTACTCCACCACCCTGGCGCATCATGTATGGAACCACGGCGCGGGTGGTGATGAAGACACCCTTCAGGTTGACATCGATGACCGAGTCCCAGGACTCTTCCGGCATGCTCTTCACGGTCCCTGTGCCGTTGATCTTTACCAGTTGAGCATCGCGCACAATTCCGGCGTTGTTCACGACAACGTCCACGGCGCCCCACTTCTCGACGACTGCATTTACGGCCGCTTCCACAGCAGGCGCGTCGGTGACGTCTACCACCTGAAAGAGCACCTCACCGCCCGCCTGCCGTATCTCCGTCTCAAAAGCTGCGGCTGCCTTATCCGAAACATCCCACCCAACTACGGATGCGCCATCCGCGGCAAAGCGGAGGGCCGTTGCGCGGCCGATACCGGCGGCAGCACCCGTGACTATGACGACTTTACCTAGAACCTTCTGCTCTTCCATCACAACCTCATTGAATCATCCATTCTATGTGACATCGTGCATGCCCCATTCCGAAGAGCGGAGGGGCCTATGCAATTGTTTGCTCCACGTCTCTGGGAGATGCTAACATCAGACTAGAGGAGTTGCTGCACTGCGTCAATATATGCAGCACAACTTGCCGTACGAATTCCTGTTTTGACGCCTTTCCCATCGAGGGAAGACCGATTGCCTAGTTCGGTCCTCCTCGATCGGCCGAGACGCATTCGCCCGTTTAGCCGTGATTGGGCAGGGGGATCCGATACCGGACGCAAGACTCAAACTTGGCGCAGGGGCATCGCCCCGCGAAAACTCAATTAATAGAGCCGATTTCACTTGTCCACATTTCGCGCGGTGCAATACCATGGGTGCGCCATTAACCGTGACTCCCGATCAACTTGCCATTGGATGAGAGTCACTCATTATGGAGGAGAGTACGCATGTCAGCAATCGTGATCACCGCAGCAAAACGCACGGCAATCGGCGCCTTTATGGGTAGTTTGAAAGACGTATCCGCCGTCGATCTGGGGGTGGCAGTGATGAGTCAGATCCTGCCCGGCCTGATTCTGGATGACATTGCGGATGTGATCGTAGGCAATGTTCTCCAGGCTGGTCAAGGCATGAACCCGGCCCGCCAGATTGTGATCAAGGCAGGCCTGCCCATGAAAACCCCCGGCCAAACCATCAACCGTGTGTGCGGCAGCGGGTTGCAATCCGTGATCGGCGCCGTTCAGGGAATCAAATCCGGCGATGGCGATCTCTACATTGCCGGGGGCGTTGAAAGCATGTCTCGCGTCCCGTACCTTCTTCCCGGTGCGCGCGCAGGCAATCGTTTCGGCCATGTAGAGATGGTGGATGCGATTCTGTGCGACGGACTGACAGACGCTCAACTGAATTACGCCATGGGAATCACGGCTGAAAATGTGGCGGAGCGCTGGAATATCACGCGGGAGGATCAGGATGCGTTTGCTCTGGAGAGCCAACGGCGGGCCGCGGCGGCCAAAGCAGCCGGTGCTTTCCGTGAGGAAATTGTTCCGGTCAACGTGCCCGGCCGCAAGGGGGTGGTTGTGTTCGACGAGGATGAGCACGCGCGTCCGGACACCACGGCGGAAGCTCTTGCCAAGCTGAAGCCGGCATTCAGGCCTGAGGCCGGAACCGTGACCGCGGGCAACTCGAGCGGCCTGAACGATGGGGCCGCCCTGCTTGCAGTGGCGACGGAAGACTATGCCAAGAAGCATGGCCTCCCGGTCCTCGCCAGGATCCTGAGCTATGCTACGGTGGGTGTTGAGCCGGCGGTGATGGGAATTGGCCCCGCTGCCGCCGTGCCCGCTGCGTTGAGCCGTGCCGGACTGAGCTTGTCTGACATCGATCTTTTCGAATTGAATGAAGCTTTTGCCGCACAATCACTGGCAGTAATTCGCTCTCTGAAACTGGATCAGGCAAAGGTCAACATCACCGGCGGAGCGGTCGCCTTGGGTCATCCCATCGGCGCATCGGGCGCCCGCATACTGGTGACTTTGATTCATGCGCTGCGGAGAAGTGGCAAGCAGCATGGCGTGGCCAGTCTCTGCATTGGCGGCGGTATGGGAATCGCCATGGTAATTTCCAGCCAGTAGCGGTCTCGGCTCACAGCACCACGCCTGGGCCGGGCCTTGCGTTTCAATGTATAGGCAAACCTATCGACGCTTTGTCTTAGTTGTCTTCTTTGACGCGAGCGAAGCAACAAGCGCTTCCAGTTCTTGAACTCTTCGCTTCAGTTCGTCCCCCTCCCCGGCTCCGGAATCCGACGCCTGGGGGCCAGGACTTTCACCAGTCTGGCTGGCTGTCGAAGGCTCCTGGACGCCGCCGGGAGCAGCATTTCTTCGCTGGATGAATTCGAAGGGGTTCAACGGCGGGGTCATGACCTGGTATGTGTTCTGGTAAATGTCGAGCATCGCCTTCATGTAGCGCAGGGCACTCTCCTGGCTGGCGCGGCCTGAGGCAATCACCATCTGGCGCAACACATCGAGCGGGAAAGTGGAACCCGGCGTCTTGGCGTCTTCGACAATGATCTGGGTGAGGATCAACCGGGTAATGTCCTCGCCCGTTGCAGAATCGACCACCTGAACATGGTCGCCATTCTGCAGCATCGCGGCGACCTCGTCGAGGTTTATGTACCGGCTGTTGGTCGTGTCGTAGAGGCGCCGGTTTTCGTACTTCTTGATGAGGATCTTCTTGGGCTGCATCACGCCTTCAATAATACCGCTTGACAAGACTCTGGATTGGGGTATGATTGTTTTATGCTGCACTGCAGCACATTTTGCAGAACAGTTCGAGTCCAAAGGAGGACGATATGAACACAACCAAGAACACCGCCGGTACGCCGGTATCGACTGCCGCAGCTGAGAAGCCTGAAGTAGTGGAAACGATCACTAACCTGTACAGCAAGAGCGTTGAAAGAGTCGCCGAACTGCAGAAGAAGGGGATCGACATGGCTGTGCAGCAGAATGCCGAGCTGCTGAATGCATGCAAGAAGGTGTCGCAAACCGTTCAGGGAGCATCGAGCCTTTTCATGCTCGATCTGGCGGCTAATGCGTTTGCGCGGTACGCCGACACGCAAAAGGGAGCAATTGACCTGGTTCTTGAGCAAAGCCACGCGCTGGCCGGTCTGGTCAAGGAGAGCGCCACTTCGACCCTCAAGGCTGGCGAGGGCGCAACCGCGATCCTGCTTCAAACGGTGGAACAGTCTGTCGTAGCCCAAAAGAAGGCCCTGGATAACTCCGCGGCGCAGAGCAAGGCTGCCTTTGAAAAAGCCAAGGAGTATTTTGGCTTTACAGGCACCCCGGCCGAACAGGTGGCCGAGTCCTTCCAGCAAGGAGTGGACAGCCTGATCGCGACCCAGAAGCAGCTGCTGGACATCGCCGCCAAGCCTTTCACCACGGTGAACTAGCGGGATCTCTCAGTCCGAGCAGTTGAATACCGAAGACAACCCGGGGTTCCGGTTCCCCGAAAATGGGACAACCGCATGCATTCCTCCCCGGCTGTCTTTCGGTATAACCTTCTAGTGATTTGCAGAAACGGAGCCAGCCATGGGCGAAGGTCAAGCCGGGGGGTCGAAGCCGTTCGATCCGCTCGAGTCGTTTCGAGGACTGCGGGATATCTACCTCGATACCATGGCGAAGGCCATGGTGCAAGCAGTCAACACCGAAAGCTATGCCAAGGCGAGCGGGGCGATGCTGGACACAACCCTGACCATGTCTGCGCCCTTGCGAGAGGGTCTGGAGAAGTCAATGCTGCAGGTTCTCGAGCAGCTCTCTCTGCCCTCGCGGCAGGACATAATCACGTTGGCGGAGCGATTCACCAATCTGGAGATGCGCCTCGACGACATGGATGCCAAGCTGGATCGCATCCTGGGTTTGTCTCATCCCGCCCAGCCCGGGGTTCCGGCCGAATCTGCCGCAAAGCCCGTTGTCCCAGCTGCACCCCGTGTTAAAAGCGATCCGGCCAGCACTCAACCCGCGGTACCAGTGGCCACACATACACCTGCGGCTGCGGCAAAACCCGCAGCCCGGCCAAAGCAGGCAGCACCCGCCAAGAAAGCTGCGAAGTCAGTAGCCGCCAGAATAGCTGCCAGAAAGGGAGCGAAATAGACATGGAGCAGGCTCCGGCTATCACAGAACAGGTTGCACTTCTTGAGGAACGGTTTCGGACCTTCAACAAGGTGATGACTACCAAGGCGGCGATCGCACAAACGCCGAAAGAACTTGTCTGGACGCTGAATAAGGCCAAGCTCTACCGCTACATTCCCGTGGTCCCGAAGGAAGAGCGGCATGGCACTCCTCTTCTGCTCGTTTTCGCACTGATGAATCGACCCTACATTCTGGATCTTCGGCCCGGCCACAGCTTTGTCGAGTTCCTGGTGAGTCGCGGCTATGACGTCTACCTTTTGGACTGGGGTGTTCCTGGGCCGGAAGACAAGCATCTCAAGTTTGACGACTATGCCATGGACTACATTCCTCGTGCCATTCGCAAGGTCAAAGCCATCTCAGGCACGGAAGAGTTCAGCATGCTGGGCTGGTGCATCGGCGCCATTCTGACCACAATCTATGCATCCATGCTGCCCAACGACGGGCTGCGCAACCTGATCCTGCTCACTGCCCCGCTGGATTTCGGCAACAAGCAGGACATCACTTTCGCGCGCTGGACAGACGAGAAATACTTCGATGTCGAAAAGGTCCTGGCAGCCTTTGGAAACATGCCTGGCGAGATGATCGACTACGGCGCGAAGGCCCTGAAGCCGGTCGAGAATTACATCGGCAATTACATCAAACTCTGGGACAACCTGGATAATCCGCAGATTGTCGAGGCATGGCATGCGATGAATACCTGGGTGACGGACAACATCCCACTGGCCGGCGGAGCCTTTCGGCAACTGATAGTAGATCTTTATCAAAACAATCGCCTCATGATGGGTGAAATGATCATTCACGGCCAGCGTGTGGATCTGGGGCAGTTGCAGGCAAATCTGCTCACCGTCATCGCGGAGGGAGATCACATTACCCCTCCGTGCCAATCGGAGGCTATCCTTTCCAAGGTGGCCAGCCGGGACAAGGAGATCTTTCGCGTCCCGGGAGGACACATCGGCATTATGGCGGGCAGCGGCGCACACAAACGAACCTGGCCACATATCGACGAATGGCTTGGCGTCCGATCAAACCAAAAAGCGGCTAGCAGCAATTGACTGGGTTTACACATAGCGGGGAAGGATAGCCAACTGACCAGAAATCTCCGTTGTTGGATAGTCCGCAAGAGTCCCAGGTCTCAAGTTCAAGAACTGTGACCTGCCCCTTCAATTCGTCCAATTTGGAGTACGATTCGGGCGAACGGACGAGGGCCCTGAGGCCTATGTCAGTTGGCGATAACAGGGGTGGCTGTTGAAAAAGTCGATCTCCTCCAAAAACTCAGGAAAATGGGTGATAGAAAAATGTTCAGGCGACCCGAGAAAGTCGCTTATAGGGCATCCTGGCGCGATCCTATTTCTGGCAATTTCCAAGCCTGTTGGATTCGGTGAAGAGCGCATGCCCGCTGGGCCGGGTTGGTACACCAGAGGAAGCCGCTGGGGCGGTACTTTTTCCCTGCAGTCCTGCGCCTCGCCAAAATTGGGTAGTGTCCTATTAGTGCGTTGCTGCTTTTTCACGGGCGAAATATTTTCCCCCATTCACATGCAAAGCCGTGCGCAAAGCCCGTCAATTCCATTTCTAAGTGAATGATTCTTATAGTTTCACGCTCGGTTGGTGTATTGCATACAGGCTAGTGATTACACTTTTCCAAGCTCGAATGTCCGAGTCACAATCCCCCTGGAAAAGGCGACCGCTCTTTGGATGCCCACTGCCCGTTCGGACATGGTAACCACTCGGCGAAAAGGGAGGATATTATGCGTCAAGGCTTTTGCCGTGTGCTCTTGGTTTTGGCATTGCTTCTTTCCCTATCTCGTGCGTCTTTTGGCGACACATTTCCAGTCAGCGGCGTTCTTGAAGACAGCGGGGACATTATGGAGGGATCAATAACCCTTCCCTCCTGCACTATCGTCGGGGGCTCTCCGGCCGAGTGGGGCGAATTCGGCACTTTGTGGACAATTGGGAGTGTTGCAGCGGGAGAGATTGATGTTGAATTGCGAAGCTTCGGCGGTTGGAGCTTCGACGGATTCACCGGCTCGCAATCTTTCGGGCAATTCCTTGTTGTGACTGGTCCGTTTACCGTTGAGGATGATAGTCCCGCGGGAGTTCCGTCAACATGGACTGGTGAACTCGATCTTTCAGATGACTTTGGGACAACGCTTTTCGAGATACAAATGGCGGGCGCTGGAACAGCTTCTTTTTCTGGAAGGCCGGGACCGGAATCTGACGAATTTTATCTCATTTATGGGACTGCTGACGTGACCGGCGTGGGCCAAGTTGTTTACGAAGCGCCCAGTGTTCCCGAACCGAGCACGTTGACACTCCTTGGCATTGGTATTGCGACAATTCTCGGCATACGATTACGCCACCGCTCCGAACGCACGACAGCCCCCAAGTTTCCGAGAGGACTCATCTAGTGCATTGCATCAGGACACTACCCAAAATTGCGATCTGCGGTCGAATCAAAGAGATGGCAGGTACACCTGACTTGGCCTGTGCCCGTGCAAGACTGACCTCATGCTGCGCTGCTTCGTGAGTTTTCGGCAGCGCTGCGTAATTGAAAAGTCCGGCCTATTTCTTCTTGGACGGAGCCGCGAGGATACGGCCGCTTTTAAGTCCGCTGCGTCTGCCAATTTCGCCATCCGGGCACTTGAATACAACTACTTGAATATACACACTTTGCACGAATTTTCTGCCTTCTATTCATCTCAGTTGAAGTGCTTTTTTCCTGCCCATTGCGCCCATTCTGTGACCAATAAATTTTAGAGCCCCTGGAAGCTCCCCTGAATTGAATTGTGAGTAGGACTTGAGGGCTCATCCGACGCAACGGTGGAGTAGTCAGCGGTGTCGGTTGGGGGCCTCGCTAGTCCGGAATTCCTCAAGAGGTATAACCCATTGATTTAGTGAATCTTAACCCGTCTTGCGCTTCCATCCGGTCTCCTTGGGATTGCTGCATTTTGAGCTGATGTGCCCATTCTGTGCCCAAGAGGCAGTTCTTGCCATGAATCGCATCTGCTCCATTCTGCCTGCACACAACCAGAGGTGAATTCATGAAAAGCGTACTTCCCTTCTTGCCCTTCAATCATAACGCGCATCTGAAGTTGCGGGTGGCGGGTTGCCGGGGCGCCATGGCGCCCCCAGTTGTTCTTTCCGGGACACCGCGGCTCTCCCAGAATGCAGCTGGTGAAACCCGGCGATCGAGGTCGACAGGCGGCATTGAGCCGGGAGTATTGTTCTTCCGTAAGTTCCAGGAGAACGGATCCCGGCCCCTGTTCGATGACCCTTCGAAGCGCCTCGCGTCCGCCAAGCCTTTTGAGGCCACCGCCCTTCTCGGCGAGGACAGCCACCTTCTCAGGCGACTTGAACATCAGCGGCCGGGGCAGGATAGCCCGAAGATCCTCGTCCAGGAATTGGCACCTCCAACAGTCGCGGAACTGTACGAGCATGTGAACACGGCGCCGACCCACTGGCCGGGGACTGACCCCAACGAAGGATGAGAACGGCAGGATGATTCCGCCGGAAGTTCCCGCTCCGCCGGCGGCGGTTGATTTCGGTTGCAATGCAGGCTCCGGAAAGCGCAGGACCCGCGGTGAGCCATGCCCATTTGGCTCTTCAAAGCACCACTTGACCAGCCACTTGGGCGGAGGGGCTACCGATGCCTCGGGATCGTGATAAAGGTACGGGACTCCGGCACGGTTGACAGATGGGGGAATCGGAACGAAGTCGCCTTCCCCCCGAATTCTGAGGCCTTGCGCGATCGTCCTTCTCGTTGCGCTGAAGACGAGCCCTTCCGGCCAAAGGAAGAACGCACTGGCCTTACGATCCCCTGCCACCGATTCGAGGGTTTCCTGCCAGGACTCCCCCCCTTCGTACTTCATGCTGTAAGCAACGAATGCGGCTGCGTTGTTCTGGTCATCCGCATCGACCGCAAAGACCCCCGATGACGGCCCAGTGGCGAGGCCCCAGTTGCAACCGCGGTTTTCGGAATTGAACCGTTCAAGTTGGGCAATGTCACAGGTGGCGCTCTCGATCAAGATTTGTGCATGCGCAGACCGGCCATGCGCAACCAGTGGGAACAAGCGCCAGAGGCGACCTGCCGCCTGACGCACTTCGATTGGGAGCTCCCCCGCATTCTGCGGGAAGCCTTGCATTGTTGTCATGGTTGTCCTTTCAGGTTCGGCAGCAACCGCTGCCAGTTCGGGGCAGCAGCCAGCTAGCCTGTGGAGTGTTCTGGAAGTAATACGATCTATTGGAGGAAGCTGCCAAGTTGTCTCGAAGAAGGTGGCTACTTGTTTCTCCGATCAACTCTGATGATCGAGGGGAGGCGGCTTCGGATTTGGTTTGCGCCCCCACGACCGCAACATGAGTCCTAGTACGCCTTTGCACACGGGCCTTGGAATGAATGGATCAAGATTGGGGATATATGAATGATTGTTCGATTCCGCTAGTCATTCTCCTTTCTGTTGTTTAAGGCGCCGAGCCACTGTCCGGATAGAACTGGCTTGCGGAGCACATTGAAAATGTCGGATATTGCTGCCAGGGAGATCGTGGCCCGAGCATTCGGGAAACTCCCTGCTTGGCTCTCGCGTCATCTCCAGAAGCTGTTCTCGCTTCAAGATCCGCGATGCCAAAGCCGATGGTGCGGTAGACCACTGTTTTTCTCTAGCACTTAGTGCTATACTTTCAAACGTGAGCAAGTCCATTAGCGGAAAGCTGTCGGTTTACAAGAGCAAACCGTTCGCACGTTTCGCAAAGAAAGCAAGCATTACTGACGGCATTCTGTGGAGAGCGGCACGGCTCGCAAACGAAGGCATCATTGATGCCGATCTGGGTGGAGGGGTGATCAAGCAGCGTATTGCGCGCGCGGGCGGAGGGAAGTCCGGCGGCTCACGTTCGATCATCCTCTTCAAGAGGAATGATCGCGCCGTTTACGTGTATGGCTTCGAAAAGAAGGATCTCTCCAACATCAAGGGAGACGAGCTTGAAGCTTTCCGAGAACTCGCAAAGGTAGTTCTTGGCTACACCAATGCCGAAATGGCAAAGCGAGTGGAAGATGGAGCGCTTCTCAAAGTTGAATGCCCGGAGGAAGAAGACAATGGCTAAGAAGTACCGCACTGACGTCATGGCCGCAATTCACGAAACTGCGTCCGATTTACTTCGCGTTGGCGGAATGGATCAGAAGACCATGCGCAAGTTCGATATGCTTTGTCTGACTCCAATTCTGCCGATGACGCCAAAGAAGATTCGGGCGCTGCGTGCCCGTGAAAGAGCAAGCCAAACGGTATTTGCAGCCTATCTGAATGTGACACCGAGCCTGGTCAGCAAGTGGGAGCGAGGAGAAAAGCATCCACAAGGAGCATCGCTCAAGCTGCTTTCCCTCGTAGAAAAGAAGGGTCTCGAAGTTGTGGCATAGAATCGGTTGCGCGATCTCGTACAAAACCGTCCCACAACAATTTGGCCGGAAGCTGGAAAGCTGAAGATCGAATCGCCCACCAGAAGAAACCTCAATGAGTGAAGTTTCTTGCACCGAGGCCCTCTCGCGATGGGTCTCAGAAAGTGTAAAGCCTAAGATAACCGGCCAATCTTTTTGAACCGCGCAAATGTGAAATAGCTCG
>OBLU010005247.1_pt1 | contig 11631 bp, 12 predicted proteins | sample 1518681 | NCBI WGS metagenome assembly OBLU01 (sample SAMEA3539304, study PRJEB22396) | soil metagenome | biome: tundra; feature: field; material: soil | place: USA | collected 2010-05 | depth 0.15 m
CAGCAGCTCTCGCCGCCAGGTCGGCATAATCCCGAGGTCGGCGTAATGAGCGCCGGACAGGCCGCGGGCGACCAGGCCCCGCAGGAGCGCCAGCCGCCCGGCGCCGTCCTCGGAGGAGGCCACGTCGATGCCCGGGATCTCCCGGTGCCCGCCGGCGTTGACGCCGGTGGCGATCAGGGCGTGCACGCTGACGGTGCGGCCGCCCTCGCACCAGGACCACCGAGGTGGTCTACCGGCGCGAACTGCGCCCTGTCCTGACCACCGGAGCAGAAGCCATGGACAGGCTGTTCCCGAACTCCTCGGCCCCTGTGCGCGGTACACGGAGGCAGCGCACCAAATCTGGTCACCAAACGTCATCAGCCGCCCAATAGCAACAGAGCGTGTAACCTCCGACCGGCACACCTGGGTGAGACGGCGCACGGCTGGCCGACGTCCGAATCTGCCGAATAGCGGGCGTTGCGTACCCGTATACTTATGCGCTGGCCTGTATATTCCTAATGGTGGCGGCGATCGTCAATTCAGCCTTGTCGTTCGTACCGGGAGCGCGCCGAACCGATTACGAGCGCAAGACGAACGGCAATCGTGGTGGCGCAGATATACGCAGATTGTCCAGTTCGGTGTCGCCAGCGGGCGGTCCCCACGTCAGGCTGATTAGGTGCAGTGAGCGGTCCATGCGGCCAGGACTATGGGCCTGCTCATGAGATGCGTCAGTAGTCCCAGCGCGGGTTCTACTACGCCGGTTGCTCCACCAGTTCGCGGACCTCCGCTAAGACCGGCGGGTGCCCCACGGCGTTGGAGTATGCAACCAAGGTCAGGCAGCGGATGAGCACGGGCGCCGAGCCTGGAACAGCAGGTCGGGCGCGCCATCCTGGCGCCCCCCGCAGGGCGGCAATGCCAGTGTGGCCGGAGTTGGCCGCCACCTTGTGGCATCAGGCTCTGAAGTTCGACTGGAAGACGTCCACCTGGCCTGACTCGTTCACCATCGCCAGCCGGGAGGTCACGTGGTCGAACGCGATGTCGTCGCATAGCCCGTCCTGGGGCAGGTAGCGGGACTTCTCGCCCGGCCAGTTCACGTCCACCACGCGCCGTCCGCGGAACCACAACAGGTCGCCCCGCGTGCTGCAGATCAGCCGGTGCGGACGCGTTCCTAGGGACGCCGTGACATCCTCGCGCACGCTCGCCAGCCGTCTCCTGTGCACGATCTCCCCGGGTGCGCGGGCGGACGACGACGATCTAGCGGAAGGACGCGCAGGCGACCAGCTGCCCGTCGGGCGAGATGCCAAGCTGGCATCCGGCGCCAACGGGGAAGTTCGCGAACGAGAAGTCGACGGGGCGCGGGTCGTCCTGGGCACCCACGACGACCTTGTTGGAGCCGGCGAAGATGTTCGGGCCGCCTGCCATGGCGACCGTGCTCCCAGCGGAGTCCACGGTCGCGATCGCGAGGGTGCGGGGGCCCGGTGCCTGCCAGATGACCGACCCGTCGGCGAAGTCCCGCACCGCGACACGGCGCCCGTCGAACGTGGCGAAGCGCTCGCCACGGTGCTCGCCGCCATCCGGGTGCCGATGTCCACGCGCCTGATTCAGTGACCACGAGGGTGTCGCCCGCCCTGAAAGCCACAGAGAGCTGCCCGGAGTGCCGGGGATGCGCGCGGTGAAAAGGCGACGCCCCAGGCCAGGCGCTTTGCTCGCGCCCGGCTGGTCCCGGGGCAGGCGCTTTGCTCGCGCCCGGCTGGTCCCGGGGCACGTTCACGTGGAGCACGTACTGGTCACCGGCCGCCACATACGCGTCTCGCGCAGCGGCGACTGCCTGCACGCCTTCACCAGCTCCCGGCAGGGCCAGGCGCGCGTCCCGGTCGGAGGCAAGCGCCTGCGAGTACCCATCGGCGTTCTGGGGTTCGTGAGAAGCCTCGTCCTCAGGGTCGCCCGTGGACTTGCTGCCCATCCAGGCCACGAAGCGTAGCCCGTTAGGCCAATCACGGCCAGGGCGATGACCACTCCGGCCGCCACTATGAGGATTATTCACCACAACCATCCCAGCCGTGGTCGCTCTACAGTTCTACACGATGGTGTGAATAAGCCTCAAAGAGTGCGGAAATCGGTGCCTTGTTCGCAACGGTGCGGGCAACCCCGAAAACGCCGCGTTCGCGTCAGCGAGCGTCAGCAAACAGCAAGAACGCGTCGGTCTGGATACCCATCTCGATGAAGCCGAGGGCGGTGTTGACGGCCAGCATCGGCGTGTTCGTGATGTCGTTGCCGGTGATGACGGCACGCACGTCGGGGCGGTCGGCGGCCAGACGGCGCAGCGATTCCAGCTTGATGTGACGGGCCAGGCCGCGACCGCGGTGCGCAGCGACCACCGCGCTGTCCTCGATGCGGGCTACCGTGCCTGGCTCGGGGCCGACCCGCAGCTCAGTGTGGCCGACGACCTCGCCGGCGCCGTCCACGGCGACGGTGACCCGGGACTGGTGGCCACGGCGGGCAACCGCGGCCTCCAGGTCGCGGACCCGGCCGGAGGTCCACGTCTGGGTGGCGCCGGCCTCGGAGGCGTTCGGGGCATCGTTGATCGCGTTGCGGGCTCGGGCGTACGAATTCAGCACGTCGTGGGGTGTCGCGCCCACCCAGGACTGGAGCCGGCAACCGGGCACTGGGCGCGGCGCCGGCAGGTCGGCTGGCAGCTGCAGTACGCTGAGCCGCAGCCGGTTGCCGGTGCGGGCGCCGGCGGCGCGGGCGAAGCGCTCGCCGTCCGGCTCGGTGAAAGCGCCGTGCAGGGTCCGCCCGCCGCGCGTGACGCACTCGGCGGTGACCGCGGCGAGCAGCCGGCGCCCCAGGCCGCGGTGGCGGCGGTCCGGCGCGACCAGCAACTCGTGCAGGTGCGGGGTGCTGGAATGGGCGGAAATGCCGGCCGAGGCGAAGCCGGCCACATCACCCGAGGCATCCCGGGCGATCCAGTAGCCGCGCCACTCGAACGCTGCCGGATAACGGACCCAGGCGGCCAGCTCGGCCGAGGTGCGCAGCAGGTCGGCGCCGCCCCACACCCGATAGCAAGCCACGTGGACCGCGTGCACCGCCGCCAGGTCGCCGTCAGCGGCGCCGGCCGGGTCCAGCCGCTCGATCGCCGCGGTGCCGCCTGCCGTGTCATCCATCATGTCTTGGCACGTTAGCCGCGACCGCCGTGGCGCGCATCGCATTTTCACAGGCTCGTTCAGCGGGGCGGCGTCAACCGTGGGTACGGCCTGAATAAGCCTCTATGTACGGATCGCTGTTCCGCATAGAACAATCCGGAAGGCGCGGTGGCGCAGATGAGAAAACCCGGCAGAGCCGGGGAACGAGTGCCTGGCGGCACTGACGGCTCTGCCCGGGAGGCCTTGCTGGGCCCGGCCCCGGCAGGCGCGAGGGGCGGCGCTTGCCGGGTGCCCGCTAGGAGGAGCGGGCGTCCTTCATCGGTGACCGCCTAGACATGACCGCCGGGCGCGGCTCCGCATGCCAGGCAGGCGAACCCTGTCGGCCGGCGTCTTGTGCATGACCGCGCCTTCTGGCGAAGAGTCCGACACGACGACGGTTACAGTTTCCCGGTCCCGCGTGCGCGCGATGGTCACCGTGACCGTTTCCGTGCCGTCGCTGGGCACGTGCTGTATCGCATTGGCAACTAGCTCAGATGTGATGATCTCGCTCAGATGTGATGATCTCGGCGTCGTCAGCATACGTGCCCAGTTCGTGGAAGCCGAGCGCGGCCCGGACATGGAAACGTGCCATCGGCACCGATTCGGGGATGCTCGGGAACACGAATGTGATCAGCCGCGGATCGATTTCTACCGCCGTACTTACCATGGCTTTGTTTCCCTTCCGCGCTTGCCTGGTGGCAGCCTGCACCGGTCCGGCGGGCGATCGGTAGATAACAGGAATGACATGGCAAATAGCGTGCGCTTCTGGCAATCCTGCCTGCGTGAACGCGGAAAGGGTGCTCTCACGAGTGAGAGCACCCTTAATTGCCTGGTCTAGTGCCGGTGGTTTACCTGACGGCCGCCGTGAACGCTCGCCAGGCGTCAGCGGTGAAGGTGAGCACTGGGCCGTTTCGGTCGGTGGTGTCGCGGACCAGCACGGCCTCAGCTGAGGCCACCTCTACGCACTCCCCGCCGTTGGATCCTGAGTAACTGCTTTTACGCCAGTTGCTTTCCATTCCTCGCACATCCGCTCTTCCCCGGAACGCTTCGTTCCTGAGCGTATCGAAGCGGGTGAGCAATCCGGCGATGATTTCCGCGTCCTCGAACACCTGACCGGCGACCGCGGTTTCCACGTATGCCGCGCGCTCGGTGAGCGCGAAGCCGCCGAGCAGGCCGGCGTGCGCGGTGCTGGACACGAGCGAGCTGGGCCGCCATGGCTTCCGGTGAGCCGACGCAGCGGCGAAGGACGGCTTCGTCCACCAGGAACCACGCCGTCGGCGGGTCGTCGCGGGTCAGGATCGCCTGGCGCGCGAGCCGCGTGGCGAGGCGCGCGCTGACCTCGTCTTCGGTCACGCCCGGTTCGACGGTCAGGATCGCGCGGGCGTACTCCTCGGTTTGCAGCAGCCCGGACAAGACACATGGCTGCCACAGGCGCAGGGTTGCGGCGTGCTGCTCGTGTTCTATCCAGCTGCGGAACCACGGCGGGTAGCGATCCAGGTGCGGGACTCGGCGTAGAACTCGCCGAACCACCCGTCACGGTCCGGGAACGCCCGGTCGCACATCTGGGCGAACAGTCCCCGCAGAGCGCCAGGACAGCGAGGCCGAGTATCCGGCGAACCAGCAGGTAGACGAGCACCGGCCAGCCAGCCATCACCGCGTCAAGCCCGCTGGCATAGCGCAGGTCGCCACGCAATCGAGTATTCGAGCGGGGGCGCAGCTGCTGCCTGCTGTACCGGGTGCCGGGCGCGGGGACCTGCGGCGACTGCGTGCTGACGGCTAGCCGATCACGCTTATCCGATGACACCGAGCAGGTCGGCGCGGGCCGTGGCGAGCGAGGGGCCGTACCAGGTCAGCAGCCGGCCCGAGACGAGCACGACGCGCTGGGCGGGGAATTCCCCCGGCCCGTCTTCCGCGGTGAACGGGTAGGGCTCATCAGGCAGCAGGACCACCTCGGGCGCGGCCGCCCGGATCTCCCCCACCTCGACGCGGGGGTAGCGCCCCGGGCCCGCGCCGAACACGTTGACTAGGCCCAGCCGCGTCAGCATGTCGCCGGTGAACGTGCGCGCGCCGACGACCATCCACGGGTCACGCCAGACCGGTACCGCGACCCGGCGCCCGGGCCGGTCTGACCAGGGCCGGGGTGCGGGCCCGGCCCAGGCCCGCTCCGCGGCGGCCAGCCAGCCCGGTGTGTCCAGGCCCAGCGGCCCGGTGAGCAGCCGCCGCAACGACGCCAGCGCCCCTGGCACCGACTCGATCACGGTCACCCACACGGCCAGGCCCGCCTCCCGCAGCCGGGCCACGTCCATCTTGCGGTTCTCCTCCCGGTTGGCGATGACAAGGTCGGGCGCCAGGGCGGCGATCCTGGCCCGTTCGGGATTCTTGGTGCCCCGGACCCGGGTCACCGCCAGGCCGGCCGGGTGGGTGCACCAGTCGGTGGCCCCCACCAGCCGTCCCGGGGCCGACACCGCCACCGCCTCGGTCAGCGAGGGCACCAGCGACACCACCCGCCGGGCCGGGCCGTCCAGCTCCACCGGGCACCCGAGATCATCCCGCCACACCGTCACCGTCACACGTTACGCCGGTACTGCCAGCCGACCTCGAAGAACGCCTCGCTGATCTGGCCGAGCGAGCAGTGCCTGACCGCCTCCATCAGGGCCGCGAAGACGTTCTGTTCGCCCGCCGCCGCCTCCTTGAGGCGGCGCAGCGCGGCCGGGGCGGTCTCGGCGTGCCTGGCCTGGAAATCGGCCAGCCGGTCCAGCTGGCTCTGCTTTTCGGCCTCGGTAGCCCGGGCCAGCTCGACCTTCGCGGGCGCGGCACGGTCCACGCCAGGGTCGGTGAACGTGTTCACGCCGACGAGCGGCAGGCTACCGTCGTGCTTGCGGTGCTCGTACAGTCGGCACGGCCTCCTCGACCAGGTCGGCGAGCTGGTCGAGGACGAACGAGCCCTGCAGCGAGTTCTCGTTGCCGGCCAGGCCCCATTCCTTGTCGATGATCATCTGGATGGCGAGCGCGCGCCGCACCGAGTGCGCGGTCGGGGTGGTCACCGCCTCGTCGTAGGCGTTAGTGTGCAGGCTGTTGCAGTTGTCGTAGATGGCGCACAGCGCCTGCAGCGTGGTGCGGATGTCGTTGAAGTCCATCTCCTGCGCGTGCAGCGGCCGCCCGGACGTCTGCATGTAGTACTTCAGCTGCTGCGCGCGGGGCGAGGCGCCGTACTTCTCCCGCATCGCCACCGCCCAGATGCGCCGGGCGACCCGGCCGATGACCGAGTACTCGGCGTCCAGGCCGTTGAAGAAGGAGAGGTTGGGCGCGAAATCGTCGATGCTCATGCCCCGGGCGAGGTAGGCCTCGATGTAGGTGAAGCTGTTGGCGAGCGTGAACACGAGCTGGGTGATCGGGTTCGCGTCGGCTTCGGCGATGGTACCCGGAGATCGAGACCGAGTAGAAGTTGCGCACCTGGTGCTCGGTGAACCACTGCTGGATGTCGGCCATGCAGCGCAGCGCGAACTCGGTAGAGAAGATGCAGGTGTTCTGCCCATGGTCCTCCTTGAGGATGTCGGCCTGGACGGTGCCGCGCACGTTAGCCAGCACCCAGGCGCGGACCTGGGCGGCCTCCGCGTCGTCTGGCTCGCGGCCGTCCTCCTCGGCGAATGCCCGCAGCCGCTGGCCGATGACGGTGTTGAGGAACATCGCCAGGATGGCGGCGCGGCCGTTGATCGTCATCGACACAGAGATGTCCGGCCGCCGGTCGGGGTCGCGGCCGTAGAGGGTCACTGGGTCGAACGCGGCCGACAGCCGGGTGGCGTCGCTGCCGCGGGACAGCAGCCGGAACCGCCGGCCAGCAGAACAACCGGACCATGAGCAGATAGATGAGGCGAATCAGCACGACCGCCGAGGATAGAAGCCCAGGCCTGACCCAATGCACCAGTTCCGGAACGGCGCAGGACGAAGATCAGGCAGGGCCATTCAGGAATGTCAGCAGGATTGGTCCCGAAAGCTGGCGCGCTCAACCCGCCAGCGCGGGGACCATCTGGCTTGGGATCAGTGGTCGGGTTCGAACTTGAAGGAGAGCTGGAGCTTGGTGCGATAGGTGATCGCCCCGCCCTCGTCCAGGTGAATGTCCTGCTTGACGACCTCGGCCACCCGCAGATCGCGGAGCGTCCCGGTGGCAGTCCTGATCGCCTCCGCTGCCGCGTCTTCCCATGAAGTGCTGCTTGTCCCGATGATCTCGGTCACCCTGTACACGCTCATAACGCTCTCCTTTGACCACGTGCGGCCCGCTCCGGGGCTGCTGCGGCCAGCCTTTCACAGAGCCACCCTGCCCGGTCGTCGATGCAGGCAGGTGATCGCCGAGAGCGCCGACCCGGGTGGCCGACGCCTGCGGCTTCACCGGCGACCGCGGTGCCGAATCCTCAGCTGCGCCCGCGATGATCGGCCCGCTGTCGGAACGCTCGGTCATGCCGCAAGTCATGCGTCTCGCGGGGGCTGCGCTGATTGCTCAGGAGGTCCAGCGGCGGAGCGGATGATCATCATGAGCAGCTCATAGGAGCCGGCCAGTGCGACCGCCGGCCATGCGGCCACTGTGGCACCCGCCAGGCCATCGCCTAGGCCGTGCGCCACGTTGGCCGCAAGCGTTGCGGCGATCCCCAGTCCCAGCAGCCACCTCGCTAGGGCAGGAACCGGTGCTTTCCGCCGCGCCGAGTCGAGCATCACGATCGAAGTGGCGTAGATTAGCCCGTCCATCGTCAGCGAGACCGGTCGCCCCGTCCGGCCTGCCTCGCCGTGCGCCCGCACGAGAGCATAGGCATGCTCATAGGACGCCATCGCCGCTACACCGGCTACGGCGCCCGCGGTGGCCCGCCTGATGACCCGATCAGCCGCCATCACCGGGTATCACCAGGAACAATGGTCATGGTCAGGGCGATAGAACCAGCATGCGCAATTGGCAGGCCTTGGTCCTCGGACACAGTCTCGCCTGGGGGGATCCTGACGGTCAGGAACCCGGGGCGTCGCCATGTCCGGAAGACGCCCGCAGCGCATCGGTCAGCAATGCGACCAGCGCCCCGAGCTGCACGTCGGCCGGCGAGGAGGCCTCCTGGTCCGCCCCGTCCAGCGCCCGGGCGGCAAGCCCCGCCTTGCTGTCGATCAGCCCGGCGATCCGGGCGTCGATGGTCTGCGCGGCGATGATGCGCCACGCGGTGACCGGTTCGGCCTGCCCGATGCGGTGGCTGCGGTCGATGGCCTGGGTCTGCTCCGCGTCGGTCCAGGACAGCTCGGCCAGCACGATGTTCGAGGCGACCTGCAGATTCAGGCCCACGCCAGCCGCGGTCAGCGAGCACACCGCGACCGTGACGTCCGGGTCGTTCACGAAGGCGTCGATGTTCGCCTGCCGCGCCGTGGGCGTCTGGCCGCCGCGGATCGACGAGAAGCGCACCTCCTGCCGGGCGAAGGTCTCTTCGGCGGCGTCCATCACGTCGACGTGCTTGGCGAAGAAGACGACCTTGCCGGCGCTGCGGGCCAGCTGCGTCGCGTAGTCCGCGGCCAGTTCGGCTTTCGCCTGGCCGATGCGTCGCATTATGGTGAACACGTTTTCGCCGGACTGCGCGGTCGTCGCGTCCTTCAGCTCGGACCGGGCCACCCGGCGGATGAGGTCGTGGTCGATGCCCCCGGCGCCGGCGCCGGCGTCGGCGGATCGGTTCGCGAGCGCGGTCTCGTACCGCGCCACCATCCGGCCGGCGAGGTCCCGTTCTGCCGCCCGGATCGACCGGCCGGCCCGTCCGTTCAGCTCAACGGGGAGGTCGGCGATGCGGCGGGCGGGGATGTCGGCGGCCACGTCGAGCTTGCGGCGGCGCACGATGCCGAGGTCGATCACGCACTGGCGCGCCGCGGCGTGGAAGCCCCGGTCGGCGGGCGTCAGGCCGGTGTCCTCAAGCGCGTCCGTTAGCTCGTCGAGGGGCTTGCTGTCGTCGATCCAGCCGAGGAACTGCCAGATCGCCCGGAAGTCCTCGATGTCGTTGATCAGCGGGGTGCCGGTCAGCGCCATCAGCAGGGGCTGGTCCGTACGGGACCGGATGCGGCCGGAGAGCGCGAGGACGTGCTGCGAGCGCTGCGAGGTCTTGTTCTTGATGAAGTGGGCCTCGTCCACGACCATGCCGCGGAAGCCGAAGTCGCTGAGCCAGCCCCTGTGGCGGTCGAGAACCTCGTAGTTGAGCACGACGATGTCGGCGAAGCCGTCGGCAGCCTCACCGTCGCCCTGCACCACGGTGGCCGGGCGGCGGGGAGTCCAGCGGGCCGCCTCACGGGCCCAGTTGGTCTTGACGACGTTCGGCACGACGACGAGCAGCGGGTAGGCGTTCGCTGCTTCCGCGGCGAGCAGCGCCTGGGCCGTCTTGCCCAGACCCGGCTCATCGGCGAGCAGGAACGTCCGGTGACCGGCAGCGGCCGCGGCGACCAGCTGCCCCTGGTGCGGCATCAGTTCCAGGCCCGCCGGGGTGAACCGTGCCGTCGGCGCCGGGAGCGCCATGCACGCCGGGGTTCCCCCGCCGGCACGCTCGAAGGAACTCAGCAGCGGGCCGAGCAGTTCCCAGTCGGCCAGGCGGCGCGGACGGGAGGTGAGCTGCGGAACGGCGGAGAAGTCCGGGGCGAGAAAGGGGTTCGCCAGCTGCCGGGAGATCACCGACTGCGGCACGATCCGCCGCTCCGGGCCGGCGGAAGCGGTAGCGGTCTCCGCCGGCGCGATCTGTTCGGGCGCCGGCGCGATGCCGAGGTCCTGCAGCATTTCCCGCTTGAGCGACCGGGCCGCGTCGGAGACGCCGGAGCCCTCGGCGAGCAGCGCCAGTAGCCCAGCGTCCTGGACGGCGGTCGTCGCGAGGATGGTCGCGATGCCGTCCAGGCGCTTGAGCTGCTCGGCCCGACGACTGTCGGTTCCGGCCGCCGCCCGGACGCGGGCGCGCTCGTCCCGCAGCAGCAGGGCGACGGCCTGGAACTTCGTGCGCACGGCGGGCGTCACGCGGCCGCGCCGGGCAGCCGCCTCGACCTCACGGACGGTTCGGGCGAGCACCGGGACGACATCGCCGCGGTGGTGGACGCGTCGCTGCTTCCGCGGGGCGGTACGGCGAGCGCCCGCCTGGCGCTGGCCTGGTCGAGCCACAGACTTCTCCTCTGCAATGCCGGGGCACGGTGGCCACGGCGCCATGCCGCACAGTCCCGCGGCCGGACGAGAAACATCCCCGGGCACAGGGCCTGGTGCTCCGGACGCCGACCCGGCTTGCGGATCTCCAAGGATCGACGCAGCGGGCCCGGCAAGCATCTCACGCGGACCCGGAGCCGTCGGCGGGCGGGCTGGTAACCACGGCACGGGAAAGTCGTCGGACGACCGGCTCGGTTCTTGGGTACCGCTCATGGTAACGCATGCGAGGGCGCATAATTCCCGGCCGCACTGTGGGTGAACGTCCTCAATCGCCGCGGACAGGGTCAAGCGCCGGGGCCTGGTGTGAGACTTGGCTATGCTCGGGTGGTCAGCCGGCAGCCGTGAACTCGGCTAAGGGCTGTCCCGTAAATGATCTCCAGTCGGCGGCTCGGTTCGGCGGTACCGCACCGTCATGCGCACTGCTCGTGGCTGGCGCTGCCTCAGGCGAGCCGTGGGAAGTCAGGATGACCGGCATAGCGCGAGGCGAGATCAAACAGTCGTCACATGGCCAGGGGCCGCCGCCGGACAGGAGGCCGGAGAGTCGTGAGGCTTTTTGGGTATGCGCTCCTGCAACAGGGCAGATGGAGCGAATCTCCAGGGCTTCGTCCTCGCGCGCCGATCAGGGTTCGTCCGCTGTCCCGCAGCAGGCTCGCGTCAGCCGACCTGTTCGGCCAGGGCGACGATGATGCCCGCGGGGCCGCGGAGGTAACAGAGCAGGAAGATGCTCTCGTACTGTGCCACCTCGCCGAGGAGTTCGGCGCCGTGGGCGCGCAGGCGGGCGACGGTGTCATGGATGTCGTCGACAGCGAACATGACGCGATGCAGGCCCAGCGTGCTGGGCGGCGGGTTCTCCGGCTCGGCGCCGGCCGCCGCGGGGGCGTGGTACCTGGTCAGCTCCAGCTTGCTGTGGCCGTCCGGGGTCCGCATCATCGCGATGTCGCTCCGGACGCCGTCGAGTCCGACGGTGCGGTCCGCCCACAGGCCTTCGACCTGTCCCTTGCCTTCTAGCTCCATGCCGAGCTCGGTGAAGGATGCGACGGCGGCGTCCAGGTCGTCGACGACGATGGCGACGTTGTCCATCCGCTGAATGGTCGTGTCTGCCAGCATACGGCCGCGGCGAGCCGCCAGTCCGGTGTGGAAGAAACCGACGGCTCGGTTGGCCTCAAGGTGATGCCGATCGACAGTGTGACGCTGAGTGACGAGCGTGGTCCGGGAGAACGCGCGCCGACCCGCCGTTCTGTACTGGAACAGCTCCTTCAGCCCGGTCCGTTCGAGGCGTGCAGG
>OBLU010005248.1_pt1 | contig 11630 bp, 7 predicted proteins | sample 1518681 | NCBI WGS metagenome assembly OBLU01 (sample SAMEA3539304, study PRJEB22396) | soil metagenome | biome: tundra; feature: field; material: soil | place: USA | collected 2010-05 | depth 0.15 m
TCTACCTGCCCGACGCGCAGCAGGGCTACTACCGCGCCACCCGCTTCGATTGGTCCGGCCAGATCGCCAGCCTCGAATTCCAGGGCCACAGCTATTTCGGCCAGTGGTTCGACCGCTACGATCCCAAACTCCACGACTCTATCCTCGGTCCGGTGGAGGAGTTTCTCAGCAACGGCACCGGCCTCGGCTATAACGACGTCAAGACCGGCGAGAGCTTTGTCAAGATCGGCGTCGGCGCGGTCCGCAAACCCGAGGAAAGCGCTTTCCAACAGTTCAAGACTTACGAGATTACCGACCCCGGTAAGTGGACCGTCAACCAGTTTCCCGACCGCGTCGAATTCACTCAGGAATTGCGCGACACGGCGGGCTACTCGTACCTCTATAAAAAGACCGTCCGGGTGACGAAGGGCAAGCCGCAACTGGTGCTGGAGCACAGCCTCAAGAACACCGGCGGCAAGGTCATCGAAACCAGCGTGTACGAACACAATTTCTACATGATCGACGGCAAGCCGGCGGGGCCGGATTACACTGTCAAGTTCCCCTTCGCCGTGAGCGCCAAAGCCGATCTCAAGGGGTTCGCCGAAGCCCGCGGCAACCAGTTCACTTACCTCAAGGAGTTAGAGAAAGGCCAGTCGGTGTACAGCGCGCTGGAAGGCTTCGGCAATACGCCCAAGGACTACGACATCCGCGTGGAGAACGCCGCGGCGCACGCCGGCGTCCGCCAGACTTCCGACCGCCCGCTGGCGAAACTGGTCTTCTGGTCCATCCGCGCGACCGTCTGTCCCGAAGCCTACATCGATATGCGCATCGAGCCCGGCAAGGAATTCACCTGGCGCATCGCCTACGACTTTTACACTCTTCCCGAATCGGGAGCCAGATAACCGCGAGGCTTTAGCTCACCCGCGCCAGCGTCGAGACCGCCCACAGGTAATACGCATTGTGCGGACTCCAGTACTCGGTAGTCCGCCAGTCGAATCCGTTCTGCATGTCGAGAATCGGCGCGTCCTTGGTATTGCCGGCGATGCCGTTCATGATGCCGCCGGGGATCAGCCCCACGAAGCGCGAATGCGGATACGGATTGCGCATGCCTTCCCCGGTCATCAGGCAGGCGCCGAACGGGTTCGCGCCCATCACCCATTCCAGTTGCCGGTAGGCCAGGTCGCGGTACGCCGCGCGGCCGAACGCCCGCGCGGCTTCGGCCAGCAGCAGCGCGTAACACTCCAGGTGCGACGTCATGCCGAGCCACCAGAACTGCTTGCGCACCGGCATGAAGTAACGATAGGTCAAGTCTCCCGCCAGCGGCCGGTACATCTCCGCCGTGGGCGACCCCAGAAACACCCCGAAGGGCATGACGGCGTAGGCGGAGTGCGCCGCCAGCGGTGTCACGTATTCGTCCAGGTGCAGGCGCACGGCGTCGCGCCAGCGCGCGGCGTTGGCGTGCTCCGGCAGGGCGCGCGCCAATTCCAGAAGCGCCAGCGCGGGCAGCGCGGAGTGCACGGCGTCGGTGTAAGGATTCGGGTCGCGCTCGCCGGCGCGCCAGAAGCCGCGAATCTCTTTCTGTCCACCCACGAACTCGACGGCTTGCAGCGGCAATAACCGCTTGGCGAGCAGGGTCGCCTCGGCGGTGTACGGATCGTGGCCGGCGGCGGCGCGCATTTCGAGCGCGGCCATCAACCACCAGGCCAGGTCACCGGTATTTCCCTCGCGCTTGGCCGCGCTCCAACAGCGTTGCGCGGCGGCCAGGCACTGCTTCGCGTAGGCCGCGTCGCTCGCCTGGAACGCCTGGGCGGCCATGGCTTGCACCGTGATGAAGAGTGCCTGATTGCGCCCGCGTTTCGCCGGGTTGAGATAGCGATCGTCTTCTGTGCCGGGGAGGTTGTCGGTCCAGTGATTGTCGCTGTTATCGCCATTGACGCCGCCCGCGACGTCGGCCCACACCAATCCGTCGGCATCCTGCATCTTGAGGAAGTAGCGATTGCCCCAGCGCACCTCGTCGAGCAGCGCGGCCAGTCCGCTGCCGCCCAAGTCCCACTGCGCGCCCAGATTGCGCGCTACGCGCAGCAGTCCGATGGCGTTGAGCAGGGTGGCATCCATCCATTTGCGCAGGTCGCCGGCATCGTGCCAGCCACCGGTCGCGTCCACCCGTTGGCCATTGTCGCGCCGCCGCGCGTCGTCCAGGTGGCAGGCGGCATGCACCCCGGGCACCGCCACGCCGCAGCGCTGATAGCGGTAGTAGCCGGCCGCTTTGGGCAGCGTGCGGCGCCACACGTCGGGGCGGATAAAGAAGGGCGTGGAGAGTTCGCCGGCGATCGAGATCTGGTACATGCCCTCGCGGCGGATCTCGCTGAAATCGCCCACCAGGCAATCGATCACGTCGCCGCGCTCGCGTTTCAGCGGCAGCGTCCGGCGCACGGCGCCTGTGCCCCCGCCGATATCGCGGATCTGAAAATCGGCCGGGCCTTCTTCGCCCGCGTAGCGGAAAATCACCGTCTTCCGCGCGCCCGGCAGAAAACCCAGATGGTTGAGTGCGATGGCCGGCGCGTCCTCCGGCATCATGGCTTCCACGGGTTCTTCGCGCGCTGGTCCGGTCTGTGCGAGCAACGCGGCCGCGGGCGTGGACAGGCCCCAGCCGAGAAAACTGCGGCGGTTCATACTGCGAGGGTAACTCCGTGCGCGTGGCGGAGGGGGCTCAACTCCCACTGGAGATTCTTGGTTTATTTCTTGTGACGCCAGGTGAGGAAGCCGACGATGGTCTTGGCGTCCTCGATGGCGCCGCTAGAGATCATCCCGGCGAGTTCCTTGCGTTTGAACCAACGGGCTTCGATGCGCTCGTCGTCCATCGGGGTGGCCTCGCCGGCAGTGAGATCCCGCGCGAGGAAGACGGTCATGCGCTCCTGAACATAGCCGGGGCTGGCCCAGAACGATGCCAGTTTGGTCCACTTGCGCGCGGCGTAGCCGGTCTCTTCCTTCAATTCGCGTTTGGCCGCCTGCAAAGGCTTCTCGCCGGCGTCGAGACGTCCGGCCGGCAGTTCCCAGAGATACTTGTCGGCAGGCAGGCGGTACTGGCGCACCAATAGCACGCGCTTCTTGTCGTCGACGGCCATCATCACGGCGCTGCCGATGTGGCGCACGACGCTGCGTTTGATCTGGAATTTCGTCTTGGCGTCCACGGCCACGTCCTCGGTGACGCGGAAGAGGCCGCAATCGTATACCTGTTTAGAGCTGGTGATTTTCATGATTTAGCCTGGATGGCGCGGGCGAACTCTTCCGCGCCGAGCGTGTTCAGAATGTCGTGGGGTCCCAGCCATCCGCGGCGCGCGGTGACCACGCCGTAGCGCATGCTGGCCAGTTGTTTGGGATGGTGCGCGTCGGTGGAGATGGTGAACTTCGCCCCTTTGGCCCGGGCGGTACGGATCAGCGTGCCGTGCAGGTCGAGGCGCTCCGGGCTGGCATTGATCTCCAGCCAGACGCCGCGGCGAGCGGCCTCGGAGGCGACGCGGTCGAAATCGAAGGGAAAGGGATCGCGGTGCAGCAGGATGCGGCCGGTGGGGTGTCCTATGATGCGCAGGTGCGGGCACTCCAGCGCGCGCAGCAGGCGGTCGGTCATCTCAGCCGTCTCCTGGTTCATGTGGCTGTGCACGCTGCCGATGACGAGGTCGAGCTCGGCGAGCGCGTCATCGGCCAGATCCATGGCGCCGTCCTTGAGGATGTCGCACTCTATGCCGCTGAAGACGCGAATACCGAGGCCGGTGCGATTGAGCTCGCGGACGTGGCGGGCAAACTCCACCACACGCTTTTCATCCAGGCCGTTGGTCATGGAAAGGGCTTTGGAATGGTCGGTGATGGCGATGTACTGGTAGCCGCGCCCCCGCGCCGCCTCAGCCATTTCTTCCAGGGTGGCGCGGCCATCGGATTCGGTGGTGTGCATGTGTAGGTCGCCGCGAATGTCGCGCAGTTCCACCAGCTCGGGAAGGCGTCCCTCTTCGGCGGCCTCGATTTCGCCGCTGTTCTCGCGCAACTCGGGGGGAATCCAGGCGAGGCCGAGCGCCTGGTAGATGCCTTCCTCGGTTTCGCCGGCGATGCGCGTGTCGTCCGCCACGCGGAAGAGGCCGTACTCGCTCAGCTTGAGTCCCATCCTGACGGCGCGGGTGCGGATGGCCACGTTGTGGTCCTTGCTGCCGGTGAAGTACTGCATGGCGGCGCCGAAGGTGTCGGGCGGCAAGGTACGGACGTCCACCTGCAGGCCTTCGCGGCCCACTTTGGCGCTGGCTTTGTTCTCGCCGCGGGCGAGCACTTCCTCCACCCGCGGGTAGGCCACGAAGGTGTCGAGCGCGGCGGTCGCGGCGGGGCCGGTGACCAGCAGGTCGAGATCGCCCACCGTCTCGCGCCCGCGGCGCAGGCTGCCCGCCGGGGTCACGGCGTCCACGCCCGGCACCTGGCGGAGCACCTCGCCGAGCTCATCGGCCACACCTTCGGCATAGCTCAACAGATACCGTCCGGAGCGCTGGCGATACCCGGCGATGGAGCGCAGTACCTTTTCTTCCAGCTTGGCGCCCATGCGGGGCAGCGAGCGCAGCTTTTGCTCCTGGCAGAGGCGCTCCAGTTCGTCGATCGTGCTGATGCGGAAGTGCTCGAAGATGAGCGCGATGCTCTTGGGGCCGAGGCCCTGAATCTTGAGGAACTCGAGCGCGGTGGGGGGGAATTTTTCCAGCAGCAGGTCGCGCCGCTCGCAGGAACCGCGCTCGGCGATTTCGGCCAGCACGTGGGCGAGCCCCTTGCCGATGCCCGGAATGTCGGTGACCTTGCGTTCGGGGTCGCGCAGGATATCGACGATGCGCTCCGGGTAGCCTTCCACGGCGGTCGCGCCGTTGCGATAGCTGCGTATGCGGAATCCGTCTTCGGCGGCGATCTCCATGAGATCGGCGGTTTCCCAGAGCACACGCGCGATTTCCTTGTTCTCCAATCGGGAATCCTCCATCCAATTGTATAAGGTCGGAGGCGTACCCAACGGGCGGAACGGGGCACCGCCCGCGCATGGCGGAATCCCCGGGAAATGCCTTCTTTATTGCGCCGTAACGGTGATGGTCGCGGGGGCGCTTGCGATGCCTCCGGTGATCACAACGACGGGCTGGGTTCCGAGCGGCGCCGTCGTGGGGACAAGCAGGTTGATCTGGGTCACGCCGACCAGGGCGGTCGGGATCCCGTCGAACAGGACAGGGGCGGGGACTCCGCCGATGGAAACCGTGGTCAGTTGCACGGGGGCGGGCAACTGCGTGACGGGGGTGCCGGCAGCCGGAGCCGCGCCGGTGGCAATGGGCGGCGACACGGCGCCTGTGCCGGTAAGGTACACCGTCAAAACCCCGCCGCGCGCCACCGTGGCGACCGGCACGATCGCCCCGTTCGCATCGGTGAACAAGCCGGGCGCGGCGGAAGCGACGGTGAACGTGGTGGTCGCGGTGAGGCCGTTGTTGATGACCGTCAGAATGACAGGCCTGTTGACGGGCGTCTCGTAGGGAATCTGCACGTTCAATTGTCCGGGTGAGACGTAGTAAAGCGGTGCGCTGACGGCTCCGATGACGACACTGACTCCGGACGCCTGCACGGCGAGAGGCACGCTGGGCGCGACCCAGATTACGTCCGCCAGGTTCGACCCGAAAATCGTCAGCACCATTCCCGGAGCGTAGGTCTGACGGAAGGATGCGCCGTTCGTCAGACCGGTGATGGCTGGCGGCCCGGACGATGCCGGCGTGACGACGATGCTGATCGCCGCGGTGGCGGCGTTCAGAGTGGTATCGCCCGAGTACTGGGCCACGATGCTGTTGGCGCCGACCTGGAGTTGCAACGCGCTAACCGTGATGCTGGCGGAGGCAGACGACCCAGTGCCGCTGAGCGATGCGACGCCGACCTGCTTGCCGCCCGAGGTGAAGGTGATGGCGCCGGTGGGGGTAGCGCCGCTGGCGCTGGTTACGGTGGCGGTGACGGTGACAAAACCGGTGGCCGCTACCGAAGTGGGACTCGCCTGTAGAATGACGGAAGCGGACGCCCGGGCGGAAGACCCGGCACGCCATGACGTCACCAGGTTATAGGCGTCGACCGAGCCGAGTCCGCTGGCCTGGTCGTAGCCCTGGCCCGCCGCATATCCGTACGAGCCGGAGACGCAGTTGCGGGTGCGCGCACCGCAGGTCACGCTGACGATGTTGTCGCCGGAGGTGATATCGTGAAACACGCCGATTCCCAACTGGGCGAGGGCGTAGAGGCGCGGATTCATGTTGCCGACGCCGGGGACGGTCTGAGCGCCGGTGGACACCAGATAGTGATTGAGCAGAGCGGCGATTCCGGCGAAGGAAGGCGCGCCGCAGGAAGTTCCCCCGAAGACGGCGAGTTGGCCGCCGGTGTAGACCATGTACCCATCGTGATCGGGCGAGGCGGCGAGTGCAATATCGGGAACGTTGCGCGCGCCGTTGTTCGGCACCCCCAGACCGGTCTGCCACGTGGGCTGGGCGAACACGGTGCTGGCGCCGCCGCCGCCCGCGCCCGGATTGCCGGGCGTGCTGTCATTCCAGACAGTCTCGGGAATGTACGAGAGGACCGAACCGCCATTGGCGTTGTTGGTCGCGTTCCAATATTGGCTGGAGCCTTCGCGGAAGGTGCTGCCGCCGACGCCGGTGACTTCAGGTGTGTCGGCTGGAGAGTCGACCGCCAGTCCCGCACCGTTGCTCGACGTGCCGGAGAGACAATCCGCGCCGCCCGAATCGCCGACGGCATTCATCCAGGTCATGCCTTGCGCGTTTGCCTGGCGCGCCCAGGATTGCATGGTGAGCATGTCCGAGCGCAGCGAGAGGGGTTCGCAGAGGCCGTAGCTGACACTGAGTACCGGGGCGAGATTCTGGTCGATAGCGTATTGCACGGCGTCCATGACGTTATAGGAGTAGACATAGACCAGGGTCGCTTGAGGAGCCGTGGCGCCGGCCCACTCAAGATCGAGATCGGCTTCGCCGAGATCGCCTTTCACGGTACCGGGATCTTGGGTGTTGGGCACCAGAAGCAACTGGGGGTCGGAGGCCGGAAGCTGAAACTTCGCGCGAAAGGCCTGGATGTCGGCGAGCGCGACCCGGGTTTGGCCGGCAATGACGATTTTCTGACCGGTTCCGTCGAATCCGGCGTTCCAAAGGGCTTTGATGTTGTAGATGGTGCCGTAGTCGTCGGGGCTCAGGTAGTGATTGCCGGAAGTGGTGGAGGTGTAGTGGGGATCGAGCACCGCGTGGAGGACGGCTTGGGGCTGCATGCGGAAATCGTGGAGGCCGTGGATGGCGCGAATCGCGGTCTGCAGGGCGATGGGGAGTGACGGCTCGGCGGTGTTGGCGAAGTGGGTGAGGCCGTCCACGCTATAACGGTGGAAGCTGATTTGGAGCGCTTGTCCGACGTCGCCGGCGGTGCCGGTGAAGATGACCGACGTTCGCGCGCGCCCGACCGTGGTGACGTGCAGATTGTGCTGCTCGAGCCAGGCGGTGATCTTGGCGATATCGGCGGTCGAGGCGCCGAACCGATCTGCGTACTGCTCGGGGGAGAGCCAGCGGTGATAGTCCGCCGACGAGGGGTCCTGTTGCGCGGCGAGCAGGCGGTCCAGATCGGCCTGCTGTGCCGGCGTCTGGCCGAGGACGAGCGTGATGGCCGGCAGGACTACGGCGGAATCCAGCGGACCAAGATCGTTTTCCGCATTCGCCATGGGGTGAACATGACCCGTCATGCGGGTGCGCTGGGTGTCCTGGATCGGACCTTGGATCAGGCGCGGCTGGGCGCAAAGGGCGCCGGTGAGGATACCGGCGATGAGAAGCGATTGTGGGACGATGCGATGCATATAGGGTTCAGGCTTAGAAGCCCACCTATTAATGCAGCACGCTGGGTGCCATGTGACGGAGATTGGAACTCCAACAAAAGATTGACAGGGGCCACCGTCCATGAAGTTGGGCGGGGACAATTGCCACGCCTGGAAGCAGACTGGACGCGGCAGATTGTCGCAGGCCGGCGTCGCCGGGAAGTCAAAGGGCCGAATTCGTCTTTTTGGCCGCGTCGCGCGTTATCTAAAGTATGCAGTGGAGACCGGTGGCGGGTTGCGCGGTGTTCGTGGCGTTGTGCGCGCCTCTGGCGGTGGCCCAATCCGCCGCGTTTACGGTGGTGAATGCCGCGAGCTACGGCGGCTCCATCGCGCCGGATTCGCTGGCCACCATCTTCGGCACTAATCTATCGGTGAGCACGGCGTCGGCCTCGCTGGACAGCGACGGGCAACTGCCGACGGAACTGGCGGCGACCCGGGTGGAGTTTAACGGCGTAGCCGCGCAGTTGTTTTATGTTTCTCCAGTGCAGATCAATCTGGTGGTGCCCTCCGGCCTGGTGTTGGGCACGGCGAACGTGGCGGTCCGCTCGACCGTATCGGGGCTTGCCAAGACCGGCGCGGCACTGCTCGGCCAGACGGCGCCCGCCGTGTTTACGAGCGATGCCAGCGGCAGCGGTTCCGGCGCCATTCTCAACGCCATCAACTACCTGCCCGCGCCCTTCCTGGTGCTGACTGACACCGGCGGAAGCGATGTGCAGACGCGGCTCGCCATCTACGGCACCGGACTGCGCCACGCCGCTGCGGTGACCGCGGTGGCACAGGATTCGTCGGGGAATGCGTACACCATGAATGTGGAGTATGCCGGCGCGGCTCCGGGCTTCTTCGGTCTGGATCAGGTCAATGTGGTGCTGCCGCCCGACGTCGATGGCGCGGGAACGGTATCGCTCGCCCTGTCCGCCGACGGCATCTACGCCAACCAGGTAACCTTTCAGATGAACGCGATTCCGGCCATCAAGGTGCTGCCGGCCTTATTGACACTCGATCCCAACCCGGTGACCGCGGGAGACACCACCAGATTGACCGTCGGCCTCACGGGTGTGGCGCGGACCACCGGTTATGCGGTGGGGCTGCAAACCAATAATGCGGCGGCGCCGGTAGTTGTGCAGCTCGTCGTTCCCGCCGGCAAAGCTTCCGCCCAGACCACGATTAGCCCTTCCGCCGTGACCAGCACCACGGAGGCGACCATTGCCGCCACCGGCAGCGGCATCACGCTGACGGCGACGCTGGAGATAGTCCCGGCGAGCACTATCCAACTGTCGACGCTATCCTTCACGCCATCGTCGATTCTGGGCGGGCGGAGTCTCACCGGCAGGGTGACGCTGACCGGCAACGCGCAGGCCGGGATCGTCAACATCGCAATCGCGAGCGATAACGCCAATGTGAAGCTTCCCGGTACGTCGGTGCAGGTACCTTTCGGCAAGAGTTTTGTGGATTTTCCGATTGCCACGCTGGCGGTGGCGAGTTTGCAGACCGCGACGCTGACGGCCACGCTCAATGGCGCCACGGTATCGGCCACACTCACCCTGCTGCCGCCGCTGCAACTGACGCTGGAGGCGAGCACGGTGTTGGGCGGGAACCCGGTGAACGGCACGGTGACGCTGGGCGATCCGGCGCCGGTAACCGGGGCGGCGATCACCCTGCGCGCCAGCGACTCCGCGGTGCAGGTCACGGGGCTCACCATCCCCTTCGGGCAGAGTACGCAGGCCATTACGCTGACCACGGCGGTGGTGACGGCGGTCCACACCGTGACGATTTCCGCCAGCTACGGGGTGGCGACGCAAACGGCCGTACTGACGGTGAATCCTCCGGGCCCGGTTACGCTCGCCGGCCTTTCGATCTCGCCGGATCAGGTGACCGCCGGCGGAACCGCGCAAGGTACGGTTACTCTAAACGGCGTGGCGGGGCTTGGCGGCTTTAAGGTAGGCCTCACGGTAAGCCCGGCGAACTCGGCTGGGGTGCCGCTGCTGGGGCTAATCGTCCCGCAGGGGCAGAGTTCGGCGACGTTTCCGATTACGACGTCGCTGCCGAAGGTGGTCACCATTACGGCGACAGCCGGCGGCGTGAGTAAGACAGCGACACTGACGGTGCAGTAAAGCGGGCGGAGTCCGAGCTTCGCTCGGATGGACAAGCCGGAGGCTTATCCCACCAGCCGGCGGTGGTCCTTCAGAATGCAGCGATCCATCACCACGGTGAGGCCGGCTTCCATGGCGCGGCGCGCGGCGTCTTCGTGGATCACGCCTTCCTGCATCCAGATCACCTTCGCGCCCTTGCGAATGGCCGCTTCCACGATCTCCGGCACGAATTCCGAGCGGCGGAAAATATCCACGATATCGATGGCTTCGGGGACGGCATCGAGATCCGGGTAACTGGTTTCGCCCAGCACCTGCCGCTCCCGCGGGTTCACCGGAATGATGCGGTAGCCAGCGCGCTGCATGTACTCGGCCACGCCGAAACTAGGGCGGAAGCGCTTTCCCGACAGGCCAACTACGGCGATGGTCCGGGCGTTACGGAGGATTTCCGAAATCTGGTTCATACGGGTTTGGACTCGCTGGAGCGCTGGATGGCGCGCTGCAACTTTTCCACTTCGTCATCGGTCAGATAGCGGAATGCTCCGGGTTTCAGCGACCCTAATTCGAGCGGACCGATGCGCACGCGCTTGAGTTTCTCCACCAGCTTGCCCAGGTGCTTGAACATCAGGCGGATCTGGTTGTTGCGCCCTTCGGTGAGCTTGATCTCATACCAGGGGTTGGCGGCGTTGCGGACGAGCCGCAGCCCCGCCGGCAGGGTGCGGCGCCCCATCAGCGGAATGCCGTCGCGAAACTCCTGCTCCTGATCGCCGGTCAACAGGCCGGTAACTTTCACCACGTAAGTCTTGGGCAGGTGGGAGTGGGCGGACATGATGGCGTTCGCCATCTCACCGTCATTGGTCAACAGCAGCAGGCCTTCGCTGTGATAGTCCAGGCGCCCCACCGGGTACACCCGCTCCTTCACCCCGCGGAGACAATCCATGACCGTGGCCCGGCCTTCGGGATCGCTCACCGTGGTCATGGTGTTGTTCGGCTTGTTGAGGACGATGTAGACCTGATTTTTGGGGGCGCGGATGAGCTTGCCGTCCACTTTGATGTGGTCGGTTTCGAGATTGGCTTTGGTGCCGAGTTCGGTGACGACTGTGCCGTTCACCGTGACTCTGCCCTCCAGCATGATCTTCTCGGCCTGACGCCGGGAGGCGACCCCGGCTTGGGAGAGGATCTTCTGTAGACGTTCTTCGGGCACTAGTTTTCCTCGTCAGGCGCGGATTCCGCGGCAGGTCCAACTTCGGTGGCGGGTTCGGCCGCCGGCGGTTCGGCGACGGTTTCGGCGGCGGCTTCGGCTGCTTCCTGCCGGGGTGCTTCGCTATCCGAGAAGGCCATGCGGCGGATCTCTTCGAATTCCTTGAGCGAGGGCAACTCGCTCAGGTCCTTCAGGCCGAACTGGATCAGGAACTCCTTGGTGGTCTTGTACAGCATCGGCTTGCCGATGACGTTCTTCCGCCCGGCGACGGCGATCAGCTTGCGGTCCAGCAGCGTCTTCAGTACGCCGCCGCCCTGCACGCCGCGGATCTCCATGATCTCCGGGCCGGTGGCGGGCTGCTTGTAAGCGATCACGGCGAGGGTTTCCAGCGCCGGCAGGGAGAGCTTCAAGGGCGGCTTGAGGCTCTTGACGAAATTGCGCACCGCCTCGTGATGTTCCGGCTTGG
>OBLU010005251.1_pt1 | contig 11628 bp, 10 predicted proteins | sample 1518681 | NCBI WGS metagenome assembly OBLU01 (sample SAMEA3539304, study PRJEB22396) | soil metagenome | biome: tundra; feature: field; material: soil | place: USA | collected 2010-05 | depth 0.15 m
GCTGCAAACCAGCCGCGAGGTCGCCGCGGTCTTCGACACTGCCGGAACTGGGTTGGCGGCTCTACAGGGATTCGTCCGTCGTCCCGTCGAGCCGCAACGTCCGACGGCGTCTCCCAAGACCAGCCCCAAGGTCGACCCGATCCATCATTCCGGGGAAGCGCCGTCACACCCCTCGGATCCACTGGCGGCATTCTGCGTTGATCTCACCGCCATGGCTGCGGCCGGGCAACTGCAGCCGGTAATTGGGCGCGAGCGCGAGATTGAGCGCATCATCATCACTCTCTGTCGGCAGAAAAAGAACAACCCTCTCCTGGTTGGCCCCGAAGGCGTCGGCAAGACCGCCGTCGTCGAAGCGCTCGCGCAACAGCTCGTCGCCGGCCGCGTTCCACCCCAAATCGCCGGGCGCCGGATCTATTCCCTCGACCTGGCTCGATTGGTTGCCGGTACACAATATCGCGGCCAGTTCGAGGAACGGCTGAAGGCACTCTTGGATGCTGCCCGCTGCAACCGCAATTGCGTGCTATTCATTGACGAAGCCCACACCATCGTGGGCGCCGGCAGCGCCATCGGCACGTTGGACGCCAGTAACATGCTGAAGCCGGCATTGGCCCGCGGCGAGATCACCTGCATCGGCGCCACGACCGAAAACGAATACCAGAAATATTTTCGCAAGGACAAGGCACTGGATCGGCGCTTCCAGCGCATTCCTGTCGATGAGCCGTCGCCGCGTGAGACGATAGAAGTGTTGCAGGGGTTGCGCCCCTCGTTGGAGCGTCACCACCATTGCTCAATCACCGACGAAGCCATGGAAGCGGCCGTCGAATTCTCCGAACGCCACATCACTGACCGCTACTTTCCGGACAAGGCAATCGATGTCGTTGACGAAATGTGTGCCCGATTTGCCGGCGGCGGTCAACTGATCGGCCGTGCACAGGCCGCTCAAACGGTGGCTGATCAGATCGCCGCGCCGCTGGAGACGGTGCTGCCAACCAACGGTCAACGCGAGGAACTTGTCAGGAACGAACTGCGACGCCTCGTGGCGGGGCAGGAGGGAGCCATCGAAACCGTGTCACGGGTGGTGGCGCGGGCCTTCTCCCCCCTGCGCGACCCGATGCGACCGCTGGCCAGTTTGGTCTTCGGTGGACCGTCGAGCGTCGGCAAGAGTTACGTCGCCCAGATCCTCAGCCAACAGCTTTATGCCAGGACACCACTGATCCGCATTAACCTCGCTGAGTACGCGGAGAAGCACAATGCGAGCAGGTTGATCGGTTCGCCGCCAGGTTACATCGGTCATGGCGAACGAAACCAACTAACCGACCCGGTGATGCGCCACCCACACAGCGTCGTATTGTTTGACAACCTCGACAAGGCTCACCCGGAAGTGATGACCACGCTGATGGAGATGCTGGATGCCGGTGTGCTGACGGACGGGGAGGGGAATGAAGTCAATTTCCGCAGCACGTTCATCATTATGACCACCGTTGCCGGCGCGGTCAATTCGGCGGACGCCAACATCGGTTTCGGTTCGTCGTCCGCGGAAATCGAACACGATTCCGGCCGGCGGCGACTCATGGATGCCTGTCGCAATCTGTTCGGAGACGAATTCATCAATCGGATTGATGAGTTCGTGCCGTTCACGCCGCTCGGTCCGGGCGGCTTGCGCCAAGTCGCGGTATTCGCGATGGAGCAGATGCGGCAACGGCTGGCGCCGGCCGGCATCAGGCTGCACTGGGATGGCGCCGTGCTCGACCATCTCGCGGAACAAAACGCCCACGCCCGCGCTGTGCGGGCTGCGGTCAAGAACGAGCTTGAACCCGTGGTCTGCGCCGGCCTCAACCGGGCCGGCACCATGGCAATCAAGATCGGCTTGAAGAATGGTCGTTTCACCATCGAATGAGGAGGAATCCACCCCGTGCCATCACCAAGCAACCATAATCTCCGCGACAACGACACCCGACGGAGTGATTTCCCGGCGAACCTGCTGTCTCGCGTGGTCAAAGCCGATGCGACCATCACGGTTGACGGTATCACTCCGGAAGGGGACATCAAGTTCAGCGTGCCCCTGCGCGCTGCCGGCCTCACACGCCAGGCGATAGCACGGACTCTGTCGTGCCGGAGCGCCTTTGTCGTGAATCTGCTGGGTGAGTTGCTTGTCCGCAAGAACCTGAAGTGCTTCGCCGAGGTGCTCCAAAAAGTGGATCCTCGGGATTATGACCGAATCGTCAACAATTTCCGGCACCGGGATTTCGGGATGATGGTCGACGAAAACGATGTCGTTCGCTTCACATTTCACATTTCGCACGTCCAAGAGATTCTGATCGAAGACATCGGCGTGGTCTTTCGTTCCTAAAGCCGGCGAAAGAAAGGAATCATGAGCCTGCATTGTTTTAATGGCCAGTATTTCCCAGTCGCACGTCGGGGGTTTACTCCCATCGAAGCCGTGGAGTTCTTGCGGAAGGAATTTCCCTCGGTGGGGCAGTGGACCTGCTGGAGACCGGGCCAGATGATGTGCCACACACTCGGAATGATGGCCGGCAAAGGGCATCAGACTGAGGGCAAGATCAGCAACTGGTCCTGGTCGCGGGTGTCCAGCTCCTATCCGACGCTTCTGCTTTGGGACGGCTACAGCACGGACCCGGCGCGCGGGGACGATTGGGTGGGAGTCTTGAAGGTCTGCGGGAAACAGGGCGAAGAGTTTTTGCTTTTCTCTTTCCTGAATTCCCTGGGTGCCATCGGCCAATGGTATCTGGCATCGACCCCTGATGTACAAGTGCTGGACCGTTTTGGTCGGGCCATCCAGGAACATTTTCACCCGCCCGATAAGTTGATTATCGAAGTCCAGGGCGGGCCGGACATCGTCGTGAATACCGACGACAACGAGACACTCTTTCTACCTGAGCAACTCCGCGATGACATAGAGCGGCAAGTATTCTCGTTCTTTGAGAATGCCGAGCATTACCGCCAGTGGCAACTGCGGCACCGCCGCGGTTTCTTGTTTGTCGGCACGCCCGGCAACGGCAAGACAAAAATGTTGCGACGCCTGGTACGGCAATGTCACCGGCGGTATCATGTCACACCTTTGATGCTGAACATCAACAAAGACACCGAGGACAGGGATGTCGCCACACTGTTCCGCGAGGCGGACCGAAAGACTCCTGCCTTGGTCATCTTGGAGGACTTGGATTCGCTTACTGCCGAGTGTCACGTGAGCCGGGCCCATTTGCTCGCGCAGCTTGATGGACTCGACTCGAGTGAAGGGGTACTGGTGATTGGTACCACGAACAACCCGCACGACATCGATCGCGCGTTGGTCCACCGACCGAGCCGGTTCGACCGGGTCTGGCATTTCCCGCTCCCCAACGGGACGATGCGACAGCGGTATCTGCAGTGGGCCTTCGACGAGTTGGACACGACCACGGTTGCCAGTATAGCCGAGCGAACCGGTGACTGGAGTTACGCCTATCTCAATGAGCTGCGGACCACAGCGGCGATTCTGGCGATGGAACACAACCCACCGTCACTCACGGACGAGGACGTGAGCAAGGCCCTCGACCTGCTGGTCGAGCAGTTTCAAGCTGGCAGGCGTAACCATGTGGCGAGCGGAACTGGGGAATTCGCAGGCTTCCGCGCCACCCAACCCGGGGGATTCCGATGAGCGTGACCATCACTTGCTTCGGCGGCGCCGGCGAAATCGGGGGGAATAAGATCCTTCTCGAGGATGGTGAGAAGCGGTTGATGTTGGACTTCGGCATGGCTTTCGGTCGGACCGGAGACTTTTTCGACGGAGTCTTCCTGACCCAGCGCTCTGGCCGCGGCTTGCTGGATCCTCTGGCGCTCGGACTCATCCCTCCGCTTCGCGGAGTGCTTCGAGACGACTTGGTGCCAGCCACGCTCGACGCAGATGTCCACGTCACCGAAGCCCCACCGTCCGGACGAAAACGCGCGGCGAAGAAGGTGAATAACTTACACCCCGGTGTGATTGACTCGTTTTGGCGGCACTGGCAGAACCGCTTTCCCAATGTCTATCGCGATCTTCGCCGTGATGATGGCCCGGCTGTCGACGCTGTCCTGATTAGTCACGCGCACCAGGATCACATCTCGGATTTGGAGTACGTGCGCGGCGACATTCCTGCAGCCAGCACGTGCATGACGGCGTTCATCGCGAAAGTGTTACTCGATATTGGGGGCGGTTCGGGGGCCGCGTACATCCGCCCTGCGGCATTGTCAGGGCACGGCGTCCTGCAATCAGACCGGAGCGCTTCCTGTCAGCGGCGACCGTGGTATTTCCTGGATCGGGTTCCTTCGGGCATAACGTCTGAAGATGCGCTGGCCAGTCCCCGCTCATTCTGGGACGCGTCAGCCGGCAAGAATGGCTCTCTCGTGTTGTCGCCCAGCCACTCGTTCGACGGCATGGTCGGGCCATGGCGCGTCAAATGGTGGCCGGTGGATCATTCGCTTCCCGGCGCGGTCGCCTTTGCCGTCGAGACTGACGCCGGATGGGTCGCGTACTCCGGTGACATCCGCTGTCATGGTCTGCGTGGGGGGATGACGATGGAAGCGGCGGACCAAATGGCCGCGTTGCATCCGGTCGCGCTTCTTTGCGAGGGGACGCGGTTGACCGGTCCCAACACCACCACGGAGGCGGAAGTCTACGATAACTGCCGGCGCGTTGTCGATGACGCGGCGGGCAAATTGGTGATTGCCGATTTCGCGCCGCGAAACATTGAGCGGTTCCAGATTTTCGCGCGTATCGCGGAGGAGACCGGGCGGCGACTGCTGGTTCAACCAAAGGATGCGTACTTGCTCCGCGTCGTGCATCTGGCGGACCCTAGCACGGTCGACCTGATGGCATCGTCGCACGTCGCGGTCTACGACGATCCCAAAGGCGTTTACCGGAAATATGAGGAAGCGGTTCGCGCGCGTTACATAGACCGCATCGTGTCTCCCGACGAGGTGCGGCATCATTTGGGGGATTTCATCCTGGCGTTCAGTCTCACGGACGTTGCTGACCTCCTTGATCTGGAATACCTCGTCGGGCACCAACTCGGGGGGATTTATATTTTCAGCAATAGCCCGGCTTATGACGACGAGCAAAAAGTTGATCTGATTCGACTGTGGAATTGGGCGCAGCACTTGGGCCTGACACTCATTGGGCTGCAACCACGGCCTGATGTGAATGGGCAGATCGTGGCGATGGACGTTCAGCCTGGCTACCACGCCTCTGGCCATGCCGGCGGGGACGATCTGAAGGAGTTCGCGCGACGCATCTCGCCACGCACGCTGATTCCAATCCACACCCAAGCGGCCCATGTCTGGCCGCAGATGTTAGCTGGACCGCCCATTCGCATCGTCACACCCCAATACGCTCAACGGATCGTCGTCTGACGGCTGAAGACGCCATCGCCATCTTTCCACGTACGTGCAAGAATTTGACTGGCAGACGACGCAAAGTCCGGACGGGAACGATAGAACAGGCGGTCTATCATGGTCGCTGCGTCCGCACAGTTCCTTTCTCGTGGCCCAGACCAACTCGACGAGCGGCTCGAAAAAATGAGGTCACGTCAACCAGTAACTCAATCGCGAGCCTTGAACAAGTCGCACAGCGACGGTTATACTCGCAGCACATGGGGATAACAGTCTATCAGGAGATCAAGGATTCACTGCGGCGCCTTTCTGTGGAAGACGCCCAGCGCAAGAAACTGGTCGCCATCCTCAGCACAGACACCCATGTTGAAATCCCGGCCATCGTCGGAATCGTTGAAACGACGCTGGCACGGATTAACCGTATCTCCCATCCAGATCGAGACCCGCATCCACTGCAATCTGTATCGCGGCACATTTCGCTCAAATCACCAATTCTGCTATTATGCTGCATCATGAGATGAAAGCATTTCGCCCATACGTCGAACGCCTAGAGGACCTGGCGATGAGTTCGTCGACCCAGCTAGGCGATTGGACTCAAAGAGTCGCGACAGCACTCAACGGAGAACCTGGTCGAGAATTAGCCCAAGTGTTGAGCCTGCGAACGCGCCGCAAGATGGGCGCTTTTTTCACCGGTGAAATCCTTGCACAGCAAGCCATTCCCCATTTCAACAACTCACCACGTTATGCCATCGTCTTCGATCCCGCATGCGGCGTCGGTGATTTATTGTTGGCGGCAGCCAGACTTCTGCCTGTCCGCAAATCACTACAGGCCACACTTGATCTATGGGGAGCACGTTTGGCCGGGTGCGATACGAATCCAGAGTTTGTGCGTGCGACAAAATCACGGCTAGTTTTGATGGCGCGTCAAAGAATAACAACAGCCAGCAAGACTAAAAGCTTGGACCTGCGATCGATATTCCCCTTAATCCGGGTGTGCGACGGTCTCACAGCCATCGACCGGTTTACGACGGTCACGTGGGTTGTCCTGAATCCACCTTACGGTTATGTGGAGGCACCCGAAGGATGCCGCTGGGCGTCTGGCAAGCTCACGGCCGCAGCCATTTTCTTCGATGCGTGTTTACGGCATAGCTCTGTCGGGACGCGCATCACGGCTGTTCTACCGGATGTGCTGCGGTCAGGAACGCGGTATGAGAAATGGCGAGCTATGGTTGCTAACCAGTGCGAGATAACAAGAGCCGAACCCTATGGGCTTTTTGACCGGAGCGCTGATGTTGACGTTTTCATTTTGGATGTAACCAAGCGAGCCATTATCGAACGACCGCGGAACGGCTCGTGGTTTCGCAAACGCGTTCATGGTCAAACTACGGTTCATGATCTATTTGTCGTACACGTTGGGTCCGTTGTTCCGCATCGGCATCTGCAAAGAGGGCTCCGCGTCATTGTCCCCTATATCCATGCAAGGGCGATGCCTCCTTGGGGAAGAGTCAGACGAATCAACGAACGACGGCGTTTTAGGGGGAGCCTCTTTCGTCCGCCATTTGTTGTAATCCGCAGGACATCGCGACCTGAAGATACCTATCGCGCCACCTGCACTCTTGTAACAGGCTCCCGGCCCGTCGCGGTCGAAAACCATCTCGTTATCTGCCAACCGCACGACGGGCAACAGCAGACTTGCGAGCGACTGATGGCGAAACTGAAGACGGAAAAGGTGAATAAGTTTCTTAACTACCAGATGCGGTGCAGACACCTCACGGTGGATGTAGTGAAACGGATTCCACTGCACTACTACCCCAAGTCTTGCCGTTGATCTCGAATGAGTACTGAATCTCAATCGCGAAAGCCAGACGGGGGAAAATCTGCAGAAGTCAAGAGTCAAGTGGACCGAAAGAGCATTGGTAAGGCGTCGTTTTCGGTAAATGCTCGCGTCGCGATGCAATTGGGGCGCGAGAGCATTTCTAGTTCAGTTACAGCACTGATCGAATTGGTGAAAAACGCTTACGATGCTGATGCTAAACGAGTTCGAATCCGTTTTGCAGGTCTTGAAGGTAATTTCCCGAGGATGGTTGTGGAGGACGACGGGAATGGTATGAGCCTCCGAGAGTTGCAAGAGTCCTGGATGGTTATCGGCACGAGTGCAAAAGCCAGAGCCCGTAAACCTACAGCCAAAGGCCGCATCATGACGGGCGAGAAAGGACTAGGCCGACTCGGTCTTGATCGCCTTTGCGAACGGACACGTGTTCAATCCAAGAAAAAGGGAATGTCTGAGTCTTTCGAATTGGTAGTTGAATGGAGCCGCTATGAAAACTCTGAGGATCGACTCGAAACGATTGAACACGATATCTATTCGTTGCCACATTTGAACTTCGACTCTCTGACCGGTGAGGTGCGGCGTTATCCGCATGGTACACGATTGGTGTTAGAGAGTCTAAAAGACCGATGGGACGAGCAAACGCTACGGACCCTACGCAAAGAACTCTCATTAATGGTATCTCCTTTCGCCAAGCCGAGAGACTTTGTTATTGAGATTCAGTCCGGCATGGACTGGAAGTCCGTCGACGGACCTGTTGTTGTGCCGAAGTTCGTCCTTGATGCAGCAACTTGGAAGGTGGTGGCGCGAATCGATGCGGCGGGATATGTCACCATTGATATGACTTCTGCGCAGCACCATACAACGTATCGTCTAAAAAAGACCAAATGGGCTGATTTTGCGAAAGGGATTGATGAACTGCCCGCATGCGGTCCTACAAGGTTTGTGTTCTATTACTTCCCGCGCGTGGCCGTGTCCCTTCCAGAGCAGACCCTCGGCATACGTGACTTGAACCTTTTTCTCGACAGTAACCAGGGGGTTCGGATTTACCGCGACGGATTCCGTGTGAAGCCCTACGGAGATCCTGATGGCCAAGGCGATTGGCTAACTCTATCTTTTCGGAAGATAAAGAGCCCTGCTGCGGTGTCACGTGCAGGGGATTGGCGAGTAGCCTACAACCAAGCAATCGGCGCCGTATTCATCAGCCGCGAGAAAAACGCGACTCTTCTTGACCAAACAAACCGTGAGGGCTTGGTTGAGGGGCCAGGATTTCGCGATCTGCGCGTCTTTGCGACCAAGGTTGTCGATTATTTTGAACTGAATCACTCCGAAGATTATGCTGGGAAGCAGGCAGAGACCTCTAAGGCGGAAGCTGCGAAGGACCGTGCGAATCAGAAGGCACTCGAATCGCTTGCTGCTCTTGACCGTCTTTCATCACTGGTCAAACGACTCCCTACACCTTCGACGCCTGCTGCAGCAGCACCCATAGCGGAGATTCGAAATGCCCTTGAAGATGCGCGTCGCTCAGTATCCTCGGGACACGAAGCTGCAAAGGAATCTGAACGGGCTGCCGAAGAAGAATTGGAAAAGACCAAGGGTGAGAAGAACACGATGGCGAATCTTGCATCTCTGGGCATTTTAAGTGCAGCATTTGGCCATGAGACACTTGGCTTGACTGATTCCGCCGCGAAGAACGCTTTGTGGCTGCAGACACGAATCACGGAGGATGCGATCTTGCTCCCTCATCGCCAAAAGGAGGAGGCCCAGAGGGTTCTTGATGAATTGGCTGAAGATACCGGCAAGATTGAGATGTTCGCAAAGTTCACACTGGACACGGTAAGCCCAGACAAACGTCGCCGTCGAAAGTTCTCACTCAAGGCCCTGATAGTCGAAGTTTTTCAAGCGTTCAAAGCTTCGCTTGAAGAACAGCGAAACATTGAGGTTGACCTCCAATTGCCGGGAAATGATGATTGCTTGATTCGTGCCTACCCGGCCGACTGGGAGAGCATCCTCGTGAACCTCATCACTAATGCTGTTTGGGCCATGGAGAAGAAACCCAAAGGTCGGCGCACGATCCGTGTGACAATGAAACTCGAAGGAGGCGAGTGTGTTCTCGTCTTTGAAGACAGTGGTCGCGGATTGGAAGCGGGTACCGAGAAACAAATTTTCCAACCAACGTATTCAAGTAAGCGCGATGAACGAGGTGAAGTCTATGGCACCGGTATGGGACTGACGATCGTGAAATCATGCGTTGAGGAGAACTCTGGGGGCACTGTGATGGCTCGTGTTTCTGGTGAGTTAGGCGGGGCTGTGTTTGAGATACGTGTTCCACGGGTCTCATCGGGGTGATCCTGAAAAGAATATGCCTAGAAACATTGTCTATCTTGTTGACGAACAGCCGAGGGAATTGGCAGCCAACCGACGCACTTTGGAAATTCTCCTTGAGGACTCAGGAGTGGTTATCAAAGAGCTACCGCCGCGCAAACGATTGTCAGGCTACAATAAGCTTTTGGCAGATCCAGACACAGCCGCATTCATTCTTGACCAGAGGCTTATGACTACTGGTGAGATTGTGGACTACAACGGCATCAGACTTGCCAGCCATCTGAGGGGCATCAATCCAAAACTGCCAATCTACATACTCACCAATTACTGCTCGACTGATACGGACTTGCGTGGATCTAACGAGGAAATCGTTGAGGATATTCTTCCGAAGGGAGACCTGCTAAACCATAATGCGAGATTGCGGTTCAAGGCGCGGTTCCTTCGCCGTTTGGTTGTATTCCGCGACGTGTTGAGCCAACGTGAGGCGCGGTTTCATGCGTTACTGACGAAGAGTCTAAAACGGAAGCTGCCCGCTGCAGAGCAGAGGGAACTTGACGAACTTCAAGAGGCCCGCCTTGCTCCACTTCAAGCCGCCGAATTGGCGGACATCGCTGCCCTCGGCAAGAGTATTGAAGCACTCAAGAAGCTGATTCGTACCACCAAGGCCAGGAGATGACGCATGGCCAGTCCCAGTGCTCATGAGTTTTTTCCACTGCTGCGCCGTCGTAAGTCATATTCAAAGCGAAGGGACGGCAGAAATTACCGGTACGGTTACTACAGATCCGAGATTGCCGAGGACTGCCAACTTCGTTGCGGTTATTGTGACTGTCACGAGGTGGAAATCGGTGGGGCAACCAGCATGGATTTGGATCACTTCCGCCCCAAAGGCCAAAAGCGATTTGAACATCTCGCTGACGAACCAAGCAATCTTCTCTACGCGTGCAAGAGTTGTAACGGCCTGAAGGCCGATTGGTGGCCCGCCAAAGGCAAGACAGCAACATTCAATGGCAGAGAAGGATTCTTGGATCCGTTTGCCGTGAACCGTCATGACTATTTTTCCGTTACTAAAGACGGAAGCATTCAGGCCAAACGACCACCTGCAGACTACGTGATCGCCCTGCTTGCGCTTGATCGCCCATTTCTTTTGCGTGTGCGCGAACAAAGGGTGCTGAAGCAGGAACTTGCGGCACTTGTAGCTCCATTGAATGAAATGGCTGAGGCATGTATTGCGGAAAAGCGTGGCGTAGATGTCAAGAAGATGAGCAGACTCGTCTTAGAAATGACGAAGCGACTGAAACGCCTGCTAAGTTAAACCTTGCATGTCAAGGCGTGCTCACGTGGGACGGTGCCAGAAACAACCGCCGTGGGAGTCGATGACTTTGTCGATCTCGGACATGAGGTGGATGGTTTCGTTTAGGGCGACGATGATCTTCTCGTAATGGGCGGTGTCGGCTTGGCTGAGGGTGCGGCCTTTGCGGTCTTTGAGCCATTTCTCGCAGACTTGGTAGCCACCGATGTGGAAGTTCCAGACGGATTCCGGCACGCCTTTGAAGCCGGCAGTCTGATCCTTGTCAATCCAGACGGTCTTGCCGTATGCGGCTGAGCGACCACGTCTAGTCTGACCGGCTAGATTCTGCCACGATGGTGGCATGACTTCATCAACCGATGTACCGATTCGCCGCCGTCGGACTCCCAAACAACGGCAGCAACTGCTGGCCCGTTTTCATCAGAGTCACATGAGCCAAAAGGATTTTGCCAACGATCATGGCGTCGGCTTGTCCACACTGAGCAAGTGGCTGCGCTTGGAACGTGACGCCGTTCCCGCAAAGGTAAAGTTTCACGAAGTGCGGTTGCTTAACCCAACCCCGCGCTGGCCGATTGAGGTCGTCAGCCCGCAGGGGTGGATCGTCCGGTTGCCGAACAGTTCCGAGGTGCAGGCGTTGCCCCAACTGTTGCGGGCGCTGCCGTGCTGAGCGTATCGAGCGCCACGCGTGTGCTGGTAGCCACCGTGCCTGTCGATCTGCGTGGCAGTTTCAACCGGCTCTACAGTCTGGTTGTCGAGCAACTCAAAGAGAATCCCCTGTCGGGTCATCTGTTTGTGTTCACCAACC
>OBLU010005252.1_pt1 | contig 11625 bp, 12 predicted proteins | sample 1518681 | NCBI WGS metagenome assembly OBLU01 (sample SAMEA3539304, study PRJEB22396) | soil metagenome | biome: tundra; feature: field; material: soil | place: USA | collected 2010-05 | depth 0.15 m
GAAACAGTTCAATAAAATATGCCGGCTGGCGTCTCAAAGTTCTTGACAAATTCCGCCGGACAGCCTCATTGCTCTGCGCCGCGAAGTGGAAGCGCGGCTGCCCTATGTGCAATTTCCCGAGATGTTGCTCGAAATCCATGCGCGCACGGGCTTTGTCAACGCGTTCGCCCATGTGAGCGAGGCGGAAGCCAGGGCTGGTGATCTTGCCACCAGCATCTGCGCAGTGCTCGCGGCGGAAGCAGGCAACACTGGCCTGGAGCCCTTTGTCCGCGCCGATGTTCCTGCCCTCCGTCGGCATCGCCTGAGTTGGGTTCGTCAGAATTATATTCGTGCCGAGACTCTGACTAAGGCCAATGCAAGACTTGTTGCTGCCCAAAATGATATTGAGCTTGCGCGTTGCTGGGGTGGAGGGGATGTCGCATCGGCCGATGGATTACGTTTTGTCGTACCCGTCAGGACAATCCACGCCGGACCCAATCCCAAGTATTACGGTATGGAGCGCGGCGTCACCTACTACAACATGATGTCCGACCAAAGCACCGGACTAAATGGCATCGTCGTGCCCGGCACATTGCGGGACAGCCTGCAACTCCTATCCGTCGTGCTGGAGCAGGAAACGGATTTTGATCCGACCAAGATCATGACCGATACAGGAGCTTATTCGGATGTCATCTTCGCCGTGTTCTGGCTGTTGGGCTGCCAGTTCAGCCCACGACTTGCCGATGTGGCAGGCACGAATTTCTGGCGCATTGATCCTGATGCCGATTACGGGCCGCTCAATCAGATCGCCACGAATATAGTCCCCACCAAACTTATCCGGCAGAACTGGGATGACTTTTTACGCTTGGCCGGTTCGCTGAAGCTCGGCCTCGTACAGCCGGGCAATCTGATGCGCACGCTTCAGACAAACAATAAGCCGACCCAGTTGGCACGCGCGCTACAGCAACTCGGGCGCATCATCAAAACCAACTATATTCTTCCGTTCATCGACGATGAAAACGAGCGGCGGCGTGTCCTCACGCAGCTCAATCGCCACGAAGGCCGCCATCGTCTTGCCCGCGACGTATTCCATGGCGGTCGTGGTGAACTGCGCCAGCGCTACCGCGAGGGGCAGGAAGACCAGCTCAACGCCCTTGGCCTCGTGGTCAATGTCATCATCTTATGGAATACGATTTACATGAATGCAGCGCTGGAGCAGCTCAGGAAAGAAGGCTATCCCGTCAAGGACGAGGATGTCGCGCGCTTATCGCCAACCATGAGCCATCACATCAATTTGTTGGGCCGCTATAGCTTCACTTTGCCGGAGCCTGTCGCACGCGGCGCTCTCAGGCCGCTTCGCACCCCTGAAGATGCCCTGAACGAGGCGGCATGACCCCGCTTACCGGAGTTTTCTGTTCCATTACTGTTCAGACCCCTATGCCCGCAGGTTACGAGAAAAGGGCGTACTAGACTGATTATTACGTTGGCCGACCGGTCAGTCGCCTTGCATATCCACGCACACAAAACCGGATAAGAGGGCATCTTCTTCATTCATCTCCAAATACTCCGCCTTCATCTCGAACCGCAACTCCGGCCAGCGCTCTCGCATGCGCAGCAGCGCGATCCAGGGCGACCAGTCTTCGGAGAGGAAGCGGAACACCGCTACCGGCTCGACGCCGTCTTTACGTTCGCGCTCGATGGCGAAGGTGACGCGCCCGCCCGGTAGTGCGCCCCGTTGCGCGAGCAGCGCACGCGCAGACAAACCGATGATGCACGGAGCACAGAGAAACGTAACAGCCGGCTTGTGCCACGCCCGGTTGTGCCCGGTTGCGCGCAGCGCAGAGATGACTCAAAACGGCCGTCCTTTTCTTGGCTGTCAGAGCCGCAACCACCGCCATGTGTGGACGGCCCCGTAAAATGACCTACTCGGCAACGTCGACTTTAAGTGATTTAATTTTGCCGCGCGCCCAAACAAACTCGAAACCAGCCACGGGCGCCAAACCGTTGTTGGATGGCTGCCAGAGCGCAGCCATAATGCCGTAACTCCAAGACGAGTCCCAGCCTATTACTGCCACGTAGGGCCTTCCATCGAATGACAAGTCGTAAAGATTCTTGTGCTCAAACTTAACTCCGCGTTTGGCCTTGCCGAAGGTCGGGACTTCGGAAATATTTGGCGTTTCGGAAACCATCCTCTGTAGCGGTTCGGAAAGCTCTCTGCGCTCGTCCTTAATATCGTTTAGATGACTTTCTGCAAAATCGTGCATTCTGTTGTATAGGTTAGGACAATCTGCTCCGGTGTGACAAAGGGCATCCCGCCTCCCGTAATTCTTTAACAGCGCAGCTGAGAATGTCGCACTAATATGACAGGTCTTTCCCCACTTACGATTTTGCCACGGCACAACCGTAATTCGCGCTTCGGTCAAATCCGCTGAGTCTTCTTCCTCGATCACAGCAGGAACTGCGTTGATTTTGGCTATCCAGGTGGGCGTGCCACACAAATCCGTCACGCCGAATGACAGGCCGGAAGGCGGTGGAACTTCGTGAACATGGGCGCCGCTCGCGTCGAAGAAAACCATTACGGTGCAACCGGTATGGCCAAACAGAGCTTGAACAGCACCAACGTCGTCTTGAAGCCAGACAACCGTCGCACCCGGAAACTGGGCTGAGAACTCATCCCCGAACCCAGCCTTCACCGCTGCCATAAACTCGGGTGTCGCATGAAGTCTTTTTAACGTTGTATCGGCATTCTCTGCATTTTCCTGACTTAGTCGAATATATCCGCTCGGTCTAACCGCAAGTTGATCAATAAGACTATCGGACCTGCCTTGAGCTGATGTATCCGACGCCTCCCGAATATAGTCGGCAATCCCGCCGCAAAAATCGCCGGCAGCAGCTGCCGGGTTTGTCGAAATCAAGATCAATGCACCGATCAGCAAAGCATAAACGCCAAACGGTTGTCTCATAATCCATTTCCGTACCCTCATATTCGTTCTCTCCTTGCTTACCCGTGCCGCCAGAAAAGCCGCAGCCATCGCCATTGCTGCCGATGCTCGGAGCATCCAGGGTGAGTTTAAACAAACGACATCAAACCCCATAGGATTTTCATCAAGTCTTGTCCGGCAACGTAACTGGCCCCTCTCTGGCCTCGGCCCACCCCCGCCCCTTTGCGCTCATTCTCCCATTTCCAAATACTCCGGCTTCATCTCGAACCGCAACTCCGGCCAGCGCTTGCGCATGCGCAGCAGCGCGATCCAGGGCGACCAGTCTTCGGAAAGGAAGCGAAACACCGCGACCGGATCGACGCCGCCCCCCTTGACGCCGCTTTTGCGTTGGCGCTCGATTGCGAAGGTGACGCGCCGGATCGGCCAGCGCACGCCCCAATTCGCCCACATCCACTCCTGCCCGGCTGCGCCGAAGCCTTTGCGCAGGACGCGCCGCGGGATTGGAATGAGCGCATTGAGATCGAGCGGCACGCGGTGCGAATCCAGCTCCGCGCGGACTCGCTCCTCTTCATGCCGCCGCCAGAAAATGTCTCGCAAATTTCGGGCGAGGTGCTCGGCGGCTTCGCGCGTGGGCGCGCCTCCCCTGACCACGCCGAAGTAGATCTGCTCATAAACGCTGTACCACTCCGGCCGCCAATCGACGAAGCCCGGCCCGGACGCCGCGCCGATAAAATCGTACAGAAGCTGGTGCGGCCCCGAGACCTCAAGCCGATTGAAGATGTACTCCGGTCCCTCGTCGGCCCAGACAGCAATCTCCGCCGCCGAAGGCTTCGCACCGGCCTGTCCCGCCGGTATGCCCGTGCGGCGAGCACCGGCCAGTGGGCTCACAATCCGACCTTCCATGAGCTGTTGTTGGCGGTGAGATCGGTTTCGCGGGCATAGCGGTCAAGCATGGCGTCACTACGATGGCCGGTCTGGCGTTTGATGGCAGCGCGGTCGGCGCCCTGGGCGAGCGCCTCGGTGACATGGCCCGCGCGAAGGCTGTGCGCGGAGTAGGAGTCTTTCAGGCCGGCGGCCCGAGCTGCATCCTTGACGATCCGATCAACTGTTTTGGCCGAGAGTCGCGTGAACTCGACGCCGGTACGTCCGACCGCACGGAATACGGGATTATCGCCTTCATGTTCGATATCGGCCTTCTTGAGCCAGGCGCGCACGGCCGCGACCGGGCATATCTCTGGATTCCCGCCCGGAACGATCACGATGGTCCTCCCCTCCCCGGCCTGATCCGTCTTCGAGCGACGGAGCGTTACGCGCAGCCCGCCCTTTTCGAAAACAAGATCGCTCACATTGAGCGTAACGATCTCCGACCGGCGGAACCCGCCGGCGAACCCGAGCAGAATGACCGCCTTGTTCCGGATTGAGCGCGTGTCGAGACGGAACGTCTTGCAGATCGCGGCGATGCCTCCGGCGCGGAGCGCGCGGGCTCCCATCTGGCGCGCGCCTTTGCTATCCTGCATCAGAAAAACTCCTTCAGATATGCCCGTGCGCTAGCACTCACACACCGACCAGGAGCACGTCGAGCGCGCCGATGATCTCGTTCCGGTGTTCGGTGAGCGCATGCACGGCGCGACCGAGACCGGCGCAGCGGATTGCCGCGAGCAGATGGGTCGCCATGACGACCTCTTCGCCACACACGGTGAACACCGGATGGAGTCGGCCCGCGCGCCGTCTGAATTCCGCGACCCGCACGAGTGGCACCATGACCCGGCTTTCCAGATTGTTCAGGAGACCAGCCTGCACGTCCATGAGGTAGGGAGCGTAGCTCTGCGATTCGCCTGGGTTCTTGTAAACGGCAAACTGCATCAGAACTGACGCTTTCCGTCGCTCCAGAGACCGCGCCGCTCCAGAAACGTGTTCGCGTCATCGATCGCTCCGGCATGTTCCTCAAGCCAAACCTGCGAGCGCTTTGCGGCGACCAGTTCCTTGAGGCGACCTTCGAGAGCCGCGGACACGTTAATTCGCAATTCCCGAGCCGAAGCGAGCAGCTCCGCATCGACGGAAACGTTCGTGCGGGCTTTACCGCCTCCCATGTGTATATTGTCATACTCTCTCATACACACTATATAGACACACACTCGATCAACGTCAAGGGCAATCTTAAAAACCAGCCTCCCGATAAAGGTACATTATCGGGAGTATAGGCTCCCATCACAAGATTCGGACATCACACCTTCCTTGCCATAATCTCATCCAACGCCCTGTTCGACAAGGCAGAATCTGTGAGCGAGGAGCCGTCCAGGCATCGCAAGCCAAATCGTTAGACGGAGGTCGCCCATCCGCGCCCTTGGCCTCGAATCAATAAAGCATGCTTCAGGATAGCTACTTGGTAGCTATCGGCTAGCCTACAGTTTCGCTCATCGTCTCAGAGTATCGGGTAAGAAACGGCTATAACCTTGCCAGCTTAGGAGATTGAACTTTTCGCGGTGCGCAAGTAGTGGGTGAGTTTAAACAAACGACACTAAAGTCCCATAGGGTTAACAGGAATCACCCAGGAAAATGGGATATAAGGTTAAGATTCCCGACCGGCGTCGCGGCCGACGGGGATGCGCGCGCGCCCCGATCCTGAGCCATTGATGGTGACGCGATCCACCATTTAGTGCCGACGTGCAGCCAGGCGCTGAAGCGCCGCGCCAATCGGAAGGCACAAGCGGCGCCCCTCGCCGCCTGGTAGGAACGTAAATCCGTAATGCTCGTAAAATTGTTGCGACGCCTCGTCCTTAGCGTCTACTACCATGGCAAACACACCAAATTCTGCCCGCGACGTGCGCTTCAACGCATCGGCCAAAAGAATACCGCCGAGACCCTGGCCCTGGTAATGGCGGGCCATAGCAAGCCGTCCTAGCAACACCGCGGGCACGACCGGATAGCGGGGAAGCTTTTTGACGATCTCCGGTAAGAGCGCATTTAGGGCGACGCTGGTGGCCGTAAGCGTGTAGTAGCCGGCCACGTCTTGGGCTGTGACGTTCACCGCCACAAAACATGTGGCTATGCGCCGCTTGATATCCTGCGATGCCTGTTCGCGAAAATACCGGTCAAGCACGTCCGAGCCGCTGTGAAATTGCGATCGGTCATGATCCCTCGATAAGGGCTCAATGCGAATCGACTGCGCCAATCACTTCTCCACGACCATGACGCGGTGTCGCTCAAAGGCTTTCTTCAGGGCTGCCGTCGGGGCGGGAGGATTGATTAGCAGCGCCGCAAATTGCTCCTGCGCCTTGCGCGAAAGCCGAATGACCTCGATTTCAGTGACGGTTTTTTGCGCCGCTTCCTGAGCGGCGGCAACAACAAAATCGCTGACTGAGCGGCCTTGAATTTCGGCGGCGCGGCGGACCACGGCCAGGGCTTCACGCGTGATGCGGGCCTCCAGGCGGGCAATCCTGGTGGTTCTGGTGGCCTGGGTCGTTCGTCGGGTGGTTCGTTGTGGCATCTCGCGCTCCAAAGCTTAGGACACCACAATGTACGTCATTTTACCGTACAAGTCAAGATCCGCGTTTTAACCCCTTGTTACTAGAAGATAAAGCAATGATCGCAACCAAAGGCCAAAATTGGCATGCAATATAAGGGACCGTGGTAGTACCAGGCTCCAAAAGCGCGATGGCTGGGGGGGCAGCCCTCGCGCCGAGGGGCAAGCCCCATCGACCGGACGCGAAGGATGACGATGGTAATGTTTCGTTAGGAATTCTGGAACAACCAGGTACGCATTTTGCGGCCAGCAGAGCGGCCGCCGATGCGGTCTTGCCGCAGGGTGCAATGCCCAGCCGACAACACGATTGGTTTGCCGTAGGGGCAAAATTCTGGCCTCCCGGCGGGCCGGGCAAATGTGGGCGATGCCCGCGAGCAAGCTTTCACTATCACGGGTCCACGGGCGCAGCCCTGGCATGCGCCGGAGTGTTCGACATGTCGAACCGTGTCCGACGGCGCACTTCTTGCGCACAGCGTTAAGCTCCAGATCGCGGCCATATCTCCAAGAGAATGCTTCCAGATAGCTACCTGGTAGCTACCGGAAACCGGATAGCCTCCTGGTATCAAATCCTCGCCAATCGCCTCGAATCAAGCCATGCTTTCGAATGGCCAATTGGTAGCTACTGGAAAGCTTTCTGAATGCGGGTAGCCTCCCGATACCAGAAAGCTTTCGGTTGACCGTCGGATAACTCTGCGATCAACTGGTAAGGACGCGCAACTCTCACATGGGAAGGCCTCATGCCGGTCATAGTTTTCGCAAGCCCGAAGGGAGGCGCGGGAAAGTCCACCTCCGCCGTGGTGCTTGCCACGGAGCTTGCTCTCAAGGGCGCAACGGTCACCGCAATTGACGCCGACCCGAACAAGCCGGTGTCACAATGGGCGCAACGGCCGGGATGTCCCAAGAGCATGACGGTCCTCGCCAATATCTCGGAAGCAACAATCATCGAAACCATTGAAGACGCGGCGCGCCGAACGACGTTCGTGGTGGTCGATCTGGAAGGCACGGCCTCAATGACGGTGGCGTATGCGATCAGCAGAGCCGATCTTGTGATCGTGCCGACCCAGGGCTCGCAGCTTGACGCCTTCGAGGCGGCCAAGGCGGTCAAGCTGATCCGTCAGCAGGAACGGGCTTTTGGCCGCAGCATACCCTATGCGCTGCTATTCACGCGCACGAACGCGGCGATCCGCCCGCGCACCCTGCAACATATTCGCGACGAATTCCAAAAACACAAAGTCCCGTCGCTTCGCACCCAGATGCACGAACGCGAGGCATTCAAGGCCATCTTCTCCTTTGGCGGCACACTCGAATCGCTTGAGGCGAGCCAGGTCAGCAACCGGGACGCCGCCATAAAAAATGCCCGCGAATTGGCGAGCGAGGTCATCACCTTGTTGCGCCAGAACTCGGATTCCTCATTGACGCAGGACGCGGAGTCCTCATTAGCCCAGGAGGTTGCGTGATGAGTTCGGAGCGCGCCAGTGTGTTCGATCACGGACCCGAGATCGACATTTCCGGGTTCAAGCCGCGAACGGAAGCCAAACCCGCTGCCCAGCCAGACCAGGTAAAGGCAGTCTCGGAGACTGCCAACTTTGTGAGCCGCGATCCGATCCAAGCACCTCTTCAGTCCGCGCCCGCCCGGTTGCGCGAAGCGCAGAGAAACGGACAAAGCAGCGAGGGCAGAGACACTCAAAACCTTTCGCGAGAAGCGCAGAGGGAACCGATAACGCGCGAGCCGAGGCGGCATCGCACAGGTCGGAATATCCAACTCAACATCAAGGCGCGGGCCGAGACCATCGACCGGTTCTACGCGATTGCCGACCGCCATGGCTGGGTTCTGGGCGAAACCTTCGAGCGCGCGGTCGCGGCGCTCGAGCGCATTGGCGACTGACCGAATCGCCACCCTTTTTGGGAATCGGCGCTTTTGCGCGAATGGCGGAATGTCTCTGGGGGGGGCGCTCTCGACCATCTGTCCCGCAATTTCCCGAGATAAAACCGACACATGACCAGTATGTTTACGAATATTAAAGCCATCTAGACAAGAATTTTAACTCTTGTATGCTAGTGTCACTTGGAAAACCGACGATTTCCACACGAAACACGAGCCATCGCCCCATGACAACCGACCGTGAGCCCCCTGCTACGCGACCGACGGTCTCTCTGGAAGGCATTGATCCTGCTTCGCTTCGGCAGATCGTCGATATTGACCCAGTCTCACTACAGAAGATTGTCACGGCCATTGCGACTGTCCAGAAAACACTGCGCAGCGAGCGCTCGCGGACGGGGATCGCGGCTGCGAGACGGCGCGGCCAGAAACTCGGCCGCCCCCGTGCCATGACCGAGAAGCAAATCGAAACCGCCCGCCGCCTGATGACCAACGGCGTGACGAAAAAAGCCATCGCCCGCACACTCAAAGTCTCGCTCTCGACCCTCGCTCTCGCCCTCAAACCCTATGCTGCGGCGCTGCCGCCCAAAAGGCCCGTCGCTCCCATCGGTCGTCCGCGCACCCTGACCGAGGCCCAGATCGCTCTCGCCCGCCGTCTGCTGGCCAACGGCGTAGCGAGAAAAATCATCGCCGGCACACTCAAGGTCTCGCGCACGACCCTCTCTATCGCCCTGAAGCCCTATGCCATGGGTCCGCATACCCAAATGCGCCGCCAGAAACAAGCGCCTTCCGATTCCGCCCCGCCGCCCGAACCGGCCCCACCGACGGAGCGGCGCGAATGAAAACTCTCCCGATCGCCATCGCGCCTGTCAAACCCGGCCGCACGATGATCCGCGCCGCTTCATCTCTCGCCGCCATTCTGCTCGCCTGGCTCCGCCAGCCCCCGACATGGCGTCACACAAATCTCTTCCTCAACCGCTCGGCGCAATCCTGGCGCGGCCCACCCGCCGCCATCCGCGCCTTTAGGAATAAATTCCTACCCCTCCGCCCGCACACCTCCGGGCGCGCCTTGCTTTGCGCCCGGCAATTTTCTGTGCCTCGTCCGCGCAACTACGCGCGCGCGCGCCAACCCTCCCTAAGCCCACTTAAAACCCCGCGCTCCGCGCGTCCGCCTTCTCTCATCTCGCTTCTTCTACCTCGTCCGCTTTCCCCAACCCCTCGGTTCATCCGCGCCGTTAGGAATTTATTCCTAACGCCTCGCCCGCATACTACCGGGCGCGCTCTCCGCGCCCGTCCTCATCTCCTAAGTTTTCTCCCGGCCTCGCTCCGAACTCTGGCCCGCGCCCATCAACTCTTACTTCTCTCTTCCTTCTTCCTCCTCCTCTCTTCCTCCCTTGCCTTCGCCCAATACTCCCCCGGTGACGCCTGCGCGACGACGGGCCAGGCGACGTTTACCAATACCAACCCGGCCTATTTACTGATCTGCAATGGCAGCAATTGGGAGTTGGGCGAGCAGTTCAACTCGACCGGTCAGATCGGCATAGGCCAGACGAGCATCCATGCGGCTCTTGACGTGAATGGTGGCATCAGGATCGGCAGCGACGTTACATGCGCCGCGGCGAATGCGGGCGAGATCATCTACACGAGCGGTAGCGTCGAGTATTGCAACGGCTCCATTTGGAGTGCGCTCGCGAACTCGACCACAACGCTGACTGGCGTCGATGTTCTGTTGCTCGCCGGATCGGCGGCGGCACCGAGCCTGACCTTCAACGAAGACACGACGACCGGCCTCTATCAGGGCGGCACGTCCGATTATCTGTTTGTGACGACCGGCGGCGTCGAGAGCGCGGCGTTCGACAATGCGGGGAATTTCGACATCACCAACGCCACCAATACCAGCACGGGCGCGTACCAGATCAACGGCACGAGCATCCTGGCGCTTCCCGACAAGGACACGACCAGCATTGCGGTCGGCAAATCGGCGCTCGCGGCGCAGTCAGCCACCGGCAGCGGCAATACTGCCGTCGGCGATCTGGCGCTCGCCACCACCACGAATGGCGCCGACAGCACGGCGGTCGGCTATCAGGCGCTGAACCAAGCGACCGGCAGCCCGAACACGGCGATGGGCTTTGACGCCCTGGAATGGGCCACGAGCGGCGCCAGCAACACGGCGCTCGGCAATCTGGCGATGGCGGGCACGAGCGCCAATCCGCTCACGGGCAATTACAATACGGCCATCGGCGACAGCGCTCTGACGGCGATCACGGCCGCCGCTGCCGACAACACCGTGCTCGGCTATAAGGCAGGCTACGCCGTCACTGGCGGCACCGACAACATCCTGGTCGGCTACAAGGCGGGCCTTGGCGTGACCGGCAGTCACAACATCATCCTGGGCGAGGACCCAAGCAGCGCGATCACGTCGGGGAGCAGCAATATCCTGATCGGCAATAGCCTGACGAAGATCACGAACACCAGCAGCCAGCAACTCGATATTGCGGATGCGATTTTCGCCAATCTCAGCAACGGCTATGTCGGAATCGAAACGAATAATCCGCTGCGGACGCTGGATGTCTCGGGGACCTACACTGGCACGACCTTGACCACGGGCTCGACTGCGGCGGTCGGCATCATGAACACGGACACGACGGCCAACAACTTCGCCGACCTGGCCTTCCAGACCGAGGATTTGAGTTTGGCAACTGCGCTCGGGGCCAAGATCAGCGCCGTGTTCACGAGTCACGCGACGAGCGCGGTATCGGCGGATCTGGCGTTTCTCACCAAGAACGCCGGGACCACGAGCGAGAAGATGCGGATTACGAGCGGCGGCCTCGTCGGCATCGGCACCACGTCGCCCGCCTCCTCTCTCGACCTCAGCCAGAAGACCGACGCGGTGGCTTTGCCTGACGGCACATCCGCCCAGCGCCCGACGGCGGCGACCGGCATGATCCGCTATAACAGCACGCTCAATGAGTTCGAAGGCTATGGCGGGAGTTCTCCGGCCTGGGGACCGGTGACGACGACGACGAACATCACGGGCACGATCGGCGCGTCGGGTAGCGGCTTGAACGTCGAGCTTGCGGCAGGCTCGGCTGCGAATCCCTCGCTGACCTTCAACGAGGACACGACGACCGGCCTCTATCAGGGCGGCACCTCGGATTATTTGTTCGTGACGACCGGCGGCACAGAAAGCGCGGCGTTCGACAATGCGGGCAATTTCGATATCACCAACGGCACCGCCACCAGCACCGGCGCGTTCCAGATCAACGGCACCAGCATCCTTGCCCTTCCCGATAAGGACACGA
>OBLU010005253.1_pt1 | contig 11624 bp, 10 predicted proteins | sample 1518681 | NCBI WGS metagenome assembly OBLU01 (sample SAMEA3539304, study PRJEB22396) | soil metagenome | biome: tundra; feature: field; material: soil | place: USA | collected 2010-05 | depth 0.15 m
TCGCGGCGCTCGAGCGCAAGGAGTCGCGCGGCGCCCAGTTCCGCACCGACTACCCCGAGCGCAACGACGAGGAGTGGCTGAAGCACATCGACATCAGCCTCGACGGTGGCGAGGAGCCGAAGGTTTCCTACTCCCCCGTGACGATCACCCAGTGGCAGCCCGAAGTGAGGAAGTACTAGTGCCGCACGCTGGATTTTCGCCCCCCGCCCGATTCTCGGCCGCCGGGAGCCACAGGGTGCTCCCCGCAGTGGCTCACACACGACGCCCCAAGGAGAGCCGCCGATGAGTGAATTCACGCTGCGCCTTCGCCGCTACGACCCGGAGTCCGGCGAGCCTCCCTACTGGGACGAGCACAAGATCGAGCTCGAGCCGCACCGCTCGGTGCTCGAGGGGATCCTCCAGGCGAAGGGCCGCTTCGACGGCTCGATCGGCATCCGCTGCTCCTGCCGCGCGGCGATCTGCGGCTCCTGCGGGGTACGCATCAACGGCCAGCCTGGACTCGCCTGCCACACCCATCTCGATGAGGCGCTCGAGCGCTCCAAGGACGGCTTGATCAGCGTCGAGCCGATGGGCAACATGCCGGTGATCAAGGACCTGATCGTCGACATGGACGCGGTTCACTGGAAGAAGATCCAGTCGGTCACCCCGTGGCTGCTGGCACGCGAGCCGGTACCGGAGCGCGAGTACCTGGTGGACCGCGAGGCGATGGTTGACGTGACCCAGTCGATGGCCTGCATCCAGTGCGGAGCCTGCGTCTCGGACTGCCTGGCGATGGAAGTCGATCCCGACTTCACCGGCCCGGCGGCGCTCGCCAAGTCCTACCGCTTCGTCGGCGACCCGCGCGACGCGGAGCACTCCGAACGCCTCTCAGCGCTGTCCGAGGACCCGCACGGGCTCTACACCTGCACGCACTGCTTCAAGTGCGTGGACGCCTGCCCGAAGGGGGTCAACCCGATGGGCCAGATCATGCGTCTGCGCCGCATCGCCGGGTCAGACCACCACATTGAGGACCGCAACAACGGCTACCGCCACGAGCACGCGTTCGTCAACAACGTCCGCCGCAACGGCCTGCTGCACGAGGCCGACCTACTGCCGGACTCCTACGGCGGCAAGTTCAACCCACGCGCCGTGCCGGAGCTGATCGCCTCGCTGCCGGTCGCGCTGCGCGGCATGCTGCGCGGCAAGATCACGCTTCGCAAGGCGCTGCTGCACCCGCACAAGGCCTCCAAGGAACTGCGCGCGATCTTCGACAAGATCGAGAGCAAGCCGGCGCGTTACGAGCTCAACCTGTACGTCAGCGGCACCGACGAGGACAACGAGCCGTCGACCGCGGAGGCCACGGCATGAAAGTCGCCTACTGGCCCGGCTGCGTGAGCCGCGGCTTCACACCCGAGCTGCATGGCGCGATGGCCGCCATCGCGCCGCTGCTGGACATCGAGCTGATCGAGCTCGACCGTGCCAACTGCTGCGGCGCCGGCGTGATCGCCGAGCACAACCAGGAGCTCGCCGACACGCTGAACGCGCGCACCTTCGCGATGGCCCAGCAGACCGACGGCGAGCTGATGATGAACATCTGCTCGACCTGCCAGGGGGCGCAGACCGAATGCCAGGAGCGCCTGGATGCAAACGCCGTCTACCGCACGCAGATCAACTCCACGCTCGCCTCCGAGGGCCTGCACTACGAGCCGGGCGTCACCAACAAGAACTTCCTCTGGCTGCTGGTCGAAGAGATCGGCCTCGACACGCTGCGCCAGAAGGTCTCGCGGCCGCTCACCAACCTGCGTGTCGGCCCCTTCTACGGCTGCTACATCGTCCGCCCGGCGGCCCGCCTGGGCATCGACCGCGACCACCCGCGCCATACCTACCTCGAGCGGGTGATCGACACGCTCGGCGGTACGGTGATCGACTACGCCGGATCGCACAAGTGCTGCGGCTTCCCGATCATCACGATGAACAAGACGGCCTCGCTCAAGCAGGCAGGACGTCATCTCGGTGACGCGGTCGACGCGGATGCCGACTGCGTCGTGACGCCGTGCCCGCTGTGCCATCTGAACCTCGATCTGCAGCAGCCGGCCGCCGAAGCGGTCGTCGGACGCGATCTGAAGATGCCGGTGCTGCACCTGCCCCAGCTCGTCGGTCTGGCGCTCGGCCTCGACCCCAAGGAGCTCGGCTTCGGCCGCCACATCGTCAAGCCGACCGCGGTGATCGACTGGACCGAGAGCGTGGTCGCCGAGGCTGCCACGGCCGCCTGATCGCCGGCCGGCTCGCCGCGCTCAGGCGCTACTGAGTCCCGCGCTCAGGCGGTCGCCACAGCCTGGTGCGCGAGCGATCCGCGCGCCACCAGCAGCTCCGCGATCTGCACGGCGTTCAGCGCGGCGCCCTTCAGCAGGTTGTCGCCGACGACGAACAGGTTCAACGAGCGCTCATCGCCCAGGTCGGACCGAATCCGCCCCACCGCGACCTCGTCGCGGCCGGCGTACTTGACCGGCGTCGGCAGTTCGTCCAGCACCACGCCGGGGAAGGCCTCGAGCGCCGCGATCGCGTCGGCGTGATCCGCTGGGCGCTCGAAGGTCGCGCGAAGCTCGATGCAGTGGCCGACCATCACAGGCACGCGCACGCACGTCGGGCTGACGCGCAGGTCGGGAAGGTCGAGGATCTTGCGCGACTCGTTGACGAGCTTCAGCTCCTCGTCGCTGTAGCCGTCGGCGCCCGGCGAGCCCAGCCACGGGACGACGTTGTAGGCCAGCGGTGCGGCGTGAATCGAGTGCTCGATCGAGGCGATCGCCGCCGCGCCGCGGCTGACCAGCTGCTCACGCGCATCGTGCAGTAGCGTCACCTGAGCAGCCAGCTCGTCCATGCCCTTCTGGCCGGCGCCGCCCGCTGCCTGGAAGCTGGTCGCGACGATCTCGCGCAGGCCGAAGGCGTCATGCAGCGCCTTCAGCGGCAGCATGATGACCATCGTCGTGCAGTTCGGGTTGGCGACGATGCCGCGCTCGATGTGCGCGAGCGCGTCCGGGTTGACCTCGCTGACGACGAGCGGCACCTGCGGGTCCATGCGCCAGGCGCTCGAGTTGTCGACGACCACCGCGCCCGCCGCCGCGAAGCGCGGCGCCCACTCGCGCGAGGTGCCGCCACCGGCCGAGAACAGCGCCAGGTCGAACCCCGCGATCGTGTCCTCGCGCAGCGGCGTGACGATCCCGACGCCGGGCAGCTCGCGGCCTGCGGAGCGCTCCGACGCGAACGGCACGATCTCGCTCGCGGGGAACTGCCGGGCGCCGAGCACCTCGAGCATGATCCGACCGACCGCACCGGTCGCCCCGACGACGGCGACGCGCGGACCGGCGCTCATCGCGGACCCCCGAACGGATCCTCGGCCTGGATCGTGTCCTCACCCGAGAGCCGGAACGCCGAGTGCAGGCCCCTCACGGCCTCGGGCACGCGATCGGCGGCAATCACGCAGGAGATCTTGATCGGCGAGGTCGAGATCATCTCGATGTTGATCCCCGCGTCGCCGAGCACCGTAAAGACGGTCGCGGCGACGCCCGGATGGCTGCGCATCCCGGCGCCGACGATCGAGACCTTGCCCATCGACTCCTCGGCCGCGACGTGCTCGATGCCGAGATCGCCGACGATCGCGTCGAGCGCCTCGCGTGCAATCCGGCCGTCCTCGCGCGGCACGGTGAAGGACATGTCGGCGCGGCGCGCGCCGGTCCCCAGCCTGCCCCCCGCGATGGGGGGCGATGGGAGGTCGGAGAGCGGCTCGTTCTGGATGATCATGTCGACGTTCACGTTCGCATCGGCCATCGCGCGGAAGATCCGCCCGGCGATCCCTGGGGTGTCGGGCACGCCCAGCAACGTGATCCGCGTCTCGGCGGTCGAGTGGGTGACGGCTGTGACAAGTGGATGCTCCATCGCTTCCTCTTCCGGGACGACAACCGTACCGGGTCCGTCGTCGAAGCTCGACCGGCAGTGGATTCGCACGCCATGGGTCCGCGCGTACTCGACCGAGCGCAGCTGGAGCACGCCGGCGCCGGAGGCCGACATCTCGAGCATCTCCTCGAACGAAACGACCGCCAGCTTGCGCGCATCGGGCACCAGGCGCGGGTCGGCGCTGAAGACGCCGGCGACGTCCGTATAGATCTCGCAGACCTCGGCGCCGAGTGCCGCGGCCACCGCCACCGCGGTGGTGTCCGAGCCGCCGCGCCCGAGCGTCGTCACGTCGTGGCTCGTCGAGACGCCCTGGAAGCCGGCGACCAGCACGATCTTCTCATCGTCGAGCGCCGCGATGATGCGGTCGGCGCGCACGTCGAGGATCCGCGCCTTGGTGTGCGAGGTGTCGGTGACGATGCCGGCCTGCGATCCGGTCAGCGAAAGCGCCTCGTGGCCGAGGTCGTTGATCGCCATCGCACACAGCGCGCAGGAGATCCGCTCGCCCGTCGAGAGCAGCATGTCCATCTCGCGCGGGTCGGGCGCCGGCGAGACCTCCTCGGCCATCGCGATCAGCTCGTCGGTCGTCTTGCCGCGCGCCGAGAGCACGGCGACCACGCGGTGTCCCGCCTCGCGCTTGGCGACGATCCGCGCCGCGGCGCGCTTGATCCGCTCGGCGTCCGCGACCGAGGTCCCGCCGAACTTCATCACGACGATGTTCATGGGGGCTGGAGGATACGCGCCGAGGAATCCGTGGGATCGGCGCAGATGGCCGCCTGCCTGCCCCCCGAGCGCGGCGGGGTCCCCCGAACGGTGGTGCTCCGGGGGTGCGCCGATCCCCGGGCGGGTGCATGCCTGCCTGCTCCCGAACGGAGGAGTGCCCCGAGGGTGCGCCGACCCCCGGGCGGGTGCGTGCCTACCTGCCTCCGAACGGAGGAGTGCCCCAGAGGGGTGTCGCCGATCCGCCCGGGCGGGTCTCGTGCCTGCCTGCCTCCCGGAGCGGGAGGGTGCCCCGAAAACGGTGCACCCACCGCAAGCCGAGGGCCTATACGGCGCGGCGTCCGGCGAATGCGCGCCCGAGCGTCACCTCATCGGCGTACTCGAGGTCCGAGCCGACCGGCAGGCCGCTCGCCAGCCGCGTCACGGTCAGCTCGGGCCTACGCTCGCGCAGACCGGCGGCGATGTGCAGCGCTGTGGCCTCGCCGGTCGTCGTCGGGTTGGTCGCCAGCACGACCTCGCGGATCGGCGAGTCGGGCTCCAGCACGCGGCGATAGAGCTCGGCGATCCGCAGGTCGTCGGGGTCCACGCCGTCGATCGGCGAGAGCGCACCGCCAAGCACGTGGTAGCGGCCGTGGTACTCGTGCGTGCGCTCGAGCGGGATGACGTCGGAGGAGTCCTCGACCACGCAGATCACGGCCGGATCGCGCCGGACGTCTTCGCAGATCCGGCAGCGCGGGCCCTCGGCGAGGTTGAAGCAGATCTCGCACTGCCCGATCCGCGCCTTGACCTCGGTGATCGCCGCGGCCAGCGCGGCCGCGTCGGAATCGTCGCTGCGCAGGATGTGGAAGGCGAGCCGCTGGGCCGTGCGGTTGCCGATCCCCGGCAGCTTCGAGAGCTCGGTGACGAGCCGCTGGATCGGCGGGGCGTAGCTCAAGAGCCCGGGAGCCCGAGGCCGCCGAGGGCACCGAGGTCGAGGCCCGCGGTCGCGCCGCCCATCTTCTGCGCGGCGAGCTCCTGTGCCGCCCGCAGGCCCTCGTTGACGGCCGCGAGCACCATGTCAGCGAGCAGCTCCGGGTCGTCGGGGTCGATCGCCGCGGGGTCGATCCGGATCTGCTTGACGACCTGCGCGCCGCTGACGACGACGCTGACCATGCCGCCGCCGGCCGACGCCTCGACCTCGGCCGCCGCCAGCTCCTCCTGCGCGCGGGCCACCTCAGCCTGCATCTTCTGGACCTGCCTCATCATCTGCTGCATGTTGGGCTGGGGCATCAGCGGGCCTCCTCGTCCTCGGTGTCGCCGAGCTCCTCGGCGTCGAACTCGTCCTTCAAGCGCGCCACCAGCTCGTCGTCACTGAGCGGCAGCGGCGCCGGCGGTCCCTGCCGCTGCTCGTAGCTGAACGTGAGCGCATGGCCCGTGACCGCTCGCACCGCCTCGCTCAGTGCGCTGCGGGTGGCGCGCTCCTCGGCTTTGCGGCGCTGGAAGTCGGCGTCCTCCGCGAACGCGAGTACGAGGCGATCGCCGGCCAGCTCGACCGGGCGGGCGACATCCACCACGGCGCCGAGCATCGCGTTGGACGCGCGCACGGTGTCGAGCACGTCGGGCCAAAGGCCGATCAGTCGCTCGAAGGAGAGTTCGCTGCTGACGGCTTGCGCCGCCACCACCGACTGCGGGACACCCTCTGGCTCGGGCCCCGCATGCGCCTGCGCAGCACGTTCGGACTTCGAGGCCGTCTCGGACCTCGCCGGCGTCTCGAGCTCGGTGGGCGGATGGAACTCCACGGGCGTCTCGAACTCGGTGGGCGGCTGGAACTCCACGGGCGTCTCGAACTCGGTGGCCGGCTGGAACTCCAGGGGCGTCTCGAACTCGGTGGCCGGCGGGAACTCCTCTGCGGCAACCGGCCGGCTGCGCTCGAGACCCGCTGGCTCGGCGTGCGTCTGGGTCTGCGAAGCAGGCACCGCCGGCACGCCGCTTTCGAGCTGCTCGATCCGCGAGGCCAGCGCGGCCAGGCTCGGGTCGAGGTCTGCGCGCGCGGCCTTGACCACCGCCAGCTCCAGCTGCGTGCGCGCGTCTGCGCCCGCGCGCAGATGCGTCAACGCGGCGGCCAACAGATCGAGCGTGCGCACCAGCGTGCCCGCGCCCAGGCGGGCTGCCTGCGCCGCGATCCGCTCGTCGCGCTCCGGCGTGAGGCTCAGCTCGGCCGGGACCTCGCCGCCCGCGATCTGCACGATCAGCAGCTCACGCGCGTGGATCTCCAGCTCGCGGATGAACGCCGCGGGGTCGTGACCGCCCTCGACCGCGTTGGCGGCGGCGGCGAGTGCGCCGCGCGGGTCGGCATCCGTGATCGCGTCGAAGGCCTCGAACAGCAGCTCGGCGTCGGAGATCCCCAGCACAGCGAGCACGTCGCCGAGGGCGATGTCGGCGCCCGCATAGGTCTGCAGCTGCTCGAGCGTGCCGAGCGCGTCGCGGAAGCTGCCGGAGGCGTGGCGGGCGAGCATGGCCACCGCCTCGGGACCGATCACGATCTGCTCGGCGGTCGCGGTGCGCGCGACCACGGTGGCGATCTGCTCGACCGTCGGGCGCTGAAAGTCGAAGCGGTGACAGCGGTCGACGACGGTCGCCGGCACCTTCTGTGGCTCGGTCGTCGCCAGCACGAACACGGTGTTCGGGGGCGGCTCCTCGAGCGTCTTGAGGAACGCGTTCCAGGCCGCCGTGGACAGCATGTGCGCCTCGTCGAGGATGTAGATCTTCTGGCGCCCGGAGACCGGCGCGTAGGCGACCGAGTCGCGCAGCGCGCGGATGTCGTCGACCGAGTTCGACGAGGCAGCGTCCATCTCGATCACGTCGAGCGAGCTGGCTGAGGCAATCGAGCGGCACGAGTCGCAAACGCCGCAGGGGTCGACCGTCGGGCCGCGCACGCAGTTGAGGCAGGCGGCGAGGATCTTCGCCATCGATGTCTTGCCGGTCCCGCGCGAGCCGACGAATAGGTAGGCGTGGTGCACGCGGTCGCGCGCCACGGCGTTGGTCAGCGTGCGCACGACATGGTCCTGCCCGACCACCTCGGCGAATGTCCGTGGGCGATGACGGCGATAGAGCGAGGGGCCGGCGGACACGGGTTGCCTGAGTCTACCCCGAGCCGCCGAGCGGATAGCGTGCCTGCGATGCGGCTGCGGGCGTCCATCGCGATCGTTACCGGCGCGATCGCGCTGCGACTGGCGATCGGGGTCGGCTTCGCCAACTACGACACGCTCTACTCGCTCGTCTGGGGTCAGCAGCTCGCCCGCGGCCAGACGCCGAGCTACAAGCTCCCGCTCGCGCCGACACCGCACCCGCTGCTCGAAGCGCTCGGCGTGATCCTCGCGCCACTCGGCGCCGCCGCGACGATCGCGATCGTCGTCGCGCTGGCGTATCTCTCGCTGGCGGCGCTCGGCTACCTCGTCTATCGGCTGGGCACGAGCTGGTTCTCCTGGCCCGTGGGGCTCGCAGCCACGGCCCTGATCCTCAGCCGCTACGAGGTGCTGAGCTACGGCGTGCGCGCCTACGTCGACATCCCCTACGTCGTGCTCGTGCTCATCGCGCTCGCGATCGAGACACGCCGACGGCGCGCAGGCTGGCCGGTGATCGCGCTACTCGACCTCGCCGGTCTGCTGCGCCCCGAGGCGTGGCTGTTCGCAGGGATCTACTGGCTGTATCTGTGGCGCGGGTCGAGCCTGAACGAGCGCGTACGGCTCGGCGCGCTGGTCGCGCTCGCGCCGATCCTGTGGGCCTGCTCGGACCTGCTCGTGACCGGCAAGCCGCTGTGGTCGCTGACCAACACGCGCGCGACCGCCAAGACGCTCCATCGCGCGACCGGGATCGCGAACGTCCCCTACTACGGCGCGCGACGGCTGGGCGAGGTGCTCGGCCCCGACGGACTCTTCGCGGCCGGGTTGGGCGGTGCGCTGGCGCTCTGGCTGACTCGCTCGCGCGCGCTGCTCGGCGCCCTCGCTGCGCTCGCGGCACTCGTCGCGCTCGCGCTCGTGGCCTCCTCCGGGCTGCCGATCCAGGACCGCTACGTCTTCCTGATCGCCGCGCTCGGCGCGATCTTCGGCGGCGCAGGCCTGTTCGGCTGGCGCTCACTCGAGCGCGATCACCCGCGCCGGCGGCTCTGGCAGGGGGCCTCGATCGTGATCGTCCTCGTGATCGGCGCCTCGATCGCCTGGCAGGTCCCCCGCTTCGACAAGACCTTCGACTCCAGCCGTCCGGCCGACCAGTCGCTCGGCGCCCAGCAGCGGATCCAGGCGGACCTCGTGTCGCTCGTGTCGAGTCACGCGATCACGGAGCGCTGCGGTCGGATCAGCGTCCCCTACGCCACCCCCGTCCCGCTGCTCGCGCTCTACCTGCACACAGGCCCGACGGAGATCGTCGTCGCCCAGGTCAACCACGGCACCTACCTGCAGGCGGCGAACCACGCCGTCTACCTCCAGTACCAGCTCGACCGGCACGAGCTCGCACGCAGCGGCGGCATCCCACCCGGCTTCCGTCTGGTCGCCGGCAACCGCTCATGGCACGTCTACTCGAACTGCGGGTGATCGCGTAAGCGGTCACCCGCCCCCGGGCCCGGCAGGGCCCCTTAAGAAATATGGACCGTGCACCCGCCTTCGAGGCCCGGCGTGCGGTGGCGCCGCCGCCCGGGGCTCCGGTCAGGTAACTCCCGCCGCGCCTGCCGGCACCCGCTTAAGGCTGCTTCCTTCCGGACCTGACCTGGTTCGCGGACCGACATCGCAGGGGACCCTGCCCATCAACGCCCCAGCCGGCGGAGCGTGCCGCGCGACACGCCCCTCGGGTGGGAATTCGGCCCCGCTTGAGCGGATTGCGAGTTCAGGGCACCGCTAACTCCCCGCCTAGCACGGTCCGCGGCGGAGTGTAGCGGCCCGGCGTCAATAGTCCTCGACGACCAGCAGGTAGAGCGCCGCGAACTTCAGCACCCAGCCGATCGCGAACTGCTTGTAGCTGGCGAACGGATCGCGGGCCGTGATCAGGATCGCGAACCACGAGATCACGACGGCGATGTAGAGCCCGATCCCCAGCACGACCACCACCACGTAGGCCGGGATGATGTAGATCAGGCGAAAGAACGTCTTCAGACGGCTGTAGCGCTCCAGGCGCTCGGGGATGTTCACGTGCACCGGATACTCGGCGGTTTCGTCACCGCTGAACGGCGGGTAGACGTCGACCGCGAGCATCAGATACGCCACGGCGCGCGTCGAGAACCGCAGGTAGCCCGCGGCGAAGCGGTAGAGGCCCGCCGGGTAGCGCCCCGTGAAGACGATCGCGAACCAGGCGATGAAGGCGACGACGTAGGCGGCGATCGCGTAGAGGTAGTTGACGAGCGCGAGCGGGATGAAAAGGATGTAGCGAAAGAACGCGGTCAGCCGACTGTGTTTCAGCGGTGAGTCGATGGTGAGGCCGAGGGTGCTCACGTGGCGGGTCCTTTCGCGCGGCTGGCCGGGTGGCCCCACGCGATTGCTTGTCTCAGACGGCACAAGGGCGCGCCAGAGCCGCGCTGATCGCGTGGCGTGCTGGAGACATCGACAGCGTCCACGCACCGCATGAATCGGCCACGGCGACGCACGCCGGAGGCTGTTCTGATCAAATATCAATGATGGTTCCGGCGTGCGCTCCGTGCGATCGAACGTGACTGCCGCAGCGATCGAGGCGCGCACGCTCGGGCGCTCGGACGTGACCGTCCCGCGCGTAGCGCTTGGCTGCGGCAACTTCGGCGGCGTCGGCTCATCGCCTGAGTTCTTCGGTCGCGGCCTGGACGAGGCGCAGGCGTTCGCGATCATGGACGCGGCCTGGGAGCTCGGGATCAACCACTTCGACACCGCCGACGCCTATGGCGGCGGGCGCAGCGAGACGATGATCGGCAATTGGATCCGCTCGCGCGGGCAGCTGCCGCTGCTGAGCACCAAGACCTTCAACCCGATGACGGAGGGCGGCGACCACGGGCTCGCGCCCGAGCGGATGACGCGCCAGCTGCACTCGAGCCTCGAGCGCCTCGGCGTGGCGCGCGTCGAGCTCTATCTGACCCACGACTTCGATCCGGACGTCGAGCAGCAGCGCGTTGTCGAGACACTCGAGCGGTTGCGTTCCGAGGGGCTGATCCGCGCCACCGGCGTCAGCAACTACGACGCCGGCCAGCTGCGTGCGACACTCGACCGCGGCCACGTCGACGCGATCCAGAACTCCTACTCCCTGCTCGCCCGCGCTGATGAGGACGAGCTGCTCGGTATGTGCGCGCGCGAGCAGGTCAGCTACACCGTCTACAGCCCGCTCGCCGGCGGCTGGCTGACCGGCAAGTACCGCCGCGGATACGAGTTCCCCGCCGCCTCGCGCATGACCCAGCGCCCCGACGTGTACGCCGACTTCATGCGCGATCAGGTCTTCGACTCGCTCGAGCAGCTGGACGAGCTGGCGGCGGCACGCGGAATCTCGATGGCCGGCCTCTCGCTGAGCTGGCTGCTCGCCAACCCCGACGTCAGCGCGATCGTCGTCGGGCCGGGCCGGCCGGACCAGCTCGAGCCCGTTCGCGAGGCGCTGGCCAACCCGCTCGATCCTGAAGCGCGCGAGTCCGTCGCGGGGCTGTTTCGATGAGCGTGATCGTGTTGGGCGAGGCCGAGGTGACGGAGCATCTCGCAATGGGCGCGTGCATCGAGGCGATGGCGCAAGCGCTCAGCGCACTCGCGCGCGGCGAGGCGCAAATGCCGCTGCGCACGGTGCTGCGGGGCCCCGGATCGACCGGCATGCTCGGCCTGATGCCCGCCTACCGCGGTGGCGATCGGCCCGTGTACAGCCTCAAGGCGGTCTGCGTCTTTCCCGACAACCCAAGGCTCGGGTTGGACGCCCACCAGGGAACCGTCACGCTGTTCGACGGCGAAACCGGGCGCCCGACGGCGATCGTCAACGGCTCGGCACTGACGTCGATCCGCACGGCCGCC
>OBLU010005254.1_pt1 | contig 11624 bp, 12 predicted proteins | sample 1518681 | NCBI WGS metagenome assembly OBLU01 (sample SAMEA3539304, study PRJEB22396) | soil metagenome | biome: tundra; feature: field; material: soil | place: USA | collected 2010-05 | depth 0.15 m
TCTGCTCATAGAAGAACGATCCGGTACGGTCGAGATGTGCAGACGAGGGGGGACACATGGACTTCAACTTGGCCGATCTCTTTGAGTGCGTGGCGGCCCGGGTCCCTGAGCGAGAGGCCGTCATCTGGGGTGACACCAGGCTGAACTTCGCGCAGCTCGACGAGCGTGCGACGCGCCTGGCCCACGGCTTGGCCGCCCTCGGAGTTGGGCCCGGAAGCCATGTCGGCGTGTTCATGTACAGCAGGCCCGAGTATCTCGAGACGATGGTGGCCGCGTTCAAGATCCGGTCGGTTCCCATCAACATCAACTATCGCTACGTGGCCGACGAGCTGGTGTACCTCTTCGACAACGCAGACCTGGTGGCGCTCGTGGCCGAGGCGTCCTTCGCCCCCGTGGTCGCCGCCATTTTGGATCGGCTTCCCCGTCTGCGCCACGTCATCCTTGTGGACGACGGTTCCGACGGCGCGAGTGCGCTGCCCGACGCACTGGCCTACGAAGATCTGCTGGCGGCGAACTCCCCGCTCTCGGACTTTCCGGCCCGATCGGGTGACGACGCCTACATCGCCTACACCGGGGGGACGACCGGCAAACCCAAGGGAGTCGTCTGGCGGCAGGAGGACATCTTCTTTGCCACCATGACGCCCGGTATCGAAGTGACGCGGCCCGAAGGCGTCGCGGACAACGCCGTCGCGCCGATCCACCCGCGCCTGGCAGCGCTGGCCGACGCCGGTGTCGAGGTCCCCGACATGTATGTCTCCTATGCACTGGGTCCGTTGATGCACGTGAGCGGACACTGGTCGGCGTGGGGCGCCATGCTGAGCGGGGGTCGCACGGTGCTGCACCCGAGCCGCCAAATGGACGCAGAGACGGTCTTGGGGATTGTGGAGCGCGAACGGGTCACCATGCTGACGATCGTCGGTGACTCGATGGGCCTCCCCCTGGTCGAGACGCTGCAAGCCAACCCGCGCCGGTTCGACACCACGTCGGTGCTCATGCTCGGTTCCGGAGGCAGCATCATGTCGGGCGACGTGAAGGACCGGCTCCTCGTCGGCTTTCCCTCGGCCTTGATGATCGTCGAAGCCATCGGTTCGTCCGAATCACCCGCGCAAGCCATCTCGACCACCGTGCGGGGCCAAGGCCCGGCCCAGACGTTGCGCTTCGTGGCCGACGAGAGGACGACGGTCTTCGACGACGATCTGCGGCCGGTCGAGCCGGGATCGGGCGCCGTCGGGAGGTTGGCCACCATGGGTCGCGTCCCCGTCGGCTACTACAACGATCCCGAGAAGACGGCCCGGACGTTCGTGACGGTTGACGGCGTCCGCTGGGCCCTGCCCGGCGACATGGCAAGTATCGAGGCGGACCTCACCATCCGCCTGCTCGGACGGGGCACGCTGTGCATCAACACGGGAGGTGAGAAGGTCTATCCCGAAGAGGTCGAGGCGGTGCTCAAGGGCTATGACCGTATCGTCGACGCAGTGATCGTGGGCGTACCCGACCCGCGCTTCGGCGAACGGGTGGCGGCAGTGGTCGAACCGGTGACCGCCGGTCCGTTGCTCACGCTGGACGAGGTCCAGCACTATTGCCGGGACCATCTCGCCGGGCACAAGATTCCCCGTCAGCTGTTCCTCGTGGACAAGGTTCCCCGCAGTCCCTCGGGGAAGGCGGACTACACCTGGGCCAAGGAGATCGCGGGGTCGGGAGAACATCGCGCGTTGGAGGACGCATGACCGACATCCGATTCGACGGAAGAGTGGCGATCGTCACCGGCGCCGGGCGTGGGGGTGGGCGACGCCAAGCCCAGCTGCTCGCGGCGCGAGGAGCGCGGGTCGTGGTCAACGATGCCGTCGCGGGCGACGCCGTCGTGGTGGCCAAGGAGATCGAAGACCGCGGCGGTGTGGCGATACCCACCAGCGATGTCGCAGATACTCCCGAAGGCGCTCGGGCGCTGATCGATGCTGCCGTCAACAGCTTCGGCGGCGTCGACATCCTCGTCTTTGACGCGGGTCGCGCCTCCGACGTCGGCTCGTCGGAGGCGCTCCTCACCGACGTCGACCCCGTTGCGCTCCTGGCCGGCCTGTTCGGGGGCTATTGGCTGACCCAGGCGGCCTGGGTCCACATGCGCGAGCGGCACTACGGGAGGATCGTGCTGTGGTGTGCACTGGGAAACAGTGTCGCCGACGACATGGAGGAAGGGAACACCGTGGCCAGCATGGGTTTGGTCGGGGTCATGAACATCTTGAAGTGCGAAGGTCCGGACCACGACATGATGGTGAACATGGTCGTTCCCACACCGTCCGGCGATCCGGATGCCCTCAGCGACGTGGTGGGGTATCTCGCCCACGAATCCTGTGTGACCACGGGAGAGATCTTCGCCGTGCACGGCGACGGGCTTTCCCGGATGTTCATGGGCGTGAACGAAGGCATCTTCGATCCGGGATTGACCGTGGAGAGCGTCCGCGATCATCTCGAGGAGATCTTGGATCCCCGCACGTTCGTCGTCCCCGACGAAGCGGGACAAGAGATCCAACAGCTGCTCTTGCCCCATCTAAAGTGAGGAGCGCCGGATGAGCGAGTACTCGCGCGAAGAAGTCGAGCAGGCGTTCCAGCATCTCTGGCAGGTCGGGCCGGTGGGCGAGGACTGGGAGGCCCAGGTCGGTCTCTACACCGACGACTGCGTCTACTTCGACCATCACTACGGCACCATGAATCCCGAGCAGTTCGGGACCTGGTGCAACCAGCTCATGAACGAGCAGTTTCCTGAGCTGTACACGGCGTACGAATGGCACAAGATCGACGGGGACGAGGTGGTCGTCCTCATGCAGAACAGGCGGGACAACCCGGACCCGTCCGGGCCCCCGTACCTGGACTTCCCGAGTATCAGCGTGTACCGCTACGGCGGGAACGGGCAGTTCTCCAGCGAGCGCGACTATTGGGACATGGGCCAGGCGGTCGCGGTGGGCCGGGCTTACAAAGAGGCGTGCCAGCGTCACGACCCCGACCATCCGTCCCGCCGCTCGCGGCTGCACTGGCCGGAGAGCCCTGAGTGGGCCCATCCGCCGGCGGCTGACTCCTAGTCCGGTCGGCTGAGGGTGAGCGCGTTGTGGCGGCCTCTCGAACACCGGACCATCACCGGGCTGCTCGACGCCCAGTGTGAGAAGCGCCCCGACCAGGCCTGCCTGGTGGTGCGCGACGCGCCGATCACGTACGCCCAGCTGCGGGAGCGCTCGATCGCCGCCGCGGCAGCGCTCTACGACCTCGGCCTGCGGCAGGGGGAGACGGTGGCGATCTTCGCCAACACCCACCCGTCGTGGATCTACACGTTCCTGGGCGCCGCTCGGATGGGCGCGCTCGCCGTCCCGATCAACACCGCGTACCGGGGCAGCTTCCTGTCGACCCCCCTGCGGTCGAGTGGCTGCCGCATGGCCCTCGTGGAGGACACCCTTCTCGACCGCATGGCCGCGGTGGCGGCCGACGTCCCCGGGTTGGACACGGTCATCGTCCACCACACCGGCGTCGACCTCCCGGGGGACCTGCCGTGGCGCCTCGAGGACAGCTCGGTGCTCACCGACGGTGGTGCCCCGGCCCCGCCGGTCCATCAGCCGCAGTGGCACGATCCCGTGTGCGTGCTCTTCACCTCGGGCACGACCGGGCCGTCCAAAGGAGCGGTGATCTCGCACCAGTATGTGGCCGCCGCCGCGACAACCATGGTCGACTCCTGGCAACTGACGGAAGGTGAAGTGCTCTACGCCCCACTTCCCCTGTTCCACATCAGCTCGGTCGCTTCGGTGGTGTGCCCGATCGTGGCCGGTGCCACCGGGTTGCTCGATCCCGTCTTCAGCGTGCACGAGTGCTGGAACCGGGTACGCCAGTACGACGTGAAGGGCATCCTGCTCGCGGGCGTCATGGTCAACATGCTCTGGAACCTGCCCGAGGACCCGCGGGATGCTGCGTTGCCGCTGCGCTTCATTTCGGCCGCCCCCATCCCGCGCGGCCTGTATCGGCGGATCGAGGAGCGGTACAACCTCACCGTGCTCACCAGTTACGGCATGACAGAGGCCCTGCCCATGGTCCTCTACGGCTTGGGTGACGAGGTGAGGGACGGCGCGACCGGGCGGCCGCAGCCCAATTTCGAAGTGCTGGTCCTCAACGAGGAGGACGAGCCGGTGGAGCCGGACGAGGTCGGCGAGATCTGTTGCCGGCCCCGTTCGCCCCACGTCATGTTCGATGGCTACTTCGGGCGGAGCGAGACGACGGTCGAGCGCTGGCGCAATCTGTGGTTCCACACCGGCGACATGGGGCGCATGGACGCCGACGGCCACCTGACCTTCGTCGACCGCAACAAGGACGCCATCCGCCGGCGGGGCGAGAACATCTCGTCGTTCGAGGTCGAACAGACGTTGCTCCGGCACCCCGCCATCGCCGATGCGGCCGCGGTCGCCGTGCCGAGCGAGCTGGGTGAGGACGACGTCAAGGTCGTCGTCTCCGTAAAGCCGGGCGCCACGCTCGAGATCGTCGAGCTGATGGACTTCTGCGTGGACCACCTGCCGTATTTCGCCGTCCCGCGCTATGTGGACATTGTGGAAAGCCTGCCCATGAACCCCACGGGGAAGGTGCTCAAGACCGAACTGCGCGACAGCGGCATCACTCCGACGACCTGGGACCGGGAGAAGGCAGGTTACGTGGTGCGGCGCTAAGCAGATTCGATGAGGTTCCCCCCGTATTGTGCGCGCAGCACGGGTTTGGTCACCTTGCCCATGGCATTCCTCGGGAGGTCCCCCTCGAGGATGATGAACGACGACGGCTTCTTGAAGGAGGCCATTTCGTTCTTGCAATGCTCCAACAATTCATCTTCGGTGGGAGGGTCGGACGGGTCCGTGCACGTGACGATCGCCCACGGGGTCTCCCCCCACTTCGGGTGCGATACGCCGATGACGGCGACGTCGCGCACCTTGGGGTGGCGCACGATGACCGCCTCCACTTCGGCCGAGTAGATGTTCTCGCCGCCCGATATCACGACATCCTTCTTGCGATCCACCACGTAGATGAATCCCTCCTCGTCCTGACGGCACAGATCGCCCGAGTGGAACCATCCACCGAAGAATGCTTCCTCGGTGGCTTCCGGCAGATTCCAGTACTCCTTCATGACGTTGGGACCGCGGTACACGATCTCTCCGACTCCTCCCGGCGTGACGTCGCGCATGGCGTCGTCGACGATGCGTGCCTCCACGTTGATGACCGGCTTGCCGACGGAGCCTTTGTGCGAGTCGAAATCCTCGGCCTTCAACATGCAGGAGACCGGGCTCATCTCGGTTTGCCCGAAGGTGTTGTAGATCGCGGCGTCGGGAAAGGCACGCCGCACCGCCTCGAGGAGGGGGACGATCGCCGGTGAGGTGCCCCAGATGACGCGCCGCAATGCGTAGTGCCGGTCCTCGACGCCGGGCAGGGCGACGATGGCTTGCCATTGCGGGCCCACGAAGCAGGCGGCCGTCACCTGGTACCGCTCGAGGTCGTCGACGGCGGTCTTGGGGTCGAACGCCCCGAGCGGTGCGACGACCGACGTCCCACCGACGAACATGTAGGGGTAGATGCCGGCCACGCCCGAGATGTGAAACAACGGAAGGTTCAGGTACCACACCTCGTCGCTTTCCGAGAGGTGTTGCTCGATCATGGCACTCAGGGCGGACATGGCCAGGCTGTAGTGGGTCAGGACCGCGCCCTTGGGCCGGCCCGTCGTCCCCGACGTGTACATGATCATGGCGGGGTCGTCGTTGTCGACGGCGGTCGTCGGCGGGCCCGCATCGGCGCCGTTGATCACGTCGTCCCACGCCAACGAACCCGGGCCGCCAACCTGCGCATCCCCGCCGACGACGAGGCAGCGCCCGACGCCGGCGACGGGTGCTCGCGCCCGGGCCGCGGTCTCCGCGTAGGCCTGGTCGACCAGGAGCGCGCTCGTCCCGCTGTCGGCGAGAATGAACTCGATCTCGGGGGCGACGAAGCGCAGGTTGATGGGGACTGCGATCGCGTTCAGGCGCGACAGCGCGAAGTACGCCTCGATCGTCGCCATGCTGTTGCCCATGAGCATGGCGACGCGGTCACCCTTGGTCACGCCGACGGATGCCAGCCCGCTGGCCACCGCGTCGACCCGTGCGTCGACCTCTCCGAACGAATAGGGGCGATCCAAGTAGATGAAACCCGTCTTGTCGGGGAACCGGCCGGCGATACGGGTCAGCTGTGCGCTGCCCGAGACGCGTCGCGCTCGATCGAGCGCGACGCGTGCGTCTGGTTCAGGCGTCAAGGCTTCGTCCCCCGGTCCGTTCATCCCCTGTGCGTTGCTGCGCATTCTAAGATTGAATCGATTATATTTCGACTTCGCACGGGGTTTCGACAAGAGGGGGCATCGCGGTGGACTTCGCAGGAGACGTCGTCCTCGTCACCGGCAGTGGTGCCGGACTGGGGCGAGCGTACGCGCGCCTCCTTGCGGCCTCGGGCGCGCGCGTCGTCGTCAACGACCTCAGCACGGCGCCCGATGGCCGCGAGGTGATAGGCGGCAGCGCCCAACAGGTCGTGGACGAGATCACCGTCGCGGGTGGGACTGCCGTGGCCGACACGCACTCGGTGGCGGATCCGCAAGGTGCGCGTGCCGTCGTCGCGACGGCGCTCGAGCACTACGGACGGATCGATGCGGTGATCAACAATGCGGGCATCGTGCGCTCCGGCGGATTTCATCGCTTGACTCCTGACGACATTGCGGCGGTGCTCGGCGTGCATCTCATCGGGTCGATACTGGTCACCCGGGCCGCCTGGGACACGATGAAAGGTCAGGGGTACGGCAGAGTCGTCTTCACCTCGTCCAGCATCGGATTGCTGGGGACGCCGGCCAACGCCGCCTATGGCGGCGCCAAGGGGGCGTTGGCCGGCCTGACCCGCGCGCTCGCGGCCGAGGGTGCGGGCCACGGGATCGCGGTCAATGCCGTGGCGCCCATGGCGGTGACCCGCCTGAATGAGGCGGTCATGTCGTCGATCTTCGGGGAGGCGACCGGGCGGTTGACGCCTGACGCCGTGGCGCCTGTCACGGCCTACCTGGTACACAGAACGTGCACCCTCAACGGTGAGGTGCTGAGCGCGGCCGGCGGTCGGGTGGCCCGCTTCGCTGTGGGATCGGGCCCGGCGGTCGCCGGCCTTCAGTCTCCCGAAGACGTGCGCGACGCCTTCGAGGCCGTGCGCGTGACCGAGCCGGCGCGCTGGTGGGCACCGCCGCTCGAAGAATCCCGCATCGCATGACGGCGCGGCGTCTCGGCCGCCCCGGCGCGGCGGGAAGCCGGCGATGACGGGCGATCTGGTCCTGCGCGAGCGCCACGGCGCCGTCCTCGAGCTCCGCCTCAACAACCCTCCCTTCAACGGGCTCTCGGGACCTCTGCTCGTCTCCTACATGCAGGCGCTCGAAGCGGCCCGGCTGGACGACGGCGTGCGGGCGGTGGTCACGACGGCCACCGGGCCGACGTGGTGTGCCGGCGGCGATCTGGCCCAGCTGAACGACGGCCTGCCGGAGAAGAGCCTCTCCGACATGCTGCACGAGTCCACGGGGGAGACGGCGACGCTGAGCATGGTGGACCGCCAGGCTGACCGGCTCGGCCCGGGACGGCACGTCCTGGCCATCGATGCCTTCGACAAACCCCTGATCGCCGCCGTCAGTGGGGCCGCCGCCGGAGGGGGCTTTGCGCTGGCTCTCCTGCACGACCTGCGCTTCGCGTCAGAACGCGCCGCGTTCACCGTGGCGTTCACCCGCATCGGGCTCTCGATGGAGATGGGCATGAGCTACCTGCTCCCACGCGCCATCGGGCCCCAGGCGGCCTTCGACCTGGCCGCGACGAGCCGCCGTGTCGGGGCGGAAGAGGCGCTGGCGCTCGGCCTCATCTGGCGGGTCGTTCCCCACGATGACCTCGTGGCGACGGCCGTCGAGTACGCGCAAGAACTCGCCGCGCTACCCCCGCTCGGGGTCCAGATCGCCACGCGCCTCCTGCGGCGGACGTGGGACCACTCGCTCCGTGAGCAGTTGGAGACCGAGTGGCCCTGGCAGGTGGCCGCATTTGCCAGCCCCGATGCCCGTGCCGCCATCGACGCGTTCTTCCGTCGCAGGGGCGAGACGCCTCCGGAGGCCTGACGGAGCGTTTTGGCTCAGCGTCCTTTCCACTCCGGAGCACGCTTTTGTGCGAAGGCCAGCGGTCCCTCCTTGGCGTCTTCAGAGGCGAAGACCATGTCGCTGAGCCGCGCTTCGTTCGCATACGCCGCCTGAACCTCGAGCTCGAGCCCCTCGAGCGCAGCCTGCTTGGTGGCGGCGATGGCGAGTGGTGCGTTCGCCGCGATCCGGTGGGCGAAGTCGTAGGCCGCGGGCAACAGCTCGTCGCGCTCCACCACCGCGTTGAGCAAGCCCATGCCCGTGGCCCGTTCGGCGCCGACCATGTCGGCCGTCAAGAGGAGCTCCATGGCATGCGCCCAGGGCATCTGCCGGGGGAAGCGCACGGTCGTGCCGCCGCCGGCGAACAACCCACGCGTGGGCTCCATGATGGCGAAGCGGGCGTCGGATGACGCCACGCGGATGTCGGTGGAACCGAGCAGCACCATGCCACCACCGACGCAGATCCCGTTGACGGCGGCGATGCCTGCCTCCGAGCCAGTACAACGGGCGCTTCACGCTCGAAGCCACGACCGTCTCCGGCGTGACGATCCCGGCGCACCAGCCGGTCCTGCTCCTCGCCGGCTCGGCCACCCGGGACGAGCGGGAATACGAGGACCCTGACCGCTTCGATATCACCCGCCCCTCCAACCTGGCCCTCGGATTCGGCTATGGCATTCACAGCTGCCTCGGTGCCGCGCTGGCCCGGATGGAGAGCAGGATCGCCATCTCCGAGATGACCCGCCGCTGGCCCAACTACGCCCTTGTCGAGGACGGTCTGAGGCGGGTCACCATGGCCAATGTGGCCGGGTTCTCCCACGTGCCCGTGGTCGTCAACCCCTAGAGCGGCCCCGTTCGATAGATGCTCGCCCTGATTGTCCTATAGGTTCTTTGGGCCAACGTCGGAGGAACAAGAGTGGGAGGGAGACAGATGGGCAAGCTCGAAGGGAAGGTGGCATTCATCACCGGTGCCGCACGCGGTCAAGGTCGGAGCCACGCGGTGCGCCTGGCCGAAGAGGGAGCGGACATCATCGCCGTGGACATCTGCGCGCCGATCCGCAGCATGAACTACCCGAACGCCTCGCCGGAGGATCTGGCGCAGACGGTCAAAGAGGTCGAGGCCCTGGATCGCCGGATCATCGCCCGCCAGGGTGACGTGCGCCTGCGGGAGCAGCTGCGCGGGGTGCTCGACGAAGGGCTGGCCGCGTTCGGCCACGTGGACATCGTGCTGGCCAACGCCGGCATCTGTCCCGGCCGCGACGACACCCTGTGCGAGGGCTTCATCGATGCCACCGACGTCGACCTGATCGGGGCCATGAACACGGTGGCAGTGGCGTTGCCGCACCTGACCGCGGGCGCCTCCATCGTCGTCACCGGCTCCACGGCCGGCATGATGAAGGGGACGACCGAGGTCATGGGCTCCACCGGAGGCGTCGGGTACTCCTGGGCCAAGCAGACGGTGATCCGCTATGTCGAGGTCCTGGCTCTTCAGCTCGCACCCCACATGATCCGGATGAACGGTGTGCATCCCACCAACTGCGACACCGACCTGCTGCACAACGTCGACGTCTACCGGGCGTTCCGCCGCGACCTCGAAAACCCGACGCGCGAGGACGTCATCGACTACCTGCCCCTCATGCAGGCCATGCCGATCCCGTATGTGGACCCGCGCGACATCAGCAACCTGATGGCCTTCTTGGCCAGTGACGAGTCGCGCTACATCACGGGCCTGAACATCCGTGTCGACGCAGGAGCCATGCTCAAGACCCCCCCGACGGGGTAGCCCGCGGTCCGCGTGATGGGCCGGTGGTGCGAGCTATTTGGGCGGGAAGCGGAGCGCGCCGTCGAGCCGGATGTTCTCCCCGTTGAGGTAGGGATTCCGCACGATGCTCTCGACGAGCAATCCGAATTCCTCGGGCTCTCCCATGCGGTGGGGGAACACGATGTTCTCCACCAGCTTGTCCTTCAACGCGTCCGGCGCGCTCATCATCAACGGTGTTCCCATGGTCCCGGGGGCGATGGCGCAGACGCGAATGCCGACCGGTGCCAGGTCGCGCGCCAGAGGCAGGCTCATGCCCAAAATGGCCGCCTTGGCGGCCCCGTAGGCGATTTGGCCCGTCTGCCCTTCGTAGCCGGCTATGGAGGCGGTGTTCACCACGACGCCACGTTGGCCGTGCTCGTCGGCGTCGTTGGTGGCGATCCGCGCCGCGCAGAGCCTGGTGACGTTGAAGGTGCCGAAGGCGTTCAGTTCCATGACGCCGCGGAAGACCTGCATGTCGAGCGGGGTGTTGTCCCGCGAGAGGGTGCGACCCCCGGCTCCGCCCCCGGCCACATTGACCACCACCGCCAAGGGGGCCAACGCTGATGCCGCATCGATGGCCGCCGCGACGTCGGCATCGTTGTTGACGTCACCACCCACGGCCACGCCACGGCCGAGAGTGGCGACGAGCTCCTTGCCGGCATCGAGGGCGCGGTCGAAGACGACGACCTGCATGCCCATGGCGGTCAGGTTCCGAACGGTGGCCGCGCCGAGTCCGCCGGCACCTCCCGTCACGATGGCGGATCGGGTATTCCATTCCATGCGGTCTCCATTCATTGCGTCGTGTGCGGGCACTGCCAGGTCGAGCGGCCACGTGCAGGCGGCTGTCGCCCCCTCGGACGGGTGCGCACCGGCCTGCGGCCCCGGCGGTCACAGTAGGCCGTGACCCCGACGAGAGGGAATTCGGGGCGGTAGAGTCGCTCCCGCCCGTCCCCGGTACGTTGGCCGCCCACGACGAGTTGTTCGCACTGGGGTACGCCTTGCGCGACGCCGGAACCGGTGTGTTCGAGTTGGCGCCCGCCGGAGCCGACGGGCTGGACGTGATCAAGGCTCCGGTGGAGATGGCGTGGATGCGCATGCTCTCGGCCGAGATCGGGCGCCCCGTCACCTTCGGCATGAACCAGGTGGAGGACGATCCCGAGCAGTGGAGAATGCTCCTGGCCGAATCGCTCGAGGCCTGCGCCGATGGATCCCAGTGCTACCCGCAGGTGGCGGGCCGGCCTTTCGGCATGCTCGTCGGCCTGCAGACGCACCATGCGTTCGCCAAGCGACCCTCGTTCATCGCACTCTCCCACCTTCCCTTGCCCGAGCTCGTCGCCCGGTTGCGCGAGCCGGCCGTGCGTGCGGCGATTCTGGGCGAGGAGAACCTCCCGACCAACCCCTCCGTGGTGTGGGACGAGGTGCCGGCCGCACTCGAGAGGTTCGTGTACCGGCTGTACCCGCTGGGTCCGACCCTGGACTACGAACCCTTGCCGGAGCATTCCCTGGCGAAGCTCGCCGCAGTCAAAGGAGCGCCGCCGCTCGAATTGTTCTACGACCTCATGCTCGAGGATGACGGGGGTGCGCACTGCGGCATGATCTGGCTCTTCGGATCTGAGCGGGGTATTGCCTCTCTGACGGATCCCTGAGATA
>OBLU010005256.1_pt1 | contig 11618 bp, 9 predicted proteins | sample 1518681 | NCBI WGS metagenome assembly OBLU01 (sample SAMEA3539304, study PRJEB22396) | soil metagenome | biome: tundra; feature: field; material: soil | place: USA | collected 2010-05 | depth 0.15 m
CCCAGCAACAGCGCAAACGGCAGAATCATCCACGGGTTTGGCGCGATGACTTCGTAGTTCATGCCTCGAAAGACTGCTTTGGCGCGTGAAGACGGGTCAAATAGAAACGCTGGGAATTGTTATTAAAAACTTGCATTGACATTATTCCACAGCTTATTAAGAATTTGTGCCGGTGAAAGTTAAATGACAAAACGATCCATCGTTGAATTAACGCCATGAAAACGTCTATGTTCAAATTTGTTCATTTGGTCGCATTTGCCGTTGGAGCGTCTTTGCCATTGGCGTTGCCGCAAAATGTATCGGCGACGGAAAACGTCCCGCACGCATCATTTGCGGAATGGGCGGATTTGCCTGCGCCAGGGCAGTTGGTCGCGGGACTTTTTTATGACGAATCGGAGTCGTATCACATCTGGGCGAACGGCGGACAGCGCTACAATGTTAACACTCTAAATAACGGAGAGCACTACGGCATTGATGTCAACCAGGGTTACTTCACATTTCAATACGGCATCGCCAAAAAATGGGCGGCGGATTTGAATGTCGGTGCGACAACCGTGGGCTGGCGCACTTTTTCAAACGGCGGCACGCCGGGCACAATCCAAAAAACGACGGGCTTAATGGATATCGCGTTTGGTGTGCGTTACCAGATTTTTAACGAGAACGACACGAATTTGCCGCCGTGGACACCGACGTTGACATTCCGCGCCGGCGCGGTGCTGCCGGGCAACTACACTCAGAATCTGCCGTTTGCACCCGGCATTCGCTCGGCGGCAATTGAGCCGGAATTTCTGGCAAAAAAACATTTCGGCTGGCCGGGTTTCGGCGCCTATGGCGACGCGTTGTATCGTTGGAACCGCACGACCGGAAACGACCAGGCCATTTTTTCATTCGGATTTTTCCAGCAAATCAAAGGCTGGGAACTGGACGCAGGATATCGGCGTTTGCAAACCGTCAACGGCACCGGCCTTTTGTATGATCCCGGAACCCAGACGCTTTCCACCAGCGACGGCTCGAACGCTTTTTCCGGGTTGCGCGAAATCAATGACTCCGTCGAGGCCGGTTTCAGCTACACGACCTCCAAACGGCACATCAAGTATTCGTTTTACACCCGCACCGTTTTCGACGGCAACAACAGCGATCAGAAATTCTGGATTGGCGGCGGCATCACAATGCCTTTCCAGCTTTTCAAGCGCGATTGAACCCTGTTCGCTGGCGCAACTGACGCGAGTCAAATTTGCTTGTTCCCCGTCGGCTGATTTGTTCAATTGCCGCCCATGACGCAACCATCCGTCGCGCCGCTGCCCATCCAGACTCGACTTTTCCAGCGGCATTGGACTTGGTGGTTCATGGTGGCGGTGCTGGTGGTGGTCGCCGTCGCCCGGCTTCGTTTGCTGAATTTTCCGCTCGAACGTGACGAAGGCGAATACGCCTATGCTGGCCAGCTCATGCTGCAGGGCATCCCGCCTTACCAACTCGCCTACAACATGAAGTTTCCCGGCACGTATGCGGCTTACGCGGTCATCATGGCGTTGTTCGGCCAGACTCCGGCGGGCATTCATTTTGGCGTGCTGTGCATGACGACGCTGACGGCGCTGATGCTTTTCTGGCTGGGCAAACAAATTCTCGACTGGACGGCCGGGATGACCGCCGCCACTTCCTATGCCGTGATGGCTGCCAGCCCTGCGATGCTGGGACTGGCCGGGCACGCCACGCATTTCGCCGCGTTCTTTACCACTGCCGGCTTGTGCGCGGTGTGGCGGGCGCGGCAGAACGCCGACTGGCGGATGGTGTTCGCCGCCGGTTTGCTGTTCGGTGTTGGCGTTTTGATGAAACAACATGTCGCGTTCATTGGTTTGTGGGCGGCGATTGCTTTTATCGTTCAACTGGTCCGCCAAACCCAATTGCCACCGGCCAGACGGTTTTGGCCGGTCGCGGCGTTTGGCGCTGGAACGATTTTGCCGTTCAGCGTGTGCTGTTTGCTGCTCTGGCACGCGGGAGTTTTTGGGAAATTCTGGTTTTGGACGATTGATTATGCGCGTCAATACACTTCCCTCATCCCCATCAGTGCTGCGCCGATGGTATTTTGGAAAACCTTTTACTTTGTAACCGTGAGCGGTTTTTTGCTATGGCTGGTTGTCGCTGCCGGGTTGGCTATGGTGTGGTTCGATCAGCGGCTGCAGCCAACGCGGCTTTGGCTCCTGGGATTCAGCCTGGCGTCGGCGTTGACCATCATCCCCGGCTTTTATTTTCGGAAACATTACTATCTTTTGACACTGCCGGCGTCGGCGTTGCTCGCCGGTTGCGCGGTCAGTGGAGCGCGCCGGCTTTGGAGTCAGCGGGCAAAAAACTCCAGGCTGGGCGACTGGCCGGTCTGGTGCTACGCGCTGTTGGTGACGACAACGATCATGGCCAGGAGCGATATCTGGTTCGTGAAGACACCGGTGCAAATTGCGCGCACCATGTATGGCGCCGATCCGTTGCCGGAATCGGAGATCATTGCCAAGTACATCTACAACAACTCGGGGCCGGACGCGCGCGTGGCCGTGCTCGGCTCGGAACCGGAGATTTATTTTCTCGCGCACCGCCATTCTGCGACCGGCTACATTTACACCTACGCGCAGATGGAACCGCAGCCGTTCGCCTTGAAAATGCAACACGAAATGATCAGCGACATCGAAACGCGCAAACCGGAATTCGTCGTCTTTGCCGACAACATCATGTCCTGGAACCGCCGGCCCGATTCAGACCCGGAAATTTTCAATTGGTGGGATGTTTATCAAACCAATTACACACTGGTCGGCTTGGCTGACATCATTTCGCCAACGCAAACCGTTTATGCTTTGGGTGCGAAATGGGTTGCTCGCTATGGCGGGGTTATTCATGGGAGCGGCCTGGAGGTTTATCAACGGAAAGCCGCGATGAACGGTTTGTGAAACCACCATGAACGTTCCAGCTCAAAAAGTTTCCATGTCCCTGACGCGATTGCCGAAACTGGGAGCAGAAACCGCTGTGGCGTTGGCTGGTACCGGGTTTTCGGCGGTGTTGCTGGTTCTAACGGCAATGTACGCGGGACCTCTGTGGCGCGATGAGACCAACACCATCAATGTGGCGCAGATGCCCTCGCTGAAGGAATTATGGAACAACATGCACTGCGAGTCGTTTCCACCTCTCTGGCCGCTGCTTCTGCGCGGGTGCGGTTTTCTAGGCCTGGCGGGCAGTGACGCGAGCATCCGCGTCTTGGGACTATACGTGGGTCTGTTCTTCCTCACTCTGCTGTGGCTATGCTCGCGTTGGATGGGGGGGCGCGCACCGATCCTGAGCATTGGACTGCTGGGCAGTCTGCCCGCGTTTGTCTTCATCGTGGGAGCGAACCGGGCTTATGGCCTGGCGAGTTGCCTGCTGGTGCTCAGTTTCGGAATGATCTGGCGAATGTTGGAGTTGCCATCGAGATCGCGGGTTCTTTTAGCCGGTCTAGCCTGCTTTCTATTCGCCCATTGTGTCTATTATGACGTGGTGTTTCTATGCGCGATGCTGGCTGGAGCAGCCGTGGTGGCGATTCGACGACGTCAGTGGAAGACGCTGGGGGCACTGGCGGGAATCGGTGCCGTGTCCGGCGCATCCCTGGCGATGTACTTGCCCATCACCCCCATCATTCATCGGGGTTCGACTTACCTGATGAACCAGATTCCATTCTTTAATTTCTCAATTCTGTGGTATAAACTCAGCAGTGCTCTGACCGCCCGGAGCAGCGCTCATCCCCCCAGATTCGACGGCCCGGAGATCTGGCTTTGGGTTATGCTTCTGCTGGTCGGATCGGTTGTGGCGTTTATGATGCAGCGGACACGCGTGTGTCAGGCGCAGAACCCGGAGGCTGCCGCAGCGAGCACCACCCGGATCCGCGCCGATCTGGCGCTGTTCTGTGTTGTGAGCATGCTTTTCGGAATAGGGGGGTACATGACTTTTCTGCTGAAATTACAATATCTGACGCAGACGTGGTATTACATCGAAATGCTCTGTCTATGCGTCATTTCGCTCGACGGAATATTGGGCGCGAACTGGCCGGCGCTGCGGCCTTGGGGGCTGCTCCGGATCGGGTTGCTAGTGGGGATGATGACATGGAGTGCAGGGTCGGCGTGGGAGGAAGCGCATACCCGGCGGAGCAATGTGGATCTGATTGCCGCCGTTCTCAACAAGAACGCCTCCGAGGGGGACCTGATCGTGGTACAAGACGCGTGGAATGGGATCACGTTCGACCGGTACTATCATGGCCAAGCCCATTGGGTGACCGTGCCTCCGATTGACTCGCACAAGGTGCATCGCAATGACCTGATATTGGAAAAGCTGAAACAGCCGGACCCGATGGCTCCGGTGCTGCGTGAGATTACCAGTACCTTGCGCAGCGGGAATAGTGTTTGGATTGTGGGAGATATGGCACTCATGCCACGAAAGCAGTTGCCGCCGCCGGCCCCACAGACCCATGAGTGGCTGCCGTACTTAAATTACTGGAATGCACAGGTTATGGTGCTTCTGCAGGACCATGCCTCGCAGGAAAGGGTTCTGGAAATACCAATGAATGGGCCGGTGAGCTTCTTGGAGAACCTTTCAGCATTGCGATTCTCGGGTTACAAGCCGGATGCGAACTGACTCAACCGGTCGCCTGCAGGAATTTGATTGAACCAACGCCTTCCAGTTCACCGATTGGTCCGGTCGCGAATTCAGCGGGTTCATGGGAGGCTTTCAAGCTTGTTCAATTCGAGCAGCGCATGATGAGATGGGTATAAGGGATACGGAGCAGGTCGTGGCGGACATGGGTGTCCAGTTTGGAAAAGCTGGTGGCTGCGAGCCGTTCATACTCGTGCCGTTGGCGGACGAACTTGCCGCGATCCTGGCGCAGAACCCAGCGGGCCAGACGTGATTGCTCGGGCACGAAACAACCGTCATACGTCATCAGCCGTCCGTCCGGGCGGAGCGCCCGTTTGGCGAGCGCGAACAGTTTCACCGCGCGCTCGTCGTCCAGGTGATGCAATACGCCCGTGGCGAGCACCAGATGGAACGTGCCGAGTTCCTGTTCGAGCGCGACGAGGCCGACGTCGCTGCACCAGAAGCGGCCGCGGTTGCCGAAGCGTGCCTGGGCCTCATGGATGTACTCGGGGCTGATATCGAATCCGGTGTATTCCACCGCCGGCATGAATTCGAGGACATCGCCCGGGCCGCAGCCGATATCAAGCACCTTTTCACCGGGCTTTGGTTTCACATATTCCGTGAGGTACCCCTTCCAATGGTCTTTGGCGACCAACTGCGAGAACGCGCGGTAGGCGGCAGGCAGACTCAACACCCGGGTGATGGGGTCAACGAGGTTCACGGTTGAAAACTGGTCACTCCCTCGATGACTTGTGCCTGGCTGGCGTCATCAAGCGTGTTGTAAAACGGCAGGCGTACCAGCCGGTCGCTGACATCCTCGGTCACCGGGCACTGACCGGGTTGGCCACCGAACTGCCGTCCCATGGCCGAAAGATGCAACGGCAGGTAGTGGAAGACAGACTGAATACTCCGCTCGCGCAGATGTGTGATCAGCGCCTGCCGCTTTTCCAAGGAAGGCAGCAGCAGATAATACATGTGGTACGGCTGCTCGCAGTGTGATGGCACCACTGGTTGGCGTACGCCTTGGGACGCGCACCAGCCGCGCAGGCCGACATCGTAGTGCTCCCAGATGGCGCGGCGCCGATCTTGGATGGTTAAGCGCTGCTCCAACTGGCCAAAGAGAAACGCGGCCAATATGTCTGCCATGGCGTAACTGGAACCGATGTCCACCCAGGTGTATTTGTCCACCTGGCCACGGAAAAACCGGCTGCGGTTGGTGCCTTTATCGCGGATGATCTCGGCACGCTCGATGAGGCGTTCGTCATTGATGAGCAGCGCGCCGCCCTCGCCGCAGGTGATGTTCTTGGTTTCGTGAAAGCTCTGGGTCGCCAGGCGGCCAAACGTTCCCAGCCGGCGTCCCTTGTATTTGCCGAACAGGCCGTGCGCGTTGTCCTCCACCACCGCGACGCCGTGCCGCCGCCGCGCAATCTCCATGATGGCATCCATTTCGCAGCCAACCCCGGCGTAATGCATCGGGACAATGGCTTTGGTCCTCGGGGTGATGAGCGATTCCAGCTTGGTTTCATCCAGATTCAGGGTGTCAGGTCGAACGTCGCAAAAGACCGGCTTTGCGCCGCGCAGCACAAACGCGTTGACCGTCGAGACGAAGGTGAACGACGACACGATAACCTCATCGCCCGGCCGCATGTCCAGTAACAGTGCCGCCATTTCCAAGGCATGCGTGCATGAGGTCGTCAAAAGGACCTGGGGAACACCAAGTTCCTTCTTCAGAAGTTCCTGACATTTCTTCGCAAACGGGCCATCGCCTGCTATATGCCGATTGCCGATGGCGTCGGCGATGTAGGCCAACTCCCGTCCTCCGAAACACGCTTGGTTGAAATGGATGTTGTATGTCGCCATCTTCGTTTCCTGTTCAGTTCGAGCGGCGTCCCGCACGCCAGGCCGCCGCCGCGCCCCAACACACGGGACCGCTCATGTCTTGAACCGGCCCGACTGAACCTCGGCGTCGTAGTCGGTCAGCGTTCTCGCATAATCGTAAACCGGTTCCCATCCGAAACCTTGTTTGGCCTTGCTGACGTCGAAGTAGTAACTCTTGGGCTTCTCCAGCTTCTCCGGCCGGTAAACAACCGGCACGGGTTTTTCCGCCGTCCCGAAAACTCGCGCAAATGCCAGAACCTCTTCCTCGTTCGTTCGCCCCACCCCGGAACCGATCACGTACAGTCCGCGAGCGCAATCGCTGGTGATGGCCATATGTATCGCCCGCACCGCGTCCTTGACGTACAACGAATCCCGTCGGGCTTTATGCGCGCCCCATATCTCCAGCGGGCGACCAGCCTTGGCCTGCTGATAGAACACCTCAAAAGCACTTTTGTGGAATACCCCGTCGGCCCAGAAGCCTTCCTGTCGCCCGAACCCGAGCAGCCCGGTAAGCCGTAGGATGACGCCTTGCATTCCATATTCCTGCGAGTAATGTTCGATGTACTCGGCAGCGGTAATCTTGGAAATGACGTAGGAGGCATGATCACCTGTCAGCGCATACTTACGCCCCATGGCTTCGTTGATTGGCAGTTGCGTGTGCTCCATTCCTTCGTAGAGCGTGGTAGTGTAAAGGAACTTCTTGATGTTGTTTCGCCGACAGTGTTCCAGGGCGTAAAACGTTCCCAGCGCGTTGACCTTAAGGAATATGTCGGACTTGATGTCCTTAACGGCGGCAGGGATGGCCGCCGCGAGATGGATGAATGCCTTCACAGGCCCTGCAGGCAGGGCATTGAAGGATTCCGGCTGGGTCACATCCAGCGGCACGAACGGAACACCCAAGCTGCGGAAGAATTCGTCGTGTTTGCGGGTGCGCCCCGCCGCCACGACTTTTTCTCCGGCCTTGACCAAATGGTCGATCAGGTAACGGCCTACGAATCCGGTTGCTCCAGTGACGATGATCATTCTACTTGTCTCCGAGTCTCACCTTCTGATTCTCCACGACCTCTCTAACAACATAAAGGGGCCTGGCCTTTGTTTGGTCAAAGACATAACCGATGTACAGCCCGAGAATTCCGAGTTGCGCCAGGATGATCCCACCGACGAAATAGATGGACACAATGAGACTGGCCCAGCCAGAGACGCTGATGCCCTGTGTGAAATAACGAACTACAATAAATAAAGCATAGAGAAACGACATCAGCGCGACCGATAAACCAACCTTGATCGAGAGGATCAGCGGCTTGTTGGATTGGGTCGTGATAATCTCCAATGCCAGGTGAAGCTGCTTCTTGAGAGTATAGGACGACTTGCCTGAACCCCGCTCGTCATGGTTTATGTCAATCGCCGTGGACTTGAACCCCATCCACTTTATGAACAGGGTGAAGGCACGGTTTTGGTCGCCCATCCGCTTGTAGCCGTCCATGACCATCCGGCGGCTGATGCTGAAGTTGCAGATGGTGCTGTCGAAAGCGCCGGCGGTGAAATAGCTGTAGATGGCGTAGAACACGTGGGATGACAGCTTCTTGAGGACTGTATCCTTCCGGACCGCGCGACGAGCAAAGACGACGTCGTAGCCTTCCTGCGCCTTGTTATAGAGCCGGATGATCTCTTCAGGCTGGTCTTGCAGGTCGCAGTCCATCACGACAACCCAGTCGCCCTCAGCATAGTGCAACCCCGCCGTGATCGCCCGGATCTGCCCGAAGTTTCTGGACAGGTCGAGGCCCTTGACCCGCGGGTCTTTCAGGGCGATCTGCTTGATGACCTCCCAGGAATTCTGGGGGCACGCATCATTGACTAGGATGATCTCGTAGCTCTGAGTGATCGCTGCCAGCGCTGACACCAGCCGACGGTGCAGCTCCTCCAGACACGCCCGGCAGCCATACACCGGAATGACAACGGAGATTTCTATCATGTGGTTTTAGTCCTAAAGTTCCAAGCGCTTGTCGTTTTGATAAATAAAATATCCTGAGCGGTCGGCGCTTTTGGTCAGTTCAATTAATTCCATCGAGAAGAGTTCGGCCCGCACAATTTCAGGGTATTGTTTTTTCCGCCGGATGTAATCTAATACTTGCGGTGTTTTTTGGGAGAAAAACCAAACGCCAGAACAACGCTTGGAGCGCGCATTGGGCAGAGAAAATGTCCCGCATGCAACCTCGACGACACCTTTTAGAAAATCGTATCCGGTGGAAAGTTGCACCAGGTCAGAGCCGATAAAATCGCCGCCCATTCTGGCGCCAATTTCTGTGACAAAAACCTGGCCGTCATCCGTAATTAGAAATTCGGAATGGGATGCTCCGCAGTTGATTCCCAATGTTGTCAGGGCCAATACGGTTTGACGTCTGATTTCCGCTTGTGTTTCCGCAGTATGGTGTGAGGGCTGGTGATGGGCCAACTCTACAAAGTGTGGCGCGCCGGAAGTAAGTTTGTCGGTTGTTGCCAAAATATGATGAGTCCCCTGCCAAGAGATGGTTTCCACACTCACTTCCGCGCCAGCGACGAATTCCTCAATAATAGCTTCGTGTCCGAGTGAAAGAGTCAACGCGACAGAGGCGGCTGTAGCCAACTCCTCAGGGGTCTCAATTTTGGTGACTCCGGCGCTTCCGGAACGGTCGCATGGCTTGACAATGAGCGGAAAGCGCAGGGCGGCGGTATTTTCCAGAAGATTATCTAGGGCGCATATTTTCAGAAATTTAGGGCAGTTGACGTCACTTGCGGACAACGCCTTGCGCATGGCGTATTTGTTTGTGGAAATATAGGCAGACTCGGGTGTGTTTCCGATGAGGTTTAGTTTTGACGCCAGATGGGCGACGACGGGAACGGCAACGTCTGAGGCAATGGTGGTAACGGCATCTATGCGTTCGGTTCGGCAGACCTCCAGGATTTTTTCTTTCTCGGTGACTGAGATCGGATAAAATTTGTCGGCTGCCGTTCGCGCCACGGCGCCGTCCCTCCAAGCAAAGCAGATGGTTTCCAAGCCCATCTCTTTGGCTTTTAAGACCAAGGGCAACTGTAGATAGCTCGCCCCAATAATGGCTATTTTCTTCTTCATTCGTGACTTCTCACAGCGTGTAACAAGAAATGATTTTCCTGAAAGCCAGCCTCTGCCAATCGCCAATCCCGCCGGAACCGTATCATTTTCCAAAATCTCAGACAAGTGCCTCCTGAAACAATGGCCACAAGCCGACTTGATTCAAATTAAATGTTATCGGGGCTGGGAGGTGGACGAGGTGTCTGCTGATACGTTGACTCATATTCATGGTTATTGTGCCGTTGCACGCCCGCGTGGCCGTGACCGGCAGACTGGAGTAGCGCGGTATCCCGTACATCCTGCTGGTTGCCGCCGTTTCATCGCCAACTTTTCGTCCAGACCAGCGACCCGGCCCTGACCGCGGTTAAATCGCTGCCGGTACGTCCGATGCCATAGCCACATTTGACGACGACTTGACGAAGTTGCCTTTCACTGCGAATTTGCCCGTGCTTGGCGCAAAACGCGGCAGCGTCGGCGACAAGCAACTTGTTCGCTGACATCTTGAAAGCTCCCGCTGTGCAATCCCTGGCGCGGCGACTGGAGAATGGCGGAGTGTTGACTGGCGCGGGCGTCAGCCAGGCGGCGCAGCCGTTTTTTGCGGCTCTGCTCCGGAAAATTTTCCCGGGCCGCCCGATTGTCGTCGTGACCGACAACCTCAAGACGCAGGAAAGTTTTCAACAGGACCTGGAGACGTGGCTCTCGTCTGGTCGAGAGCCGAGCGTCGAGGGTCGAGGGCAAAACGGTCCCGGCTCTCGACCTTCGACCTTCGACCTTCGACCGTTTTTCTACCCGGCTTGGGACGTGCTGCCGCACGAAGGCAAACTCCCGCATGCCGACACCATCAGCGACCGGCTGGAAACGCTGGTTGCCCTGTCACTTGACGCAACACGCAACACGCAACACGCGCCATTGGTCGTCACCAGCGTCACCGCGCTTTTGCAAAAAACTTTTCCGCCCGGTGAAATTCAGAAACGCACCCGCACGCTTGCCCGCGGCGATAAAATCAATCCACTCGACTTGATTGAATGGCTTGAAGAGCGCAGCTACGAACCGGAAGCCCAGGTCACGCAAAAGGGTGAAATCGCCCTGCGCGGCGGCATTCTCGACGTTTGGCCGCTCACCAGCCCGTGGCCGGTGCGGCTCGAATTTTTCGGCGACGAACTTGAATCCCTGCGCCACTTCGATCCGCTCACGCAAATTTCGCGCGAAGGAATCACCGCCATCACTCTTCCACCCGGCGGCGAACTCGGTCTTTTGAAGCGCGAAGCGGAGCGCGGCGTTTACGCCGCTTCAACGCCCGCAGAGCAGGCGGCGACTGAACTTTCTTCACCGCATAAAAACATCGCAGCGAAGCGGCCTCAAGGCCGCGCTCCACTCGCCACCTTGTTGGATTATCTCCCGCGCGAAACCATTTTTCTCCTCTGCGAACCGGAGCAACTCGCCACCCGCGCCGACGAATATGCGCAGCAAATCCCTGAAAACGATCCATTTTTCATTCCTTGGACTGATTTCCTCACCCAACTCGCAGCAAAACAAATCACTGCAATCCGTGTCGCCGAAGCCGAGGAAGCGGACACTGCCAATCCGCAATTCCAAAATCTCGACGCCTTTCGTCCGCTCGGCGAACGCGCGCCTGATCCACAAATCGCCGAGGCGCAACGCCGCGAATTCTTCAACCAGCTTCACCGCTGGCTCCGCCAAGGCCATGCCGTTCATGTTTTCTGCAACAACGACGGCGAGCGGCAACGTTTCACGGAAATCTGGAATGAATTGGGCTTGAGCCTGGGCTCTAAAGTCGAGAGTCAAGAGCCCGATTCCGTTCAGCCCCCGGCCCTCGCCTCTCGCCCCTCGACTCACATCGGCACGCTTGCCCGTGGATTTTTTTGCGAAGAAGCAAAACTTGTCGTCGTCACCGACGCGGAAATTTTTGGCCGCTACAAAATTCAGCGGCCACGCCGGTTGAAATCCCCGCACGCGCTGGCCACCCGTTCCGCCCTCGACATTGATTTCA
>OBLU010005257.1_pt1 | contig 11618 bp, 9 predicted proteins | sample 1518681 | NCBI WGS metagenome assembly OBLU01 (sample SAMEA3539304, study PRJEB22396) | soil metagenome | biome: tundra; feature: field; material: soil | place: USA | collected 2010-05 | depth 0.15 m
ACACGACGCTCTTCCGATCTGATGCGGCCAAGAAAACTGCTGTGCGCGTTTTCCGGCCCATACATCACGTTGCCTAAAACCGTGCGATCGGGAAATAACGAATACTTCTGCGGAACGTATCCGCAGCGCGAGTCGATCCGCGTCACATCCTTGCCGTCGACCATGACCGATCCAGTCGTCGGAAATTCCTGTCCGAGGATCAATCGAAGCAACGTGCTCTTACCGCAGCCGGTCTCTCCCAGGATTACCACAACCTCGCCGGCAGCAATCTCCAGGTTCAGACCGGAGAGCACCGTCTTCACCCCTTCGCGGCCAGCCGGATAGGCTACCGCGACGTCGCGCAACGCGATCTCCGTGCGGCGCACAGCAGGCGTCGCAGCGGGAATCGGCACGAGTTTTAGAGCGGCTGATACCACGGATGCATCCTCCGGTTCGCAAAGCGCAGCAACGCGTCCACAACAAACAGCAGCAGGGCCACCCAAAGCAGGTAAGGGAGGATAATGTCCATGCCCATATGCCGGCGCATGATGGCGATGCGGTACGCCAGTCCATCGGTGGCGGCAATCATCTCGCCCGCGAAAAGAAACAGCGCCAGCGGCTTGAGATTTAACCGCACACTATTGATGATCTGCGGCAACACCTGCTTGAGCACCACGCGATAAGCCACATCAAAATTGCTCGATTTCAGCGTAAAGGCTTTCACGATCTGCTCGCCCGGCACACTTTTCGCGATGTTGCTCGTGTCCAGAATCAATGTGGGTGCGACGCCAATCACCATCAGCATGATCTTCGACCACTCATCGATGCCAAAAATGATGAACAGAATTGGCAATAAAGACAACGCCACAATTTTGTCGAAGAACAAAACAAATCGCTGGAAGACCGCCCCCGCATAAGGAAACACTGCCATGTGCAATCCCAATAGAACGGCCGGAACCACTAAGGCCAGCGCAATGAAGAACCGCCGCGCACTCGATATCGTGTCCTTCCAGAGCATGCTATGCCGAATCCGTTGCGTGAGCGAAGCACCCGGGTCCAATGGATCATCTTCTTCCGCTGGCTCCAGCACTGACGCTTCAACGCCTTTAATCAGCTGTTGCGCGGAGGGCGCCACCCGATCTTCTGGATTCTCTTTGTGTCGAGCAATCGAAAATTGTGCGTAAAGTGCGATGCCGACGACGAAGAGAATCCAGCTGAGCGACTGCGTCCACAGGCGCGACGGTCGCACCTGGATGCCTGTCAAATCAGTAGGAAGAAAGGAAGCTCTCATAATTCACAACTTCCCTTGCGCTGCCAATTGCAGATAGGAGGCATCCATACGCAATCGCACTCGGTCTTTCTTTCCCTGGACACTTCCGTCGGGATAAAGAATCGCCACATCATCGACGGACTGAATGTTCTGCCCCAGGAGCGCGTGGCGAAAGCAGAATTGGCGAACCAATTCCATCTTCTGCTTGAGGTCGGAGCTGGTAGCAAACTGCTCCGCAGCCTGCGGCGTTGAGAAAAGATGGGTCGTACGCAACTGTTCTTTGTAAGACGCGACGCTGTCATTCGAAGCCGCCGCACTCCCGCTGATAGCGCTGTCTGCGGCGTGGCCCTTCCCTGTTAACTGCGTCATGGTTTCGTACCAAGCGCCGGTAATCGCCTTGGCAAATCGCATTCCTGCACCATCGGGCCGCTTCAAGACCTCACTGCGCACGACGAGCAGATCCAGAATTTCGCCTGGGATGTGTGAAGAGTCAAAAAGCTCTTTCACGCCGGAATCTTGCGCCAGGATCTCTGACACCAGCGGCTTCCACGTAACTGCCACCTGGTTGCCCTTGTTTCCGAGAAACGCGCCCACTATGTCGGAGTCGCTGGTGTTCAGCAATTTCAGCCTGTTCATCTGGCCGTTGAGCCCATTCAAGTCCATGGCGCGCTCAAGCAGATATTCCGAAACCGTCTTTTGCACCAGCAGGATCGGCTTGCCGGATAACTGTGCAAGCGTGAGATTATTACGTGCCAGCACGGCATCGTTTCCATTTGAGTAGTCGCCGATAATGACCGCCGTCGAATCCACACCGGCAGCAGCCGGCATATCGAGGGCCTCCATGTTCGTCATCGTGCAGGCGTCAATATTTTTGGCGACGAAGGCATCAAGCGACGCAGCGTAATCAAACCGCTGCACCTTGATCGTGACTCCGTACTTATCTGCCCCAGCGCTTCAAAATACCCGAGCGGGCCATGTAGAAGTACGGATTCCAGCCGGCATACACCGACCATCCCACCGTAAACGTGGGCGTAACCGCCCGAGCCGTCTGCGATAACGACCCCACCAGCAGCGCAATTGCGGCCAAGACCCCGCGGAGGAGAGAACACCTGACTGAAAGAATCCGGTACAAATCCTTCCACCCTTCGTGCCTTTGAGAAATGAATTCGAATGTTGGTCTTGCAGGAAAATTTAGGGCTTGCTGCTAATTGAACTTTACTCCACCGTTCGCACAAGCACCACTGGCATACAAGTTATTTATACGGTCGATAAGACAGCCCGATTCTGAATGAAAACAACGGCGATGGAGCCCCGTTCCGCAGCCGCCGACGAGCAGATATTGGACGTCGACCGCCTCCGGAATTTATCGATAACTTAGTAACTTATTGGTTAACAGCAAACGATATTAGTGAATGCTGAATAACTCTTCCTGCTAGTGCGCTGGAACAGGTAATCGCCAGACTTTCGCACCCATCAGGCTCGTCAGCCAGACCGCCTGATGACCGTAACGAATGCTGTCGCCGCCCGCACCGTGCCATTGGGCAGTAACTTTGTTAGTCGCAGCGTCGATCCGGGTGATAGGAAATTCAAAAACCGTGGCCCAGACTGCGCCACCGCCAAACGCTAGCTCCCCGCCGGATCCCGGTATGCCCGCGGCAATCACGGCCGTGCGCTTTCCCGTTGTCGCGTCCACTCGCGCAATCGATCCATCTCCTTGATTCAGAACCCAAACGGAGCCCGCGCCGACAGTAAGGAAGCGCGGCTGTGGTCCCACCGGCGTTTCACTCATTACGGAGTTTGTCGTAGGATTCACGCGCACGAGCGTCCCACCAGCATTCGAGCTGACCCAGATCGATCCATTCGCAGAAACAGGGTTGAAAGAGCCAGTTGGAATCCGAATGTGCGTAACTACTTTGTTAGTCGCAGGATCGATGCGCACCAGGTCGCTCTCTTTCGAAATCACGATCCACACGCTGCCCGCGCCTGTAGTGATACCGCCCTCGGAATCGGCCGGTCCCGCCGCAATTGTCGCCATTAATGCGCCCGTACGCGCGTCCACACGAACTACGCTATGATCACCACAACTCGGAATCCACAAGCTGCCGAATTCAACTACTAACCCCGAGCAAGGCTTTGCGACCGTTACGATCACGCCTGGCCGATTCGTTTTGGCGTCCAGATGGACCACGTGATTCGCACTTGAACTCGTCACCCAGACCCCGTCGTCCGTAAGTGCCATCCAATCCGGATGCCCCTTCACTTCAAATGTCGCCTCGGGAACCAGCTCGGCGATGTCGTGTTGCACTCCGGGCTCCTGTACGCCTGTCTTCTTAGGGTACGTCGGCTCTTCTGCACCCACCGCCTGTGTTACCCCTATGAGGGTCACTAGCCCGCTTAGCAGAAGTTTCGCCATCCGCGATGTTCGGTTCCGTTGCATCGTAGTCTCCTCAAAGGATCTGTTCAGCGTGCTCGTGCAGTTCGTGGAACGCGCGGCGGCGGATAGGTTGCCGGCTGTGCCGTTCCTCCCGTGGCAATTTCCAGAAATACTTGTGCCGCATGGCTCAACGTCCGGTCCTTGCGGAAGATCAAAGCGAGTTCACGATGTAGCCGCATTCCATCCACCTTGACCGTTCTCAACAATCCGGCGTGAACATCGTCCATCACGTTAATTCGGGGCAAAACACCCATCCCCAATTCCGCGCAAATCAGGCGCTTAAGCAATTCGCTTGAGTCCAGTTCCATTGCAATACGTGGGTGGGCATCAAAGCTGTCGAAGAAGTTATTCAGAAGTGTCCGCTGCCTTCCCTGCTTTAACAGCAGTAAAGGATATTGCAACATTTCATCCGGCTTGATCGTATCCCGCGTGGCAAGCGGATGTGCCGGCGCTACGGCCAATACAATATCGTCGCGATGAATCACGTGGACCACCAGGCGCGGATCCTTCACAGGCGTAGACACAATCGCAAAATCTACGTCTCGATTCATCACAGCTTCCAGCGATCGCTGATGTTCCGCGCGCACAATATTCAAGTTGACTCGCGTGTAATGCTTCTTATATTGAGCGAAAACTGAAGGCAGCACATACAGGCTCGTGGCCTCACTGGCGCTCACTGAAACCTCGCCACGTGCCGATCGATACAGCTCGTTTACGGCTACGAAGATGTGGCTTTGACACTGCAAACAGTGTTCCGCAAAGGGCTCGAACAGGCACCCCGCGGCGGTGAACGTCACCTTGCCGCCATCCCGGTCAAACAGTCGCGCGCCTACTTCTTTTTCCAGCGAACGGATCTGGGCGGAAATGGCTGGCTGCGTAACACCCAGCTTTTCTGCGGCGCGCGAAAAGCTCTTCAGTCTGCAAACCTGTTGAAACGTCCTCAACTGTTCAAAGTCCATACAGCACATCCAGTTCTTCGCTCCAGTTTGCGGCTTTGCGCCGCTAACCTGCGAAGCGGTTGGTCATTTCGTCGAGCTACTGTGAGAAACAAATTGAATGCTGCGCAAAAAAGACTTTTGCCGTACGCGAAAACCGTAGGCGCTCGCCCCGGCAAAGTGGCACAATGCACTTATCGGAGCCACTCATCATCGGAGTCAGAATGCATCGCCGCCTGTTTGTCCTGTCGCTCGCTGCCCTGTTTGCCTGCTCTCTTCCTTCTCTTCCTGACGAGCCGACATCCAAACAATCCGTGTATGACTTTTCGCTTGTCGATCTCGACGGAAAAGTCTTTCCTCTTTCCGCCTACAAAGGCAAGCTCCTGCTCATCGTCAACCTAGCCAGCCAATCGGTCTATCGCGTTCAAATCGCGGCATTGAACGATCTCCAGAAAGCCTATGCCGCCGACGGCCTCGTCATCCTTGGTATTCCCTCCGCTGACTTCGGCGGAGAAGAATTGAAGGACTCTGCGGCGCTGCGTAAGTACTACATCGACACCGAGCATGTCGCGTTTCCTATTTTTGCGCGGGCCACACTTCACGGCGTCGACACCATCCCTCTCTACAATTTCCTCTGCGATCCCAAAGAAAGTGTGCCCGGCGGGGATATCCATTGGAACTTCACCAAGTTCGTTATCGATCGCCAAGGCAAGCCGCTCGCTCGCTATGAGGTCGACGCGGACCCAGCCGATGTCGACTTCCATGTAACCATCGAAACCGCTTTAGCCGGTAAGCTCAAAAAACAAACTCCGAAAGAAAAACACGAATCAGAAGGAGATGACGACGACGGCGAGTAAGCGCTGTCCGGCCTCCCCTCCTATTTCTTCATCGCTACGAAATTTCTCCAGCCTCCCAGATGCGTAATCTCTTGCGCGTCCTCGATCCCGCCGGGTTCACATAGAAACCCTTTTGCCAAGGATCCGTCCGCAAGGCGTAGAGTTCCTAACGTGAGTGGAGGCGGAATCGCATTGAGAAAACTCCCTACTGCATCTTCAGGCATCGCCCACACCTCTACTTCAATGCCTTCACCGTTGAAGCCTGGCGTGTACACCAGGCCTGGCTTTGGCGGGGTTGTGTTTGCCAGAGCAAAGAGCCGGTAATCACCATGCGTACGCGTGGTTGATACGAGACGCGCCTTTCGCTCGGTGAGTTGCCAATTGAGCGGCTGCCCCGTCAGGTGAGCACCAACGACCGTCATCAATACGCACCCTGTTGGTGCTACGGGCTCTGACATGACTGCAGTACCAGCGAGTTCGCGTGCAGAACCACCTACTGTACTCGCCAATTTTCTGTGCAATCGATCCGCGATTAAAAGCAGACCATCGTCTGCAAAGGCTGGGCCGATCAGCGATACACCAAACGGCAAGCCGTTCGGCTTCATGCCTCCCGGCACGGCCACCGCGGCCAAATCAAGCAGGTTTACGAAGTTGGTGTAATAGCCAAGATTTGTGTTGAGTTCCACCGGATCGGATCGCACCTGGGCGATCGTGTAGTGGGTTGGCGTAGTTGGCAGGAGAATCACATCGACCTCGGCCCACACCGCGACAGTTTCGCGCCGCAATCTTTCCAGTTCGTAGGCCGCTTCAAACGCGTCGACCGCGCTGTATCTGCTGCCTCCGCGAATGATCGCGCCCACCGTAGGATCGACAGTTTCGGGTTCGCTGCCAAGAAACTCTGTGACCGCCGCTAGTCGCTCAGCAACCCACGGGCCCTTGTAGAGCAGGCTTGCGGCTTTGCGGAATGGTTCATAATCGAACCCAACCGGAACGCCACCAAGGGATGTCATCGCCGCGACTGCATCTTGATATAACGATGCGGCCGCTTCATCGCCAAAGAACTTCAACCCCTCGGCCTTCGGAACGCCAAAGCGGAACTGCGAGGCTGCACTCCAGGGTGCCGCACCTTGCCCGGGAGTGGGCACGCGCGAGTAAGCGTCGGTCGAATCGAATCCGCGTGCTATCGCAAACACGCGAGCCGCATCTCCGCAGGTCTCTGCGAAAACCGATACACAATCCAATGTCCGGCAAGCAGGCAATAGCCCGTGCGTGCTGATCCATCCACGAGTGGGCTTCAGCCCCACGAGTTGGTTGAATGCCGCGGGAACACGCCCCGAACCGGCCGTATCGGTCCCCAATGAGAAGCTCACCAGTCCCTGCGCCACAGCCACTGCGGAGCCCGCGCTCGATCCGCCCGAAATGTATTCCGCATTGAAAACGCTGGAACAAACTCCGTACGGCGACCGCGTTCCGACCAGTCCGGTGGCGAATTGATCCATATTGGTCTTGCCGATCAAGATGGCTCCCGCATCGAGCAGCCGTCTCACCGCCGTTGCAGTTGAATCCGCAACATGCCCAAACTCCGGACACGCAGCGGTTGTCGGCAAACCCGCTACATCGAAGTTATCCTTGATCGCAAAAGGAATTCTATACAGCGGGAGGTCTCGAGCGGCTGCACTTGTCTCGAGGTCGTGGACGCGCGCAAGGTTTTCTGCCTGCGGGACCAGTGTGATCCACGCTGGCCTTTCTCCTGTTCGCGCGATCTCTTCGTAGACCTGTACAATAACCGCGCTCGGCGTTAGCGTGCCGTCGCGATATGCGCGTTCGAGCGAGCCGATGTCCATTCCCTCTCCAATTCCACGTCAGGTCGTGCACAGAATTGCCAGTTGCTGCCCGGCGCTCACCATCTGGCCCGCCTTGCATAGCAGCTCGCTCACAATGCCGGCTACCGGCGCAGCAATCACCATCTCGATTTTCATGGCATCCAGGACGATCAACTTCTGGCCTGCGATCACTCTTTGCCCTGCCTCGGCCACAACTTGAAACACGCTCGCCGTCATGGGCGCATGAACCGCTTCGCAACCCTCAGGCACGGCACGCTCGCTGGTTTCGAGCTCCGGCATTTCCGTCAGCGACGTTGCGGTATCCAGCTGCCCATTCGCTTCCCAACGCTCGCGCTCCTCGCGAAAGGCGCGCGCTTGTCGATCTTTGAATATTGCCGCGCTCGGTTGAATCGAATCCAGAAATTCCTGATAGGCTGCGAGACTGAATCGCCCTTCTTCGATCGTTGGATTGAAAGCCCCATGCAGAATGTCGCGACGGAGTTCCTGCAGTTCTTCAGTCGTGATCGGATAAAAACGAATCTGATCGAAGAAGCGCAGCGCCCACGGCACACCCTCCACAAACGTTGGAGTGACTCGATGTGTATTCCACACCTGAACCGTGCGGCCCACCAGTTGATAACCGCCCGGCCCTTCCATGCCGTACACGCACATATACGCGCCGCGAATGCCGACTGCGTTTTCGGGCGTCCAGGTTCGCGCTGGATTGTATTTGGTGGTGACCAGTCGGTGCCGCGGATCCACCGGCGTCGCTACAGGGGCACCGAGATATACATCGCCTAACCCCAACACCAGGTAGCTTGCCTCATACAAAATACGATGGACTTCATCAACGCTGCCGAGGCCATTGATGCGGCGAATGAATTCGATGTTATCCGGACACCATGGTGCATCGGGCCGAACCGACTGCATGTATTTCGCCTGCGCCAGTTGCGTCGCAGGATCATTCCACGAGAGAGGTAAGTGCACCGTGCGCGAGGGAATGCCGATCTGCGGACGATCAGGCAACTCGGCATCGAAGGACTCAAGCGCTGCGAGTAACTCCTCTCGACGAAGCCGCCGAGTGTCGTAGTGGATCTGCAGGCTCCGCACCCCCGGCGTGATATCGATGATGCCAGGCAGAGTCGCGGCACGCAGCCGTCCCTCCAGCAAATGAACGCGCAGGCGCAGGCCAAGATCGAGCACGCGCGGCCCATATTCCACAAGCAGGTACTTATCTCCATCTGCGCGATAGACAGTTCCCGCCGGGCTTCCTTCGCTGGCACGGAGTGTCGCAGGCTCCGGCACTGAGTTATCCGGCAACACTGGAATCGTCCCTGAAAGCAAGGTGATCGCAGCCTCCAGTTCCGCCTCAAGCGTTTCCGCTTGCTCCAGAGTAATGCGTCGAAAGCGCACCCTATCACCAGCTTTAAGCTGCCCCATCTTCCAGCGTTCCGCCTCAACCACTACCGCGGGACACACGAACCCGCCCAGGCTCGGCCCATCTGGTCCTAGCAGAATAGGCATGTCGCCCGTGAAGTCGATCGAGCCTATCGCATATGCATTGTCGTGAATGTTCGATGGATGGAGACCTGCCTCGCCTCCATCCTTGCGCGCCCACTCCGGCTTTGGACCAATCAGTCGCACGCCCGTGCGGTCTGATTCGTAATGCACCCGCCACTCCGTGCTGAATAACATTTCAATGTCTGCTGGCGTAAAAAACTCCGGCTCGCCATGCGGACCGTATAGCACACCAACAGTCCACTGCCGCGCATACGGTACCGGATTCATCTCAAGCTGCGAATGCTTCGAGATGAGCTCGTTATCTTTGCCAGGCAGGTAATGAACGACATCTCCTGCGCGCAGCGCACGGCCTGCGTGACCGCCGAATCCACCCAGCATGAACGTGCCTTTGCTGCCTAGAAAGCGTGGCACATCAATGCCGCCAGCAATTGCAAGATACGTCCGCGATCCGCCGCCTTTCACAGCTCCAAGCCGGAGCGTGCTATCTGCAGGCACTGAAAATGAACGCCATTGAGGAACCAACACGCCATCGAGAGTAGCGCCCATGTCCGCACCAGTGAGTGCGATAACAGCGTCGGCGTCAAAGCGCAGCTTCAAGCCCATTGTGGTCATCTCCACCGCCGCTGCATCCGCCGTGTTGCCCACTAATCGATTCGCTAAGCGAAAGGCAAACATATCCATAGGGCCTGAGGGGGGACGCCAACATGCCAGTAACCAAGCCGTCCTGGAAAATCCTGAATGGTCGTCTGCGTTCCACCATCCAGCACCTCGAACGCACAACGCTCAACATTGAATGAGCCAAGGAACGCCGTCGTCATCGCACCTGTCGTGAATGTATCCGACGCCGCGGCAGCCCGAAGATAGCGAAGATTCGTCTCTGTCCCGTACAGCACAGTCTGATCGAGTGCGATGCGCAGCCGTGCCAGCGCATCCGATCGATCAACACCAGTAACAATAATCTTTGCGATCATCGGGTCGTAAAAGGGCGTGACCTCGGTACCATTCTCAACCCATGTCTCAACGCGCGCGATCTCCGGACCAGGAAAACTTACATGCGTAAGCTTGCCTGGCGCGGGCTGGAAATTCTTGGCAGGATCCTCAGCATAAATGCGTGCCTCAATCGAACATCCCTTTGGTTGAACCTGCAGGTTCTCGATCGGTGGCAACTCGCCGGCCGCCTCTCGGATCATCATCTCCACCAAGTCCAGGCCCGTTACCTGCTCCGTGACTCCGTGCTCCACCTGCAGCCGTGTATTGACTTCGAGAAAGTAGTGTGCATGCGAATCCGCATCGTACAAAAACTCCACCGTCCCTGCCGAAGCGTACCCAACAGCCTTGCCTAATATCGTCGCCGAAGTGCAGATTGCTTCACCCGTCTTAGCATCCAATCCCGGCACGGGTGTTTCTTCGATAACCTTCTGATGCCGCCTCTGCGCCGAGCAGTCGCGCAAGCCGAGTGTAACGACACCGCCCTTGCCGTCACCGAAAATCTGCGCCTCCACGTGCTTGGCACGCTCCACAAACTTTTCGAGATAAACACTGCCATCGTGGAAACTGTTGCGACTCAACCGCACGACCGACTCGTAGGCATCACTCAATTGCGCTTCGGTATGACACACGCGCATGCCGATGCCGCCGCCACCAGCTGAGCTCTTCAGCATCACTGGGTAGCCCAGTTCCGCAGCCTGCGCAAGCGCATGCAGAAGGTCACTCAGAATTCCCGTTCCTGGCAACAGAGGAACATTGCATCGTTCAGCAACGGCGCGCGCTGTGTGCTTCAACGCAAAGGCTTCGATGTGTTCTACACGCGGGCCGATGAATGCGATGCCGCGGCGCACACACTCCCACGCAAACTCCACGTTCTCACTCAAAAATCCGTATCCCGGATGGATGGCTTGCGCGCCTGTCGATTCCGCGGCGGCCAGAATATGATCGACGGCCAGATAACTTTGGCTGGGCGGCGCGGGACCCACCAATACTGCTTCATCAGCATCGAGCACGTGACGCGCTTCACGGTCCGCTTCGGAATACACGGCGACCGAACCTATCTTCATGGTCTTCAGCGTGCGCAGAATGCGGCAGGCGATCGCCCCGCGATTCGCCACCAAGACCCTACTGAACATGCTCGTCCCAGATCAGCACCTGCACGGGCGTGGGGTTATAAGCGTTGCATGGATTGTTCAGCTGCGGGCAATTGCTGATAAGCATCAACACGTCCATGTCCGCGCGCAACTCAACGTATTTGCCTGCTTCCGACACACCATCCGCAAATGTAAGTCCGCCCTCCGGAGTTACCGGGACGTTCATGAAGAAGTTGATATTGCTGGTGAGGTCGCGCTTTTCAAGCCCATGCTTCCAGTGCTGGATCGCCTTGAGAAAACTCTGCCGGCACGCATGCATGAATCGTTTTTCGATGGCGTAGCGCACCATGTTGCTCTCGGCTGCGCAGGCTCCGCCCAACGTATCATGGCGTCCGCAGGTATCGGCTGTAATCGTCAGCAACACGTTGCCTTCGGTCGAAATCAACTTGGTGCCCGTGGTCAGGTAGATGTTCTTTTGTTCGCGAATCGTGTCCTGCGCGCTGTAGCGATCGGCGTAATCATGTGCGTTGTAAAACAAAGTATCCACAGCCTGATTGCCTTCCAGGTCGACGATGCGCACCGTCTGTCCCTTGCGGATTTCGTGCACGAACGGATCGCCCGCCTCGACGACGAAGCTCAGGATCGCCGCCTCAGGCAGAAGTGGGCTGACTTGCAGATTGAGTGTTACCACTTTGTTATTCCTCGCCGCGAATCCTACAGAAAGTAAAACTCAGTCATC
>OBLU010005258.1_pt1 | contig 11617 bp, 9 predicted proteins | sample 1518681 | NCBI WGS metagenome assembly OBLU01 (sample SAMEA3539304, study PRJEB22396) | soil metagenome | biome: tundra; feature: field; material: soil | place: USA | collected 2010-05 | depth 0.15 m
CGAAGTGAAGTCCCTGCGGAGTCGAAGGACCCTACCTTCTTACCGACCGTAGGACTGAGATTGGTAACGGCAAGTCTTAGGGCGGTATCTGAGGCGCCCACAAGCGAAGAGCTGCTGTCGGGGCGCTTCGGTTTCAGTTGGTGGTCGCAGAGAGACACTTCGGACTCTGGCATGACAAAGCGGGCAACGCGGTTTCTCAGCCTTTGGCTGGTGCAACCCCATAGTCGTGCCAACGAGCAAGTCCCAATCAAGGAGTGAGTCGTGGGTTTGGCACCGAAATCCTGTTCGTGCGCTTGGTCGGGCTCCTGGTACTGGGCCCAAAGCGGTTGTTCGCGATGCTGGCCCACGTGACACGGGCCAAAGCTGGGTTCGAACATCAGGAACCTTGGACGTGCCTCTATTGCACGTTCAGCCAAAGACACAGCAAGGGTCAGCGTGTTCCCTTCTCCAGCAGATACATGTAAGAACGATAGACTTGGCCCGTGGCTCGGGTCATTCCGATTTCGCAGGTTCGGCTGCTGGAGTAACACGCATCGGGGTGTTTTGCCCTGACCTCGGCAGCTTCCGACTGGGTGGCGGATTGTGTCAGCTCGGGGAACAGAAAACCTCGATCGCCCGCGAAGGCACAACAACCAGCATCCGCCGGAATCAATACCTCCTGGCTGCACGCTTTCGCAATGCCTTCCAGCTTTGCCGTGATCCCCATCTTCGTGACCGAGCACACCGGGTGCAGCGCGACGCAGTTGACTTTCGCTTTCACCGTCAATTTGGGCAACAGTTCATCGTGTACGAACTCGATGGCATCCAGTACCCTCAATTGATCGAAGCGCCCCTGGTTTTCAGGAGTCAGATAATCTCGCGCCGTCTTAAGGGTATAGGTACAAGGACTGGTATCGATCACGACCGGCAGTTTTCCCTGCTCGGACCATCGCCAGAGCCGTTCGACTGCTGCATTCGCCGCGATCGCATGAGCGCGAGTGAATCCCTTGGAAGAAAACGGCATACCGCAGCAGGTTCCGGCGACGTCGGATGGAATATACACTGGCACTCCCGCGCGTCGGGCCAACTCCACGGTTATTTCCATGAGAGACTGGCCCTTTTCTTTGGGCTCGGTGGGCAACCGGCCCATGATGCGCGAGATACACGCCGGGAAGTAAACAGCCTGAGCCCCTTCCTTCTTAGTGGTGGGAACTCTTCCTGCGGCGAAGGGAGTATCCGGCATCCATTCGCCAAGGTTCCCTCCGGCAAAGCGTTTCATCAAACGAGTAAGCGCGCGCATGCCGCTGACGCCGATTACTCTTTCTGCCGCATGCCCAAGGCGTAGCGCCCAGCGTAACCCGCTTTCCGTGAAACTGAAATTGTTGGCAACGCGGACTGCCCAGTCATGGGCTCCGGCGGAAGCTCGAAGACTGCGGAAACGCTTCACCAGTTTCCCAGTATCAATATTCACAGGGCATGCCGTGGCGCAAAGGCCATCCGTGGCGCAGGTATCCAGCGCCATATAGGGGAATTCACGATCCAATGCGTTCCAGAGCTCCGAGCCGTTACCAGCCTCTTGCTGTCTCGCCATCTCGCGACGCACAACAATGCGTTGACGGGGCGTTAGAGTCAGTTCCCGGCTGGGACACTTGGGTTCGCAGTAGCCGCACTCAATGCACTTGTCGATCTCCGCCTCGACCGACGGAAAGCGCTTGAGATCGGCGAGGTGCGCCTTTCGATCAGCGTTGATGATTACTCCCGGATTGAGCAGATTGTCTGGATCGGCCAGCTTTTTCAGTTGGCGCATGATCTCGTAGGCGTCGCTCCCCCATTCCGTCTCCACAAACGGAGCCATGTTGCGCCCCGTGCCATGTTCCGCCTTCAGCGCGCCATCGTAGCGATCTACCACGACTTCGACTAGGTCGTCAATAAAGCGGGAGTACTGATCGATCGCCGCTTGATCGTTGAAGCTCTGAGTGATAACAAAATGCAGGTTGCCGTCTTTGGCGTGGCCGAAAATTATGGCATTCGAATAGTCGTGTTTGCGAAACAACCGGTTGAGATCGTGCGCCGCATCGGCCAAGCTCTCCACCGGAAACGCGACGTCTTCGATAATCACGGTCGTGCCGCTCTGACGCACTGAACCGACGGACGGAAACATTCCGGAACGAATCTTCCAAAGCAATGCCTGCTCCGCCGCGGCGTGCGTAAAGCTCGCGGGCTCGAACAGCTTGAGTCCGGCGACCGCATCCTTGGCCAGCGCTTCCAACTCGGAACGATTGTTTTCCTCGGCGGATTGGAATTCGACCAGCAGTCCCGCAGCTCCGTCGGGAAGCGTTTTGATCGAGGCCGGTATCCCTGCTTGATCCTCGACCGAGCGCAGTGCAGCCCGGTCCATGATCTCCAGCGCTTTGGCGCCAGCCGTGCGTAAGGGGACAATGGAATCGGCAGCCGCATACAAATCGGAGTACAACAATAGTCCCGTGTACTTTACCGGCAAATCGGGGACCGTGTTCAATACGGCTTCTGCGATAAAGGCCAAGGTTCCCTCGGCTCCGATCAGCACGTGCTGGAAAATGTTGACGGCGGTGTCGAAATCGAGGAAGGCATTCAGCGAGTAACCGGTTGTGTTCTTTCGCTTGTACTTGTTGCGCACTCGTTCGCGCAGATCGGCATTTTGTTCCAGCTTTTGCTTCAAATCCAGAACGCCGCGTGCCAGCTCCGGTTCGCGCGCATGAAATTCCGCGTCCGCATCAGGCTGCGACGTGTCAATGACTGTGCCCGAAGGCAGCATGAACTTCATGGACTTGAGGGTGTGATAGGCGTTTTGCTCGACGCCGCAGCACATACCACTGGAGTTGTTGGAGAGAATACCGCCCATGGTGCAGGTTGCGATTGACGCTGGATCCGGCCCAATTTTTGCACGATAAGGCACCAGCGCCAGGTTGGCACGCGCGCCGATCACTCCCGGCTGCACCCGAATTTGCTTGCCCCCATCTTCGACCCTGACCGCTCGCCAGTTCCGGGCGATGTCCACCAGCAGGCCGTCGGAGATCGACTGTCCCGACAAGCTCGTACCGGCGGCGCGAAACGTCATGGATATGCGCTGTCGCTGACTGAATGCAAACAGCGCTCGTATCTCTTCCAGCCCTTGGGTCTGCACCACCGCTTTAGGGATCAGACGATAGAAACTGGCATCGGAAGCGTACGCGATGAGGTCAATCGGACGGATGAGGATGTGCCGGCTGTCGATTGAGGCAGCAAGTCCAGCCTTGATTTCCTCCGAAGAAATCTGCACCGGAGCTACTTCGCCCACCGCCATTCTTGTTCCTCCGAATAAAAAACGAACGATCCCAATAAGAACGAACCCGCACCCGGCTCTCCGGGCCGGGCTGCCGTCGGACCTACGGTTTATTCCAGTTCGTCCGCCAGTCGCTGTACCGTATGTTCGACCTTGATGGTTGAGGTCTGCTTGTCCATTCCGCCGCGGATCTGCATGACACAACCGGGACAATCCATGACCACGAGTGGCGCACCAGTGTTTTTGATGTTAGTCAACTTGCGTTCGAGGATGGGCGCCGAAATTTCCGGCAGCTTCAGGGAATACGATCCGCCCATGCCGCAGCACATGTCCGCCTCGTACATTTCCGCTACCTCGTAGCCCGCCTGGGTGAGCAGTTCCCGCGGCTGCTGGCTGACGTGCAGCGTGCGCTTCAAATGGCATGAGTCGTGATAAGTGATCTTTCCCAACTGCTGCCCTTCTTTGAACTTCAAGCGGCCTTCATCCACCAACTTCTTGACTAAGCTGGAGAAGTCGATAACTTTATTGGCTAGTTCGCGCGCTCGCGGCAGCGAACCAGTTTGTCCGAGGCTTTCGAATGTACTTATGAACTCCTGCTTCAACGCTACCGTGCAAGTGGGGCATGCCGACACGACATAAGTGACATGGTTAGCCAGCAACGCGTTGATGTTGTCGTTCGCATTCTGCGCGGCGACTTCATAGGCTCCGCTATAGCGCGCGGGCGCGCCGCAACAAGTCTGGCCTGCGGGAAACACGACCTCGATGCCCGCTTTGTTCAGTATCTTCACCAGCGATTCGCCCATCTCTGGATACGCAAAGTCGATCAGGCAGCCGGCGTAGAACGCAATCTTCTCTTTGCCCGCAGGTTGCTTGATCTTCTTGAATGTGTCGCGGAACGGCGCTTCGGCGATGGCGGGAAGGCTGCGGAATTCCGTCATCTCCGAGAGAAAAAAGGGCAGGTGACGAATGAAGCCGTCTTTCTGGAGCGGTTTCTGCATCAGCGACGCCGCCCGGAGCATCGAGTGGAAGAGACTGCGGTTGTTGACCACCGAGAAGATCGCTTTTTGCACCAGGGGCTGTCCGTTTTCTACTGCCAGGCGGCGCCGCAGTTCGAGAATCAATCCCGGTATATCGATCTTGCCAGGACACACTTCCGTGCAGTTGCCGCATTGGATGCACAGGCTCTGGATGTCGTCCGACGACTTGAGCGCGTCGAACCACGCGGTGAGAATGGTGCCGATGCCGCCGGTATAGACCTTGCCGAACACGTGCCCGCCCACGAGGCGGAACACCGGACAGACGTTGAGGCACGAGGCACAGCGGATGCACTGCATAGCCTGCTTGAACTTCGGATCCTGCGACATCTCGGTACGCCGGTTGTCCATCAGGATGATGTGCAGTTGCTTGAGCGTTCCGTCGGTGTTGGGCACGGGGCCGCTGATCATCGAGACGTAGCTGGTCAGCAACTGCGCCGTAGCGCTCTTGGGCAGGGCGGTCAGAACAGGCACCACGTCTTCGAATTTCTCCATCAGCTTCTCAAGGCCGACGATGGCTACGTGGATTTTCGGCAGGGTCGTCACCAGCCGGGCGTTACCTTCATTCGTAACAATGACGAGCGTTCCGGTTTCCGCCACTGCGATATTCGCGCCGGTAATCCCCATTTCGGCGTTGAGAAACTTGGTGCGCAACTTAGCTCGCGCAAACTTCACTAACTTCGGGATGTCCGGCTTCTGGCCTGCTTCAACCTGCTCGTTGAAAACCGTGGCGACTTCCTCTTTGGTCATGTGGATTGCGGGCATGACCATGTGCGACGGCGTTTGTCCTGCAAGTTGAATAATCCATTCTCCCAGGTCGGTTTCGCCCACCTCGATGCCGGCTAACTCAAGATGCTTATTGAGATGAATCTCTTCCGAGGCCATGGACTTCGATTTCACGATGCTCTTGACGCCGTTCTCTTGGGCGAGATTCAGGATGTACTCGCGTACCTTGGCGGGATCGTTGGTCCGAAACACCTTCGTCCCGCGTGCTTCGGCGTTCTTCGTGAAGAGGTCTGCAAGTTCGTCGAGATGCGAAGCCGCGTAGGATTTTCGTTCGGCAATCTGGGTTCGAAGCGCCTCAAAGTCATAACCCTCATAAGCCTTCTGGCGGCTGATCCGGTAGGCCTCGGAAAATCGCCCCAGTGCTCCGGTGAGGTTGGGATTGTGCAGCGCCTTATTGATGGACTCGCGAAATTTCGTTTCCATTAGTTCACGCTTCCCGGCTCGGAGAAGACGTCGTAGAACACAATGATGAGCTTTTCCGGGCCGTGCACTCCAATGGTGAGCACGCGCTCGATGTCCGCCGTGCGGCTGGCGCCGGTAATGAAGGAAATGTAATTCGTCTGCTCCGGTCGTATCTTCGCCAGGGCTGAGGGCAAGTCGGGTAAAAGGCGATCGCTCCGAATCAGCGCAATATGAATCAGGGGAAGCGTGGAAACAAGCCTCTGGTCGACGCGTGTGGCGTCCTGCACTAGCGTTCCAGTGTTCGCGATTGCCCAGTCAAGTTGGCTGATTCCCACTTTCGCAACGGCAGAGACTTCGCGATTCACGTCGAAAATCAAGCCGGGCAGTGTGACGGAAAGTTGCTTTTGGTCGACTCCATCGAGGAAAGGACAGTGCGCCCACACCGCGTACGCCTGCGGAGCATCGCTTACTCCTGCGTCGTGCAAATAGTGAAGTATGAAGTCCAGAGCTGCGCTCTTGTGGGGGAAGTGGTGGACTTCCGCGCTTACAGCCTCGGCGCGGAGTTTGAAGGTGTCAAAGACGGCATCCATACGTCATGCCTTTCGCGAGTCGCACTTTTCACCGCACTTCTTATTGCACTTCTTATCGCACCCTTACCGCAGCACCAGACTGGTGAACGGAAATACATAGGCCTGGAGCGTCACCATGATTCCCACCAAAGCCGCCAGCGCAAGGCTGTGGAAGAATACGTAGCGCAGTATGTCTCCCTCGTGTCCGTACCATTCAGTCGCTGTGCTGGCGACGACGATGCTCTGCGCATCGATCATTTTGCCCATGACCCCACCCGAACTGTTGGCGGCGCCCATCAGGATGGGAGAGAGCCCGATCTGCTGCGCGGAGATCTTCTGCAGGCTGCCGAACAGCACGTTGGACGAGGTGTCCGAACCGGTCAGGGCCACGCCCAGCCATCCGAGCAGGGTCCCGAAGAACGGATACATCACCCCGGTTCGCGCGAACGCCAGGCCCATGGTGGCGTCCACACCCGAGTAGCGGGTCAGGATGCCGATCGAGAGCATGGCGGCGATCGTCATGAGCGAGAACCGGATGTGCCATATGGTCTGAAACCACATGGCAACGATCTTCGGGAGCGAGAGGCCCATGATGAAGCCGGAGATGATTGCCGCGAACAGGATCCCCGACCCCGTGGCGGAAAGCCAGTTGAAGCCAAACACTGCGCCCTCGGGCGTAGGTTTCACCACCACTGGGGGCATGCGTTGGGACAGCCGATTAAGACCGGTCACGGGAAACTGCGGGTTGGTGATCTTACTCGGCGGCGTCGACCAGGTGCTCATGGATGTGAACACCCTTTCCGGAGTATTCATGATCTTCTTGCCGGTGTATGTGCCCCAGCAGAAAACGAATACGCTGAGCACCAGCCAGGGCAGCCATGCGCGAACGACCTCGGCGCGGCTGTAACCGTGGTGACCGCGAGCGGCGCGGTGCTCACCTTCCTGGTGTCGCTCGTGTCCCCAAATCGTTTTCGGATGCCATACCTTCAGGAACAGGATAAGGCAGAACATCGAGACCACGGCCGCAATGATGTCCGTCAGCCACGGTCCGTGGAAATTCGAAACCAGGAATTGCGGGATGGCGAAGGTAACCCCGGCCACCGCAACGGCCGGCCAGATTTCCTTCATCCCTTTGAACCCTGCGTACGCCCACACCAGCCAGAAGGGCACCAGCACGGAGAAGAATGGCAGAATGCGTCCGACCTGGGCGCCCAGAGTGAACTCAGAAAAGCCGGTAACCGCGGCGAGGGCAATGATCGGCGTGCCGAGTGCGCCAAAGGCCACCGGTGCCGTGTTGGCGATCAGCGACAAGCCGGAGGCTTGCAGCGGCTTGAAGCCCAGGCCGATCAGAAGCGCTGCGGTCACCGCGACCGGCGTTCCGAACCCGGATGCGCCCTCAAAGAACGCGCCGAAGGAAAAGGCGATCAGCAGCAGTTGCAGGCGCGTGTCCTGGGTGATGCCTGTCATGCTTTCCTGCAAGACCTTGAAGCGGCCGGTAAGCAGGGTCATCCGGTACAGGAAGATGACGTTTAGGATAATCCAGCCGATGGGAAACAGCCCGTATCCAGCGCCAAACACGGCCGTGGTAGCCGCTAAACGCGCCGGCATGTGGAAGATGAATACGGCTGTCACCAGCGCCGTGCCCAGTCCAAGCAACGCGGCAAAATGGGCCTTTATGTGCAGCAGCGCCAGCGTCCCGAGCAGTACCACGATCGGCAGCGCGGCGATCAATGTCGAAAGCCACCAACTCCCGGTGGGATCGTAGTTCTGCGCCCAAGGCTTGGCCAGAGGCGGAATCCTCAAAATCAGTACGGCGGCAATAACTGCCGCTATGAGTGCCACTATCCACGCCACCGGGTTGGCCGATGCGGGAGCAGTCTTGGGTGCCGGGGCAGTTGTAGAGGTCAAGGGTTCCTCCTGGAACCTGCAAGTATCTTGGGGAGGCTTGTGTTCCTGTACGCCCGACATGCTAGCTGTGCGTACGAGTTGGTTTACGAGACGCCAATATTTATGCCACAGAAACGATCATGTGTCAAGCATATTATCAGCTTGTCTGATAGCTTCTTGTTCCGACTTATCTGCTATTCTGACCACATCACAACGACCTTGCCCGCGGCAAGCACAAGAGGGTCTCGGGCTGTTTCGAACCAGCCCTTGCCCATCGCTAAGGAGTCGGACCTGTGAAGAGCGCCACTATGTCAACTTTGAAACCAGTCTCCCGAACCACGCTCAGCGAGCAGGTTGCCATGCAGCTTGCCTCCGAGATCTCGGCCAAACGCTGGAAGCCCGGCGAGAAACTGCCTTCTGAAGTGGAACTCTGCAAAATCTTCAATGTTGGCAGGTCCACGTTACGGGAAGCAATGAAGTCCCTGGCCTTCATTGGGATGATTCGAGTGCGCGCGGGTGGCGGCAGCTACGTCGCTGAACAACGGTCCAAGTACATGGACGGACCACTGCTGCCGAAAGGTATGCTGAATACCGAGAAGGACCTGAACGATTTTTCTGAAGCTCGCCTGCTGCTGGAAACGGAGGTGGCAGGCCTTTGCGCTCAGAGGGCTACGGAACAGGATTTCCTTGTCCTGGAACAAATCGTACGTGAGATGAAGACAGCAATCGATGAAGGTGGCGAGGGATTCAAGGATCTCGATTTGAGCTTCCACCTCGCCATTGCGTCCGCCAGCAAGAACGACATCTTGGCCGAACTTTTGAAGCACATCAGAGAAGAACTGCACGAGATGATCACGAAAAGCGTGCTCTTGCCAGTCGGCATGAAACTCGCCTATAGGCACCACCGTGCGATATTAGAGGTTTTGAAGCAGCGCAATCCAGGCAAAGCGCGCAAAGCGATGCGCACCCACTTGAGAGCTTTCCAACGCGGCTACAAAGTCCTCTTTCAGATTCCGCAGTGACCTGCGGGCTGGCACCCTGGCCTGAGAGTCTTAGCAGCAATCCAACTTCACTTCGCCGGTAACGGTGAGCGGAGAGCCGGGTCATTCAAAGTTGCGATGCCAATCGCCGGTTTTCCGTAGCTCGATGGCGTTGTGCGCCAAGTGCAGGCTTGGCAATCCTTGATAAGGAGTGACACTTGCCAATCCGGAGCATTCTTGCACCGTTGGGTTGATGGTGCCGTTTTCGTGAGTCGTGCCGGTGGTAGTCGCGGAATGCAATCAACGGACGGATTTCCAGCCCCACGTTCCTCGGTGACTCCGGATGATTCTTCTTAGTTCATAGTGAATCACGGTGCTGTTTTCGCCGTGAATCATGAATACGGACTTCTTGATCTCGATGCCTTCTATTTCATACGTAAACACTGGAAACGGGTCGAGGCGAAACTGTTTGAGATAGTTGAATCCTTGCGGGTGAATAACACCTGGATAGCGGTTGGCCGATAGATCGAAACGCCTCCCATCGATCAACAGCGTCTCTTCGAGCTTGGAGAGGCGGACCAATCGGCCGACAGGTGGCTTGGTGGCGGCGACGAGAAGCCCGTGGTAGCGGCGGGTGTTCAACCAATAATTGTTGATGAGGCAAAACCGCCGGGAGCCCATTGGTTTCCAGCCACAGCACTCTTCGGCGCTCTGATGGCGGCAGGTACCCCTGCAGTATGTGTCCCGAATGGTAACGGTTGGAGATCTCAGCAAACATTCAACAACAAATTCGGGGACAGGTTTGGTTTCGTTTCTTAACGCCATACTCTCGACCAAAACGGATGAGCGGTTTTCTTTGGGTGATAGCAGCCAAATCCAGATTTTAGGCTATCGCCCATTCGGCAGGCCCTAGTGAGTTTCGCCGTTTCGCATCCCGAACGCGAGTTACATCACTGGATCTCAATCGAGAGATATCGCCGCGATGCGTGAAAAGCTTTGGCGTCGATTGTTTTTGAGTTCGCCGGTTTTACAAAGGCCACGGTTCGCGACATAAGCACCCCACCCGCTGCCACAAAAGAACCGTACAGAAAGTCTCGGCGTTTCATTGACTCTGTCTCCGATCTAGAATCACGGGACCGCGGAGTACATCCGCGGTCCTCGCTATTTCTTGCTGCGGCGATTTGGCGGAAGCACTCAATGAGTCGCTGACAGCTCCCTTTGCGATGCTTGTTCTTCCACTAGCAACCAGTGTGCACGCAGCTCCTTGTCGAATTCCTGCCAGCGTTCTTCCGGGAAAAAGATTCTGGCATCTTTGAATTCAACGCGGCGTCGGGTACCCGGGATATTTTCAGCGAGCCAGTGAGACCACTTCACCGGAAAATACACGTCGTCCGTGCCCCAGACGATCAAGGTTGGCGCCTTCAACGTTTTTAGCTGCGGTTCAATGGTGAGAGTGTGACTATTGTCGAAGGCGGCGAGGAAGCGTTCGAGGTCATGCGTGCGCTGTGGGCTTTTAACGAACGGCCGCAGGTAACTTTCGATGCTGTCGTCACTTAGTTGTTCTGGATGTTCGTACGCTGGTCCCAAAGCCCTTGGTGAACGATAGACGCTTTTGTCCGCCAACATAGCATCGAGCGTTCCGCGTAAGCCACCAGCCGCGGCCATCGCAAGAAATGGCTTAAACGCCTCAGGAGGCCAGTTGTCGTGCGTGTCGCAGTTGGTGAGTGTGAAGCTCCGCACACGTTCCGGATACAGCGCCGCAAAGATCTGCGAGATCCCTCCACCGCTGTCATTGCCTACGAGGTCCACCTGATCGATGTTCAAAGCATCGAGAAATTCCTTGAGCATCTTCGCGTTGGCGGTGACCGACACGTCCTGATTCGGCGCGATTTCGGTGTCGCCGTGCGCCAGCAAGTCCACAGCAATGGAGCGCCTGATATCCGACAAATCCGCTAACTGGTAACGCCACAAATGGCTGTTCAGCAAAACTCCGTGAACGAATAACGCAACCGGTCCAGAGCCTTGCTCGACATAGCTGATACGGCCTGACGCGGTCTGCACACTGCGCCGGACGGGCAACGATTTGTTTCCAGGTGCCGCCGTCGCACTCAATCCTTGTTTCGAAGTCATTATGTTTTCCTTTCCGTACGCATGTCCCAACACCGCCACGCTCAGGCACAAGCCCGCGATTAGAGCGTTTGTCCTTTGAACTGCGCCGAACTGAGCTAGCCGACGCCGCAGGCGATGAACGCTCGTCAGTAGTAGATTCACGTTCATAGCTCAGCCCTCCCTTGACGAAGAACTGGCTTCCTTCAGCTTCTGGGCGCACTCATCGCAGCACACTTCGACCGTTTTACCGCCGATTTTGACCTTGATGGCACCCTCATCCAATTTGCAGTCGCATGCTGCACAAGTTTTCTCGACCATGATTTGTCTCCCACTAGATTTCCCAAAGATCGGGTAAACTCAGTAGGCCACTGAGGGCGAGAGAGCCGCTATCAGGATCTTTAGCAATTTGGTGGAGACCCGCACTACAGCAATTTGGTGGAGACCCGCACTACAGCAATTTGGTGGAGACCCGCACTACGTGGACGGAGGTGCTAAAACCTCGTCCTTGTCCTTAACAGCCCGTGGTAGAACAGCTCAAGAATCGCGGGCGGTGATCCGGTGTGCGGCAAG
>OBLU010005262.1_pt1 | contig 11613 bp, 7 predicted proteins | sample 1518681 | NCBI WGS metagenome assembly OBLU01 (sample SAMEA3539304, study PRJEB22396) | soil metagenome | biome: tundra; feature: field; material: soil | place: USA | collected 2010-05 | depth 0.15 m
GTCAGGATAATCGCATCGCACCGGCCGTCGAAACCAGTCAGGTCATGCAGTGCCAACTTTACCGATTTCGCGGGAAGCGGAATCGTGCCGCCGTCCTGCCAGTGCCATTCCGCACCTTCCGTTCCAAACATGGTTTTGAGCGGAGTGCTCTCGATCAGGACCTGGAACCTGCCCGGTGTACCAGGCACCTTCCAGCGCGCGACCCAATCGCGCGTCCTCGCCCAGACGCGATACGTGCCGGCTTGCGGAATGCGCACCTCGGTTCGAGCATCTACAACAGGTACGCCCAGCCCGTGAGCCAGCAGGAACGGCGAACCCATCTGGTCCATGAATTGCGGATCTATTGACCATCCGCCGATTTCGGCGAAGCTCTCTGCCTCGACCAGGACCGTCTGTGCGATCAACGATTCGCACAAAGTGAAAGCGAGAAGAGCAATTGAGCGGCACAAACGACCGTTGGGAAAGTGCATTATTTCTCCTTAGCCTGGAAAGCGTTGATCAAATCCCCGGCCTCCGGCGGTGCAGATCGGTCGCCTTTTGGTATGCATGCGCCGCGCGCAGCAGGGCCGCCTCGCCGAAGGGGCGGCCGATGAGTTGCAGCCCGATCGGCATTCCGCTTTCTGTGAAACCGCACGGAATTGAGACGGCTGGATGCCCGCTGAGGTTAAAGGGTGCCAGGAACGCCACATCGTTGCCGGCGACCTTGCGATCGCCCGGCGGCTTGTCGAACGGCCCCGGCATAGCGGTGCGCGGAGTAGTGGGTGTAGCCAGCACGTCGACGGTCTGGAACAGCCGGTTCATTTCCGAGATAACCAGAGTCCTGGCCTGTAGAGCGCGATAGTAATCGACGGTACTCAGGAAACCTCCGGCTGCGATCTGCCGGAAAGCGCTAGCACCGTAGAGTTGGCGCTTCTCCCGCAGGTTCTTCAGGTGGATATTGAAACCTTCCACGCGCAGAATCGTAAAGTCCGCGGCGGGCGCATATGCCAGGTGCGGCACTTCCACTTCCCGCACCTGCGTGCCGAAAGAGCGAAACACGTCCAGGGCAGCCTCGAAGGCCGCTCGGACTTCGCGAGCCAATCCGACGGCATCCATGTAGGAACGGCAGACGCCCACGTGCAACCCGCGAACAGGCTCCCCGATGCGTGCGGCATAATCGCGGGTCGGCACGCGGCGACTTCCCGGATCCTCCGGGTCATAGCCCGCCAGGCTCGTCAGCACGATGGCTGCGTCCTCGGCCGAACGCGCAAGGATTCCCACGTGATCGCAAGAGTAACTGAGGGCCAGCACGCCGGACCGCCCGACCAGCCCGTAAGTCGGTTTCAGGCCTGTGACGCCGCAATAGGAGGCGGGGATCCGGATCGAACCGCCTGAATCGGTGGCGATCGAAGCCATAGCTAGTCCGGCCGCCACCCCGGCAGCCGAACCGCTGCTGGACAAGCCGGGCGATTGTGCCGTGTTCCAAGGGTTGCGGGCTGGCTTGATGAAGTCCTGCTCCGAGGTACCGCTGAAAGCGAACTCGTTTAACGTGGCTTTGCCAAGGGTTACCGCGCCGCTGCGTCGCATGCGCGCGACCGCATGCGCATCCTTGGCCGGGATCCAATCGGCGTAGACTCGGGAGCCGCCGGTGGTGCGGATGCCGGCCGTGGCGATCAGGTCCTTGTAGCTGATTGGAATCCCACGGAGCCTGCCGCTCACGCCTTCCGTCGCCACCCCGCGGGCCTGCCTGAGTGCGACCTCGGGCGTCACGGTAATGTACGAGCGCACCTCGGAATCCAGCGTGGCAATCCGCTTGAGGTGCGCCCGGGTGAGATCGACAGGATTCAAATCCCCGCCGGCGATGCGCCGGGCCGCTTCGGCAATGGACAAAAAGCACAGATCCGGCATTTAGCGCACCAAGAACACGAAGCCCGGAGCGACTCCCTCCAAGGGGAGTTCCTGAAGCCAACCGGCTTGCTGCAGGGCCCGTTTGCCCTCCCTAGCCAATTCCTGACGGTCCGCCGGATCCAGCGGAAGCTCTTGAATGGCCGCCGGGCCCGCGTCCGGCAACTGCAACGGGGGCACCAGCAACAGAGCGGAGAGTTCGCGGCGTGTGATCATACGTCAAACCCAGGGCCATCGTAAGTCTGCTGAGGCTGACAATATTGCCTTGCCGCAGGAGAGAGCCCCAGCTTCCTTTATTTTATTACAGTTATTTTATTACAGTTACGGGGCTGCGTCAAGGACGACTTTCCCGGGAGCTCCCCAAAATCTGAAAGGCCAAAAAGCCTAACTAACCCTCGGAAGATCAGCAGCTTGCCGGGATTTGAGGCTCGCTTCCTCCGGCTTGGTCCTGATGTTTCGGATGAGGAGCCAGGCCAGCGGGTGTAGAATTCCCATCGCGATGAAGAGAGGAGTGTAGGAGAAATTCGTTACCACGCGGCCCACCAGATTGGTAGAGAGCATGCCCCCCAACCCGCTGCCCGCCGCCACCAATCCGAAGGCGGTGCCCATCAGCCGCTTCGGATAGAGGTCGACGATCAGCGTGCTGAGTGACGTTTGCCAAGAAAGATGCCCGAATGCCGCTACGCCGGCGACGAGGACCGCGAGCAGCGGCGTGGGCGAGTATGCCACCAGAGGGCTGAGCGGCAGCAGCGCGGCCGACATGGCCATCATGCGCACACGGCTGGATGCGGGCGAGATACCGTTCCGAATCAGAACACCGGAAAAGTAGCCTGCGCAGAGGCAGCCGAGGTCAGCCGCGAGATACACGATCCAGGCGATCTTGCCGGTCTCGGCGAGCGAGAGGTGGCGGGAATCATTCAAATATTTCGGGAACCAGAACAGCAGGAAATACCAGACAGGATCCGTGAGCAGGCGTGCGAACAGGAGCAGCCAAGTATCACGGCGGTTGAGGATCTCTCGCCATGGGCTGCCGTGCGATTGTGGCTGCTCTTCGTCGAGGGCGGTGGGTTCCTTGGGTGTGCGGTAGACCAGCAGCCACGGGATCAGCCAGATGAGGCCGAGGCTTCCGGTGCAAACGAATGCATAGCGCCATCCGAAGCGGCCGGCCACCAGCGCGACCAGTGGAGGGGCGAGCGTGGCTCCAAGTGTCGCCCCGGCCGTGTAAAGGCCGATCACAAGTCCTCGCTCTTTGGGTGGGAACCACTCCGACACTGCTTTTGGCGCGGCCGTATAGTTGCCGGGCTCGCCCACTCCGAGCAGGAAGCGGAAGCATCCGAGCGAAAACGCGGAGCGGCTCAGCGATGTCAGCATATCCGCGATAGACCACCAGGCGACGAACGCCGCCATGCTCAGCCGTGTACCGAGCCAGTCCGTCAGACGGCCCGCGATGATGTAGGTGATGGTGTAGGCGAGTAAGAACGCCTGCACGACATAGCTGTACTGGATGTCACTAATATGGAGATCGTTCTGAATGGTGCGCGCCAGAATCGAGAGGTTCTGGCGGTCCATATAGTTGATGACCGTTGAGACAAACAACAGCGCCGCGATCCACCAGCGGATTGCCGGCGGTTTGACAACGTTCTGTTCCGCGGGGGGTGGCGCTACCGTGTTAGTGGACCTCATAGTTCTCGCCCGGCACGATCACGAATTCGAGCGCGTGACGTTCCCACGAGGATGATTGCTGACGGCCGTTTGCCGTCGTGACAGAGGCCTTCTTCCAATCGGCAACGTTGAGCCGGACGGTGCTTCGGAAAATGCCGTCGGGATAGGTGAAAACGGTCTCGCTGTGCCACGTAACCGGATACACTCGCGCCACCAGCGCCGTGCCGCGCTTCTCGATGACGATTCCCGTGCCTCCCACAAATAGCGGCGTCTTGCCGGGTGGGAGAGAAAAGTTTCGTAGCATGCTCGGACCTTCATAGCGAGTCCCCGAGTCGTAGTCGATCCAGGCGCCGCGTGGGAGATAGACGTCGCGCGTGGAGGCCGTCTCATAGTCGTTGCCGTAAAGCGGGGTGGCGAGGAGAGCATCGCCGATCATCCACTCATAGCCGCGGACTGATTGGTTTTCCCGAGCGTATACGGCGGGGTCATTCGGGAACGCGATGGGTAGCGGCGTCATCGTCGCGGGATAGCCTTCAATGTAGAATCGGATCGCCTGGCTGTAGATGTAAGGTTGTAGGCGATCATGCAGGCGGGCGGCGGCGAGCATAACCTTTTCCACCTGCGGGTCGCCGAAGGTCCAGGGTCCTTGTCCCATGCTCATCGAGGAGTGGAGCGATGCCCACTGCGCGTTGCGCATCATGTAGGTGCGCATCCTGGGAGTGACCTTCAGATCGAAGTGTCCCTCCCCGAAGGTCCCGCCGACGATGTCGGGATAGACCAGCGGGAAGCCGGAGTAGGCAATGGCGAGCGCGTTGACAGGTCCGCGATCCTGATTCTGGTCGTAGTTGAAGTCCTCTATGCGATGAATGTCGGACGCAGACGTGAGGTAAGCGTTCCGGCCCATGATGTAGCTGCCTTCACGCATAAGTGCGAGGTTGACGGGATCGAGTTTGTCGTCACGCAGAGAGTACTTGCCGTAGCCGTAGACATCCTCCTTGAAGCCGTCGACGCCGTAGGCGCTCCATTTCCGCGCAAGATCGGCATACCAGGTGACGGCCTGGGGCTTGAGAAAGTCGAGGAAGTAAATGGGACTCTTCGGCCAGCCGAAGGTGAAGACTTTCGGGCTGCCGTCTTCCTGGATGAAGAAGTCTCTCTTGACGCCTTCTTCGCTGAAGGGGCCGTCCGTTATGAACGTGGTGCGCAGGCCCTGGAAGAACTTCAGCCCCTTGGTATGGAAGTAGGCGATGAAGGCGCGCGGGTCAGGATAGCGTTCCTTGTCATAGAGGCCGAAACTGGTGGTCTCATGGAAACGCTTGTCCTCCGCCGGCCAGAAACCGGAGCCGACAACCATCCAGGCGAGCGGGTATCCGTCGGCGAGGTAGTGATCGACGTTGGCGGTAACGGTCTTGTAGTTGGTGTCCCAGGCCAGTGCGCCGTAGGCTTCCCAGCCGACGCCGAAGTACTCGTATTTTGGTTTGAGGACAGGATAGCCGTACTGATTGCGCGACTCGAGGAACTGGCGGTAGATCTCTCGCGGGGTGCCGGTGAAGATGGTAAAGCGGACTTCACTCTCGACGCGCCGGGAGCCTTGGACGCACTCGGTAGCGGTGCTGCGGACGATCTTGGTGGTGGGGTCCCACACCAGGAATGCGAAGTTTTGTTTGGGATAGATGGCAAAGTTGGAGCCAATGCGGGTGACACTGGTGCCCGTCAGGAAGCGATCGTTGGAGTAGCCTGTGATGTCGGTGTCATATTCGGCGCGGCCGGAGACGGCGTGATCCCCGAGGCCGAAGCCGGGAGTGGCGGGCGCGAGGCGCATGAGGACGGCTTGTGGCTGGTCCGGGCGGACGACGAAATCCACCTGGTTCGGCGTGATGGTGACGGTGACGCGCGCCTGTTTGCCGGAAGGCGTGCGTACGTGGAGGACGCGGTGTCCAGTTGCATCGAAGGATTCACCATCAATGCTGGCCGCTTCCGGATTGTCGGGATCGCCGAACAGCAGTCCGCTCTCAGGATGAGCCGCGGCGGTGGGGGATCCGCGTTGTTCCACGCCGATCCGGAACGGCGAGCGTGTGATTGTGAGTTTTGTGTCACCGGAGGTGAGCGCAATGGGTTCGTTGGACTTTTCGTAAAAGGCAGCGTGATCTACAATCATGCTGCCCGGCAGTTTCGCGTTGTCGATCTCTGACTTTTGACCGTTCACCTGCGAGTAGCCAATTGCTGTGAGCCAGAAGTTGATGAGGTCGTGCTCGCCGTCCGATGGTGGATAGTCGAGCACGCAGCGGAGATTGCCGTCCAGGAAGTAACGAACATTCTTCTCAGTCCATTCAAAGCCGTAGGTGTGGAAGCCAGCGGCCGCGTTGAAGGTGAGTGGGCCGCGATACACGCCTGGCGTGCACGTGAGGCTCCTGCTCTGGCCGGGGCCGATCCACTTGATCAGGCCCATGTGGCCCTGCGTGGGGCTGTCGGAATCGAACTCCATTCCATCGATCTCGGTGCGCATGTTCGGAGGATAGGTGGTGCTGCCGTCGGTCGCCGTCATGGCCCACACGGACTGATGCCAGCCGGCGCCGCCATGCATCTTCGCGCGGGCTTCGTAGTAACCGTAGCGGAAGCGTTCCTTGCTGATGATGCCGCCGCCGGTGTAGTTCTTTCCGCGGTGGTTCTCCTTCTTCAGGTGAATGACGAGGGAGCCGTTCTCAATCGAGACATTCTCGGGGCGCTGCGAACTGTCGGCTTTGGAGTCGGTACGGTACATCCATTTCGATTGGTCGAGCGACGCGCCCTCGAAGCCGTCGTACCACTTCAGTATGTAGCCAGGCGGCGGGTAGGTTCCCGTGAGAGCCTGGGCAGCGAGCACGGGAGTTGCTAGCAGCCACAGAAGCAAACCGGCCGGGAGAAGCGAGTCCGTTTTGCGCAACCTGCTTACAAGCTCAATCCTCATAACACCTCACTTCGAACAGCGCCGCCGGAGCGGCATGTGTTTCGAGTATTTCGATATGAATTGCGGCCGTGTGGATGGGTTCGGATAATACCACGCTGTTGCGTGTCTGATGATTGTCCGGCGACTCGAAGATCACGTTGCCTACGTCGTCTGTGATACGGTATCGCTTCACGCAGAACGGGATCGCACGTTCGGGATGGCCCATAAGGACAGACTCCATTGGGTGATCGAAGTCCGTGTCGAACGACAGGTCTATGCGACTGATGCTCTTCGGCGCGGTCCAATGCAGGGAGAGACGAGGGCTCGGATCGTTGGGGTCGGCCACCCAGGCGTTGGGCTGATTGGTGGGGCGCGCGATGCCGTTCTGGATGCTCTGCGGGCCGAAGAGGTCGATCGGAGGATCGAGGCATATCGCGAGGTTCTGGCCTCCTGGACGGCGCGAGGGTAGCCAGAACTCGAATGAGTGAATGCCGCTGCCAGCGGGCGGTTCCTGCTTGGCGCCCTTTGCGACTGCCTTGTTCATGGATTGCGAGAGGCTGAGGACCGCGGTGACGCGGAAATCGCTCGTGTGGATACTCACGGCGGGGTTACGGAGAAGACAGTAAGTTACGTAGCTGGGCTGCTCGATCGATGCGGTGGGGCGTAGCGTGATCCGTTGACCCCGTCCCGCTTCGAGATTGATAGTCTGCCGGTGCAGCACAAGGTCCGGCGTGAAGTTGCCGCGGACGGAGGAGCCGCGCACTTCGAGCTCCAGTTCGGTGGGCACATCGGCGTCGACGATGAACGTGGCCGCCGGAAGCGCGCCCGCGCCGACCGGCAGCAGCATCGCACGGGATACATCGAGAGGCATAGTGCCGCCGTTCGGCGTGAGTTCATGGAGGATGTACCGGCTGGAGGCGGAGACGGTTGCGTACGGGCCATCGAGAGCTACTCCCGGAATGTACTGGCCGGCGCGAATCAGGCGTCGTTGGAGCTGCTGCATCAGTTCGGACTCAATCAAGTCCCGCGGCAGCAGTCCACTTTGGTGGCAGAGTGCCGCCGCCATGCCGATGGCTTGTGCGGTGTGCCCGCAAGTCGCCATCACGCGTGTGGATCCAAATGCGACGTGAGAAGCGCTGATGATGCGGCCGGCCAGGAAGAGATTTCGAATGTTCCGGCTATATAGGCAACGATAAGGGATCTGGTAGACGCCCTTGGAATGCCACTGGGTGCAAGGGGAGAGTTCGCTATAGACCCCGTCCGCAGGGTGGAGATCCATGGCCCATCCGCCGAATGAGACGGCATCGGCGTGGAGGCGCTGTTCCACCAGATCACGCTGGTTCAGCATGTAGTCGCCCTCGAAGCGGCGGCTTTCCCGCTTACCGGGAATGGTGCCTACCCATTCCAGCGTAAGCGTCTCCGCCTCGGGGAACTTCCCGGAATTCTTGATATAGTCCCAGACGCCGTACGCGACCTTCCAAAGTTCCCATTTGATCTCTTCGGTGTCATGGACGGTATCCAGCCGACCGCCATACTCGAACCACCAGAACCGGCACCCGGAGTCTGACGAGCGCACATCGCGATAGTGCGGGATGCGGGTGATGTCCTTGAGCGCATACTCCGGGGCGACGAAGCGCACGGGCCGGCCTGTGTCTTTGCTATAGAAGTAGAGCGAATGTCCGAGCAGCTCGCCATAGCTTTTCTCCGGCGCAAATCCCTCGTCGAATTCATCGCGGCTTTCGGCGCCCATGCGGAATGCGGCGCCGGCGAGGAAGGCGATAATCCCGTCGCCCGAGGCGTCGCAAAATAGCGGAGCTTCGATACGATAGCGGGTCTGGTTTTGCGGGCAGAACGCGGTCACAGCGCCAATGGTGGAGTCGCTGGTCTTTTCCACACCGTCCACGGCGGTGTTCAGAAGCAGCGTGATGTTCGGTTCCGCCCGCACTTTCTCAAGCAGGATGGTGTCGAGAATCAGCGGATTGCCTTCGGGATTGCGGTAGAGATTCTCCACCAATATTTCGTCGACTACGCCGCCTTCACGGGCCCAGCGGTTGTTATTGCCCATATGCGAGGTGGCACCAAGCACCCAAAGACGAACTTCGCTGGACGCGTTGCCGCCGAGTACCGGACGGTCCTGCACCAGGACCACGCGGATGCCGGCGCGCGCCGCGGTGACGGCGCCGCATGTGCCGGCCATACCGCCACCGGCCACCGCGAGATCCGCCTGTAGCGGCACGGTTTTGAGGTTTCTCACTGCGGTAGTGGTGGGGTGTTGAATCATGGGGCGAATCCGGTGATAGTAGAAACCGATGGATTACGCTAGCGGTTCAGTTGGAACTTGCCGCGTGAGTATTCTAACGGTTCGTACGCAGGTCGAAAACCTCCGCTGAGGAACGCGTCCCCTGAGAGTCCCTGCCAAGGACGCAACTCACATATACCGCGGATCTTCGGGCCTGTCAAGTATAAAATCTGAAATATTTTACATCGCGACTCTCGGTTTTGGCAGCAGGATGACCTAGCCCAGGAGCGTCCATGTCGTGCCTGCCAAAGTGGGCCGCATCCTCCTAAGTAACCGGACCCCGTTCGTGGAATCAAAAGTGAATTATGAAATCTGAAATATGTACATTTACATCCGAGCCGCGATCTGCTGTCGTGTGCAAGGGGGCATCAACATGGAAATGGCCAAACTACAACGTGATCGGCTGGTCGATGCGGTCTACCAGTCGCTGCGGCAAGCGATCCTGGATTCGAGCATCCCTCCCAGCGAGCGCCTGAACGTTGAAGAACTCGCCCAAAAGCTGGGCGTCAGCCTGACTCTAAAGCGCACGCCGGAGCGGACCAAGCCGTTTATCGAATTGTTGGAGACCTTCGGCCCCGCCTTGATCGAGAGAATCGTTGCCGCCTGTAGCAGTCAAGATCTTTGTTTGCGTACAGCATTGCCCGACTGATCGGGAGTTGTCCATCCTCATCCAGCGAGAACTCGACCGTGGGTGGCCTTGGCAAATGTGGTGGCGACCAACGGCTCACCGCTTTACGCACAAGCCGAGAAAGCCTACGAAACAGTGATGCAGTTGCCGTGGAGATCGCAAGAGTGTCGAAGCAAAGCTGAAGGAGCCTCGGGTACTTCTAGATCAGATCGCCGCCCGACTCGATGGCGGCCCTCAACCGGAATTGCCGATCTTTGACGAACGTGATGGCCTGCTCCCCCGCGCCAAAGGCCCAGTCTCCCGGCTGCGGAGTTTAGGCGCCCGCCAACGTGCGCGCGTGCGTACTCGAGGATAGCGCGGCAGACTCCGAGGGATGGCATTTGCGGCATGCCGCCGACCCGGCGTAATCAGCTCCCGAAACGGCTCCAGCCAAAAGGATCAATGGTAGTGCGGCCAGCAAAATGCGCCCCTCCGGCGGATCGGATCCATCGGGCCAACCCCTCAGCCCGCTGTTCAATGTACCATACCCAGGGCCGTGAGAGCCAAAAACGATGAGAAAAGACAGCATAAACTGTGGCATTCATTGACAGAAGAACTGTAAGCAGCTTATTGTTGCTTATGAATGATTGTTTTTATTTTTGCAAACTGCATGTCTGCACAGAGCAGCTGGGTGCGGCATGACTAATTGCCTCATGGCGGAGCCTGCCATGGTGAAACCGCGTAAGTGGCTCGCCTATGCAATCTTGACCACGGCGCTTTGGGGAATTTGGGGCGCATTCATTGAAGTCCCAGAAAAGGCAGGCTTTCCCGCCACTCTCGGGTACGCAGTTTGGGCGTTGACGATGATTCCCTGTGCATTGTTCGCGCTGCGCATCGCGGGGTGGACTGTGGATCGCGACAGGCGCTCCGTGCTCCTCGGCTGCGGCGTGGGCCTGCTCGGCGCTGGCGGGCAATTGATCTTGTTTGAGGCGCTTCGACTGGGACCCGCCTATATCGTGTTTCCAGTGGTTTCCCTGTATCCGATGTTGACGGTGGTTCTGTCGGTCGTTCTGCTGGGAGAGCGGGGCACCAGGCGCACCTGGATCGGAATCGCCCTCGCTGCTCCGGCCCTGGTTCTGCTTTCTTACCAGCCACCCTCCTCGACGGCATCGGCAGGGTCGCGATGGCTGATCCTATGTTTATTGGTATTTGCAATGTGGGGCGTCCAAGCTTATTTGATGAAATTGGCGAACCGGACAATGCGCGCCGAGAGCATCTTCTTCTATATGTCGGCCACCGGTCTCCTATTGATACCGTTGGCGCTTTCGATGACCCAATTCACTCGTGCCATCAATTGGGGCTGGACAGGGGCCCGGTCCGCCGCCGCAATCCAGATTTTGAACTCGATTGGCGCGCTGTGCCTGGTCTATGCGATGCGCTACGGAAAAGCGATCGTCGTAACACCTATGACCGCCATGGCACCCGTTTTGACGATTGTTCTATCGCTGCTGATGTACCACGCCATACCAGGGGTTGTGTTGGTCAGCGGCATGATATTGGCGTCCGCTTCCATCTATCTGATGGCAGAGTAAAGCCAACCGGGAGGGGTTCGCCTTCCTGACGGCTACCCGGCGGCCCGGCCGTACAATCCTTTTCAATTCTTTGGGTTGACTGACGTTCGAATCATATGGCAAGGAGCCCATCTTGCGCCGCACACCAGGTTTCGCTCCACTGAGTCTGCTTGTGCTCTTGACCGCGCCGGTTGGATCTGGAATCGGCAGGGCCGCCGTGATTAGCGTGAACTGCGAGAGCACGACGGTAGACACAAGCAGGTTCAACAGCGCGATCTCCAACAGCAAGACAGGCGATTCCGCTCAGATCCGTGGCACATGCCTGGTCGACCGGACCATCGTGCTCTTTGGGAACAGGAGCTACAGCGGCGACTCCCGGACCGGTACTGTCATTCGCCAGGCGAATGGCACGAACTTGGCGGCCGTGCTGGCCTCCGACAGTTGGAACTCCAACGCGGCCGGGACCGGAGGAGCGATCAGCATCGCCCATATGACTGTTGATGACCACTGGTGTCCGGTTAGAAGTCAAATAGAATCAGTTGGTTACCGTCATCGAGCAGACTGTTCTCGGAGTCCGATGCTTGAAGCGCCTGTAAAATGGGCGTTTTCTCAACTGTGGTCAAGATCCACGCCGATGGGATCGGCGGCGTAGAGGGGCCGTGCGATG
>OBLU010005265.1_pt1 | contig 11611 bp, 8 predicted proteins | sample 1518681 | NCBI WGS metagenome assembly OBLU01 (sample SAMEA3539304, study PRJEB22396) | soil metagenome | biome: tundra; feature: field; material: soil | place: USA | collected 2010-05 | depth 0.15 m
TGATCCTTTGGGATCACAAACTACTGGTTCTGAAAGTTTCAATACCACTTATTCTGATTCCAGAAAGTGGCTTAAAGAAGGATGGATAGATTATCTCGTACCTCAGTTGTATTGGCATATCGGCAATGCCAGAGCAGACTACAAAACCCTTGCTTATTGGTGGAATGAAAATTCCTTCGGAAAAAACATTTATTTGGGAGAATCAGTTTATAAAATAGGATCTGATAAAAATATTGATTGGTCCGATGGCTCCCAGATCCCTTCTCAAATAAAACTAAATCGGCGCCTGAATAATATCAAAGGTAATGTTTTCTTTAATACAAATTCGGTTATTAAAAATCCTCTGGGAATAGAGGACTCATTAAGAAATAATTATTACAAATACTTTGCCCTAACTCCTCAGATCGAAGCGAAGGATAAACCCACAGCCCAGCCTCCCTTTAATCCCGCTTATCAAACTGTAAATGGACAAATATTATTGAATTGGCAGAAGCAAGGGAAAAGTGTTAACAACGATACGGCATTATACTTTGTTATTTATCGCTTTGAAGAACATAACAAAATTGATATTTCACGTAGCGACAAAATAGCAAACGTCCTGTATGGAACAGAAACTGACTGGCTTGATACGCAACGAGTAAATAATTCTCAGGGAATAACCTATGTCATAACTTCCTTGGATCATTCTGGTAATGAAAGTAATGATATGTGCAGAATAACTATTCCCCCTGTTTCAATAGCAAGCGATTTAATTGAAGGTAATATCATCACCTCTAACCCAAATTCACTTTCAATCAATAAGAACAAAACAGGATTAGTAATAACTGTTAACTTGGCTGCCTCCGGTTTCATAACATTAAAAGTCTATGACGTGCTGGGCAATGAAATAAAAAGGTTATTCTATGGATATAAAAAACTGGGGAATTACAAATTCCAATTTCCCGCCAAGGACCTTAACTCAAAAACAACTATAGTTCAGCTTAAAACTGATGGTTACTATTCTTCAAAAAAAGTAACATCAAACTAATTCACTCCCCAAACATCTAAATAAGACAATATTCAAGTTCCCTTACTTCTTAAAGTATTCCTTCATCGGCTTGAAATAAAAATCTTTCCATCCCTTCTTATAATCCTTTCCCATTCCTTCTGGGATACCTGAATGTTTCAAGGTTACCTTTGTTCCAGCCTTCTTTGGTTCAAATACAATTTCAATAAAAGATTCGGGATGCTTATCCGGAAAGTCCGTTGCTCTCCATGATTGCACAATTCTTTTATGTGGCTCAAGTATTAGGTTCTTCCCTGAAATATAACCGTCGTATGCAGTAAACTTACGGTTAAGTCCTTTACTAACTACTGCCTTGCTTCCTGTAAATGAAGAATGCTCCTTGCTGTTGAGCCATGCACTGTATAGCTTATCGTTTGCAACTGGAAAATTATCAGATACAACTATAGTTTCTTTCATATTCGATATATCCTTTTAATAAATTGTGTTCTAAATTATTATATCGATACTTGAATTAACTTGATACTTGTCAATTCAAGATTTCCTCGGGTAAGTTCCAAAACGAGACAAATGATCCTATTTACCCCCTATATTCTAAGCGAGAGATGAGTATGAGATGATCGAGAGATGAACGACTCAGTATACCAATAGCTCTGCCTCAGATCAAAAGGAGCGATCAATACTTCCTTAATGTCTCAAAATGTACTATTCCAATTATTCATATTGATTAAGCAATCCATACAAAATTCCCATTTCTTTAACGAATAGTTAAATCCATGTGACATTACTCACGAGTCATATTACTGCATTTTGAATTACCTAAATATGTCATATTTTGTCACATAAAATTAATAAAAAGTTGAAATATGAACTTAAAACTAAACTATCTGCTAACATTTGTAACAATGATCACATTTATCTGTTTCCCCCAAAAGAAGGTATTTCTTTTTGATAATCTTCATGCTGAAACGGCTGGTAACGCTGACTGGGTTATTGATGAAGATAATCTTGTCCCGGCAAGATATCCTACTCCCGCACAATCTACAGTAACTTCATCAACTGTGGAAACATACTGGACCGGTGCTTTATCTTCATGGGGAATCGCATTAGTAAAACTGGGAGATTCTGTTGAGACCCTTACTGCTACCGCTACTTTAACTTATGGTACTTCCAATGTGCAGGATCTGAAAAATTATGATGTTTTTATTATTGATGAACCAAATATAAAATTCAGCACAGCTGAAAAAACTGCTTTGATAAATTTTGTTCAGAATGGTGGCGGATTGTTTATGATCTCAGATCATACCGGTTCAGATAGGAATAATGATGGTTGGGACTCCCCTATGATTTGGAATGATTTATTTACTAACAATGGCATTATTACAAATCCTTTCGGTATGTCGGTTGATCTTGTAGATATTTCACAAACCACCACAAATGTTTTGGCAGATGATTATTTAACAGCAGGAACAGCTGGTACTGTTACCGCCATGAAATGGAGTGATGGTTCTACTACAACTCTTAATCCTGCTGCAAATAGTACTGTCACTGGGGTAGTCTGGACAACAGGCACAGCTCATGGAAATACTAACCTCATGGTATCCCGTGCTAAGTATGGAACGGGAAGGGTTGTACTCGTCTGCGATAGCTCGCCTGCTGATGATGGCACTGGTGGCTCAGGAAACACTCTTTATGTGGGATGGTTGGATCCCTCTGTTAATGGTAGCCATGCTGCCCTGCATTTGAATGCTTCATTATGGCTTGCTAAGATTTTGGAACCCGATCCTTTACCTGTTGAACTGAAATCATTTACTGCGTTCACTTCTGGTAATAATGTTAACTTAAAGTGGATTACAGCTACTGAAATAAACAACTCCGGTTTTTCTGTCGAAAGAAGCTTCGATAATAATAATTTCATTGGCGTTGGCTTTATAACTGGAAAGGGCACATCTACAAAAACAAGTTCTTATTCTTTTAGTGATAATAATCTTGCCCCTGGATCATATGCATACAGGTTAAAACAAGTGGACTTTGATGGGAAGCTTAACTATTCCAATGTAGTAAATGTTAATATTACTGCACCAGCCGTATTCTATCTGGGGCAGAATTATCCCAATCCTTTCAATCCAAGTACATCAATTAAATACTCGATCCCTCGGGATGGTTTAGTAAGTCTTGCCGTTTATAATATTCTGGGAGAAAAGGTATCAACTTTAGTAAATCAGAATATGAGTGCTGGCAATTATGAGGTTAAATTCGATGCATCACATTATGCAAGTGGAATTTATTTCTACCGTCTCGATGCAGGAGTCTATTCTTCAATGAAGAAAATGATCTTAATGAAATAACCACTGACCCATAGACATTTGCTTATTTAGTCCGGTAGACTGCTTCTCAGTTCACTGGACTTTTTAATATATACTGATTTTCATGTATATTAGTCCACAAAAAAAAGCTAAATGTCCACTAAGAAGAAAGTTAAGTTTATATTTGTAACCGGAGGTGTAGTCTCTTCACTTGGTAAAGGGGTTACAGCTTCATCACTTGGACTCCTGTTAAAACAGCGTGGCTTTAAGGTAACAATCCAGAAATTTGATCCCTACCTAAATGTTGATCCCGGAACTATGAGCCCATTCCAGCATGGTGAAGTTTTTGTCACCGAGGATGGTGCTGAAACTGATCTCGATCTTGGTCATTACGAAAGATTTCTCAATGTGAACATGACTAAGGCCAATAATACTACAACTGGACAGGTCTATTTCAACGTCATAAATAGGGAAAGACGTGGTGATTTTCTTGGCGCAACCGTTCAGGTCATTCCTCATATTACAGATGAAATTAAATACAGGATGACTCGCTTAAGCGAACTTGGCGATTATGATATTATAATTTCAGAGATCGGCGGAACTATTGGCGATATCGAAAGCCTTCCCTTTATCGAAGCAATGCGTCAGCTAATGCTTGAGATTGGTAAAAAAAATGCTCTTTGTATTCATGTAACTCTGGTACCCTTTCTTACTGCTGCCGGGGAAGTAAAAACGAAGCCTACACAGCATAGCGTAAAGAATTTACTGGAACTTGGTATTCAGCCCGATTTCCTTATCTGTAGATCAGAAAAAAAGCTTGAAAAACCAATAAGGGATAAAATTGCTCTTTTCTGTAATGTTGACTCTAAATCCGTAATATCCGCTTATGATTGCAAATCTATCTATGAAGTTCCCTTGGTTTTATTCAAGGAAAAATTCGATACACTTGTCCTTAAAAGACTTAATCTCCCTGAAAAAAAAATAAGACTGGATGAATGGGAAAATTGTATAGACGGTATTAAGAATCCTTCCTCAGCGGTTGAAATTGCTCTTGTCGGGAAATATGTCGAACATCTCGATGCATATAAAAGCATTATGGAAGCTTTTGTGCATGCGGGTGCCGATAATAATACTAAAGTTATTGTCAGGGCAATCAGCGCTGAGCAGTATGAGTTCGATAACCCTGAAAAACTTCTCCAGGGAGTATCAGGAATCCTCGTCCCTGGTGGTTTTGGTGAAAGAGGCATAGAGGGCAAAATTAATGCTGTCAGATATGCTAGGGAAAATAATATTCCCTTTTTCGGAATTTGCCTTGGATTGCAATGCGCTGTAATAGAATTTGCAAGAAATGTATGCGGTATTGCTAAAGCCAATAGTTCAGAGTTTAAGAAGAATAATTTCAGTATTATCGATCTTATGCCCGATCAGAAAAACATAAAAAATATGGGCGCAACAATGAGGCTCGGTGCTTATCCTTGTCTAATTCAGAAAGGAACCCTTGCTTGGAAAGCTTATAAATCAGATTTTATTTCGGAAAGACATAGGCACAGGTTTGAGGTCAATAATAAATTCCGGAGTGTCCTTAATGAAAATGGAATGATCTTCAGCGGTCTTTCTCCCGATATGGAACTTATCGAAATCATTGAATTACCCGGGCATCCTTGGTTCCTCGGTTGCCAGTTCCATCCGGAATTAAAATCCCGGGCTACTAAAGCACACCCGCTATTCAGGGAATTTGTGAAAGCATCAATGAAATATTCAGCTAATAAAATACCTGTCATCAATAATCAACTTTTACTCTCAAAATAATTTATATATAAGATCGAATTTTAATAATGAAAATAAAACTATTATTTCTTTTTACGCTTCTTGTTAGTTCATTTAATCTTGCCCAGTCCGATATTGAAAGAGGAGTTCTTAAGGGACTTGATTATTGTTACAATTTCAAATGGGGGAAAGCCGATGAGGAATTTCAGAAGTTAATTGAAAAATATCCCGATGACCTTCGTGGATACCATTATAAATCTACAATTTCACTTTGGTATTATCTGAGCAGCAAAAGCACTGATGATTACCAGAATTTTGTTAGGTATTCAGACTTTGCCATTGAAAAGGGTGGTAAACAACTGGACAATGATCCTGATAATGAAATAATCCTTTATACCTTAGGTACTGCCTATAGCAGTAGGGCTATCGTTTTTGCGAAAGCTGAAAGCTATCTTAATGCCGCTTGGGCAAGTAAAAAATCAGAATCCTATTTGAATGATGCTCTGAAAATAAATCCTAAAAGAGCAGATGCTTACTTGGGATTGGGACTGTACAATTTTGCTGTGGGTCAAATACCATCTGGTTTTAAATGGGCGCTTAGTCTTGCAGGTATAAAAGGGAATAAAGAGCTTGGCATTCAATATCTCAGGAAGGCCGCTAATGAAGGCTATTTATCTAAAACGGAAGCCTCATATTACCTGAGCCAGATCTATTCGGAAGCTGTAAATAATTATGATATGGCTGCCACATTCCTGAAACCATTAATAAAAAAATATCCTGATAATTTGTTATTCAATTATTCTATGGGTGTACTTGAAATAAAAAGAAAAAACCTTTCTCAGGCTGAAAGAATAATATCTAAAATACTCAAGACCAATGAGACTAATTTCAAGGAACTGGTTTATTTCTCTAACTTCCTTATGGGAGATATTTATTTCAAAGAGAATAATTTCAATGATGCAAAAGAATATTATATTACATTCCTTGCGTCTTACAACCAGAAAGATTATAAGGGGATAGCATCCTACCGATTGGGGGTTTGTTATGAGCTTACTGATGATCGGAATACAGGCGTGCAGTATTTCAATCAGTCTGATAAAGGTAACATGGATTTGGATGATGATGTCTTTGCCAAAAGAAAGGGAGGAGTATTTTCCAAAAGGTCTATTGCCTCTACCGAGGCTGAAGTATTAAAAGCCGCAAACCTCATTGATCAGGGAAATTGTAAAGAAGCAATAGTCAAGCTTAATATTTGTTTGGATCAGATCAAGTCGGACAGACTGAAAGCAGAGGCAAACTATTATATCTCTACTGCATTTTTCTTTTTAGGTAAATATGAAGAAGCAATTAAATTAGCAAATGCAGCAAAAGGATTCAATAGCTCTGAAGAAAGTTGGATAAAACCGTTTGCAGATTACTATATTGCCCAATCCATGCTCAGGTTAAATAAAAAAGATGACGCTCTGAAAATGATTGAGGAAGCTGAGGATTTCAATAATTATGACTATCAGAATAAGCTTAAAAACTTATTATTTGCGTTAAAAACCCAGTGATAATATCAAGAGCTGTTATTTTTCTTAACTATATGAAATTTAATATTTCTTACTTCCATTTGTAATTGGTAAATTTACTTATACTAAGAAAGCATTTAATACAAGGTCAATGACTTATTAGTCATTTGTACCCCCGGTAAAATAAAATTATTAAAGATATTTACGTGTACTGTACACCTTAAACACTAAGAGGAACTATGGGTTTTTTAGATTTGTTTTCAGCAGATATCGCTATGGATTTAGGTACTGCTAATACTTTAATTTATGTTAAAGGTAAAGGAATTGTTCTTAATGAGCCCTCTATAGTGGCTTTTGATAGGAATACAAAAAAAATTATTGCTTTGGGAAATAAAGCAAAAGAAATGCAGGGAAGGGAACATAAGGATATCAGGGTTACCCGTCCTATGCGTGATGGTGTGATCGCAGACTTTGAAATCGCTGAAGGTATGATTCGTGCTTTCATTAAGAAAGTCAGAGCGGGCGCCCTATCAAGCCGCAGAGTCGTTGTAGCTGTACCAAGTGGTGTTACTGAAGTCGAAAAAAGAGCAGTAAGGGATAGCGCTGAACATGCCGGTGCTAAAGAAGTTCATCTGATTGCAGAACCTATGGCAGCTGCCATCGGTATCGGTATTGACGTCGAAGCCGCTGTCGGTAATATGATCATTGATATAGGCGGTGGTACTACTGAAATTGCCGTTATTGCGTTATCCGGAATTGTAAATGAAGAATCTATTAGAATTGCCGGTGATGAAATGAACTATGCTATCATGCAGTTCTTCAAGAAAAACCATAATATATTGATAGGGGAAAGAACCGCTGAAGCAATTAAATGCGAAGTGGGTTCTGCTGTCCCTCTTAAAGAAGAAATTACAATCCAGGTTAAGGGGAGAGATTTGGTAGGGGGCATTCCTAAAACTACTGAAGTAAGCTCAGTTGAAATTAGAGAAGCTTTGAATGAAGCTGTTGTGCAGATTGTTGATGCCGTTAGACAGTCACTGGAACGGACTCCCCCTGAACTTTCAGCCGATATCCTTGACCGCGGAGTTATGCTGACCGGCGGTGGAGCTTTGTTAAAAGGTCTCGATGAAAGAATCAGGATGGAAACAAACCTACCTGTGCATGTTGCCGATGATCCATTAACTGCCGTTGTTAGAGGTGCAGGTAAAGTAATAGATAATCTTAATCACTATCAAAAAGTTTTAATCCGTAACAGAAGATATTAATGTTCAGATTCTTTTCTAATATCTGGGTAAACTTTAAAGAATATTTCATACTTGTATTTCTTCTTATCATTGGTTTAATCCTGCTGTCATCTAATCAGAAACCTGGTGTTAAAACAGTCAGAGCAGTCGCTTTCGGTACTTTTGCCTCTCTCACATCAATTGTAACAGATGTTATTAGTGTGGCACAGATTAAGTCTGACAATACGCGCCTGAGAGAAAAGAATGCCGAACTTATGCTGCAGATGAATAAACTCAGGGAGTTTGGCATAGTTAACGAAGAATTAAAGGGTCTCATAAAAATGAAGGATACTGTAAAGTATCCCCTCATCTCTGCTAAAATTGTATCCAAATCATTCTCAACTTCACAGAATACTATAACTCTGCTTGGCGGAAGTTCTAAAGGTATTAAACCGGGTATGCCTGTCGTTAATGATCAGGGTCTACTTGGAATTATCTATTCAACCTCCGATGATTTCTCTATAGCAAGAACATTAAGGAATAGGGATTTGAAACTTACGGTCAAGGATGAACGAAGCCGTATCGATGGCATCATGAAATGGAATGGTGATGATCTTGTAATGGTTGATGTCCCTAAAACCTTCGATATAAAACCGGGTGATAGAATAATAACTTCTGAATTAAGCTCTTTGATATCCATCCCCGTGCCCATTGGTATTGTGATGGAATTAAGTAAAGTGGATATCGGAATCTTTAATGAAGTCAGAGTTAGGCCCTTTGTTAATTTCTCAAGAGCAGAAAATGTTTATGTCATAGGTATCGTTGAATCAAAACAAAAAAACCAATTGGAACTAAATTTCTTTAACCGTAAATAAATGCGTCCATATATACTGCCGGTAATTTATTTCTTTATTCTTCTTCTTCTTCAGACTACAGTAGTAAACCTGATCTCGATTAACTATATCGTCCCTGATCTTATTCTGATATTGCTTGTGTTTTATACAATAAAGAATAACCAGATCTATGGCATGGTGCTTGGATTTATTTTTGGTTTTCTTTTTGACATTATAACAGGTAGCTTACTTGGTAGTTCGGTAATCTCTAAAACTATTACCGGGTTTACAGCAGGTTATTTTTCCAATGAAAATAAAAGAGAGACGTATCTGAATTCCTACGCTTTTCCTTTAATCGTTTTACTATGCGGAGTTATTGATTCCTTCGTATATGCATTCTTTTCATCCTCCAATTTGAACTCTAATTTTATGCTGAATATGCTGCAGCAGGGTATATTCCCTGGTGTATATACAGCTGCCATTAGCGTAATTGTTCTCTTCTTCATGCCTAAAAGGAGCATTCGTTGAAAGCCGAAGGATTTGCTTCAATATCAAGAAAGACAGTAATATATTTTATTGTTGTAGCCAGCTTTGCCATCTTTTCTTTCAGACTTATTCAGATGCAGATTATTGAACATCAGGCTTTTGATGAAAAATCTGCAAGCAATAGTATTAAGCCCATTGAACAAGTTCCTCTTAGAGGTGTATTCTACGATCGGCATCTGGAAGTAATTGCATCTAATTCTCCCGCCTATACTTTAAGGATAACTCCTTCTGAATACGATAGAAAATTAAGCAGACTCCTTGAAACTGTTATAGATTCTGATCCTGGATTTATCGATAAGGTTCTCTATAACAACAGGTTCTATTCCAAATACTTGCCGATCAGAATAAAAAGGGGAATAGATTTCAAAGCCGTAGCATGGCTGGAGGAGAATGCCGAGCACCTCCCCGGAGTCGACTATATCGTCGAAATGCAAAGAAGTTATCCCGCTGGTATTGTTGGTTCACATCTGTTTGGCTATAATAAAGAAATTTCTCCGCAGGCTCTTGAGAAGGAAAAGAATTACTACTCTCCGGGTGATTATGTCGGAAATACCGGTATCGAAAAAACTTATGAAAAAGAACTTCGCGGTCAAAAAGGATATAATTATGTCCTCGTCGATGCTAAGAGAAAAGAAATTGGTAAGTATAAAAACGGAACACAGGATAGTGTTTCCCATAAAGGACGCGATCTGGTCCTCTCCATCGATGCCGATGTGCAAAGAGTTGCAGAACAGGAACTTAAAGGCTTCAGGGGCGCTGCTGTGGCTATTGAACCTAAGACTGGCGAAGTCCTTGCTCTTGTCAGTGCTCCCGATTTCGATCTTAACCAGTTCTCCTATATAACTTCCAGGGATTATTTATCAAGTCTGTATAACGATCCCGCTAAACCTTCCTTTAACAGATCAACAATGTCTGGTAAACCTGCTGGCTCTACATTTAAGATTATGGCTGCTATTGCCGCGTTGGATATGGGGGTTATTACAACTGAGACTATTATCACCTGTGGAGGTGGATTTTATTACGGCAGGTTCTTTAAGTGTCACGGTGGTCCACATGGTCCTCTTAATGTAATTCATGCTATAGAAAAATCATGCAATACTTTCTTCTATAATCTGATTTATAGAATTGGTCTCGATAAGTGGTCAGAGTATGCCCATAGATTAGGATTTGGACAGAAAACAGGTATCGATATCACCGATGAGTCCAATGGTTTTATTCCTAACTCAAAATACTATGAAAAGATATATGGTCCCAATTGGCCAAAGAGTATTATGGCAAGCCTTGGTATTGGTCAGGGTGAAGTTAGCGTTACCCCTATCCAGTTGGCTCAATATGTTTCCCTTATAGCTAATTTTGGTAATACATATGTCCCGCATATTGTAAAAGGATATTTAAAGGAAAATACTAAGGAATATGTACCACTGAAATTTAAGGAGATAAGGACTGGTATAAATCCGAAAGTATTCGATATTGTACGGCAGGGAATGTTCCTTGTTGTTCAGGGTGCTGGAACTGCTACTGGGCTGAAAATGGATGACCTTAAAATTGCCGGCAAAACTGGTACTGCTCAGAATCCTCACGGTAAAGACCATGCCCTCTTTATTTGCTTTGCCCCTTATGATGATCCTAAAATAGCAATCGCTGTTGTTGTTGAAAATGTTGGCTTCGGTGCTACTTATGCCGCTCCTATTGCAAAAAAAATGATCTTAGCTTATCTGAAAAAAGAAACGCTTAAGAAAGATTCTAAACCATTGCTTACTAAATATCAACTTCTGGGTGCTAAGCTTGAGAATTGATTATAAATTAGAGGATAAATTTGATGTAGGTCTGTTCATCTCATTTCTGATATTATTCATAATTGGACTTGCAGCTATCTATAGCTCTACTCTCCATAACCATGCAGCAAGCGGTAATTTTGAAAAACAGGTATTCTGGGGACTTACAGGACTCTTCGTCTTCTTTATAGTATATTATCTTCCCACTACTGCATTCCGCCGTATCGCAGTTCCTTCCTATCTCCTGTCTTTATTCTTCCTTGTTATCGTGCTCGTTATCGGCAGAAGGATATATGGTCAGAGAAGCTGGTTTGGATTTGGATCATTTGGCTTCCAGCCTTCCGAGTTTGCTAAAATAGGTACTATCCTTGGTCTTGCTTATTTCATGAGCAGGAAACATGTAAATATTGAAACCTTTAAGGATATATTTATTTCCATGGGCATCGGTTTATTTCCTGTAGGATTGATCTTCCTCGAGCCCGATATGGGCACATCATTTGTATTCTTTGCGATTATTCTTGTTATGCTCTTCTGGAAGGGGATTAGTCTATTCGGATTGTTTGTTGTGCTTTCCCCCGCAATAGTTGCCCTATCCTCGTTATTCGGTCCTTTATATTTTGTCTTTACTATGTTGCTTGTGATATTGG
>OBLU010005267.1_pt1 | contig 11608 bp, 10 predicted proteins | sample 1518681 | NCBI WGS metagenome assembly OBLU01 (sample SAMEA3539304, study PRJEB22396) | soil metagenome | biome: tundra; feature: field; material: soil | place: USA | collected 2010-05 | depth 0.15 m
ATCGCCCTCGATTCCGACACCCGGATCGACCTGACCCACAATCCCTACTGGGCCACCTATATCAAGTGCGTCCACCAGTATCGCTACCGGCAGTGGTCCGACGATACGCCGTTCATCGTGCATGACATTGGCCATCCCATGCAGGGAGCCATTGTGTACAGCATCTTCGAGCAGAACGACCCCAAGAGCCGCGGCCTTCTCTTTGTCGATAACGGCAACTACTGGCGTGCCCACCTGAAGGCGATGGCATTCGTCACCCTCTATGAAATTCAGTGGAAGATCGGCCCCATCAGCGAAGCTTCCATCGGAAACAGCGGCCTCAATACCTACTTCACCCCAAGCGTGAGCGGGCGCAGCACCAACGAGACCGGATTCCAGGACTTCGTGATTACGCCGGTTTACGGGGTGGGATGGAACATTATGGAAGACCTGGTGGACAAGTACGTCATGCCGCATATCTGGAAGCGCACGCACAACCGACTCATCCTGACCGCGATCTCCCCCATGACGCCGTGCAAAGCTGCCGCCAACATACTGCGCTACAAGCCGCTCTACTACCGCGATTTTCCGCTCACGCCGCTGCGCTAGATTGGCCCCGAGTTCACAGGTTGAACAATTCACGCAGCCGCTTGGTCTGCGCCCGGCTGACCGGTATCTCTGTCTTCTTTGGATCGTCCATGCGTAGCTGGTAGCTGGACTTGAACCACGGCACAACCTCGCGGATGTGCTGGATATTGACGACAAACGAACGGTGCGCTCTCCAGAACGCCTCCGGATCGAGCTGGTCCATCAACTCCTCGAGCGTCCGGCAGTTCGACTCGCCCTCCACCCCGCGCGTGACCACGCTGATCGTCCCGCCTTCAATCGAGGCGTAGCAAATCTCCCTCTGGTCGACCAGCAGAAGCCGTCCCAGCGCCCGGACAATCACCTTTCCGGAGTTGGGTTTGGCGGGCTGCGTGCGCGTTTCGACGAGCTTCAACAGCGCGTCGAGTTTGGCATCGCCTGCCGAATCTCCCTGACCTGCAATCTTCGCCCGCACCTTTTCGATCGTCTTCAGCACCCGCTTGCGATCGAAGGGCTTCAGCAGGTAATCCACCGCGTTGACTTCGAAGGCGCGCACGGCATATTGGTCGAACGCGGTGGCGAAGACGACCTGGGGCAGATCCATCTTCTTGTCGAGCAGCTTTTTGAGAACGGCAAATCCGTCCAGGCCGGGCATCTGGACGTCGAGGAAGACGACATCCGGTTTGAGCGTGCGAATCAGGTCGACCGCTTCGATCCCGTTGGTCCCCTGCGCCAGTACCTGCACACCTTCAGCCGACTGGAGCAGATACAGAAGCTCTTGGCGCGCAAGCGGTTCGTCGTCGATGATGAGGGCAGTCAGGGCCAAGGGAAGAGTGATAAGTCAACCGTGGTAAGTGGTCAGAAAAAGCAAGTAACAACCCATCGCAACTTACCACTTATCACTCACAACTTACCACTTATTTACGAGTCGCTGTAGGCGCGCAGCCTGGCTGGCGCCAGATCCTCGGCGACGTCGTGGCCGCATTGCGGGCAATACGCGTCGGTGATCTGCACTCCGCGGAAACACTGGCCACACACTGGCGCGACCTGGAAGCGGCACTGCGGACAGAAGTGGACACCTGCGGTGAGTTCCGTGGTGCAATTCGGACACCGGATCATGATCGGCTGGCGCAGCAGGAAATAAACGACAGCGCCAATCCCTCCGGGCATCACGACGACGACAAGCATCCACAGCGCAGCCGACATGTTGCGGCGCTTCACGTCGCGGCTGACGTAGCCGACCAGCAAGACGTAGCTGGCAAGTGCAGCCGAGGTCATGTAGCTCATGATGAGATGAGCTGGCAGCGATCCTGGCCGGCGATGTGCAGGCGGATTTCTGTTGAACCAATACTGAGTTCCGACAAAGAACACGATTGCCAGGATGATTGACCACAGCGGAATCAACTTCAGGCTGTCGCCATCCCCAAACTCCCGTGGCTCCGAAGAGTCCGTTGTCTGGCGGTTCCAGGGCATTGTCATCGGACTATCTCGCGTTCAGCGCCGTTACGAGCGCGGCGCAACCAAACAGCAGCCAGAAGCGCGATGGAGACCGGCACAAACCAGAGCAGCACCACCAGAAGGTGGTTGTTTGCGTCGGCGGCCGCCAGCGCGGCGACATCGGCCTGAACCGCCTCGGCAGCCTCGGCAGCCTGATATTGATACAGCCCGGTCCACACCGCAAGGCAGGTGAGAATCAAGAGCGAAGAGCAGACAATCAACGGGACCATCAGGCTGCGAACATGACTGCGCCTCGCCTGCATCACCTTGGCCCGCTGCCGCACCACACGATGGGTCCGATTGACGACTCCTGCTCGGGCCGCAGTGTTCATGCTGCTACTCAGCGTGGTACGCGCGAAGAATTCCGCATCATCCGCCTGGGACTCAAACCGAGGATCAAGTTGCTCGAAGGAGAGGCTCATCCCATCGCCTCCGCAGTGCGGCATCCGCGCAGATGCTCAATCTCCGGCTTCAAGGCAGCCAGGCCGCGATACAGCCGCGACTTCACCGTGGAAAGCGGAGCCCGCGTCACGCTTGCAATCTCTTCGAGAGACATCTCCTCGTGGAAGCGCAGAACCAGCACCTCGCGGTAGTTGGCCTCGAGTTTCAGTAGAACCTCTGCAACTTCGGCGCGGTCTTCGCGAATCTGGAACTGTTCGAGCGGCGAGGGACCCTCGGTGGCGATCTCGAAGGCGCGACCGTCGTCGGTCGCATCGCTCATCTCATCCAGCGACGCCATGGTGCGCTTGCGCGAGAGGTCGATGACCAGGTTGCGGGCAATCGTAAACAGCCAGGTGTCGAAGCGCGCCTTGCCGTTGTACTGGCCTCCGCGCAGCAGCACTCGCATCCAGGTCTCCTGGAACAGGTCTTCCGCAACCTCGCGCTTGCCGGTGAGGAACAGCAGGTAGCGCAGCAGGCGATGCTGGTACAGTTCGATGAGGTGGTCGAGGAGTTCGGGGTCTTGGCTCTTCAGGCCGCGCGCAATAGCCGCGTTCTCACGCTGACTTTGCTCCGCCTGTTCTGTCGAGATGGCGATCGCCGCGCTCTGCATAGTCTTAGAGACGCCAATTTGCGTAGAAAAGTCTCGGTCAGAGCCGCTCTTTTCCCGCCGAGACAGAAAAGTCATCCAAAATCCCTTCCGCAACGGGCCGCCGCAGGACCAAAAAGTCTCGGAAACTGGCTTCACACTTAATTCTAAGACGAGCAGGATGGTTTTGGCGAGATCATTTCAGACGTAAACTGGTTGGATGGAAGTTCTTTACGGCCTGCACCCGGTCGAGGAGGCGGTCCGGTCAGGTTCGCGGCAGCTGGACTGCGTGATGCTGGCGCGCGAACGCAAGGACGAACGCCTGGAGCGGCTGGCCGAAACGTGCCAAGCTGCCGGCGTTCGCGTATCCCTCGAATCCCGCGACCACCTCACCCGCATGGCCCGCACCGACGCACACCAGGGAGTGCTCGCACTAGTCCGCGAGCGGGCTTTCCTCGGAATCGAGGACCTGCTGGCGACTAACAAGTCGACCCCACAACACAGGTTCTTCCTCGCGCTGGACGGTATCGAGGACCCCCACAATCTCGGCGCGCTGTTGCGCACGGCCGACGGCGCGGGAGTCGACGGCGTCATCCTGCCCGAACGCCGCTCCGCCCCGGTCACCGCCACCGTGGCCAAGACCTCCGCCGGCGCGTCCGAACACGTCCGCATCGCCCGCGTCACCAACCTCGTCCGCTCGCTCGAGCAGATGAAGCAGGCCCATATCTGGGTGCTGGGCCTCGACGAGCGCGGGACGCCCGACTACACCGATTTCGACTTCCGCACCGACTGCGTGCTCGTCCTCGGACGCGAGGGCGCCGGTCTGCACGACCTGGTCAAGAAGACCTGCGATCACCTCCTGCGCATTCCGATGGCCGGCATGGTCTCCTCGCTGAACGTCTCGGTCGCCGGCGCGGTCGTCATGTACGAGGCTATGCGCCAGCGCAACCGTCCGGCGGAGCCAACTCCGAAGCCCGCCGCGCCAGCAAAGCCGCGCAAGGGGCTCGGCTCGTGACCCGCCGCCTGCTCCACCCGCCAGCTACCCGGCCCTCGAAGACCATTGCCGCAGTTCTGGCTAAATCATTGCTGGCAATAGGACTTGCAATCGTCCCGTCCGCCCCCGCGACGCGAGCCCAAACACCTGCGCCACAGCCCACCGAGCCCCAGCCCCAGCCCCAGCCCGACAAGACCGTCGCGCCCGAGCAACCAACCGAGCCGGCACCCCCGTCCGGAAAGGTCCTATTCTCGCGCGACGTCGCAACGCCGCCCGACGCTCAGCCCGCTGATTCGCAGATGCCCGCCGCGCAGAACCCCGACGACAAGCTCGGCGTCACCGATGGGGAGCGCAAGGCCCTCACCTTCACCGCCTACGACCTCGACGTCCACCTGACCCCCGCCTCGGCCGGAATCTCCGTGCGCGCGGGCCTCACGGTTCGCAACGACAGCGCCGCCCCGCTCAGTCGCCTGATCCTCGAGATCACCTCTTCGATGCATTGGGACGCGTTCTCCAGCCACACTGCCGCGTCTGCGGCCGCGCCACTGAAATTCGCAGCACGCCTCGTCGACACTGATGCCGATCACACCGGACTGATGGCGGAAGCCGTGGTCACCCTGCCGCAGCCGCTCGCCCCGGGTGCGTCGATCGCCCTAACCGCACTCTATTCCGGCGCGATTCCACCCTCGGCCGAGCGCCTGGAACGCATCGGCGCGCCCGCCGATCAGGCCCTCGCCGCCGACTGGGACGCCGTCGCGGGCAGCAATCCAGATGCGTTGACCGGCGGCACGGCCCTGCGCGGCTTCGGCAATGTGCTGTGGTACCCCGTAGCAGCGCCTCCGGTCTTTCTCGGCGACGGCGCCAAGCTTTTCCAAGCCGTAGGCAGCATGAAGCTGCGCCAATCCGCCGCGACCTTCCGCCTGCGGCTTGCAGTCGAGTACGTCGGCGATCCACCCGATGCCGCCTTCTTCTGCGGCCGGCGCGAGCAGTTGATCGCCATCAGCGACAATCCCAACATGCCTGCAGCCGAGTCCCCCGGCATCGCCACAGCCGTCTTCGCCCCTCAGCCGCTCGGCTTCCGCGTCCCCGACCTATTCGTCACCGGCAGCGCCGCCAGCGACACCGGCACACCCGCGAACCCCGATCTGATTGCCGCCGTCACCAGCCACTACGACGCCCTGCCTGCCTACTCTGCCGCCGCCGCCCTGGTCGAGCCCCTATTGACCGACTGGCTCGGCGCGCAGCCCGACACCGCCCTCACCATCCTCGACCACCCGGGCCAGCCATTCGAGGACGATGCGCTCCTCGTCCGGCCCATGCGCGCCGTCGAGCCCGCAACCCTCGCGCCGTCGCTCGCCCACTCGCTCACCCATGTCTGGATCCATTCCAGCCACCCATGGATCGACGAAGGCCTCGCGCAGTTCGTCTCCCTGCTGTGGACCGAACGCACCGCAGGCCGCGCCGCCGCGCTGGCCGAGTTGCAGGACGCAGCCCGAACACTCGCCCTCGCCGAACCGGAAGACCCCGACTCGACCCCAAGCCCCGCATCCAGCTCGGCCAGTTCGTCCGGCGATTCCTCCTCGCAGACCTCCAGTTCGTCGAACCCTTCCGATCAAACGGACGCTCATGGCCCGCCCGTCAGCCCCGCAGGCGAAAGTCTGATCGCCGCTACCGGCGAAGTCTTCTACCGCACCAAGGCCGCCGCCGTCTGGTGGATGCTCCGCAGCATCGTCGGAGATGAGGCGCTCAAGCAGGCCCTCCAGGCCTACCGCCTCGATGCCAAACTCGACCACGACCCCGCCGGCTTCGAACATACGCTCGAAACGTCTTCGCACAAGGACCTGCGCTGGTTCTTCAACGACTGGGTCTACCGCGACCGTGGTCTGCCCGACCTGAGCATCGTCAGCGTGACCCCCAGCCAGCTTGAATCGCGCAACGGTTCCCCCGACGGGTGGCTGGTTGCAGTCGTTGTCCGCAACGATGGGTACGCCGAAGCGGAAATCCCCGTCACCGTGCGGTCGCGCACCGCATCGCAGACCATGAAGATGCGCATTCCCGGCCGATCGAGCGCATCCACGCGCATCGTCTTCGCAGGCACTCCCGAGCAGGTCGACGCCAATGACGGAGGCGTTCCCGAGACGCAGACCAGCGTCCACACGCGCCAGTTGGTCCTCCCCGGGCATTAGCGCTCACATGACGCCAAGGTGGGATGCGATCACCGCAAACGTGGAATATACCGGCAACCATGAATCTGCCGATAATGAAAACGGATCAAGAGACCAAACCCTCTCCTAGGTCCGGATCCAGTTGAACTTGTAGTACACCGCAAAGCCAGGAGTCGGAGGCGCGTGGCGAGAGACAAAAGATTCTCGCCGGGCCCTCCAAACTCCTCCGCAAGCACCCTCTCATATTGACAGGCGCCGTCGCTCACTCCCTCCTGATGTGACGGCGCCGTCGTCTCCAGAACCGTTCCAGCGGCGTCTGCGCCGTCGAAGCCGGAAGACCCCGACTTGGCTTTCCAGCCCCAGTCAGCGAGAATCCTCTAGCTGGAGAAAGTCAGTCCAAGCCAGCGCTGAGAGGATCGCCCCATGTCGTTAAGTTCCATGTCGCATAGTTTCCAGACCCGTACCAGGATCGCACCCGCGCACACCACGCTTCGCCGGATCGCTTTGCTCGCTCTGGCTGCAAGTCTCTCGACCTTCGCGCCCGCCCAGGCGGCGCCCGCACCTGCAGCAGTGCCCGCTTCGACCCCGCCAATGAACGGCATCGCTCACATCGCCATCCGCGTCAAGGACATCGCCGCCTCGGTCACCTTCTACCACAAACTCGGCTTCGATCAGGCCTTCGCCAATACCGGCAAGGACGGTGTCGTCACGCAATCCTTCGTCAAGCTCAACGACCGCCAGTTCATCGAACTCTACCCCGTCACCGACCGCGACACCCGGGTCGAATTCCTCCACCTATGCTTCGAGGGCGCCGACCTCAACGCCATCCACGACTACTACGTCGCCGAAGGCCTCACACCCATCTCCGTGCGCACCGCCGGCGCGGGAAACCTGCTCTTCACCATGAAGGGCCCTCAGCAGTTCGCCGACCCGCAGAACATCGAGTACACCCAGTACATGCCCGGCTCGAAGCACACGGTCGACTTCGGCCAGCACCTTGGCCCCGAGCGCGTCGGCGATAAGATGACCGTCGTCGCGCTCGCCATGCAGGACCCCGCCGCCGCCCGCACGTACTACCTCACCAAGCTCGGCTTCACCGCCGATCCCGGCAATCCCTCGCGCCTCATTCTTCCCGGCACCTCGGGTGAACAGGTCGAGATCGTCCCCGTCGACGCGCTCGGACCAAAGTCCAGCATCGTCCTCGAATCCGCCAACCTCGACAAAGCCGCAGCCCAACTCACCCGGCAGCAGATCGAGTTCAAGCGAGCCAGTGCCAGCGCGACCGACGGCAAGGGCAAGACTCACACCACGGAGATGATCTCCGTAACCGACCCCGACGGCAACATCATCCGCCTCCAGTCCGCCCGGTGATCTTTGTTTTACGTTTGTCATTCTGAGCGAACCTCAGAATCCGTCTTACGCTTGTCATTCTGAGCAAAGCTCAGAATCCCCGTATTTCGTCGTAGCTTATCTAATTTCCGGCGAAGGTACTCACACATCTTCTCGCGCCAAGTCCCACACAGTCTCTGAGAACTAACCACTGACAACCGCCCCACCCACCCTCCGCGAAGCCCTCACGCGCGCCACCGCTCAACTTGACGCGTCGCCAGATCTTCGCGCAGACGCCCACCGCGACGCGCTCCTGCTGCTTCTCCACACGCTCGGAATCTCGCGCGCCGCGCTGCACGCCGACCGCGACCGCACGCTCACTCCCCATCAACAAGCCCGCTACGACAGCCTCATTCTCCGCCGCCTCACGAACCAGCCCATCCAATACATCACTGGCGAGCAGGAGTTCTACGGCCTCGCGCTCAACGTCACACCAGCCGTCCTCATCCCTCGCCCGGAAACCGAACACCTGGTCGAAGCCGTCCTCGCTGAATTTGGCTGTCACCCCGCAGCAACGCCAGGGAACCTGCTTTTGCCCTCACGCGAAGCGTCGAGAACCGCACGAAGTGCCATACTCGACATCGGGACCGGCTCCGGCGCCATCGCCATCGCGCTGGCCCACCATCTGCCCAACGCGCACGTCACCGCTGTCGACGTCTCTCCCGCAGCCCTCGCAGTAGCCGCAGCAAACGCCGCGCACCACAACCTCACCAGCCGCATTCGCTTCCTCGAATCCGACCTGCTCGAAGCAGTCGCCCCCTGCGACTCCACCTTCGACGCGATCGTGTCGAACCCGCCTTACGTCCCCACCGCCGACCGCGACACCCTCCATCCCCAGGTCCGCGACCACGAACCAGCCACCGCGCTCTTCGCCGGCGGCGACGGTCTCGACATCTACCGCCGCCTGATTCCCCAGGCTCGCGCAGCCCTCAAGCCTAACGGCCTGCTCGCCATTGAAATCGGCCACGACCAGCGCGATGCCATTGCTGCCCTGCTCGCTGACTGGAACGAACTCCACTTCGTCGACGACCTGCAGCACATCCCCCGCGTCGCCCTCACCCGCAAACCCTAATCGGCAGGCCACAACCACGCGGCTCCGCGCACGCCGCTCGCATCGCCATGTTTCGCCTTCAGCACTGGAGTGGCCAGCGCACCGCCGCCAAACAGATGACGCGCAATCAGCGGTGGCAGGTTGGCGTAAAGCCGGTCGAGCTTGGACAACCCACCGCCAATCACAATCACATCCGGATCGAGCAGGTTAACCACGGACGCCAACGACCGGCCGATGCGATCCTCCAGCCGCACCATGCTGCCCTCTGCGGCCGCGTCGCCAGCTTCGGCCGCCGCAACAATCTCCGGCCCGCTGAGCGGACGTCCCGACCCCGGCGGATGCAGTGTCGCGTGATCCTTCGCCAGCCCGGTGCCCGAGATCCACGTCTCAATGCACCCGAACCGGCCGCAGTAGCAGCGCGGTCCGGGCAGTTCGTCCTCCGTCGCCCATGGCAGCGGATTGTGCCCCCACTCGCCCCCGACTCCATTGGGCCCCACATGCACGTGCCCGTTGACCGCTACGCCGCCGCCGCATCCCGTGCCCAGGATCACCGCGAAGACTACTCCCGCCCCGACAGCCGCACCGTCCGTCGCTTCGGAGGCAGCCAGACAATTTGCATCATTCGCACAACGCACCGGCCGCCCCAGCATCGTCGTGAGATCGCGCTCCAGCGGCATCCCGTTCAGCCACGTCGAGTTTGCATTCTTCACCAACCCCGTAGCTCGCACCACCGTGCCCGGAATTCCCAGGCCTACCGACGCCGGCTCGCGGTCACTGCGAATCCCTCCAATGCGGCGCTCAAGATCATGCACCACATCCACGATGGCCCGCACCGTGGCTTCGTAATCGTGCTGCGGCGTCGGGATGCGCAGCCGCGCAATCTCCCCGCCCGCCTCGTCGAGCGCAAGCCCTTCAATCTTCGTGCCACCTAAGTCAATCCCAATCCGTACACGCTCAGTCATAATCCTCGTTCCCTATTGCTTGTCATCCCTATTGCTTGTCATCCCTATTGCTTGTCATTCCCTTTGCTTGTCATTCCCGAAGGGAATCTGCTTCTGCCTTTGTCTCTCGACTTACCACTTACCACTGATCACTTACCACTCAACTCGTCAGCCACCGCAGCGCATTCGCCAGAAACCGCGCCTGCATCACCGGCTGCATCGCCGGCACGCGATGATAGAGCACCTTGCCCCTGCCGAGCTTCGCCGTAAACGTCCCCGCCCCAATCCGTCGATCGTGATCCCGCGAGTAAGCCGCCACAATCTCCACTCCCGGCCCATCCACCAGCAGCCCATTCGACTCGCGCCCCTTCGCCTGGTAGTGAATCCCCATCGGCCGATCCACCGGCAGGCCGTCATAGATCGGGTGCTTACGCACGAAGTACCAGTTGCCCATCCACGGCGCGCGGAAGTCTCCAACGTTTCCGTTGTACGTAAACGCGCCAACCGCCGCCAACTGCTTCGCCACGCCATCGCTCAACGCATCCGCCTGTGGAATCGCCAGCAACGGCGTCCCCGCCCGCACCGCATCCAGAATCCCCGCCGCCAGTTCTCCAAGCTGCGTCGTCGTCACCACCGGCCCCACCACACTCGCCGGCTGCGCCTCCAACCCGGTCCGATCCCCCACATCCTGCGGTTGCTGCGCCGTCGCCGTAATCCCCGACGAGACAATCACGTCGTATTTCTCACCCGCCTTGAACTCCTGCGGAGCCGCGCCGATCAACGCGGAGAGCTGCCTGTGAAGCGCCACTGGAATTCCGGACACCGCGATTTTGCCAAAATTCCGGCAAGGTCCAGGGCCAGGCATCGGTCCACTACTCCACCCTTTTGGTAGTGGGCACGGTTTCACTGAAATCGGGCTCGCCACCCAAATCTCTTTCGTCTGCGTAGCCAGCGGCGAAGACGAGATCGCAAACTTGAACTTGTACATCCCTTCCTCATCCAGCTTCGGCGTAACAAACCCCTCCTTCACCAGATAGCTGAACTGATCCCGCTTCCACTCCGGCGCAGGCCACTCCCCAAACTTCACCAGCTTCCCGCTCGGCGTCACCGCGGTAAAGCTCAACGTCCCCGTCGCCGCCGCATCCGTGTCATTCAGCAGATACAGATCGAACGTCGCCGCCTCACCCAGCGCCGTACACATTGACCGCTGCTTGGCCACCGGCCGCACTGGCAGCAGCGTCCCCGCGATCGGCCCCGGATCGCTCTTGAAGTTCCGCAGGTTATCGACGATCCCCGAATGATTCTCAATCGCCGTCGACTCCCACCCCGAGATCGCGCAGAAGTCCAGTTCATCGCTGATCCGAGCGTTCTCCATATAGTTCTGCCACGTGTCGTAGCACTTCTTCCCCAGCGAAGTCCAGAGCTTCTCCGTCGCCGGAAACGCCCCGCGAAATCCCCACTTGTCGATGAACTTGTCATACGCCGCCACAATCTCCTGGTGATCGCGCAGGTCGTAGCTCGTATTCGCCGGCTGATTCCCAATCCCCGTGCCCTTCGGGTCCGCCAGCTCATGCAGCATCAGCGAGTGGTTGTCCGGAGTAGCGCATCCCTCCATCTCGCCAAACTCCGACAGCGCCTTCCGCTCCGGAGACTTGTACGTAAAATCCTGCGGCCCTTTGTAGAACTCGTCGTACCACTGATCCCCCGCACCCTGGTGCTGATTCCACCATCCGCCCCACTCCTCCTCATCGCTCCGGTGCAGCTTCGCGTCCCACGGCGCAAACCAAGCCTGCGCCGCCTTCCGCGGAGGAGCCACAAATCCGTCATTCAGCACAATGCACCGGCTCGGGTCTTCCTTGCGCATCGCCTCCAGCACCGCAATCGTGTCCGGATTCTTCAGGTCCGCGCCAATCTCGTTCTGCAGGCAGTACTCAATCACCGACGGATGCGACCGGAACGCCTTCACCATCTCCACGCACT
>OBLU010005268.1_pt1 | contig 11606 bp, 7 predicted proteins | sample 1518681 | NCBI WGS metagenome assembly OBLU01 (sample SAMEA3539304, study PRJEB22396) | soil metagenome | biome: tundra; feature: field; material: soil | place: USA | collected 2010-05 | depth 0.15 m
GTTGAGCCTGCCGAGCCGGCCCCGGCGTTGCCGGCCCCGGCCATGAAGGAGGCCAACCCGTCTCCGGTATTTGGCGTAATGTTTGTCGGGTTGGGACCAGCCGTCATGGTGTTTGAGAAATTGAATACAGTCGGAACGAGTCTGCCGCCGTCGTCTGTCTGCCAAACGCCCATATAGCCGATCGAAAGCGAATGCGCTTTGAAATTCCTGTTCACGTCGATGGTCAGGCTGCCGTTGTTTTGCGGGAAGCTGGCCTCGCCTGAGTTTTGTGTCGCTCCCAGCGGAGCATAGAAACTCCCGCTGAAGGTGTTCCCAAACTGAACCTGCGGAAACTGCGGTGTCCACGAATCAAGCAGACCCGGCAGCCCGAGCGTCGAGGGCTTGAACGGGAAGCCCTGGACATTGTTTCCCCCCGGATTCCGGATGAAGAATAAGCTGCTCGTCAGGACGAGATTTGACGAGAAGACGTGAGAATAGCCCAAAACTCCAAACATGCGATTGTTCGGGTCGAATACATACGGCCCCGCGACATCGTTCGGGCCGTAAAATGCCCCGGTCTGAACCTTTCCCTCGTGCTTATTCGAGAACTGCCCATAGATGCGATTATTCGCGTTGATGTTATGGTCTATGCGAAATCCCCACTCGTTTGAAGTCGTCGGCGCACTCGCCGTGGTGTTGAAGTTGAATCCACCGCTTGGATTCTTTGGCGCCGGCCAGTAGTTTCCTGTGGCAAATTTCTTCGCCAGAGGGTCGATCGACCCGGGCCCGCTCGCGGGAATTATGTTTCCCGGATAGGGATTGCGGACCACTCCTGCACTTGGGCAGTTGCTTAATGAGTAGGGATTGTAGATCGCCCCGGAAAAGATGGTCCGGCCCAGGCAATCTGTACCCAATGACGCGCTTGTCAGCTGCGAAGAGAAGTCGCCCCCCAGTTGTGCGGTGGTTGGCACCTGTGCGCTATAGCTGAGGCCCCCGTTGAGCCGCAATCCTTCATAGTGCGCGAAAAAGAAGGTCTTGTCCCGCTGCTTATAGATGCCCGGGATATACAACGGTCCGCCGCCAGCGAATCCAAACTGATTGCGATGGTCCGTAGGCCGGGGGTTGCCGTGCAGATTGTTGAAATAAAGGTTCGCATCCAAGGCCTGGTTGCGCATGTATTCGTCGGCAAGGAAATGGTAGTCGTGAGTGCCGGCCTTGGTAGTAAGGCTGATCACATTGCCGGTGCTCAATCCGTATTCGGCTGAAAACGAGTAGCTGGTTACTTTGACCTGGTCCGTGTCCTCAGGGGCGGGCACATACAAGATTCCTCCCCAGCCCTGGGCCACATCATAGCCGCCCTCCAGAAGGAACAGGTTGGTTCCGAAGTAGCCGCCTCCAAAATTCAGGAAGGAGTAATCCTGGTCCGCCGTGTCTTCACTCCCACCCGCCCCTAGCAATTGCCGGTCGCCCTGCACGTTCACAGCGGAATCCAGCGTGGCAAAGGTGAGCACATTTCTGAGGTTGAGCGGAAGTTCCTCAATTTGTTTGCTCGCGAGTTGGGTGCTGATGCTCGGGTTCTCCGTTTGAAGCAGCGGCCCACTTTCGTTGACTGAGACCTGCTCGGTCGCGCCGATCGTCAGGCTGATCCCAAGTGTCAACGAATCACCCGCAGTGAGGGCGACTCCGGTCTGTCGGGATGTCTTGAATCCCGGGGCGCTAACCTCGATGACATAGGTGCCCTGAGGCAGAAAAGCGAACGAGAACTCGCCTGTCGCGGTCGTGGCGTCGTTTCGGATGATTCCATTTTCCGGGTTGGTGAGCCTCACCGTCGCTTTTGGGATTCTGGCCCCGGAAGGGTCGCCAACTGTCCCCGACAGTGACGCTGTGTTGCTCTTCGATTGAGCATGAAGTTTCGAAACGAATGTCAGTCCTAGGCTCATAATGGCCAACAAGACTGCCAGGTGTACGAGACGTAACTTTGTCATTTTGCCTCCCGAGACGATTTCCTTGACGTTGCAAATTCTTGTTGACACGCCCTCTTCAACCAAGAGGACCCGGAATCACGAAAACGAGACTTTCTGGTCGATCGAATTCACAGATGAAGCGACCAATCTCCTGCCCCGTTGACCTGAGCATGTAAACGTTAACTTGACTGGGAACGCACGCTGGCGTTAGGTTTAATTCGAGCGCAAGTTAACGATAACTAAGAAAGTCGTGACAAGGTGCTGTATGGTACTGTCCTTGATTTTTCCTTGGAAATTGCTCTTGTCAATGGAGTTCCGGGGGGGGTACAGTACGTGTGCGAGACGAGAATTCGAGGCCGTCTATGGAGTTCACCGCCGAGAAAGTCGAATCTGCTGACCGACACAAGGTTTCAGGCACGGTCCCAGCGGCTGAAGTACGTAAGACGTTGTCTGCGATCTTTCAAAGTACCCCCTTTCACTCCAGTAAACAGTCTCAAGAGCTGTTGCAGTACATAGTCGATCAGAGTCTTGCAGACCACTTGGATATGCTCAAGGAGCGGGTTATCGGGGCGAGTGTTTTTGATAGACGCCCAGATTACGACACGAATGTTGATCCGATCGTTCGCGCACGCGCGGCAGAGGTCAGGAAGCGCCTCGCAGTCTACTATCAAACAGCGCCTGAAGGAGCCGTCCGGATCAGCATCCCCTCCGGATCTTTCAGGGCCATCTTCGAATGGGCTCAAAGGAGTCCGCTTCATTCGCAGCCCGCTCCGCAACCCGGGCCCGAAGAAAACCAGATCCATGCAGAATCTGTAACCCAGCTCGTTCCCAGTGAAGTTGCTCCACCCGAATCTCCGTCCCCAACTCGAAGATTCCTGGGTCTTGGATCGTGGGTAGTGATTGCCGTCGCGGTAGTCTTGCTGGCCTTGGCAACACAGCACTACTTCGCATCTGCCGATGAGCGCGCCTTCAGTCAATTCTGGTCGCCAATTCTGGATCATTCCAATCCGATCCTGCTCTACATTGGCAGCAATGCTGTCTATGAATTGTCTACCTCCTATCTGGATGCCTATTACGAGCAACACCCGCGGAGCCAATTTGAGGCAATGGGCCTGGAATCCTATATCCCGTTGCCTCCGGGCACCAAGCTTGACATTCAGGATCTGCATCCCGCAAAGGACACTTACGTTACCATCGGCGATGTCGCCGCAACGACAAAAATCGTGGCGATGCTGGTGCAGCGCGGCAAGCAATTCGACATTCGCTTTGGCAGCGACGTAGCTTTCGGCGACCTTCGCGAAAACCCCACAATCCTGATTGGCGCGCATAACAATTCATGGACAATCACCATGACCGAGAATCTCCGTTATGTGTTCGATGGGCGTAACGGCATCGTGGACCGCACAGGTTCTCAAAGGCGTTGGTCTACGAATAACGACTTTACAGATGACTACGCGATCGTATCCCGAGTCTTGAACTCCAAGACCGGTACGTCTGTCATCACAGCCGCGGGGATTGGACATGCAGGAACGCGTGCCGCTGCCGAATTCCTCACCAATCCGCAATCCGTATCGGCGCTGGTGAAGTCCCTTCCCAAGGGCTGGGAAAAGAAGAACACACAGATCGTTTTGCATACTACCGTCATCAACCAGCTTCCCAGCGCTCCCGACATCGTGGCCACTTATTGCTGGTAGAGAAACCACCGATCATCGTAGGAGTGCGAGGGTAGCCCCTTCCCTGGAGGGAATGGAACAAACTGGTGAGAACTCCAGTTTTGACTGGTTGAGTTTTCCGGGTGCAGGTCAGTCAGTCATCACTGGGAGACACTGTGAAAATCTCCGAAGATACCTCGGCTACGCCAGCTCAACCTTGAGCGCAATGCCAATATCGGAAAGTTTGTCCGGCGGCATCTGGACTTTCAATGCACCATCTTCCTGCTTCCAGTTCAGCGCGCCGTTGTAGCCCAGTAAATCCACTTTTTGGATCTTGCCAGGCTCTTGCGGACTCGCAAGGCCAAGAGCTTTCACAACGGCTTCCTTCTCGGGCAGTCCCTGGACGAATGCGTAGACCGTCTTGCCCTTTGCGGTGAAGCGGACATCTTCGGCGGTAAGGTCATTCTGCTTGTCTTCGTTGAAATTGCCACTAACGATCTTGACCTGAGTGGAGGGTCCTTCACCGTAGATCTTCCAAGGGCGCGATGAGTAAATGCCTTCGCTGTTCACCTGGATCCACTTCGTGATTCCTTCCAGAACTTCCATCTCCGCAAAGTCCAGTTCACCCGAGTTGGGCAGCGGGAAATTCAGCAGCAGGTTGCCGTTCTTGCTCACAATGTCCGTCAGCAGATCGATCACCTTCTTGGGCGTCTTGTACTTCTGTCCCCGCTTGTAGTGCCACTGCCCGATGCAGGTATCGGTCTGCCAAGGATTAGCGGCAATCCCATCTGCCACTCCGCGCTCGTGATCCAGCAGGCATGTGCCAGCAGCGCAGTCCGTAGCGGTTTTGCTTGTGTAAACCGCTTCCGTCGAGCCGCCATGCAACTGCGCATTCGCATTATAGAGATGCGCCACCATCTTCAATCCGTAGTCCTCGAACGGCAGGTGCCCGTCAGTGTAGAGAAGATCTGGCTTGTACTTGTCGATCAGGTCCGTCATGCGATCAAGATAGTGGCGCTTCCACGACTCAGGAATATCGTCGTCGTTCCAGTCCAGTTTCTCGATCACGCGCGCGCAATCGGCATCGTGATACAAATCCGCATACTTCGGATCCGCACCGTCATAAGGAACGCCCGCCATCGGCCCGGCCTTGTCGGCGCCATGGCTTGTGGCAAACCACTTGTAACTTATCCACAAGTGCTCGCTCACTCCAAATCTCAGTCCTTGTTTATGCGCCGCTTTTTGCCAATCGCCGAGGATATCCCGCTTCGGTCCCATAGTTACAGCGTTCCAGCGCGTGTACTTCGAGTTCCAAAGATCGAAGTTATCGTGATGCACACCCATGCTGAAGAAATACTTCGCGCCTGCATTCTTGTAGAGAGTCATCAGATGGTCGGGATCCCACTTAGCGGCCTTCCAAGTATCCACGATATCTTTGTAACCGACCTTTGATGGGTGGCCGTAAGTTTCCACGTGGTACCTGTACTGTTCCGACCCCTCCACGTACATGTTGCGCGCATACCAGTCGCCATCTTCAATCGCCGATTGCGGACCCCAGTGCGACCAGATGCCGAACTTGGCGTCGCGAAACCAGTCGGGAATCTGGTACGATTTCAGCGACTCCCGGGTACCTTCGAAGGCCTTAGCCTGCGCGTTCACATACTTCGAGAGAGCAAGCGCGGAGCATGCACTACCGATGGACCTCAGCATTTGACGCCTGTTCATTGCCATCGCGGTTGATATCCTTTCGTGATGCCGTCTACATGTGAACGGTGGAGCTGACTGCGCTTCCCCGCCGGAGCCAAAGTTGATTGTTCTATTCGGACGCGGCAGCTGACATTGCCTGGCGAAGACGCTGCTCCGCTTCCGCGCTCCAGTAGCCGCAATCGAGTTCAAAGAAAACCGAAGTGTATGGAATAGTCATTTCGGACTTGATAAGCAAAATGCGAAAGACCTGCGCGGATTGATCGAGCTTGTGAATGACTTGTTCGTGCGGGATGCACTCAACACACGCGCCTTTGAGTTCGACTTCCAAGTCGCGACGGTAATCCTCGACGCCCGGTGCATCGATTTCAGACACAAAATCAAGCTCCTTATCCATGTAGACATGGGCGCGGACATGGCTGCTGGAAGTGATGGCGTCGAGAACATGCCGCACGACCCGAAGCTGATCATTGCCTGAGGAGATTGTTTCAATGCCCGGCCTGGACTGCGCAGGATAAGCAGCGTCGGCGACGACGATCCAGTTGCGATGCCCGAAGAGCGGGAGAATCGTGCTGAGTCTGGCCTTCCAATCAGGCTCGACGGATGTCATCGAAGCAGTCATAAATGTGCTCCTTGTGCTCGCAGCTCACTTGAGTTCTTCATCCTGGCAAACGGCCACTTTGCCGCATTTTCCCGAGGCCATCAACGCATACGCGTCGGCAGCGCGCTCGAGAGGAAAGCGGTGCGTGATAATGTCGGCAGGATGCAGATTCCACCAAACCAGCCGCTCGACCAGCTCTTCCATGAGCCAAGTGGATGTGACCCACGACCCGTAGATCGTCTTCTGGTCGTGAATAATATCGGGTGAAGGATTGAACTCGACCGTGCCGCCTTCACCGAGGAACACAATCTTTCCCCACTTGCGCGCTGCTCGAATTGCGGTTGCGCGAGCGGCAGGGTGTGCAGAGCAGTCCACCGCACGCTCTACGCCGAAGCCGCCGGTCAGCTCTCTCACCTGCGCAACGTTGTCGGGACCGGAGGCGAGAACGTGGTCGCAGAGGCCGAGGTCGAGAGCAAACTTCATGCGTTCCGGAATTATGTCAATGCCGATAATTTTTTGTGCGCCTAGTTTGCGGCAAAGCGCGCCCGCAGCCAGTCCCACCGGACCGAGGCCAGTAATGAGCACCACATGATTTCCACTGATGCTTATCTTCTCAAGCCCCTCATAGACAGTGCCGAACCCGCACGCAACCTGCGCGCCATCGGCATACGAGAGTTCATCGGGCAGAGCAATGAGGTCTTTCTCTTCAGCAATCATGTACTCAGCCATGCCGCCATCACGCTGCCATCCGTAAGCGCGTCGATACTCAGCGCTAGTGCACAAGATCATGTAACCGCGCCGGCAATCGTTGCACACTCCACATCCGGAGATGTGATACACGATGACGCGATCGCCAGTCTTGAAGCGTCGGCACCCCGGACCTGCAGAGATGATTTGGCCACAAGGCTCGTGACCCGCGACTACGCCCTGATATCCCTCAGGCCCCTTGCCGAGATGCTCGTGATAAATGCATCGGATATCAGAACCACAAATAGTCGAAGCTTTGACGCGTATGAGAACTTCGCCGTGACCCGGGGCAGGCACCGACACGGTGCGCATTTCAACGGTCGAGTTTCCTGGCAGGAAGGCCGCGGCCATAGTTTCTTTCATTGGTTTTATCTCCGATGATGCATCCGGCGCGGGATTGCTCCTACGTTACGGCGGCGTGATTTCTCCGCCGGTATCCCAGAGCGCTTCCCAAGACTGGCCATCTTTCCACAAGAAGACCTGGCCTTTGATGAGGCGGCAGTTGCGATCTATGGCAGCGATTGCCTGCATCTCATCATTGCTGAGCGGGTCGCTGATTACGCATTCGAGATTGTCGCGGTAGTGATGGACCGAAAACGGAATCGGCGCTTGCCCGCGCTGCACCGCCCACTTGAGGCAGACTGCTGTTGGACTTACTCTGTGCCGCTCGGCGATTTTGAAAATCACTGGATCCTGGGTCGGCGAAGTATCTTCCGGTGTGCGGTCGCGTTCAGGTCGACCAGGCGATCCGATGGGACAATAGCCAATCGGCTGGATGCCGTTCTCAACAACGTAGTTGAACAACTCCGGTTGTTGGAAGTGCGGATGCAACTCCATTTCATTGGCGGTAGGCTTGATGCGGGCATCGCGCAACACCAGTTTGAGCTTTGGCACCGTCATGTTCGAAGTGCCGATGTGACGCACCAAGCCCAAATCCACCAGTTCTTCCATCTTGCGCCAGGTCTTTATGTAATTGTCGTGGATATAAGGCTTGGCATCGGGACTGCGGGAACTAACGTCGCAATGTTGCGGATGATAGTTTGGGAACGGCCAGTGTACGAGGTAAAGATCAAGATACCTGAGGCGAAGGTCGGCGAGCGATTGCCGGCATGATGCAATGACATCATCACCGTTGTGCTTGTCGTTCCATACTTTCGAAGTGACCCACAACTCTTCCCGTGTGATCCCGCTTTTCTGAATCGCCTCAAGCGAAGCGCCCACTTCGCGTTCGTTGCCATAGACTGATGCGCAATCAAAGTGGCGATAGCCTACAGCAGCCGCGCAGGTAACCGCCTCGGCTACCTGGTCCGCGGTAACGCGGTCCGAACCAAATGTGCCCAACCCGACGGCGGGCATCTTTGCGCCGCTCGAGAGCTTTCTCTGTGGGACAGTCGCGGGATCGACGCCTCCGGATAAGCTCAGAATTGGCCTATTCATTTCTGCTCTCCGAATCAAAGTTATCGATAACTATTTCCAGCGAAGAATACGCGCCCTCCTGCTGAGTGTCAATGTGGATATCTTCCTCGGCGAGAAAAAGTTATCGATTAAGCTGAAGACGAGATAAGATTTGGTTAAGCGGGCTCCTCCCTGCAATCCCGCAAAATCGGAGCTATCCGTGCAAAGGTGATGATGAACTCGCAGCGCCGCATCGAAAAAAAGCCGAAACTTCGTACCAGTGGGCCGGTGCGGATGAAGGACATCGCGCGCGACATGGGCCTCTCGACAGTGACAATTTCGAAGGTGCTCCGCGGCCATTCCGACATCAGCGAAGAGACCCGGAAGCGGGTTTTGAAACGCATGGACGATCTGCACTTTCAGCCCAACCTCGCAGCGCGCGCGCTCATCACAGGACGAACCTGGACCATTGGGTTGGTGGTTCCCGATCTGCTTCATCCCTTCTTTGCGCAGGTGGCAAAAGCCGTTTCAGCGGGGATCCGCGGACAAGGCTACAGCCTTATCATCACTTCATCGGAAGAAGATCCGGAGTTGGAGCGGCAAGAGATTGAACAACTGCTGGCTCGACGGGTGGACGTGATGCTGATTGCATCGGCGCAATGGACTGTGGAGAGCTTTCGCCATATCGAGGAACGCAAGATTCCTTATGTCCTGATTGATCGATGCTTCTTGGGCCTGGCGGCCAATTTTGTGGGTGTGGACGATGAGGCTGTGGGCCTGATTGCCACCAATCACTTGATCGATCAAGGCTGCCGCAAAATTGCGCACATCCGGGGCCCGGAGACGAGCACGGCGCTCGGTCGCGTGGAAGGGTACAGACGCGCGCTTGCTGCCCGTCAACTTTCGTCGTTGCCTGGCCACATTGTTTCCATCGGGAGTTCTGGGGACGACCGCGGAGAACCGGGAGGGTATGAAGCGGCGAAGAAACTGCTGAGCGCGAATCCGCGACCGGACGGGATTTTTTGCTTCAACGACCCAATAGCGCTGGGCGCGATGCGCGCGATTCTGGATGCCGGGCTGCGCATTCCCGGGGACATCGCCGTGGTGGGATGCGGCAATGTGCTCTATTCTGACTTCCTCCGCGTTCCGCTGACATCAGTGGATCAGGACAGCTCCGCGATCGGAAGAATTGCCGCGGAGCTTGCGCTGAATTTGGTAGGGATGAAGACTCCAGGGCGGCCGAGGACGGAACTAATCAACCCAAAGCTGGTAGTGCGCGCCTCGACGCTGCGCGGATAAGTCCTGCGTCATTTCAGGCTGAGAGCAGGTTCAGGTCCAACGAAGTGCGGCTCTGGCTCAGCCTGATCGCCTACAACTTGGGAAAACTGTGGCGGAGGTTGGCTTTGCCGAAGGGAATCAAGTCGTGGTCGCTGACCAGCTTGCAGCAACGGCTGGTGAAGACAGGCGGGCAGCTGATCAAGCAAGCTCGCTACTAACTGCTGCTGTTGGCAGAGAGCCATCTCACGTGGCGCCTGTTTGGGAGCATGCTGCGACGTATGGAGGGTTTGCCGCTGCCCGCCGGTTAGTTTGCCAAGCATGCGAAATCAATCAGAACGACCGACGGGAGTTGACGGGGAGGTGCCCGTGAAACGCATTCGGAATCAGGTAAGTCATGGCTTTTGGGCCTGGGCAGAGGACCTGCGGGGACGACGAGGTCTTCGCCGTTGGAACGAATGAAAAGAATGGCGAGCCGGGCACTTGGGGGTATATTCACCGGCGGCCGGGCAAGCAAAATGGAAATCCCGGTCAAGATAGGTTGACTCCATCCCGAAGGCGCACACTTGGCTGCGTGATCCAGAGCTGGGGTCTGGCGTGCAAAATTGCGGTTGCAAACGAGCCGGTGACGAGCGTAAAGTCTGTCCGCAAGACGCCAAAATGGAAATCCTGGGTTATTACTCACCCGGTGGGAGGAACCAATGGCCCTCATCCTAAAGTGGTCGTCGTGATTACTTCTTCTGGTGCTTCTTTGCAGCTTCACTCATTCGACTGTGGTCGAAGCAGGATCCGGCACCACCGACTCCAGCGCCGCCACTTCAACCGTCAAGACAATTAAGAATCCGGGCGGCGGCACGATCGTTTACGGCCCGCTTTCCAGCCAGCTCACGCCGCAAGCGGCCCTTAGCGAAACGCTGAAGAGAATCGACAACGATTATGGCGACAAGCCGCAGCTTGGAAAGGTGCTGCAAAACCAAGCCGGAACCATTTGGGAAGGCTTCTTCACCGTCAACAACAAGAAGCAGGGCAACGCCCCGATGACGGGCCTCGTAATCGTCTACGCGCCTAAATCCGGGACTGCCGGTGGAGCGACGCTCATCGACACCACGGCCAACTTTCCGAAGTCGGCGAATTCGATGCTTCAGAGCCTCGTGCAGCAAGTTACAAACAATGCGAAAGCAGCGCAGAACGCGTCTCAAGCCGGCGCATCCAGTGCAACGGACAACGTGGCGTCCGCACCGGCGCAAAAACTCACTCCTTACATATTCTCGGATGGCTCGGGCTCCATTGGCTTGCCGCCCGGATGGAGTGTCACACGTGCGCAGTTGGGCGACGTGAGCGCCAAGGGGCCGAACGGCGAAGCGTTGCGTTTCGGCATGTCCATCTTCGCGTTGGATCCCAACCTCCCTCAATCACGCACGCTCACCGGCGGCGGCAACGCTGCGCCCGGAAATTACGTCCTGGTTCCTTATAACCAAGACCCCGCCACACTTTTACAGCAAGCGATGAATCAGCTGGCCCAAAAATCGCGCGTCCAGCCGACGACTTTCACTTTCAAGCAGACCAGAGACTTAGGGGGGATGCAGGCGGGGAAAAACTACATGCTCTATGGCAACATCGATCGGCACGACGGCTCAGGCACGCAGTCTACCCTCACAGAGATCATTATGTCGGTCCCGGACCCGAAGACCCTGGGCAGCTACCAGATGAAAGTGTTCGCAATTACAGCTCCGCCTCAAGTGATGCAGCAGGACGCGGCAACCATCGCCGAAATATTCCCCAACTACAGTCTCAACGCGAAATACGTCGATGCCATCGCGATGCAGGGAATTCAGGAAATCATCGTGCAGCAACGCGCCAGCACAGCTTATTTCAACCAACAAATGGCATCTACCGACCTAATGTCGCAGGGCATGTCTGATCTACTTCGCGGCGAAAGCGTCTTCACTGATAGCGAAACGGGCGTGCGTTATCGCGGCCCGGACGACTTGGCCAGCGCGCTTCAGAACGCAAATCCGAATCGCTTTCAGACCGTGCCGCTCAGCCAGTACATCCAGGGCGTAGATTATCAATAGGCTAAGGTCAGCGAAGAGCGAGCAGGAGTTGGGCCACTTTCGGGCGGTTTACTGTGTCGACTTGTCGGGGTCGGCAGGGCTGGCACTCTCAAGCCGAGTAGATTGCAGGCATTTCTTAGATTGGGCAATTCAAAACGAACATATCGCCTTAAAGGACAACTGTGCCTCGCCAAAATTCGATCCAGGTCCGAAAGGAACCAGATTCTTAACCTTG
>OBLU010005269.1_pt1 | contig 11601 bp, 10 predicted proteins | sample 1518681 | NCBI WGS metagenome assembly OBLU01 (sample SAMEA3539304, study PRJEB22396) | soil metagenome | biome: tundra; feature: field; material: soil | place: USA | collected 2010-05 | depth 0.15 m
ATACAAAGACCTCGCCGAGATGTACGAAAAAAGCCGCGCGCAAGGCTTCGGTGCGGAAGTGAAACGGCGCATCATGATTGGCACTTACGTGCTGTCGCACGGCTACTACGACGCCTATTACCTGCAAGCGCAAAAGATCCGCCGCCTGATCGCGCAGGATTTCGCCGCTGCGTTCAAGCAATGCGATGTCATCATGGGGCCAACCAGCCCGAGCACCGCGTTCAACCTCGGCGAGAAGGGCGACGACCCAGTGCAGATGTATCTGTCCGACATCTACACCATCGCGGTGAATCTGGCCGGTCTGCCCGGCATGTCGATTCCGGCGGGCTTCGGCAACAATGCTCGCCCGGTCGGATTGCAAATCATCGGCAACTATTTCGCCGAAGCGCAGATGCTGAACGTGGCGCATCAATATCAACAGGCGACGGATTGGCACAACCGTGCGCCGCAAGGAATCGAATGAAACTTTATACAGAAATGCTGCAAGGCGATTGCTTAGAAGTATTGAAAAAGCAGGCCAGTGATAACTCCATCGATTTGATTATCACCTCCCCTCCCTACGCAGATCGCCGCGCACATACCTATGGCGGGGTTAAACCAGAGCAATATGTCGAGTGGTTTTTGCCTCGTTCAGAGGAATTCTTGAGAGTATTGAAACCTACCGGCTCCTTTGTACTTAACATCAAGGAAAAAGCCGAGAATGGAGAGCGCCACACATATGTATTGGAACTCATTCTAGCTTTGCGCAAGCAAGGTTGGTATTGGACGGAAGAATACATCTGGCATAAAAAAAATTGTTATCCGGGAAAATGGCCTAATCGTTTTCGAGATTCATGGGAGCGTTGCCTGCATTTCACCAAATCGCGCAAATTCAAAATGAACCAAGAATCCGTCATGGTACCTATGGGCGATTGGGCAGATGCACGACTCAAATCGTTGGGCAAAAATGACACAGTACGTTACGACTCTCAGGTAGGAAGCGGGTTTGGGAAAAATATTGCCAATTGGGCGCAACGCTCGATGGCTTACCCGACCAACGTGTTGCACATGGCTACGGAATGCGGCAATAAGAATCATAGTGCCGCATTCCCAAGAGCATTGCCAGAGTGGTTTATAAAATTATTTACCGACGAAGGCGATTTCGTCTTAGATCCATTCGCAGGATCTGGCACCACTCTCGAAGTAGCAAAAAATCTGCGTCGTAATGCAATCGGCGTTGAGATATTGTCGGAGTACTGCGAGTTAGCAAGGGAAAAAATTGAGGACAGGCAGTTACTATTGTTGCAAAAACAGGCGAAATATAAGGTGACGCCATGAAAAACAAAATTGCTGCGTTTATTGAGAAAAACATTCCTATGTTTCATCAGCGCCGGTTGGAAAGTTTGACTGGACTTGAATTGGATAAAGTCCTCATACGTAAAAATCCTTATTTGTTTAAGGCAAAAAACATTAATACAGCAGGCGGATTGGTCAAGGCTATTCTCGATGCACATCTCTCCTCACAGGAAGAAACCATTTTTGGCGCCTTTCTTGAAAATGTAGCAATTCACGCCAGCTCCATTGCGTTAGGTGGTATCAAATCCGGTATTGAGGGTATCGATTTAGAATTTACTCAAGATGACAAGCGCTACATTGTCTCAATCAAATCCGGCCCTAATTGGGGAAATTCTAGCCAGATTAAAAAAATGAGGCAGAATTTCCGTAGGGCAAAAATTGTGTTGCGCCAGAACGGAGCCGTGAAGAATGTTGTTGCGGTAAACGGATGTTGTTACGGCAGAGACAATAAACCTGACAAAGGCGACTACTTCAAGTTCTGCGGAGAAAAATTCTGGACACTCATCAGCGGTGATGCCAATCTTTACATTGATCTAATCGAACCTCTGGGTCATAAAGCCAAATTACGTAATGATGAATTTCAAATCGAATATGACAAGGCGACCAATCGCTTCACCAAATTATTCATAGAGGAATATTGCCTGCCAGATGGAAGTATTGATTGGGGGAAAATCGTTAGGCTAAATTCTGCGGCAAACAAACCAGCAAAACCTCGTGTTCCAAGAAAAACAAAGAAAGATTAATCATGACTTGGGAAACCGTCATCGGCCTGGAAGTGCATACCCAGCTTTCGACCAACAGCAAAATATTTTCGGGCGCTTCCACCACCTATGGTGCTGAGCCGAACACGCAGGCGGACGCGGTGAGCATCGCGCTGCCCGGCGTGTTGCCGGTGCTGAACAAGGGTGCGGTGGAGCGCGCGATCAAGTTCGGCCTCGCGGTCGGCGCGCATATCGCGCCGCGTTCGGTGTTTGCGCGCAAGAATTATTTCTATCCCGACTTGCCCAAGGGCTACCAGATCAGCCAGTTCGATTTGCCGGTGGTGGGTCAGGGCGCGCTGACGATTCAAGTCGAGCCACTGTCCGGCAATGCTTCGACAGGCTCAGCACAGGCTTATGAGAAGGTAGTGCGCATCACCCGAGCCCATCTGGAGGAAGACGCGGGCAAGTCGCTGCACGAAGGTCACCACGGTTTGACCGGCATCGATTTGAATCGCGCCGGAACCCCGCTGCTGGAAATCGTTTCCGAGCCAGACATGCGTTCCGCTGCCGAAGCGGTGGCCTATGCCAAAACCCTGCACTCGCTGGTGCGCTGGATCGGCATCTGCGACGGCAACATGCAGGAAGGCTCGTTCCGCTGCGATGCCAACGTGTCGGTGCGCCGTCCCGGCGAACCGCTGGGCACGCGCCGCGAGATCAAGAACCTCAACTCGTTCAAGTTCATGCAACAGGCCATCGATTACGAGGCGCAATGGCAGATCGACACGCTGGAGAACGGCGGCAAAATCCACCAAGCCACGGTATTGTTCGATTCGGATAAATGCGAGACGCGCGCGATGCGCAGCAAGGAAGAGGCGCACGACTATCGCTACTTCCCCGATCCGGACTTGTTGCCGCTGGACATCACGCCCACGATGCTCGAGCAAGTGCGCGCCACGCTGCCCGAGCTGCCCGAAGCCAAGCGCGCGCGCTACACCAGCGAGTACGCACTTTCCGCCTACGATGCCAACAGTCTCACCGCCTCGCGCGAAATGGCGGATTACTTCGAAGCTTGTGTCGCCGCTGCTGGTAAGGACAACGCCAAACTTTGCGCCAATTGGGTGATGGGTGAAGTGAGCGCACGACTCAACAAAGAAGGACGCGACATAACCACTTGTCCTATTCCCGCAGAAGCATTGGCAAAGTTGATCAATCTAATTGCTCTCGGGACGATCACCAACAAGATTGCGAAAGACACAGTTTTCCCACATATGTGGCAGATTGTGGCCGGAACCCTCACACTTGGGGATCACGAAAACCCCGAAATGATCGTCATGCACTTAGGGCTACAGCAAGTTTCCGATACCGGCGCGATTGAAAAACTGGTGGATGAAATCATCGCCGCCAATCCGGCCCAGGTGGCTGACTACCGCAGCGGCAAGGACAAACTGTTCGGATTCTTCGTCGGCCTGGCGATGAAAGCCAGTAAGGGCAAGGCTAACCCTGCGCAGTTAAACGAGGTATTGAAACGCAAGCTGGGTGGAGGGTAGTGCGGTGAGTGCCCGAACAATATCCTACCGGGCGTGTGCGTACTAACAGAGAGGAATTCCCCGGCGGGGAACCGGGGTTTCGAACTAACAGTTCAGTTTATTTCTTCTTTTCCACTTTCACTTTATCAAGAAAAATAATCGTGTCGAAAGTGCGGTTCAACGTTTTGCTGGTAAAGTTGGTCATCACATTGCCGTCAGGATAGCTGATGGTATCGCCCTTGGCGACGCTGGTCTTGGATGCGGCAAGCCACACCGGGCCCTTGTCGCTGGAGACTTGCATGTAAGTGTAAATTGAGGCGTCCATCACTTCCAATACTTTGCCTTTGTTGGGGTATTGGCTGGCGGCAAAGGCGTTTGATTGAGGTACTACAATGGCGGTGCCGGCAAACGCAAACAGAGCCAGCAGAGTAAAAATGGTTTTCATCATGACTTCCTTAAAATAAACAGGTTGAGGAAAAGTCTCATAATCCGAAGGCCTGTCGGACTTAGGGTCTAACAAACTATCAGAATACAGAAAACTTGCCCGGTTGGCAAAGAGGAATCGCTACGCCCGTGTGCGCCTTGCTGGCAATTCCACACGTGGCTTGCTACGCAGTGGATTGCGTACCTTTGGCGTTTTTTAACTGCTCATTACGATTTTTTGGGATTTCTCTTAGACGCGTCCGCGCGGTTTGTGCGGCGCATTGGCGAACAGGCTGTCATATAGCCAGCGCGGCAACCACTTGAGTACGCGCCCGACCAAGCTCATTTGCCATGGAATCACGGTGAATGAAGTTTGCCGCTCAATGGCGCGCACCATGCGTTTTGCGGCCTCATCGGCATCCAGTATGAACGGCATAGGGTAAGGATTGACGGCGGTCATCGGGGTCTTGATGTAGCCCGGACAAATCGTAACGACTTTCACGCCGCTGCCATGTAGCTCGACGCGCAAGGATTCCAAATAGGAGATTGTGGCAGCCTTGGAGGCGGAGTAGGCACTCGCCCCCGGCAGTCCGCGAAAGCCCGCCACGCTGGCGATGCCGACCAGCGTAAAGCGGTCCCCTCTCCCGCTTGCGGGAGAGGGGCTGGGGGAGAGGGCTGCAGCGCGCATCGCCGCAACGAAGGGTTGGAAGGTTTTCACCATGCCCAACACGTTGATATCCATTACCTGCTGAAAAGCATCAAGGTCTTCGGCGTATTCGGTGAGCGTGCCGACACTCACCCCGGCGTTGGCGATGACCACATCCGGCACACCGGCACGCGCGATAAAATCGTTTGCGGCATTTTGCACTGCAGGGACATCGCGCACATCCAGCGCGTAGCAAAAAACCTGATCGGGAAATTTTGTGGCAAGAGCGTGCAGCAACTCGCCGCGTCTGGCGAATGCGGCGACTGTTGCGCCGCGTTCAAGATAATGGCGCGCGAGGGCCAGACCTAAACCGCTCGACGCGCCACTGATGACTACAAGCTGCGGCATTTTTTCATTCTTCACAGCGATCCATGCTTGGCGGTTTTATCCTAAGCCGGACGAGCCGGAAATAAATGCAGGTCGGGCTACTCCCGACATGGTGGGCGTAGCCCACCCTACGATTACTGGTGACCAGCGACCTCGCGGACGTTAACCAGCGACTTGCCAGCGTTTTTACTGGCTTAGTTGATTGGCTATGCAAGGCTTTGCGTCTGCCTATAACCAACCACTTGGCAAGCGTATTTTGATTGCGTAGTGGGATGGCTAATAGTTTCTTCAGTCGCATGGCCATGCAAGGCTAACTACACGCAGCGGCATTTTTCACCTTTCATCGTAATCAATGCGCTGCTGGTTTCCAAGCCGTTGCCTTGATGAATTTTTAGCCTCGGTGCGCCTTGCGCGCCATCACGATCACCTCTTTCAATGCGCGGATGGTGTCTTCCGGTTGCAAGCCTTCGATCACATATTTGCCGTCCACCACCAGAGTGGGTGTGCCGCTGATGTTATAACTGCGTATCATTTGCTTGGCGCGCGTCACCTTGCTTTGCATGGAGAAGGAGTTGTAAGCTGCGATGAACTTCGCGCGATCAACGCCATGCTTGGCCACAAAATCGGCAATCTTTTCTGCATCGGTCAAGGCCAAATTTTCTTCGTTCCAAGCACGATACAGTGCGTCATGTAACTGTTGCTGTTGTCCCATACTTTCCAGCGCGTAGAAAGTATTTGCCATCGGTTCCCATGAATCACGGAAAACGGTGGGCACGAAAGTCAGCTCCACATCTTTAGGCATGGTCTTTTCCCACGCGCTTAACAGCGGATGCAAATGAAAGCAGTGCGAGCAGCCGTAAAAGAAAAACTCAAGCACTTCGATTTTCTTGGTGCCGGTCGGTTGTGCCGGATTCAGCAAACTATAATCTTTGCCGAGTTGCGCATCGGCCAATGCCGCTCCGCTGATAAACAGTGCTACCGCAACCAACAATCCTTTGGTCAATTTATTCATGTATTGCTCCTCCTGTAGAAATAGAAAATATGGGTGCCTCTAAAAATTCAGAGTTCGCCCAAATGCAAGGCGCGGAAAAAATTTTAGTTCCGGCCAACCTAAAGGTTACCCTGCTCTGAAACTTTGTTTTGAGGCGCCGCATATGGGTTATATGTAAGCAAGAAATTTTTTGCGAGCATCCGCTACGCGACTTGCCTGCTTACCCCTCTGCCGCAACGCAGTATAACCAGCCACTTGGTTGCCGTCTTTTGGCGACTTAGTGGAATGGCTAGTAGTTCCATCAGTTGGGATGAAATCTGGATTTTTAGAGGTGCCCATAAGCTTATTGCGCCCGCATCGGAGTGCTATCCACCCCATTTTGTTTCAGAAAAGCGCGCGCGTGATTCATCTCATCCGCATTTTTGTACGGCCCCAAACGCACACGATACCACACACCTTTATCCGGGATGGTCGCGGTTTGAATGTTGGCTTCGACACCCAGCAATGCAAGTTTAGCCTTGAGATTTTCAGCATCGTTGACATTGGAAAATGATCCCGCCTGCAATATCTGTAGTTCATTGATGGCAGCAAGTTTGCTGTCCGCCGGCCGGGGTTTGGCTGGCTGGGATTTATCGGCGGCCTTGGGTTTATCAGCGGGCATGGTCGGTGCAATGGCCGTCGCAGCCTGCTTGTCGGTCAGCACCTTGTAGAATTCAAAACGCGGCTTGCCGTTGTCGCCTGAGGCTGCCGGTTGCGCATTGGAAACTTTGGCTCCGGCGGGTGGTGGGAACTTTACAGCATCTGTTGGCGGATTGACCGTCGACTGCTCTTTTTGCAAAAAAGGACTGGGCGATTTCATGAGGTACCAGGCCACTCCGGCCGCCATGCCGACACCGACCAGCACGCCAACGAGCATACCGGTCCATAACGAATTCCCGCCCTTGCGCGGCGCCGCGGATTTGTTGCCGTTGTCCCTGCCCATGTTATATCCGTTCTTTCTCATCACATTTTCTCAGGTGCACTCACACCGAGTATTGCCAAACCGTTGCGCATCACCTGTGCCGCCGCGGCGATCAATGCCAGCCGTGCCAATTTGACCGCCTCGTCCTCAACCAGAAAGCGCGACGCATTATAGTAGCTGTGGAAATCGGCCGCCAATTCCTTCAGATAAAAAGCGATCAGGTGCGAGGCCAAATCCTGCGCGGCATTCTCGATCACTTGCGGATAGTCGATCAACTTCTGCAACAACGTTGTCTCGTAATCGCTATCCAGCAGGCTGACATCTGCTTGCAACAAGGCTTGCCGCTCGCCGCCCCACAGCCCCAGCACAGCGCTGATGCGCGCGTGAGCATACTGGATGTAGTACACCGGGTTGTCGTTGCTCTTCGATTTCGCCAGATCAATGTCGAACACCAGTTGCGAATCGGGGTGGCGCGCCGCAAGGAAATAGCGCGTGGCATCGCATCCCACTTCGTCGATCAGGTCGCGCAGCGTGACGTAGCTGCCCGCGCGCTTGGAAATTTTTACTTCCTGACCGTTGCGCAGCACCGTCACCATCTGGTGCAACACAAAATCCGGCCAGCCTTGCGGGATGCCAACGTCCAGCGCCTGCAACCCCGCTCTTACACGAGTGATCGTGCTGTGATGGTCGGCGCCCTGCTCGTTGATGACGCGCGTAAAACCGCGCCGCCACTTGTCCAGATGATAGGCCACGTCCGGCACGAAATAGGTGTAAGTGCCGTCGCTCTTGCGCATCACCCGGTCTTTGTCGTCGCCGAAATCGGTGGTGCGCAGCCACAGCGCGTCATCTTGTTCGTAGGTATGGCCACTGGCGATCAGCTTGTTGACTGTCTCCTCCACCTTGCCGTCGGTGTACAGCGCGGATTCCAGCGCGAACACATCGAAGTTCACACCGAAGGCGCGCAAATCGATGTCCTGTTCGCGCCGCAGATAAGCCACCGCGAAATGGCGGATCGCATCGGTGTCGTTCACATCGCCGGATGCCTGCACATGTTGATCGTCCGCTTCTACCGTCTCCTGCGCCAGATAAGCCTGGGCGACATCCGCGATGTAATCGCCGCGATAACCCGCCTCCGGCCACGACGGATCGTCCGGCGTGATTCCCTTGCAACGCAACTGCACGGATAGCGTCAGGTTATCGATCTGCACACCCGCATCGTTGTAGTAAAACTCGCGCGTCACATTCCAGCCTGCCGCGTGCAACACGCTGCACAAACAATCGCCCACCGCCGCGCCGCGACCATGTCCCACATGCAGCGGCCCGGTCGGGTTCGCGGAAACGAACTCCACCCCCACCTTGCGTCCCGCGCCGAGGTGGATGTGACCATAGCCCGCACCTGCCTGCAACACACCACGCACCACGCCCTGTTTCGCCGCAGTGGTAATGAACACATTAATGAATCCCGCCCCGGCGATCTCCATCTTCGCCACCGCGTCGGAAGCAGGCAATGCCGCGATCAACGCCTGCGCGATGTCGCGCGGCGATTTGCGCAGAGGCTTGGCCAACTGCATCGCCAGATTGCAGGCGTAATCACCATGCGCTGACAGCTTGGGACGCTCAATGAGTATCTCGGTTTGTGTTGCGTCTGGAGCGACCTCGCGCAACGCCTGCGCGAACAATTCGGAAAGATGGGATTTGAAATTAAAAACGACGGACATGAAACGGCACCTTTAGAGAGGCGCGGATTATAGCATTTTGGTTTAAGCCAAATTAGAAGGAAGCCAATATTCCCTTTCACCTATCGGCATCCAAACCTCGTTGTTATCAACTGGAATTCGATTTCTCCAGCCCTTTCTACCCTCAATCATCGCCCACGCAGCAAGAACTGCCAAAAAAGCATCGCGTTCATGTGCATGTAAGTTTTGCAAGTTCTTCCGAATAGTTGGATTGCTCTCGATCTGATCAGCCAGCCACCGAGGATAAACCTCCGTAAGACGGAGTCTTGGAAACGTAGCTTTCAATTCCCGTCCAACCAACAAGCCTTGCACCAAACATCCTCCCCTCAAAGAATTGAGGTGCAGCGCATGCACTTCTCGGTCAATCTCTTGTCCAGCAGGTTGCCAGAACAAAGGAGCATCAATTGCGGCCGCCTCAAGGGCAACCTCACCACCCAACTCAGCAACAACGGCATCTCTTGCAGCAATAGCATGCTCAGCCGTACCTACCGCAACATCATTCCTATCCAAGGCAACATCAAACGGATTAGCGCGTAATACACACCATCCAAAGTTATTTTTACCCCCAAGATCAAACCCAGCGACAATCATAATCTACCACCCTGCCAGGATTCATCCGGGCTGCCGTTGCCGATGCTATCGTTGAGTACGCGCACGACTCCATAGACCAACTCGTTAATCCGCCGCAGGCAAACGAATGGTGTACTGCCCCGATTTCTCGTCGCGCACCACCATCAGCAGCCTGTGCCGCTGCGCGTCCTCGACCAATTCCTTGAACGAGCGGTAGCCGTAGGAGGATTCGGTAAACCCCGGCTTGCGTCGCTGCATGGTGGTCTTGACCATTGAGCCCCATATCTTTTCGTCCGAGCCGCGTTCGGCGATCAAGGCTTCGACGGTTTCGACGATGAAATCGAGCGCTTCCTGACGCTTGTCGTCTTCGCTCTTCGCTGCTGGGGGCTTGGCCTTGCCCGCTGCGGCTTTCACCGGGGCCTTTTTCTCGGCGCGCTTTTGCTTCGCCTCCTGCGCGCGCACCAGATCGTCATAGAAGATGAACTCGTCGCAATTGGCGCTCAGCAGGTCCGAGGTCGAGTCCTTCACGCCTATCCCGATGACATACTTATTGTTCTCGCGCAGCTTGGAAACCAGCGGTGAGAAGTCCGAGTCGCCACTGATGATGACGAAGGTATCCACATGTGATTTGGTGTAGCAGAGGTCCAGCGCATCCACGACCATGCGGATGTCGGCCGAGTTCTTGCCCGACTGGCGCACGTGCGGAATCTCGATCAACTCGAATGCCGCCTCGTGCATCGTCGCCTTGAATTCCTTGTATCGATCCCAATCACAATATGCCTTTTTGACGACGATGCTGCCCTTGAGCAGCAAACGTTCCAGTACCTTCCTGATATCGAATTGCGAATACTTGGCGTCGCGCACGCCCAGCGCGATGTTCTCGAAATCGCAGAACAATGCCATGTTGGTAATTTCAGGTTGAGCTGCCATTTGTATCTCCTATTTTATCTGCCTTGCCTATAGAATCGGCACGATTTAAGTAGTACGTTCGCCCTGACCATTCGACAAGCTCATGGCAGGGTACGCCAAGCGTGTCGAAGGGTGAACGGCTGTGAAACAACAGTTCGGTACATCCATTGTGGTTCGATACCTCACCACGAACGGACGTACCCTGTGCTGAGCCCAGTCGAAGCCTGTCCTGAACAACGTCGAAGGGCATCAGCCCGAACGGGCTACAGAACTACAGAACCTTGCCGGGATTCATCAACTCCTGCGGGTCGAGTGCCTGCTTGATGGTGCGCATCAATTCCAGCTCCAGCGGGTCTTTGTAATCGCGGATGGTGTCGCGCTTAAGTTGCCCCAAGCCGTGCTCGGCACTAATGCTGCCGTTCAGTTCGCTCACCACCGCATACACCAGTTTGTTCACCGCGCCTTCCTGCTGTGCAATGAATGTCTGGTTTTGCTTCGCGTCCAACATCGAGATGTTGTAGTGGATGTTGCCATCGCCCACGTGGCCGAACGCGACGATGCGAATGCCGGAGAACGCGTTGCGCAGTGCGGCATCGGCGCGCGCAATGAATTCTGCGACGCGGCTGATCGGCACGGACACATCGTGTTTGATGCTGGTACCTTCACATTTCTGCGCCTCACTGATGTTCTTGCGCAGTTTCCACCAGTGCTCGGCGTGATCTTTGTTGGTGGTGATGTCGAACTCGATGATGCCAGCGCCGAAAGATCGCAGCGCCTCACGTAAGGCCGCATCCAGCGGCTCAGGCAGCACGTCGGCCAATTGGGTGATGACGATCCACTCGTGTTTGCTTGCGAACGGTTCGCGCGTATCGGGGATGTGCTTGAACACCAGGTTGAGACAGGAGCGCGAAATGATCTCGAAGGCGCTGATCTTGTCGCCGCAGGTGGCGCGCAGATGCGACAGGAGCGCGACCGCAGCCGCCGGAGCGCGCACCGCCACGCACGCTATCGCCTCCGCTTGCGGACGAGGGAATAATTTCAGCACGGCGGCGGTGATGATGCCGAGCGTGCCTTCCGCACCGATGAACAGATGTTTCAGGTCGTAGCCGGTGTTGTCCTTGCGCAGGCTGCGCAAGCCATTCCACACGCGCGCGTCCGGCAGCACCACTTCAAGTCCGAGCACCAGATCGCGTGCATTGCCATAGCGCAACACGCCGATGCCGCCGGCGTTGGTGGAAAGGTTTCCGCCGATCTCGCAATACTTTTGTGTGGCGGTCAGACCAAGCGGAAACAAGCGGTCGTTTCGTTCTGCCGTCTCGCGCACATCAGCCAACTTGCAACCCGCCTCGACGGTCATAGTGTAGTTGATGGAGTCAAACGCACGGATGCGGTTCATGCGCGATAGGTTCAGCACGA
>OBLU010005272.1_pt1 | contig 11599 bp, 13 predicted proteins | sample 1518681 | NCBI WGS metagenome assembly OBLU01 (sample SAMEA3539304, study PRJEB22396) | soil metagenome | biome: tundra; feature: field; material: soil | place: USA | collected 2010-05 | depth 0.15 m
GGCCTCCGAAGCCAGCAACGCTTCCGGCATGCCGTCAATCAGGCTGAATAGCTACGACCGTACGTGTCGGATTCTCCCTCGTAAACCTCGCCATCCCTGCCATGGTTTCCCGTCCACCACCTCGCAAACTTTCCATCACTTTTTGCCGTATCGAGAAAAGCGAACAAGGCGACGCGGTCTTGGTCGGCTTGGTCCAGTTGCCGCCAGCGAATGCGAAGCCGGAGGTGGTATGGCTGCGGCTCTGAATACCAGCCGAAGAACCAGATTCCTATCCGCCCTCCGAACGTGTCATGAATCAGTGGATCGATCAGATCCACGAGCAGTCTCTCCGGCTGGTCCGGGGCGTACGGCACGATGTTCACCTCGACCCATTCCTGCGGCACCTCGGTCACCTCCGTTGCGTCAGCTCAGGCAGGCCATAGATTAGCCTGGCCCGAATGTCCGTTTTGCAAAGCCTAGTAACGGCAGGAGGAAACGCACCCTCTGCATCCCGTCCACGAGTCAGACCGCTCGCGGCATTGTTGCGCCACCCGGCGGGGCCACAGCGCCGGTGACCCTTCGCCCGGGACCGCGCTGGGCAGCGTCTGAGCGGGAGCGTCGACTTAGCGGCTGGACGGATTTGGCTCGGCTCAGATCTCCGGCAAGGGCTACCTATTGCCGGAGATCTGCGGCTAGCGGCCCTGTGCTATCGGACGTGAGTCGGTTGCCGCAAGCTACATATCGCCAAGCCCGCGTTCGTAGCGGCAGGCACCGCAACCGCGATACACCTTGGTCGCCCGCTCAAGGGTGCCGGCAAGGCCGTCGTAAATCCATCCGCAGTTTGGTGAGCTAGTTCCCGCGAAGCCAGTCAGTTGCTGGAGCACCTCGGTTGCGGCGGCGGAGGCGACGATGCCGTTGAGCGTAACGACGGCGGGGTCCGGAACACGCGCGGCGCCTGTATACCCGAGCGGCTGGCCGTCCCGTTCGGCGGCGAGCTTCTCGTCGTCGATGATGCCCTGGCAGCGCAGGCACGGACCGGCGGGCATTACCTTGGTCACGCGGCCCGTGATCGCCTCGACCGCGCCGGGTCTGCAGCGGTCTGGGGTTATCTCTATGCCGACGTCGATCAGCGGGATCAGGTAGCGCTTACAGAACCGGTTCAGGTCGTCGCGGACCTGAAGGCGATCGACGCAGGCGACGATGAGGTCACAGTGACGCAGTCCTTCAACGGTCGCCATGGTCGGAAAGAACTCGGCGAACGGGGTGATCTCGATGTCCGGGTCGATGGCGTTGATCATCTGCTTCATAACCTCGACCTTGAGGCGCCCGACATCACCTTTCCCCCGGCCGAGCAAACGGTCCAGCAGAGTGCGGCGGCGGGGCGGCAGCGCCCCGATCAGCCGGTTGAGGCTAGTGATGTCGACCCTGTCCGCGTCGACCGGCGTTATCCCGCCTATGCCGAGGTAGGCCAGTTGCTGGAGCACATGCGCTGCGCCGCCGCCGCTGCCGACGACCCCCACCCGGGCCTGGCTCAGGCGGCGGAACGCCTGCTCCCCGAAGCCGCGGGCGAGCCGGTCATGACGCTCGTCGACGGCTCCGGCGGTGCCCGCCGCCGGCCACTCATCGAGGCAGGTACCAGTCACCCGGACGGCGCCGAGGGCACCGACTTCCGTGCCGTCCCGATACACGGACCCGGAGATGGCGCGATCGCCCAGGACGGCGAAGGCGTGGAGGCGGTCACCCGCCTCAGAGGACAGGAAGGGCATCAGCGATGCCGCGGTGGCGCGGTCATCCCCACTCAGGTGGGGCCTGGTTCCGCCGTGGTAGTGGACGATGACGCCCGCTAGTCCCTCACGCTGCATGCGGTTGAGCATCTGCACGTCGAAGTCCGGGTGCCAGCTGAAGCCGTGCCCGGTCCCAGTCAGCTGCATGGCCGCGGGCACGGGACACCACTCGCGGCCGAGCAGCACCTCGCGGGCGCCGCGCAGAACCCCGCAGAGCAGGTAGCCGGCCCACTCGGTGCGCCCGGCGACGTCGGCAAGCAGGGCGTCGTGGAGATCGCCGGGGATGCGGAGGTCAGCGGTGATCACTGAACCGCCCCAGGTACGCCTCGATCGTCTCCACCACGCCCAGCGCGGGCGGCCACGGGAAGTTCCATGAGAATCCCTGCCACGCTTCGCCGAACTCGAACACCGGGCTGGCGTTGAAGGGGGCACCGCCTCCAGGAAGCTTCCACTCCGGGCCGAGGAGACCGCGCGGCTTTACGCTGTGGTAGTTCGCCAGGTCGAACACGACGAGGAGGCGTGTCGTCCCGCCGCCCCAGAACGTGGCCGGGATCGGCACGGGCGCCACCCGCAGCGGCCGTGCGGTGCCCTGGGGCGGCAGCAGCCGGGTCTGCGGGTACACATCCCAGACGGCTGCCACCCCCTGCCGCAACTCGGCCTCGTTCATGAGACGTTCGACGGCGGACGCGAGAAGAAGTGGTCGCCTTCGTGCAGTTCGACCTGTTCGTCGTTGCTGATGGGCTCGTTCTCACCGGGGTGACGCAGGTACAGGGAGTAGTTCAGCGGGATGCCGCCCACTTCCTTGATCTGCCGGCCGGTGACATCGTCGCCGGGGAACGTGACGTGCTTGTCGTTGATGACCACGGTGACGGGCTCGTGTTCCTTGCCCTCATGGTCGATCCGGGTATCGAGCTGATCGCTCACAGGCGCCTACCTCGCTTCCTCCGGTCCGTTCTGGACCAGTACCTTGACCGTACTCTATAGAGAACACCCCTGACAAGTCGGGAACGGATCTGTTCCCGGACGGGAACCTCTCGGTTATGCTGCACCCATGACCGACATGTATCCGCTCCTGGCCGGGGCCACGACGGTGGGCCAACGCATCCAGCGGCTCCTCGACGACCGCGGGATGAGCCTCGGTGACCTGCACCGGGAGTCGGGGATCGCGAAGGGGTACCTATCGGAACTGGTGCACGACACGGACAGCAGCGCCCGGCGTAAGCCGTCGGCGGAGACCCTGTACAAGATCGGGGTGGCGCTCGGGGCCTCAGTGGCCGACCTGCTCGGTAAGACCAACGCGGCAGACGACATGGCCTCGTGGCCACCGGGCCTGGCCGACTACGTCAAGACCAACAACATCCCGCCCGCCGACGCGCGAATGCTGGCCGGAATCAGCGCCCGCGGTCGCACACCCACCACGGCCGAAGACTGGAAGGCCGTCCACCGGGTGATCGAGATGTATTCGGAGGGACGGCCCTGACCGCTGAGCCGACCTGGACCGATCCCGTTGTCCTGGAGCTGTGCCATCGTCATGGCGAGCCGGACCCTGAGCGACTGATCGTCCGCCTGTGCGAAGAACTGCTCGCCGAGTGCCCGACCGATCGTGGTCCGTCACCGCTTCCGGTGCTCGCGTCATGCAGGGGTGTCCGCGCATGCCGTAGCGGGCTCATCCACACAGCGGCAGGGTGCTCTGGGCTGCTGATCCCAGTCGACGGGGGTTATGAGATCCTCGTCTGCTCCAGTCAGCCGGAAGGAAGGCGGAACTTCTCGACCGCGCACGAGATCGTCCACACCTTCTTCCGGGAAGTGCGCCCCGCCGCCACGCCAAGCGCCGAAGAGGAGAAACTGTGTAACCTCGGCGCTGCCACCCTCACGATGCCCGCCGCGCACTTCGGCCCCTTCCTGGCAGCCCGGCTGCTGTGCTTTGCGACCATCGAGGAATGCCAGCGTGAATTCGCCGTGTCCCTAGTAGCCGCAGGCCGCCGGGCGATGGCCCTAACCGATCTCTCCGCCTGCCTGTTGATTGCCGCCCCGGCGAAGACCGAAGTCAGCTTCCGCGCTGGCGCCCCGGAGCTCCGGATCGCGAAGTGGTGGTGGTCCGACCGCTGGCCCTTCCCTAACAGCAGCCACGTCGACCTCCCCGTTATCCAGGGATCAGTGATAGACGAGGTCTTCGCCCACCGGGACCAACGGGCTGATCGCGGTGGCCTTGGCATCGCTTCCTGCGCCGGTACCTACGACGTCGAGGCGCGAGAATATGGCTACCTGCTCCCAGGCAGCTTTGAGCGCCGCCAGGTACTAGCCCTCGCCCGCGGGCCCGTAGATGGGGAGCCGCTGGATCGCGCCAAGGGCCGGTAGGACAGCAGCGGGCCGGAGCGACCGGCAGCTTGATCGCGCTCGAATCGGCCGGTAAGACACCGATGCGGTCCCCGCCTGCTGAACCAGCAGGTCCATCGGAGGTATATGAAAAGTGTACGGAAAGTACATGCGAGGTACTTGACATGACACCGCCCACCGCGTTGCCATCGCCCCGCACCCCGTCAGCCAAGCCGCAGCGATTGTTGCCTGCATCCCAGTCGGCTCAAAGCCTGGCCATCCGACGCCGGTCGTGCCGGGTCACCTGGGGGCATACCGCAAGCACGATCTATCGCTTACGGGCGCCGCACCTGTGAACCGGAGGTTGCCCGGCTTCCGCCTGACGATCGGTGTCTGGCCATGGCCGACGGCCATCAGATAGCAAAGCGAGCGGTTATACGCACCGCTCGTTCTGCCCGGACGCTGTCCGCTATATGTCCGTAACCACTGCTATGCATTGACTCAGGGTGACACACGCTGATACATGACGTGACAAGAAGAAAACGGCCCACCGGGCCGCGTTTCCGCAGCGAGCGGGCCGTTTCCCCAGGGTGTGGCAGGTGTTGGGTTCGAACCAACGTAGGCTGAGCCGACGGTTTTACAGACCGCTCCTCCCATCCCCACCACATAGCCGTTGACCTGCGGAAACGTCACCTTTCAGCATTCGCCGCATCGACGCTGTCCGCTATATGTCCGTGCCCGTGGGCATATAAGCGGCCCATCACGCGGACAGCCACGGACACCGTCCGCAGAACCGCCTGACCTGCGCAAACCAATAGGCAGACCCTCCACGCAAACGTGCCTCGGCCAGCATGAACCTGCGCCGCGCCAGGCCGACTGACCGCGTGCTCACGGCGGTCATCGCCCATACCGGGGATATGACCGCGGCACTGAAGGCGCTGCTCACCGCAGAGGCCCCGTCACCGAAGAACTAAACTGTGGCACCGCCCCGGCATTATCCGCCGGCACCCGGTACCGGTAGCCGCCCACCGCAAGCAGGCGGGCCGCCCACCGCGTCACCGCCAAGCCAGCGCGACAGCAACCCGCCGGCCGAGTTGGTGACCCTGATCGCCTGCGATGTACCCCGCAGGTACCCGGCATCCACCTCCTGTGGACCTGCGCCGCCCCCGGGCGAGCCCAGCGGCCACGCCAACCCATCCGATTCTGCCGAATAGAGGGCGTTACATGTACGCATGTTTATGCGCTGACCGGCATGTTCACTCGCAACCTTGAGGGCAGACCAGGGCTGCGACCATCGGCAACCGAGCATGGTCATTCGCACCCAGGACACGCCGATCGCAGCCCCTGCCGGGTGGTGGCTCGGCCGAATGTCACACGTTCTGTCGCGACCTTGAGCCACGATCTGGGGCGCGAGCACCTTGCTTACTACCGTTCGATGCTGGTGGACTGGTCGGCAGCGGATGGCTCAAGCCTTGATGTGAGGTCGGCAGTGGAAGAATCTCACCGGCTGAACCATCGCCCAGTCCGACCCTGTGTCTGCCGGCGAGGATGGCATCCCGTTCCTCGACCGCAAGTGGCCGACTTGAATACGCTGAACGTCACGCGTCCTGGCGGGTCGTGACTCTACGCTTCCATCGTCTTGGCCCAGTCGCTCCGGCCGGAGCGGGGCGACTGCACTGTCGGCTAGAGGGGGCACATAGGGTTAGTGTCTGAACGTGGGCGATAAGCAGATAACAGCAGTACTGCCATCCGAGGTCGCCCGGGAATTGATCGACGCAGGCAGCGTCTTCCCGGTACCGACCACCCGAACAGGGCTCCCCGTGGCCGACATCGTTGTCACTGGCCTCACGGTCATCACGACCACGATCACGTTCGCTCAAGCTCCGTCGGCGGTTGAGGATGTCGTACGGCGCCTTGCCGCGTGGCGGCGCCGTTCAACGCTGAGTCGCGACCCCACGGTGTCGATAGAAGCGTCTGGTCCCAACGGGCGTGTCTCGCTTCGGCTGACGGGCACAACGAGCGAGGAGGAACTGGCTCGTACGGTCTCTCTTGTGCTCTCGCGTTCCGAAGACGTCAAACCTGCCCAAGCAGAATCCTCTGCGACGTCCGAAGAGTAGGCCAGGACGTGTTCGGGCAGGAAGAGCAAGACGCACTCAGGACCCGGTGGCGGTCGATGATGAACGTCGGCCACGTGCTCAATGTCCTGACCGAGGTTGAGGCTCAACTAGATGTCGGCGACTTGCGTGACAGCGCATTTTTGCTGTGCTGGCAAGCTACCGCTTATAACCAGCTGGGCACACATGCCAAGGCGCTGGAATCTGCACAAAAGGCACTCCAAGCTAGGGTGAATACCGATGATCCGAGAACGACCGCTCTCATTCATGCTGCCATTGGCATGGCCAGCAAAACAGATAACGCGCTTAACAACTTCGAGATCGCCGAACGGATATTGCATGAGCTGGGCGACGAGTGGACACTGGGTGCGGTGCTCATCAACCATGCTGTCTATGAGTTCAGCCGAGGCGCAATCGACGGAGGCCTCGCCCTACTTGAAAAAGCAAGCTCCTACTCTCCCGGCTCCGAAGCTGAGCGGGAAGAAGAGCCCCATAGGAAAACGATAATAAGAATCAACCGATCGGCCGCGCTATTTGTCTCCGGAAAGACAAAGGAGTCGATAGAGGAACTATTGCTGGCACGCCAGGCCGTGCAGCAGGCAGGCAATCCCCTACTGCTCGGGATCGTGAATTTCAACCTTTCTGGTACCTACGAGCGTCTGCAGCTCTATGGCTCGATGATCGAGGCGGCCGAGAGTGCGGTCGAGAGTTATGTCGAGGCTGGCAGCGCATCGGGGGCTCGTCGCGCCCGCGCGCTGGTGGCAGCCGGCCTGGCATACCTTGGCAGGCGACAGCAGGCACAGGACTTGGTAGATGAGTTGCTATCCGCTGCGGATGCCGAAGAAACAGAGCAAGTAGAAGCGGATCTATCAGTTGTGGCGGAAGCTTTTCGCAGACAGGGTTTCGGGGATATCTATAATCTTCAAGAACAGCCGTATGGAATGTTGACTGAGCAGATGTCCGCCATCCTGAATCGACTAGAAGAACTGGAGAATCAGAATTATGTCGGCGCTGCTTATGCGGAGTCGGAAGATCTGCTATCTCAGCTTGATGCCTTCGATCATCCCGGTGTTCGATTGATAGCAGATTTTGAACGTGCAGTCCGGACTGCCTATATCGATCCTGATGACCCACTTCCTTCGGAGGCCTTCGAACGGCTGAAGCAAACGAGGGGTGGTCGACCGCAGAACACCAAAGCGATAGTGCGGATGATTGTGGATCTGAAAGAAGAGATTGCGGCCATTAAGGATGGCAAGGAGCACCCCACTCACCGCTATTCTAGCTCGCTGGCCGGGCATTTGAATTCCTGGCTTGAGGGCCTCTGGGACCTGCATGAGTCATGGCATGAACAACACCACGAAGCTTACAGGAGCGAGTTCCTTTCCGGCAGACGGCGCGGAGAATTGGCGGTTGCTTTGGACGTGGCCGTGGAGGCTGCGAGGCCAGAAGTAATCATGGAAATAATCGAGACGTTCCGGATCGACGTGTCCCATTCGGGAACGGCGCAGGCACGACTCGGGCTCGCGCCCTTTGGGCAACTGGCTGAGGTGGCGAGCGGCACAGCCCCCTGCGGTACGGAATCAGACTCCAGCCTTACCCGCGCGGCTCGGTACCTGATTAATCCCCGGCCGGTCGCGGTGCGAGGCAGGTCCGCCATCGTAGAAGCTGCATCTCTGCCGCAGCAACCGATCGACCTCGACCTGTTGCGCGTCGCACTAGCTGGGCAAGATGCCTTGTGGTGGTCGTTTTTCATCCTTGACGAGAGGTTGTACTGGGCACTGATGACCCCTGACTCTGTCCATGGCGGGAAGCGTCAACTACCGGCCACGTTCAGGTCGGCCGTTGGCGCCCATCTACATACGCTCCCGATAAGCCTTGCTTCTGATCTGGCACTATTCAACAACTCTGGTGAGCCAGCCGTGGCTGGCCTGATCGCTCTCGCGCGCTGCGCCTCCACTGCCTTGCTCAATCGCTCAGCGATTCGCGAGAAAGCACTCGCGGCACTGCCCGCACATCTGCAGCCTTCGGTACGGGGATACTGCGCGACGGCTGGACAAATCGATCTACAGGGCACATATAAGCTCTTGGCGCAGGTGCTGCTGCCCGAGGAACTCAGACAGGCGTTGCGAGCGGCAGATCACAACTGTCGGCTGATCGTCACCGTGCCACCTGAGCTCGCGACGCTACCCATAGGGCTGCTCCCTGTGGATGCAGACTCGGTCGTGCTAGACCATGCCTATGTCCAGTTCAGCCCACCAGCGGGGCTAGCAGCCGGGCTCGTCGGCCGATCAGCCGGGAACACAGCTAAGCCGTACCTCCTGTCACTTGTCGACACGATCGGTGATCTCGGCTGGGCGAGACGGCCAACATCTCCGACAACGCCTGTCCTGACTGGCTGGTCGGCTGCGCGATTTCTGGGTGACGTGGCCACCCGCCGACGAATGATGGAGGCACTTCGCCATGGCGACTGGACGGGCGGCGCCCCAGGGGTTCTTTCCTATGTCGGGCACATTGTGCCGGGCGATCGTGATCGCCCGGCATCTGCCGCGCTTGTCTGTGCGCCAGCAGACGAGGGCAGCCCGCCGGACCTTCTCACGGCCGGTGAAATCCTCTCCTGGAAGGAGCAATGCTTTCCTTCACACGTCTATCTGGGCGGTTGTGAGGGGACCGGCTTCGGCACTGGGCTTGAGTGGGCCAGCGTCGCGGCTGCCGCCCTCGCACGCGGCGCATCATGCGTGCTGGCCCACGCTTGGCCGATCGTCGACAGCGTCGACATGGCGGAGATCGATGAAGCCTGCGCTGCCGTGCTTGCCGCTGAGGATGTGGGACAGGCTTTTGGGGAGATGCAGCGATCATGGATGGACCAGTCGCGGCACGGTCTGCCAAACGCGATCCCGCCGCACTTTTGGGCTGGGCTGCAGCTCATCGGACGTGCCGGACCGCGTCCGAGTCCACCAGTGCCTGCATCATCGATGCTGTGACTGCACAGGGTGCCTATAACGCTCCGGCCGTTCGCCCAGCCGACTCTATGCAGCTCCCGGTCGACTTGGCGGCGCATATCTCTCGACGTATGTCGTTGAAACGTGAGATTGCACCCTCGGGTCACAGTGGTTGCGGCGTCAAGAGGTCTTGCGACTCATCGCGAGGTTGTAGAAATCGACGCCGACACCGCCTTTACGTTCCTAGATCCGAGGAAATAGCCGACGTCGACGATGGGATGCCATCGGAGGCGTCGAGCATGACGCATTAATGTCACACTGAATACCACAAGCTGAGAACGACTTCCTGCACACCCATCGGCGGGACGTCGCCGTCGGGGTGCGCGGAACTAATGTTCCACCCCGTTCCCACCAGGGTCCGTAGACGGGTATCTGGCCAACGCGGGTTGCATAATTATTCACGATCGCCCGGCGCTTGAACACACTACTTTGCCGCGGACAGGGTCAAAGCGGCAGCGGTCAGGACATGAGACCGCGGCCAGACCACCCGATCCCGTTGTAGTGACCGCTGCGCTCCTCGCCTCTTGTCCGTTCGACTCGTACGCTGCGATCGAGGACCGGCAGATGGCGGAGCGCCGGCAACCATCTCAGGGCCATGGCAGCCATGGATCTGCGTTTTTTGCTGTCCTGACAAGCCGCTTAGCGAGCGCGAATCGCCAGGTCAGCGCCTATGAACGAGTTTTGGCACATCAAGGGATTTTCGTTTACAGAACCAATAGGGAATGGCGCGCGAGTGATCAAGGCGTCGATCCGGTTACCACGAGCGAACGTCCTGAGCGGAACGGTTAGGCGCTCTGCGCCACGAGTGCCTGGACCACATCCTGGTCCTCGGCGAGAGGCATCTCCGAAAGAGCCAAGCTGAGTACGCACCCGGGAGGTCACGGATCCTGTGCTGAGTCATGTTCCTCAAGGGTGCGGGCCAGTGTGGTGATCGCGGAGGGCATAAGCGAGAGGACGACCCTGATGGCAGTCGTCCATTTCCCGGTCGTGCAGGCTGCGGCGGCCAGTCGTGCTGCAGGGTGGTGCTTCCCTGCCTGGGCCAGTACAGCCGCAACCTGGACTAGGGCTTTCGCCTGCGAGTCCGGGTCGGAGATCGAGCGGGCGATGGCCTCGGCTTGCTGGTGGTTCCCGGCCCGGGCCAGCTCCTCAGCTACTTCAGCCAGCGCTTCCCCTTGAGTGTCAGGGGGGAAGGCGATGGATCGGGCGATGGCCTCGGCTTGCTGGTGGTTCCCGGCCCGGGCCAGCTCTTCCGCGACTAGGGCCAGTGAGCTCGGCCGCGAGGATGGTCTGGTGATGGAGCGAGCTGCGGCCTCGGCTTGCTGGTGCTGCCCGGTCCTGACCAGCGCCACCGCTGCTGCGGTCAAGGCAAGCGCTTGCCAATCTGGTATTCCCAGCCGGGCGCTCGCGTCCGGGTCTGGGTCGGTGATCGATCGGGCGATGGTCTCGGCGTCGGTGGCGATGTCGGCGGCTCGCTGGTTTCGGCCGGCCTGGGCCAGACCTTCCGCAACTTTGGCTAGGGCTTCGGCCTGCGCATACGGGTTCGTGGTGATGGATCGGGCGATGGTCTCGGCGTCGGTGGCGGTGTCGGCGGCCCGCTGGCTTTGTCCGGCCCTGGCCAGACCTGCCGCGACGTCGACCAGGGCACACGCCTGCCAGTACGGGGCGGTAATGGAATGGGCTATGGCCTCAGCTTGCAGGTGCAGTCCTGTCCAGGCCAACACCGCCGCTACTCCAGCCAGAGCGGTCGCCTGCCGGTCTGGGTCGGTGATGGATCGGGCGATGGCTTCGGCTTGCAGGTGCTGTCCGGCTTGGGCCAGCACTTCAGCCATCTTGGCCAGAGCGGTCGCCTGCCGGTCTGGATCAGTGATGGATCGGGCGATGGCTTCGGCTTGCAGGTGCTGTCCGGCTTGGGCCAGCGCTGCAGCCACCCCCGCTAGGGCGTCTGCTCGCCAGTGCGGGTCGGTGATAGAGCGTGCCAGGTCCTCGGCTTGCTGGTGTTGTCCAGCCCAGGCCAGCGCCCCCGCGACATCGGCTAGCGCGAACGCCTCCAATTCCGGCCTGGCGATCAACCGGGCTTCGGTTTCGGCGTCGGTGGCGGCGGCGGCGGCTTGCTGGTGTTGTCCGGCTTGGGCCAGCGCTGCCGCCACCCCCGCTAGTAGTACTTTGTTAAGTTGGAGTGAGGGCGGCGGCGAGCCGGGCGGGGGTGACGGGCTGGCGGCACAGGGGGCAGGCGCCGAGGATGAGGGCGAGCACGAGCTGCAGTTCGCGCAGGACCTGGTAGAGGGTCATCCCGGCGCAGGGACTTTTGGGTCGGCCCTGATCATGGTGCAGAAGGCCTGGGCGAGGGCGGCGAGGGTGACGTGGCGGTGCCAGCCGGTGAAGGAGCGGCCCTCGAAGTGGTCCAGGC
>OBLU010005273.1_pt1 | contig 11597 bp, 11 predicted proteins | sample 1518681 | NCBI WGS metagenome assembly OBLU01 (sample SAMEA3539304, study PRJEB22396) | soil metagenome | biome: tundra; feature: field; material: soil | place: USA | collected 2010-05 | depth 0.15 m
GGGAATCCACAAAATCGCAGGTGCAATGCCCGGTGTAGCAAGTGGGAAGCACTCCAGTGCCGTGCTCTTTCAGGATACGCTGGCGGACCGTTTCGGCTGCGCGCAGGATGCTGGAGTGCGCCACTGTGCCGCGGAACGGCGCGCCCAGCGTGATGACGGAGGCGATGTCCTGGGGCCGTTGCCCCGCGATCGAACGGGCGATGACGCCTCCCAAGCTGTGGCCGATCAGATGGATCCTGCGGCCGGTCTTGGCGAGCGCCTTCTCTATGGTTTCATTCAGGTGGCGTTTAATCAGGAGATTGGGGCACTCTGCGTTGAAACTGATGCCGGAAAAGAAGGCTTCGTACCCTATCCGTCCCAGCCATTTATGCAGCGGGAATAAGTAATGATCGGGACACAGGAAGCCGGGGATGAGAACCACTCCTGAACCGTCGCCGTGAGGTGTTCCTAGTCCGTAATAGATGGGCGCGGCATGCAGCAGGACTAACTCGACCGCAAACAGCACTTCGCTCAAAATAGGGAGATTAGCTTCCTCATACTCCCGGGTGAGAACGTTGGGGCCCCGGTCCTCAGATCGAACCTTGGTTTTTCTCATTGACCTGCTGTCTTGTTGTTGGCGCCATGGCGGCCTGGTCCAGAGTGTCCAACTTTAGCAGCGGAGACGCATACCAGGAGGTGCTCTTGCAAGTCGCTCTTGGCGCGCTCCATCTCGACATTCTTGTAGGCCGCAACCCTTGTGCTGACTCGATAATACGCAGAGGAACTGGCCTCGATGTACGTGCTACACCTGGATTCAAAGGTTCGTTCCAGGCGCTTGCAGATTGGGCAGTCCATGGCTATTCCTCCAGGCCTCCAGCAGATTCACGGGGGCGGTGGATGTGGTTCCTGCTACCGCTTACGGTTGAGGATCTCCTGTTCGGCGCGGAACCAGTCCTGTTCGTCCTGGCCGGGTTCACGACCACGGCCTTCATACAGCTCATAGGCCCGCTCTCTAATCCTGTCTTGTGATGGGATGGTGTCTGGCATCATCGCCACTTTGCCGGGAGAGCTTTTCAAGCCGACGGCAATCTTTGGCTGGGGTTGTATTTGAGTCTTGGGACTGGACATTGGGGAATCCTCTGGGTGCTGCCGAACTAAGGGGGACTTACTTCAGATAAGCTGACTTAGCCCAGGGGATCTGAAAGAGGAGAAGAACTACTCACTCAATCTTAACACTACGCTGAATATTCAAGCGTGTCCAATTTGGAGGGAGCGGGTCGCGGCAATTCTCGATCTAATTCCGGTTGTCGCAACATCCCCATTGCCCTAAGAACCGTTCTTAGGTCGCCCACGCGTTCCGATTCCCATTGGTCAAGAACGCTTAGGACTTTGGCCCGCCGGAAAGCACTTGCGCAGCAAGCGCCCGATTCGCACTGCGCGGTAGAGTGGAAACATTGTTTCTGGCAGGGCGACGGCCGCTACGTCTCCGGGCCCGGGCGTCGAGACCAGCCGCCAGAGATAGCGCCAGCGGTCGCTTGGGCGCTCACGCAATTTAAGGATTTGCCGAAAGTATTCGGCGGATTCAAAATCGTAGGTTGCAGCGCTCCTCAGGCGCGCGGCACACTCTTCTCCTAACAACTGCACCTCGGAGTCGTAAGCGCGCAGATCACGCGCGCTTAAGGGAGTTGCCACTGCGAGCAGATGTTCCGCGAGCCAGACATTCACGGCCAGAATCCGTGTGATCCCGAGGGCTCGGGCGCGTGAGATTACCAACGCAAAATCGATACCGGGCATGCGCAGGCTTTCGGCGATGTCGGCAACCCAGATGAGGCGCGTCCAAAGATGCTTGGCGGCGTGCAGGCACAGAACCAGCAATGAATCCTCGGGGGAGAGGCACGGGACACCTGCTTGGACGTTCGTTGGAACATTCGGGCGGAAACTCGCTTGGGCATCCGCCTCGAGATTTGCCTGGAGTTCTATTGGCACTTCCGTCGCGCCCAGTACGGTGCAGCTTGCACGCGCCAGCAGATCGTCAAATCGAAAATTGGCGGACTGGGAATCGACGGCATAGAAATAAGGAAGGAGGTTCCATTGCAGCTCGACAAGGTTCTTTCTGGCCGCGCCGTCAAAGGAGCGCTCGTAGCCCGTTCGCAGCCAGAGGCGCTCGACGGCGGGAGCAAGTTGCCGGGAAGGTTGGTATCCAATTTCGGCGAGTGCCTGCCTGGCTTGGGCGAAATCGGCCGGGGAAATCAGTAGATCGAGATCGGAGAAACTGCGCAGACCGAGATCGCCGTATGCGGTTTGGGCCAGCACCGGTCCCTTATACGGAAGCGCGCGCAATCGCTTTCGCTCGAGGTGATGCAGGATCCGCATCAGTTCCGCGGCAAACCATAGACTGCGGCGGAGGTTGGCTGTGTAGGCGGATTCGAGGGATCGCTCGATCTTCGGTGGGAGATCTCGGGCATGCGCGGTCAGGTTGCGCGCCACCAGCGCAAGAACGCCGTGGTGCTCGGCGAGGCGAAGAAATTCGTTCCAGTTCTCGTCGTTCGTCGTTCGCTGTTCGCTCTTCCCAAGGACAGAATGGATAGTGCTTTCGATGCGCCCGATTTGCGCCGCACTGGGGTTCGCCGTGGCGCATGCGCACAGCAAATCAAACGCGCTGCCTCGGTTGAGCGAAAGGCTCGACGGAGCAGGAATTAGCAAGGCTTCAGCCATCTGACTGCGAACTATAATACGAGTCTTCGAAGCGTGCGTCGCTGGACGCCTGATCTTCAAGACGTAGGCTACTGTTCGCATCATATGGACCAGGTCATATTCGAATCCGTCACGAAGAGATTCCGCCATCGCCCGGCGCTGTTCAACTGGGTGGGAAGGGAGCGCACGGGCGAAACGGTTGCGCTGTGCGACATTTCTTTCTCGGCGGCTCGCGGAGACGTGGTGGCCTTGCTCGGGCCGAACGGCAGCGGAAAGACCACCACTCTCAAGCTGATTTCGACCATGCTGCTGGCGGATGCGGGATCGGTGCGGGTGGGCGGATTCGATGCGCAACGCGAGGCCGGCAAGGTTCGGCGGCAAGTGGGTATCGCCGTGGCCACGGAGCGCTCGTTCTTCCCTCGCCTTTCGGCGCGGGAGAATCTTGAATTCTTCGCCGCGCTCGACGAAGTCCCGCGCTGCGACCGGCCTCGGCGAATCGAAGAGGTGCTCCGCGATACCGGCCTTGAAGAACAGGCCGACACGCTCGTCATGAAGTTCTCAAGCGGCATGTATCAGCGGCTTGGGCTGGCACGCGCCCTCGTCAAGCAGCCCAGCGTGCTTTTGCTCGACGAACCGACGCGCAGCCTCGACGCCGCCACCACCGCCCACTTCTGGGCCACGATCGGTGCGCTGGCCCGGCAGAACACGACGGTTTTTCTCGCGACTCATAACTTCGCCGAGGCCGCTGCCGTAGCGAACCGGCTCCTGCTGCTGCATGGTGGGGAATTGCTGGCGGATCGTTTACTGGACAATCGTTTCTCCGGCGATTCTGCGCTGAGCGACGGCGGCAGCGCAGAGGAGCTGCGAGTGCTTTACTTTCGCCTGACCGGTGAGCCTGATACTGGCGTGGCCGAAGGCCGGGCAGTAATTCAGAAGCGCGGAGCGGCTTCATGAACTCCACTCTCGATAAGCTCCTCGCCATCCTGCGGCGCGATTTGCTGACGGCGGTTCGCCACCGCAGCGGTTTCATTGTGACGCTGGTGGGAGTGTTCATGGAGTTGGCGGCTTTTTACTATCTGTCGCGCGCCATCGGCCCCGGATTTCGTCCCGATGGCGTTGCATACTTCCCCTTCCTGCTGGTCGGCACCGGCCTCTACACTTTTTTTGTGATGAGCGCCCAGGCGTTTCTGAGCGTGGTGCAGGAGGCACAGCAGACTGGCACGCTGGAAGTCCTCATGACGACCTCGACCAGTCCCGCTGAGTTGGTCATCCTGAGCTCCATCTCCGCCTTCGCCGGAAGCCTGACAAATCTGCTGGTCTATCTTTTTGCAGGCGTCGCCGTTTTCAGGGCGGCAATTCATGCCAACCTTTTCTCATGCCTGGTGGTGCTGGTGCTTTCCCTGGCGCTCGCCCTGGCGTTGGGGATTTTTGCTGCCACGTTTCAGGTCGCATTTCAGAAGGGCTCGGCCCTGGTGTGGCTCCTGGGCTCTGGGCTCTGGTTTCTAAGCGGAACCATGTTCCCGGTTCAAAGTCTGCCGCAGCCGCTGGCAATTCTGGCGCGTGCTCTTCCACTCACCTATGCCATCGATGGGATGCGCGGAGCGCTGCTGGAGGGCCGGTCCATCGGAGCGATGGCTCCGACGTTGACTGCGCTGACCGCGTTCGCCGTTGTCTTGCTTCCGCTGGCCCTGGCCGCTCTGTCACTGAGTCTGCGGCGCGCGCGCCAATGTGGAACCCTCTCATTTTATTAAGCATGTTGATTCGCTCGGCGCAGGCCTGCACTGACGGATATTGGCAGCGAGAAAACCATGTAGTACACTGCGCTTACACTTATCAAGTAATTGCGGGATGAGCGAACTCCGAGGCTCGACTAATTATGACGGACAACCAAACCCCTGATGAGAAACAGAAGCGCCTGGGCGCAACCGTGAAAGACAAGAAGCCCTATCAGAAGCCGGCGTTCCGCCACGAGCGAGTGTTCGAGACGGCCGCTCTGTCGTGTGGCAAGATCGCGGGCACTTCTCCCACATGCAATTCTGCGCGCAAGACTTCGTGACGTTGTACAAATCTCCGGACGGTCCCGCGGCTTGGCATGCGGAACGTTCCGCCTTGGCGGCAGCCAGTTTGTGCGAGAGCGGCCGTTTACGTCTGCAACTCCGTGGGGAAAGCATGTTGCCAACTCTTTGGCCGGGCGATGTGGTCGAGATCGCGAGCTGCTCCGTTGATGACGTGCACCCGGGCGAGATCGTGCTCGCCCTGCGGGCAGGCCGATTTTTTCTCCATCGCTTCATCGATCGCCGGCCAAGAGGCTTCCTGCTGCGCGGCGACTCCATGCCCGGTTCCGACCCGCAATTTCCCAATGAAGCGTTGCTCGGGCGGCTAGTGGGTCGTGCGGAGCAAGGTCAAAGCGAAGATCGTCCCTTACTTCCGCTGCGCCCCTGGTCCTGGGCAATTGGACAACTACTCTGCCATTGCGGACCCGCACGTCGTTTTGCCCTGAAACGTCATGCCCGCCGGAGGCGACATCCTGGCGAAAATCGGAACGCCGAGCGCGCCCAAGCCGGGACGATCAACGTTGGAACACTGGACGCGGGAGCCTAATGACGTCCACGCCCGCCAGAGCCGCTTGCGTCGAGATCGGCGGGATTCCGATTTCTTTGTCTGCCAGCCATGAGCTATTTTTCGATCTTCTGCTTCGACGCTATGCCGGGTTTCTTAGCCCTGCGCGTCCCGAGTTCGCGCTTGAGTTCGAGATCATCGATGCGGCAGAGGCGTCCGACGAGGACGTGTGCGTCCGCCTCGACGGCTCCGAGTGGCGAATCGAGCGCGGAGACTTTTTCGCCCGCTGGGATCCGCGAACAGGAACCGGGTGGGTGCGCCAGAATGCAAATCCTTACTCTCTCGATTCCGTGCTGCGCATAGTGCACAGCCTGATTCTGGCCGAGCGTGGAGGATTCCTCCTGCACGCCGCCAGCGCAATCTGCGATGGGCGGGCGTACCTGTTTCCCGGCGTTTCGGGCGCGGGCAAAACCACCATCACACGTCTGGCGCCGCCCGATATCACTCTGCTCACCGACGAGATTTCCTACGTTCGTCCTCGTGTGGGGACGGGCGCCTCGCCCGTCCAAGCCCGTCCTGATAATGACGCCGCTCTCGACGCCTATCGCGCATTCGGCACGCCTTTCGCTGGAGAATTAGCTACGCCAGGTGAGAATTGCAGCGCCCCAATCGCGGGCCTGTTTTTCCTGGAGCAAGGTCCCAAAAACCGCATCGATGAGATGTCGTCCGCGGAAGCCGTGCGCCGTCTGATGCGGAACGTTTTGTTCTTTGCCGGAGATCCGGATCTGGTGGAGAAACTTCTGGCCACCGCGTGCGATTTCGTTGCGCGAGTTCCCATTTGCCGCCTGACGTTCTATCCTGATAGCAAGGTGTGGGACGAAGTGCGTCACTTTGTGGGGGAACCCGCGCATGTCTGAAACTTATATCTCACGCAGCTCAGCCATTGCCGCACGCATGCTGGCCGGCGAAATGATGGTGATGAACTCGGCGGATTCCACGTTCTTCACGCTCAATCAAGTTGCCACCGCCATCTGGCAAGCCGCCGACGGCCGCACGCCGCTGCGCGAGATTGTCCGCGAGCAGGTCTGCGAGCAATTCGATATCGAGCCAGAACAGGCCCAGGTCGATGCCGAGCAATTTGTCACCGAACTCTCGAGTCACGGAATTCTCCTGGTCTCCGATCAGCCGGTCTCCAATCTGCCGGAGGCTCGCCGATGAGCCTGATGGCCGAAATAGGGCAGAAGGCGTTTAACCTGGGCGTGCCTCTCGCCATCCACATGGATGTCACGTATCGCTGCAACGAGCGCTGCGTACATTGCTATCTGGATCACGACGACCATGGCGAGATGACGACCGCCGAAATCAAGGGCGTGCTCGATCAACTGGCCGAGGCCGGCGTTTTCTTTCTCACGTTCAGCGGCGGTGAGGTCTTTATGCGCCGCGACTTTCTGGAACTTGTCGAATATGCGCGGCGGTTGCTGTTCAACGTGAAGATCAAGACCAACGCGGTCATGATCGGCGAGGCCGAAGCGCAACGGATTCGCGCGCTCAGCGTGGACACGGTCCAGGTCAGCATCTACTCGCATCGTCCCGAGGTTCACGATGCCATTACCAAGCTGCCGCACTCCTTCGAACGTTCCATCAAGGCCATCTGTTTCCTGCGCGATCAAGGTTTGCGCGTCACCATTGCCAATGTGTTGATGACCGCGAATCTGTCCGATCATTACGGCGCGCAAAAACTGGCCGCCGACTTGGGCGTTCAATACACGCTCGATCCCACCATCACGCCCATGATGGATGGCGACACTTCGGTTCTCGCGCTCCGCGTCCCGGGAACAGAGCTGGAGGAAGTGTTCCGCAATCCGGCACTCGTTCCCAACCAGGAAGAGTTCTGTGCCCCGCCCAAGCCCCCGTCGGAAGAGGATCTGGAGGGTTACTCGTGCAGCGCGGGCCATTCGTTCTGTTATATCTCGCCTTACGGGGATGTCTTCCCTTGCGTGCAGTTTCCGCTCCCCACGGGAAATATTCGTCAGCAGAAATTTCTGGACATCTGGAATCTGTCGCCGCAGATGAATGAAGTGCGCTCGATCCAGGCGAAGCATCTTTCGACCTGCTCTTCGTGTTCGCACGTCAGCAGTTGCACGCGTTGTCCGGGCCTGGCGTATATGGAAGGCAATATGCGGGGTCCATCCACCGCGGATTGCGAGAAGTCGTTCTACCGCACCGGGGTGCCGACCGCGAACATGCTGCAGCAAGGCTTGGCAACGCCGCGGGGCATGTCAGGCAATAGCGCACCGCTGTTGCAGATTCGCCCGCTCGCAGTTTCCGCTTGAGATTTGGAAATCGCAGACGAAGAGACGAGGCGAGAGGCGTTCCGCTTACAGGGCTCCGGCAGAGACATTCTGACTGCGCTGCCGGTCCGCGATTGCCTCGGCACTGGCCAACTGTTCCAGGATGCGCTGCAGCGTAGCACGGACCTCGTGCGTTGACTCGCTGAATCTCAAAGCCGCTCCCACGCCCATGTCCATGCGGAGAACTTCGCTCTGAATGGCAACCTTCGTTTGGTCAAGCATAAACGTCAGGTTCACCCGGGATCCGGCCAGCAGCATGACACTCGTTTCAACGTAACACCCGTTGATGCTCATGTTATTGATAATGCCGAGCATGGTCCGCGCCTGACCCTCGATCGTGATTTCGGTCGTAATCCGGACGCGCACTCGACGATAGAGCCGGCGGTTGCTGCGCGAGGGCTGACTTTGCTTCTGCAGATACATGCGCTTGTCGGCTTCGGAAAGAAGCTTTTCGGCATCCAGCCCATCTTCGGGGTATAGAGCCTTGCCGACGCTGAGCGACAGAATGTCGTCGCTGCAAACTTCTCTTCCCGCCTGTTGGGCCAATTCACGCATCTGTTCCGCTTTGCGCGCGGCGGCTTCTGCCGTCAGACCGGGAGCGATGACCACAAATTCGTCGCCTCCCATGCGCGCGACGTAATCGTACTCGCGGCTGGTTTCCTTGAGCGAGTGCGCAAACAGCCGCAGCACACGGTTGCCTTCGAGGTGTCCAAAGCGGTCATTAATCTGCTTGAAGCCATCCATGTCGCTGACCATGACCGTCAAAGACGTCTTGTCGCGCTTGCAGCGGGCCAGTTCGCGATCCAGTTGCAGGAACAGCGATCGCGCATTGGGAAGACCCGTCAGGTAATCGGTGACCGCGAAATTCTCCGCCTGCTCATACTTGAGCGCGTTCTCCATGGCGAGCGCCATCTTGGAACTTACCGCCAGCAAAATGCGCAGGTGGTCGGATGTAAAAAAGTCTTTTTCGGCATGGTAGAGGGCGACCACTCCAACCACACCCTGCAAGCCCTCCAGCGGAACCGCCAAGGCCGAAGTCAGGGTGCTGTACTTGGACGCATCGTTCAGATAGCCCGGTTCGACCGAGGGATTGCCATTCAGAATCGGCTTCAGGTTCTGGGCGACCCACCCGGAGAGCCCTTGTCCCATGGGAATTCTCAGCGAGGCAAACAGCCGGAAGTTGTCTCCGTTCACGTATTCCGGCACAAGTTCCTCGCCATGGCGCACGTAGATCGCGATTGCATCATAGGGCATGGCGCGGCGCAGCTTGACCGAAAATACCGAGAGCGTTTCCCCCAGGCTGAGAGAGGCGCCCAGATCCTGACTAAGCTCGAACAAGGTCTGCGCCTCTTGCCGCGCGGCCGCGATTGAACTCAGAAAACTGCGTTCATGGGATGCCGGCTTCCCTTGGCTCGCAAAACCGGCTGCTGGCCGGATGTCCGAGGTTACGGTCGCTTCCTCGTCTTTGTTTTGGTCTTCGTCTTGCTCCTGGGCTTCGGCGGATTTTTGCTTGTTGAGGTTGTACATGCGCGCGTGCACCATTTTCTCCAGTTGCACGTATCGCCGCTCCAGTACCCTGACAACCTCCGGATCGAACGCTTTCCCCGACTCCGCTGCCAGTTCCGCCATCGCGTCATCCAGGGGCAGGGCCCGCCGATACTGCCGGTCCGAGGCCAGCGCGTCCAGAAAATCTACCGCTGCCAGAATCCGCGCGCCAATCGGAATCTCGTTTCCCCGCAATCCTTGCGGATAGCCGGTGCCGTCAAACTTTTCATGGTGTGCCCGCACGATGGGTACGACCGGATAAGGAAATTGCACCCGTTCCAGGATTTCCGCGCCCACCAGCGGATGAATTTTCATCTTCTCGAACTCTTCGGGCGTCAGCCGTCCCGGTTTCGAGATGATGTGTTCGGGAATGGCCAGTTTCCCGATGTCATGCAACAAGGCTGCGGCCTGCAGCGCCTCCATGCCTGCCTGGTCGACCTTAAGATCCTTGGCGACCTCGACGGCGTAGATGCGCACCCTTTGAAGATGGTCGTGAGTGGTCTGGTCCTTGGCCTCGATGGCGAGTGCAAGCGCTTCGATGGTGCGCATGTGCAAATCCGCCATCTCTTCCACGTGCCGTTTTTCGTCCTCGAGTTTGCCGAGGTAGAGGCGATAAGAGCGGTAAATGAGGTACACGACCGGAAGCGTGAGCAGCGAGGTTTGCCAGTCGGTGAAATGGTGCAGCCAGCTCATCAGGCCAACCACGCCGGCGCCCACCAGATAGTACGGAAAACTCCAGAAGTAACAGTCGTGCCAGATTCGATGCAACGGGCGCCGCTCGGTAAGCGAAATGACGATCGCCACCGGAAGCGTGTTGCCAACAAAATAAATGCAAGCCGCCGCGAACAACAGCATGGGCGCATGGACCCCGCTATGCAGCACTGCATAACGGTAGGCAAAAAATGTGACCGCGATGGCCAGCGCTGTGGAGCAGACGTTGAAGGAAACCTGGACCGGAACCGGACGATCGCGGCCGATGCATTGCACCACCACCGCCGCGCAGCCCAGCGCCATCGTCTCCGACAAGCTCAGTTCCAGCACACCCAGCAGCAGAAACAGGAAATTCACCGACATGGTCCCGGTAATACCCGGCAGGTTTACCTTGAGCCGCGAAGCTGCCAGCGCAATCACCAGGTAACAGGAAAACTTGAGCGGACTTTGCCCCCATTCGTGCAGAAGAAGGGAGTAGGTCAGTACGCCCATCCCGCACAGGACGACCGCGGCAATAAACGCGCGGGGCGCGGGACTCATCTCCCTCCATGATTGAGCGCGGGGTGTCATTTCCAACAAACTCCTGCCCTGGACTCCTGGCCGCGATCCGTAGGGCACCAAACGGAGAACACCCATTGATAACAGGCTGGGAACAGCCATGAAAGGATTAGGAGACTCGAACGTAAACTTCCGTAATGAGGGTATGGAGGGATCACATTAGAATGGACTAAGAGCCCCCGAAATCCACGGCTAAGTTCTGTGGATTCAGCCGCAAGGCAATGCCAGGGCGGAGCCCTTTATTATTGACCGAATGATTAAGTTCTTCGAATCCCCGATAGGACTGTGAGGGTGACCGCACATCCTCGGCCAGTTTGCGCAGCGTGGTTTCCGGGAGTTTGTACAGATATTCATTCTCTGGATTTTGATGTTTGCCCCAGCCAAGTGCCCGCGTCATTCCAGTTGAGGGTGGGGCACCGGGCGGAGTCGGGATCGGACTCCGGGATACCCCACACCTGGATGGAGACGCGGATCAATACGTGAGAATTACCTGCTTCGGCACCGATCCACCATAGCTGCATTGTGGAGTCAGTCCCCCGGAGACATTGCTTATTGTCCATGAAGGATTGAGCTTGGCATTTTTGTAGTTTGTGACAAGCTGGTCGTGAAAACCAATTTGGCCACCGATGTTGGACGCCTCGCTGGCAGGGTAATCGCTGCACTGCGTAATGTTATAAACCTCCAGCACTCCCCCAAAGGCCCAGTTGAAGGTCTGCCCCTCGTTTGGCGTGCCAATTAGCTGAGAGAAGTTTCCATTTTGGTCATCAAGAGCAACGACGTCCCACGAGGCGCAGGTGTGGGTTCCCGCAGAACAGTTGGCGAAGTTATAGCCTTCGATCTGATCTCCGGAGTTAACTGACACCGGCGTGGCCTCATTGGTCGTGCCGCTCGGGCAGCAGTTCCAGGCTGCGATGCTCCACCCACTAAGCCCGTTGCCATTCCACCCCAAGACCGGCTGAATGATCGACACCACATCGTTGATGTCCTCGAGGCCATTGAAGAAGTAGAGGGTTTGGCCGTCGTTGCTAGCTGGGCTGGGGGGGACTGTCCATGCCGAATAGACCAGGTTATAGTCGAGAGTGTCATGGATGCTGGCATATTCAATCCATGAATGACCGATGTAGGGCGGCTGAGACTTCCCATCCCCAACTGGCTTCAGATCCCCGACTACAGATCGGAAGAGCACACGTCTGAACTCCA
>OBLU010005274.1_pt1 | contig 11596 bp, 12 predicted proteins | sample 1518681 | NCBI WGS metagenome assembly OBLU01 (sample SAMEA3539304, study PRJEB22396) | soil metagenome | biome: tundra; feature: field; material: soil | place: USA | collected 2010-05 | depth 0.15 m
TGCACGGCGACGAGACGCGGGTGTGGGGCGATCAAGCGTATCGCGGACAGGGCCGCGTGCTGGAGGAGTGCGCGCCGCAGGCGCAAGACTTCACCTGCCAACGCTACCGTTATAAGGATCGGGTGGATGAAGTGGAGCGCGCCAAGAACCGCACGAAGGCGAAGGTGCGCTCGAAGGTGGAGCATGTGTTTGCGGTGCTGAAACTGAAGTTTGGATTTGTGAAAGTGCGCTACCGAGGCATCACAAAGAATGCGAACCGGCTGTTTACGACGTGTGCGCTGGTGAACTTGTTTCTGGCCCGCAAGAAACTGCTGGGGATGACGGCGGCGTAGTGTGTCCAGAAACCGCCGCACCGCTCCCACCGCGCGGATGCGGCGGGCTTGTATCTTTTTAGCTGTCTAAAACCGCTGGACGCTTTTACTTCCAGCGCCTGGCGGTTGCAATCAAAACTTGTTCAGACGTTCCCTAAGTGCCGCTGGGTGGTTTTTGCGGGTTTTTGGGATAGGCGGTAGGATGAAGAGGCTGTTTTCTTCCCCGCGGGCTTTGTTATCATGCCCACCTTAACAGCCTAACCGAAAGCACAAGATGGCTTTTCTCACCGAAGCGGATACCTGCCGTCGGTACGTCGTGCCGAAACTCTATTCGGCCGGCTGGACGGACGACCAAATAAGCGAACAAAAGAGCTTCACGGATGGCCGGATCGTGGTTGCCGGCACGAAAGTGAAGCGGCGGCCGCAGAAGCGCGCGGACTACTTGCTCCGGTACCGGCGCGATTTTCCGATTGCGGTGGTCGAGGCAAAATCGATCTACGCGACGCCGGGCGACGGGTTGCAGCAGGCGAAGGAGTACGCCCAGATCCTCGGCCTCAATTTCGCGTATGCGACGAACGGACGGGGCATTGTCGAACACGACTTCCTGACGGGGCGAGACAATGACCTCGCCGATTTTCCCGCTGCGGATGACCTGTGGGGACGCCTGCGCGCAAGCGAGGGCATTGACGAGAAGACCGCGGAGCGGGTGCTCGCGCCGTATTACCATTTATCAGGCAAGACACCCCGCTACTATCAGGAAATCGCGATCAACCGGGCTGTGCAGGGCATTCTTCAAGGGAAACGTCGTATCCTGTTGACCCTGGCCACGGGCACGGGCAAGACGGTCATTGCGTTTCAAATCAGCTACAAACTGTGGAGTTCGCGCTGGAACCGCGCGGGGGAGCACCGGCGGCCGCGGATTCTGTATCTTGCCGACCGTAACATCCTCGTGGACGATCCGAAGGACAAGACATTTGCGCCGTTCGGGGATGCGCGTTGGAAGATCTCGGGCGAGGCGCTCAAGAGTCGGGAGATGTATTTTGCCACGTACCAGGCGATCGCCCGGGATGAGCAGCGGCCCGGGCTCTTCAAGGAGTTCCCGCGAGATTTCTTCGATCTTATTATTGTGGACGAGTGCCACCGCGGCAGCGCCCGGGACGAGAGCAACTGGCGGGAGATCCTGGAATACTTCGAACCGGCGTTCCAGCTCGGCATGACCGCAACGCCGCTGCGGCAGGATAACTAAGGATACGTACGCATATTTCGGCAATCCCCTCTACACGTACAGCTTGAAGCAGGGCATCGATGACGGGTTTCTGGCGCCCTATCGCGTGCACCGCGTTGTCTCCACCGTCGACGCGGCTGGCTGGAGGCCTTCGAAGGGGGAGCTCGACCGCTTCGGCCGGGAGATCCCCGATGGACAATACAGCACCAAGGACTTCGAGCGGCTGGTATCGCTCAAGGCACGGACGGAAGCGATTGCGAGAAACCTGAGCGATTTCCTAAAGAAGACCGACCGCTTCGGCAAGACCATTGTTTTTTGCGTGGACCAGGAACATGCCGAAGAGATGCGGAAGGCCATCAACAACTGCAACATAGACATAGTGAAAGAGAATCCGGACTATGTGGTGCGGGTGGTGTCGGATGAGGGCCAAATCGGGCGAGGGCACCTCGACCGTTTTATGGATGTGGAGACACTCGTGCCTACGGTGGTGACGACGTCGCAGATGCTGACTACGGGTGTGGACGTGCCGACGTGCCGCAACATCGTTCTCACCCGAGTTATCAACTCGATGACGGACTTCAAGCAGATCATCGGCCGGGGCACCCGCGTCCGGGACGACTACGGCAAGCTCTACTTCAACATCCTCGACTACACGGGCAGCGCCACCCAACTCTTCGCCGATCCGGACTTCGATGGCGAGCCGGCCCTCATCACCGAGGAGGAGATGGACGAGGCGGGCAAACAGGTGGAAATGAAGGTGGTGGAAGAAACAAAAGCGGAGGAGCTGGAGGAAGCCGACATAGACGAGCGGATAGACCACGACGCGGACACCGGCGGCCCGCCCAGGAAATACTACGTGGACAACGGCTCGGTGGAGATCGCGGCGCACTTGGTCTACGAACTGGACGGGAACGGCAAGCAACTCCGGGTGGTCAAGTTCACGGACTACACGGCGGAGAAAGTGCGCAGCATGTGCTCCTCGGCGGCCTTACTTCGGTCGAAATGGAGCAAGGCGGAGGAGCGGGCGGAGATCATCCAGGCCTTGGAGCAGCGGGGCATATCGTTTGAGGAGTTAGTTGCAGCGGCGAAGCAGCCGGACGCCGACCCGTTCGACCTTTTGTGTCATGTGGCCTTCAACGCGCCTCTGCGGACACGCCGGGAACGGGCGGAGATGCTACGCCGGGAGAAAGAGGACTTTTTCGACCAGTACGGACCCGAAGCGCGCGAGGTACTCACCGAGATGCTGGCCAAGTACATCGAATATGGCACAGCCCAATTCCAGATTCCGGAGATTCTCAAAGTACCGCCCATTTCAGAACGCGGCACGGTTCCGCAGATAGCCGCCTTCTTCGGCGGAGCAGAAAAAATGCGCGCTGCCGTCAGCGAAATGCAGGCGCTGCTTTACGCTTCTTAAATCCTTAGTCTATGACTCCACGCAAAACGAAAATCGAAGCTCCAAAGTCTACTGCCCAGCAGCTGGGAAGCATCGTCAAATCCAGCCGCGACATCATGCGGAAGGACAAGGGGCTAAACGGCGACCTCGACCGGCTGCCGATGCTCACGTGGATCATGTTTCTCAAGTTCCTCGACGATATGGAGGAGATACGGAAGGAAGAGGCAAGCCTCGCAGGCAAGAAGTTCCGCCAAGCGATCGACCCACCTTATCGGTGGCGCGATTGGGCGTCGAAGCTGGACGGCATGACCGGATCGGAGCTTATTGCCTTCATCAACCAGGAAGAGGCAGTGCGGCCGGACGGGAAGAAAGGCGCGGGGCTTTTTGCATATCTGCGTTCGCTCCAGAGCGCGAACGGCGACCGCCGGGATGTCATCGCCAAGGTATTCGAGGGTACCGTCAACCGGATGATCAACGGGTATCTCCTGCGCGACGTGGTGAACAAGGTGAACGAGATCCACTTCGCGTCCCAGGACGAAATTCACACCCTCGGGCACCTGTACGAGAGCATGTTGCGGGAGATGCGGGACGCGGCGGGCGACTCCGGGGAGTTTTACACGCCGCGCGCATTGGTGAAGTTCATCGTGACGGCGGTTAACCCGAAGCTCGGCGAGACGGTGCTTGACCCGGCGGCCGGTACGGGAGGCTTTCTTGTTGAGGCGTTCGAGCACCTGAAGAAACAGTCGAAGAAAGCGGAGGATTTCACCCGGCTGCAGAAAGGGACGCTTTTCGGCATCGAGCCGAAGCCGCTCCCTTACCTACTTTGCCAGATGAATTTGCTGCTGCATGGGGTGGAGTATCCGGAGATCGATTCGGGCAACGCGTTGCGTTTTCCGCTGCGGGAGCTCGGGGACAGGGAACGGGTCGACGTCATCATGACGAATCCGCCGTTTGGCGGCGAGGAGGAGAGGGGTATTCTCTCTAATTTTCCGGAGGACAGACAGACGGCGGAGACGGCGCTGCTTTTCTTGCAGCTTATCATGCGGAAACTGCGACGGCCGGTCGGCGGTTCCAAAGGCGGTCGATGCGGCATGGTCGTGCCGAACGGCGTGCTGTTTGGGGATGGGATCTGCGCCCGGATTAAAGAGGAACTGCTTAAAGAATTCAATCTGCACACGATCGTGCGGTTACCTAATGGCGTTTTCGCACCGTACACTTCGATTCCGACCAACCTGCTTTTCTTCGACCGCTCTGGGGCGACGAAGGATATCTGGTATTACGAGCAACCGCTGCCGGAAGGGCGGAAGAATTACACCAAAACGGCGCCCATCCAGTTCGAGGAATTCGCGGGGTGCATTGCGTGGTGGAAGAAGCGGGAAGAAAACGAGCGAGCGTGGAAAGTGCGCGCAAGCGAGGTATTGAAATACGATGGTGACGGCAACCTGTTGTCCGTCAATCTCGACATCAAGAATCCTGCTGCCAAGGAAGACATCACCCATCTGCCGCCGGAGCAACTTGCCGACAGTATCCTGCAAAAGGAACAGCGGATTGCGGAAATCATGGCGGACATTAAGCAGTCGCTCACCAAGCAAAATGCATGAGCAACAACTGGACAAAAGTCACGCTGGGCGAGGTGCTGACGCATTATCAGTCATATATTGATTCGCCAGAACCGCGCCTCTACCCAAAACTATCAGTGCGGCTCTATGGCAAGGGTGCGGTCCTGGATACGCCCGCGGAAGGTGCCATCCTGAAAATGAAGCGGCACCAATTAGCTAAGGTGGGTCAAGTGATACTCTCGGAGATTTGGGGAAAAAAGGGGGCGATCGGTTTCGTGCCGCCGGAAGGGGAAGGCGCTTTATGCACGAGCCACTTTTTTCTGTTCGATGTTCACACCGACAGGTTAGACCCGAGATGGCTGCAAGCAATTTTCGATGCCAACTATCTCCAAGAGCAGTTGGACGAAGAAGCCAAAGGAACGACAGGTTATGCTGCGGTGAGGCCGAAGATTCTCCTCGCTTGCGAAATTCCCCTTCCGCCCTTAGCGGAGCAACGGCGGATTGTGGCGCGGATTGAGGAGCTAGCGGCGAAGATCGAAGAAGCGCACGGGCTACGAAAGCAGGCGGTGGAGGAGGCAGAGGCTCTTTGCCGGTCAATCCTTTCTCACGACCCGGAAATAAGATCGACTCCCATGCATGAATTGGTCAGGCTACGAGTACCAGATGTAGTTGTGCGTCCTGAGGAAACCTACCAGTTCGCTGGCGTCTATTGCTTTGGGCGTGGAGTATTCCGAGCGCAGAAGAAATCTGGAATGGATTTCGAATATCGGCACCTGACTCGCCTACAAACCGGTAATTTTGTTTATCCGAAACTGATGGCCTGGGAGGGTGCACTCGGCGTAGTGCCGCCAGAGTGCGACGGCTGCGTTGTCTCAACGGAATTTCCAGTGTTTGAGGTGATCGAAGAGAAAGTGTTGCCCGAAGTTTTGGACACCTACTTCAGGTCGCCGGCGGTCTGGCCAGAGATTGCGGGCGCAAGTACTGGAACCAATGTGCGGAGACGCCGATTGAACCCAAAGGATTTTCTTAACTACCGTATACCGCTTCCGGCGCGGGCAACTCAAGAGCTGTTCCGAAAGGTGAGGGCGGAGGCGGGCATGCTGAAGCGTCTGCAAACGGAGACTACGGTCGAACTCGACGCCTTCATGCCCTCGATTCTCGACAAGGCGTTTCGTCGGGACTTCTAGCCACTAAACTTGGAGTTCAGCGTAGTCTCCGGCGGGGGTTCCAGGGTGTTTCTAGGTAGTCGCTTGAGGTTAACGTTCATAAAACTTCCATGACATTCAAAGAGGCCGCAAAAGTCATTCTGAAAGAGGTGGGGTGCCCGCTGACAGCGCGCGAGTTGGTGGCGCAGGCGTTGAAGCGGCGTCTCATCTCGGAAGCTGGCAAAACACCTTGGCTGACAATGGGCGCGCAGATAGCGCGGGAGATAAAGTACAAAGGCCCGCTTTCGGACTTCAAACGGTCAGGCCCGGGAAAATTCGTTCTCAACGAGCAGAAGGCGGCCATTGAGGAGCAGGTACGGCCGGATCGTATAACCGAAGAACTCCGAGAAGAAGAAGATAGGGAAGCGGAGGGTGGATACGTTGGAAAGGCTGGCGAGCACGCAGTCCTCTCAGAACTACTCTTCCGCGGCTACAACGCGAGCCTCATGTCGGTAGACACCGGCATTGATATTCTGGCCACAAAAGAGAACAAAGTCTTCAATTTGCAGGTTAAGACCCGGAACATCAGCACCAGGCATCACGCTTTTTTCTTCAATCTCCGCATCGCCTCGTTTGAACGGCACAATGCTGGCGGAACGTTTTACGTTTTTATCCTTCGCGAGAATTCACGCCTTGATTACCTCATCCTGCCCCTGCACGAGCTCGAAAAGTACATTGAGCAGGAGTTCGTTCACGTCGTTGGCAAAGGGAAACTCTACCGCGTCACGATCACAGTCCGGGATGGCAGAGTGCGGCTCGGCAGACGAGAGAATGACGTCACCTACTACCTCAACCGATGGGAGATAATCAAGTGAGGAGCCAGGTTGTCAGTTCGCGGGCTACACTACGATTTCTTCTGTTTCGCTCTCACCTTCGCCCACCTAGCCCGTTGTGCCGCTGCTATTCTTCTGCGCCCGGCTGCTGATATTGTGCGCCGTTTCTTCTTTGCAGGCTTGCCGCCGCTTAGATAGGCATTGCCAAAGGCTGTTAATGCGGCTGAGACTCTATGAAGTTCGGTCTGCAGACGGCTTCGTTCACGTTCGAGTTGCTGCACCACATTCTGTATCAGTGTTTTAGCCATAGCATTGGATTTTAGCAGCAGAACGGCTGTCGCGCGGGGAAAACAGAAGCCTATCGTGTCCATCGATCACAGTGGTTCTATATTGACAATGATCCCTACGTGGCTACGCTAGGATCATGACGCTCATCACCAATGAAATTCACGTGCTGGATGGTTTCAAGAAGACAATCCTCGTCTTCGCGGCGGATCAGAGGATCACCATGCCCGACGGGACGTACCGGAAAGGACGAAAGCTCTTTAAAATTCCCTATCTGGAAGGTGGTGTCAGCTACTTCGGATTAGCTGAAGTGTTCCCATCCGGACGTTGAGCGATACGCAACGAGGCATCATATCGTGTACAGGACAAACAGAGCGTTCGCCAAGATCTATCCTCAACGAAGTCAGTTCTGGGTCGACGTTATTCGCGAGGGTGTTGCCGATCCCCACCACTTACTCAAACACAAGCACCCGGTGCATGGCCATATCGAGGTACCAAACGACCTCGATCTCCAAGAGGTCAAAGATCTAGTGCAACAGTCTTACAGGACGACCGTAGCTACTCGCTCAAACCCTGCCGAAGCAACGCTCGGCTGAACTTGCTTTATAAAACCTTTAACTTTCCGCACGTTCTTCGCTAAACTCGGAGACGCGCTGGTTTAGCCTCGCGACGACCGCGGCGACATCCACAGTTCCCAGTTCGCCTGCGGCTTGCGCATCGAGGCTGGCCTGGTTCGCTGCGTTTTGGGCTTGTGCCGCTGAGACGTGGGCCGAGTTGTCAGCTGCGACACCCTGGTCCTTCAATGGGTCGACAGTGACATTGTTCGGCGCAGCGGCTGCATCAGCCGCAGGGGGATGGGCGTTGTTGTATTCAGAGCATGCCTGCAAAGAGAGCGCCGCAGTGTCTGTCACGGCCTCCGATTGCGGCACAAATCTGAAAACCGCAACGGCTGGTTGCTGAACCGCCGATCCGGATGAGGAATTGGCCGGCTGATCGGTCGCTGTCATATATGCGACAGTCGTCAGCAGGCCACAGGCAAGAATTAGACCTGAGCGGACAATTTGCTTCTTCAAGATATTTCTCCTTTTCATCTTCGTTTCTCCTTACGCCAGCCATAAGGGCACTTCGGTCGCCAAAGGTCGAGCAGCAGCAACTTGCTGCGCGACAGTGATATGGATCTTTGTGACGTCTGGGGTTCGTGCCCACATTGAGGCAGTTGCCCTCGAAAGATCAGCGAAACCCTGAAAGATTCCTCGATACGGTGTCAGTACTTTGTTTTGGCTAGCGTAGAGCTTTGGAACTGCCGTCCTGGGTCACCTGAACTATCGACTTTTGCTGGCTTGTTCTGCCCACCGGCAGTACGGATTGCTTGCCTGTCTCGATCTTAGGGACGCCCTGACGTGAGGAAGTGGATTCCGCCAGACGACTTCCTGGGACATGCCTTGCGCTCCACTCTTTTGTTTTTCGTTAACGAACATCGCCCGCTCCTAGCTAGTCCTTTCGGGATTGCTCACCGTGGAAGAAGCCTTTCTCTTGGCTTCTATTTCGTTCATAGCCGCCATGAGTAGGATTTCTGCGAGAGTGAAGCCCTTAATCGTGTTTTGCGTGATCTTGAACATAAGCACCTCATCCTGATGCACGCCAGAGACATTGCAGTTTGTTTGCCAGTCCGCGATCGACCTAAGTGCCCAACACCTCGAGGATGTGACCAAGTCTTGCGCCACATCGCCTGCCCGCTTAGGGTCAATGCCTCAATACGGGCAGCCTTCAGAAGCATCGCCCACGCTTATGTAATTGCTGAAAAGCCACTTGCAACGATCCTCCTTTGGAGACCAGCTTGCGATTACTCGGTTTGGAGAGGTCTTGTGCATAGGTTTTTTAGAACAGACGAAAGCCGAAAAAGCGAGCAGGTCGTATGAATGGACTCCGGACATTCTCAGCGTTGTGGCTAGTCCTAGCTGCAATATGCATGGTTCGGCCATGCGGATTACGAGGGCAGTCAAATGCCCTTACCGAAGCGGCCACCATTCCTGTCAGTGCTGCTGTGGAGCGTGGTGTCTGCAGTGAGTTCGTATCAGACGAAAGTGTTAAGGCGGCCCTCCGGTTAATTTGCCTTCGAGAGCGGCTTGTCACTCGGAACATCGGCGTGCGCAACGCGATCATCATCGGTTTTGTTGGAGGGTTCGTTAGGCGCGATGACTTGAAGCATCCTGAGGTGCAGTTCGCCGCATTGCTGCGTGAGAGTTATCCATCAGTTGTGCACGCGGAAGTGTTCTCGAATCATGACGGAAAGCACGCTCTTCGGCGAGTACTGCAGTTGTTGGACACCGATGGGGATGGTGTGCTTACTTCTGATGAAAAAGAACGAGCAAACATCATTATCTATGGCCACAGTTGGGGTGCTTCGCAAGCGGTCACCTTGTCGCGCGAGTTGGAGCGACTGGATATTCCAGTCTTACTCACGATCCAAGTGGACAGCGTCCATAAACCAGGCCACCAAGATGCGGTAATTCCCTCCAACGTTCGGAACGCCGTCAACTTTTATCAGACAAGAGGTCTCATTCACGGGCGGTCACGTATTCGAGCGGCTGATCCGGAGCGCACGAAGATCATCGGCAACTTTGAGATGACGTACCGTGATCGCCGAATCAATTGTGACAACTATCCCTGGCTTGCCCGCCACCTGAACCGGCCACATCACGAAATCGAGAATGATCCTCGGGTGTGGGGGCAGATTGCGTCGCTGGTCGACTCAGAACTGTTGACAGGAACGTCGGCGGTTGAAGCATTCTTGCCGTCCTTTCCGCTGTCATTAAATAGGACCGACGATGCAGCCCATTTCTAATCGCTGGCACGTCCGATGTCTGCGAGGCCGGCGGAGGCAATCTCGTAATGGCAATTCTGAAGAAAGGAACAACCGAGAATGAGCAGCACAAACCGCACTCTATTAATTCACGAGAAGCACGAGGAGCCTGAAGTTCGTCGTGTGCACATGAAATGGGTCACAGTCATTGACACTCAGGGAAATCGACGGCCTCAGATCCACTGGTGGACTAACTGATGGCCATGCAAACGGTGAATACGTATGAGCGATTGCTGCGGATTTGCGGTCAGTCATGCGTATTACTTGTCGCCATTAGCGCGTGTTTTTGTTTTCATCCCTGCCTTCGTGCGCAGACATTTGATTCACGAACAGCGGAGAAGCCGAACCAGTCGTGGACAGCCACAACCGATTCGACTAGCGATAATCTAAAGCCCACACGCACCACAGAAACTCACATGCAGTACTGCAATCGGACGCTGGACCAGCGACCGGTCCAGATCCGCGGCTCCGATGGACGTTTCGAACCTTGCCAAGACATCGAAAAGGAAACGCTGCAAATAGACGCCACTACGGTACGGACAACGACGCGTACTTTCACGCAAATGGGATGAAAGCCCTTGTGCAAGTAACCGAAGAAGAGAAACACATCCTGCCCGGCGGCGACTCGACTGTGATACGCGTGACCTCGAATCCTGATGTCAATGGAAGGCTTCAACCAGTTCAGCGCGAAATCGTGGAGACGAAAAGGCTCGGGACGGATACGGAGGAGACGAACGTTACGGTAATGCTCCCAAGCGTCTACGGCGGTTTGGCTCCCGCTTTCAAGACGCGCGAACTCCGCAAACGAGCGGCGAACGACACAGTGAAATCTCAAAAAACCACGTTGCTTCCGAACGTTAATGGAAAATGGGAGGTGAGTGAACTGCGGCAAAAGACGGCCACGCAGGACGCCGATCAGCGCATGACCGAGGAACTGGTTTCCCGGCGCGATGCGGAAGGCAGGTTAATGGAAGTCTCTCGCGTCGTGACCAGGGAAGCTGAGACAGCTCCGGAAGAAAAGCGAGAGATCATGGAAATGTATTCGGTGGATGTGCCAGCGGTAACTCGCGACTCGGAAGCCCGGCAAAATCTACCTGCACGTGTTCGACGGGCCGACTGGGAGCTTGTCGCCGGCAGCGCTGGAAGAGAAGGTTCAGTCGGCTATCTCCTAGACCCCCAGCAAAGCCCGTTGCCATGCAAAAAATGAAAGCGGAAATTTATTGATGCAAGTGCCGCCTGCCGCGTCCAATGGGTATGGCCAGCGTGGGGTCTTGGTCGTTTCGTAGGAAGAGAACCATGCAGCGTGTCCGAATGGGAAAAAGCATCGCACTTATTGGTTTCGTCGCCGCGTCCCTGCTGCTCTGCTCTACCCAGGCTTTTCAGCCGGCACCGAAACTGTATCGCGCCAAGCCGGAGGACGTGCCGCCGTGGGCGGAGCAGGGGAATTTTCGTTTCATCCGGCTAGACGGCGGACAAATCGAGAGCTGGAAGGCCGAGCGAACTTGGTGGGGCGACAAGTTCAGCGCCGAAGAGAAGGACGTGCTGAGCCACATCTACGACCGCGATTTCGAGCAAATGCTCGGCTTGCTCAAGCAGGCGGAGTTCAACTGGATCTGGGTCACCTGGAGCAATGGCTGGTCGCTTAAGGACGAGGACGAGAACCGGGAGAACCTGAAAAAGGTAATCGCCCGTTGCCATGAGAACGGCATCCATGTCTCGGCTTACCTGTCGGCTTCCAACATGTTCCGCAAGAGCGCCTTCCGCGACGACCCTGAAACGAAGAAATACGGCCTGTGGATGCATGGCATCCCCATGTTCTACGCCGGCCCGACCAAGACCGATCTGCACATGTCCTGGGAGCGCCGGCTGGCCGACGCGCGCAAGCCCGGCTGGCGGGGCTATCTCTTGAAGAAGGCGGAGATGGCGTTGGACGCGGGCGTGGACGCGATCGCATGGGACAACATGATCGGTCACAACGACGG
>OBLU010005275.1_pt1 | contig 11596 bp, 8 predicted proteins | sample 1518681 | NCBI WGS metagenome assembly OBLU01 (sample SAMEA3539304, study PRJEB22396) | soil metagenome | biome: tundra; feature: field; material: soil | place: USA | collected 2010-05 | depth 0.15 m
GCTTCAAGCTGGCTCAGAACATACTCACCGTTCTGATTCGCCAGCGACGGAGATCCGATGCGATACGCCACCGGACCATGACACGCCTGGCACGGCGGGATACCACGCTCGCCGTCGCCAAACGAAACCAGATGCGATGCCGTCGCCGCGTGGCTTAGATCGGGCCGAGACTGCGGAAAACTCCGATTGTCTTGCAGGTCCGCAAAGACGGGCAGCCTCGCATAGTACGCCACCACATCCGCCAGATCACGCGATGAAAGCGACTCCGCAATCGGCTCCATCGCCCGCGATGCCCGCTTGTGACTTCGAAAATCTTCCAGTTGCTTCCAGATTGTCAGTCGGTCCATCCCCGCAAGATTCGGAGTCGAACCCGTGGAGCTGAAGCCTTCCGCGCCATGGCAATGTTCGCAACGCTTGGCCAGCAGCATGCCTCGAAAGGCATCGCCTGACGAAGCCGCGGCAATCGTCTCCGGAGTCCACGATAGGTAAGATGGAATTCGCTCGGGCACGCTGTCGCTCGCTACCACCATCATCGAGCCAATCGCAACCATGGCAGCCGCGAGCCACGGGACACTCCAGCCATAAAAGGTCTGCCCTCTATTGCGCCGCACAGTTCCCCCTTTCTCCCGCCCGCAAAACAGGGAACTGATCTCGTGGTACCACTTTCAACTCGGATCGCATGGCGTAATGTCCCGCTCCACAGAATTCGCGGCACACTGTTTTGAACTCGCCCGGATTCGCAAACTGAAGTTGAGCTTCGCTGATCGTGCCCGGCAGAACTTTTACGTTATAGTCCGTCCCATTGAAAGCGAGCGAGTGGACAGCGTCGGCACTGGTAATTCGCAGATGAACCGGAACCCCGGCGGGAACCAGAATGCAGTGGGGAACAAACAGGTATTGCTGCGCGATCATGCGCACCGTAACCGAGCCGTCGGCGCCTTGCTCAGTGCCAAGATTATTCTCGACAAACTCGCCCGCCAGATGCAGCGACAGCGGATCAACTGCGCGCGCGCCTTTCAGATAACCCAACAGCGGAGCATCGATCTGGTAGTAGCGTGTGGCCGGTATCAGCGCGAGCGCCAATACCGTCAACAGGAATATTCGCAGCTTTCGCCAGTTCACAGGTCGCTCGATCCAGGGAAATTATGCTCTCATCGTAGTGATGCTCGGAACCAACGCAAGGGGTACAACATTTCCCAATTTTCGCCAGGGTGAAAACCTCATTAGCGCGAAGCCGCAAGCTCTTTCAGCACGGCGCTGCAACGCTCGCAGACTGTAGGATACGTTTTGTCCTCGCCAACGTGGGTCGAGTAATTCCAGCAACGCTCGCACTTGGCTCCGTCCGCTTTCGTCACCTCGACGTGCACGCCGCCCGTGCCATTGCCTGATGCTTGCGTGAGCGTCACCGCCGACACAATGAACAGGTAGCGCAGCTGATCTTTATAGCGTGCCAACAGCGAGTACGCGGGATCAGATGCGGCAATGGCGAGCTGGGCTTCAAGTGGTTTGCCGATAAGTTTGCTGTTGCGCGCCGTGTCCAAGGCCTTCATCACTTGGTCGCGAATCCCCAACAGTGCAGTCCAATCCTTATGCTGCGCCGGATCATCGGCAGCAATCCCCGCACCGAGCAAATCATCCGCAGAGGGAAAGAGCGCTAAATGCACGCTCTCCGGCCGGTCTTCGATCTTGGGCAAATATCCCCAAACCTCCTCTGAGGTAAAGGTCGTAATGGGCGCAAGCAGACGGGTGAGGGCTTCTCCGATCCGCCAGACTGCGGTTTGCGCCGAGCGACGAGCTTTCGACTTGGGCGCAGAAAGGTACAGACGGTCTTTGAGCACGTCGAAATAAAAGGCGCTAAGCTCCGTCACGCAGTAATAATTTACGCGGTGATAGATTCGGTGAAAGGCGAACTCATCATACCAGCGCCTCACATCCGCGACCAGGGCAGCGGTCAGACGAAGCATGTACTGGTCGATGTCTTCTAGATCCCCAAAAGAGAGAGCGTCGGCTTGAGGGTCAAAGTCGTAAAGGTTGCTGAGCACGTAGCGGAACAAATTGTTTCGAATGGTGCGGTACGTCTCCCCAATACGCTGCATTAACTGCTCCGACCCCACCACGTCCTCTCTGAAGTCGACCGACGCCACCCAGAGCCGCACCACTTCCGCGCCCAGCCGATCCGAGATATCCACCGGATCCACATCGTTGCCGCGCGACTTCGACATCGCCTGTCCCTTTTCATCCAGCGTCCATCCGGGCGTGACCACGCCTTTGTAAGGCGGCGTTCCGTGCGTGCCCATGGCGCACAGAAGCGATGACTGGAACCAGCCGCGGTATTGGTCTCCGCCTTCAAGATAAAGATCCGAAGGCCAGGGATACGCAGGTTCATCGTCAACCAGAGCCAGATAGCTCGCACCCGATTCCAGCCACACGTCAAAGATGTCCGTTTCTTTTTCGAACTTAGTGCCGCCGCAGTGCGGACACTTCGCACCCTCAGGAAGAATCGTGTCTGACTCGGATGTAAACCACGCATCCGCCCCAGAGCGCGCAAACAACTCAACCACGCTACGATTGACAGCATGATCATTGAGCGGCTTGCCGCAACTCTCGCAAAGAAACACCGCGATAGGAACGCCCCACACTCGCTGCCGCGAAATACACCAGTCCGGACGCGTGGCAATCATGTTCGACAACCGCTCTTCACCCCACGCCGGATCCCACTTCACGCGCCTGATTTCTTCCAGCGTGCGCGTGCGCAGCGTGTCATTTTCCGGACATCGACTGCCTTCCGAACCTCGACTGCCTTCCGAGTCTCGACCCCCACTCCCGCCCGGCATCGGCGCTTCCATCGAGATGAACCATTGCTCGGTGGCGCGAAATATCACTGGATTATGACACCGCCAGCAATGCGGGTAAGAGTGCTCGGTCTTTTCCGTATGCAGCAGCGCCCCTCGGCTCTTCAGCAATTCGATGATCGGCTGGTTGGCCTCCCACACACGTTTCCCGTTGTATTCCGGCAGGCCATTGCGCAGGATTCCTTTTTCATCCACATTGCTCGTGGCGTCGAGCCCGTACTTAACGCCGGTGACAAAGTCCTCCGCCCCGTGTGAAGGCGCCGTATGGACTACGCCCGTTCCCGTGTCCATGGTCACGTAATCGGCCAGCACGCCAAGAATTTTCCGCTCCAGAAATGGATGCTGAAAATTAAGCCGCTCCAGCTTTCGCCCAGGAAAATGCGCAAGCTCACGGGGGTCGGAAAGATTGCACTTCTCAGCCACGTCTTTGGCGAGCTTCGACGCCACAATGTAAACTTCGCCGCCGGATTCCAACCCCACATATTCTTCATCCGGATGAAACGCCACAGCCATCGACGCCGGCAAAGTCCAAGGAGTCGTGGTCCAGATGATCGTAGAAACTTTTTTCCCCGTCAGAGCCGCCCCGATCTCCGCAGGAAAGACCCTCGCCGGATCGTCGAGCAATCTGTACTTCACATAGACCGTCGGGCTGGTGTGGTTCTCGTACTCGACCTCGGCCTCGGCCAGCGCAGTCTCGTCATGCATGCACCAGTAAACCGCGCGCAGACCCTTGTAGACGAATCCATTCTCGTAGAACGAAAAAAACGTCGACAGCACCACCGACTCATACTGCGGATTCATCGTGGCGTACGGACGGTCAAAGCGCCCGAACACCCCGATGCGTTTGAACTGCTGCCGCTGCAAATCGAGAAACTTCTGCGCATACTTGCGGCATTCCGCGCGCACGTCCGTGGGACGCATCTGCAGCTTCTTGCCGCCCAGTTCCTTATCCACCTTGATCTCGATGGGCAGTCCGTGACAATCCCATCCCGGCACGTATGGCGCATCAAATCCCGACATCGTCTTCGATTTGACGATGAAGTCTTTCAGGCACTTATTCAGCGCCGTGCCCATGTGGATGGGCCCACTGGTGTAAGGCGGCCCGTCGTGCAGAATATAGGTCGGAGAGCCTTTACGAGCTTCGCGAATGCGCTCGTAAATGCGCGCCTGCTCCCACCGGGCCAGCATTTTAGGTTCGTTCTGAGGCAGATTGGCCTTCATGGGGAAGGCGGTTTTAGGCAGATTGATGGTCGCTTTCAGTTCGAGCGGCACTCGGTTGGCTTCTCCCAAATGATTGAATTCTTCATTATAGGGAGAGGCACCCGGAACGTCCATGCGAGGCGGGAGGAATAGATCTTGGGAAGGGCGCGGCTTTCACCGGCTGCGGAAAAACTCGGCCTGCGACCCCGTTTTGAAAGGGCGCGGCTTGGAGCCGCGCCGTAAGTGCCTCAAAATCAACAGCGGCTTTAGAGGTTGCGGAAAAACTCAAACTTCCCAACGGAAAGGGAAGGGCACGAGCCTGAGGGCGGTTCTCTTACTCCTTCAAATCCACATGCTGGACGTCTTCGATAGCATGCCCCAGGAACCGCTCGCCTAGCCGACGAAACTTCTCCACCGAGTCGGTGGCAAAGAACTTAATACGCGGCAGCGCCCGCCGTTCCTCCTGGACTCCCGCAGGCGGCAAAAGTTTTTGCAGCCGCCCCGCCACCACCCGTGCCGTCGATTCCGCCGAGTCCACAATGCTCACATGCTGTGGCGCCACGCGATGCAACAGCGGCTTGAGCAGGGGATAGTGGGTACACCCGAGTACAAGAGCATCCGCGTCGTGGAAGCCGTCGGCAAACGCCTCCGACAGGTAAATTCGAGCCACCTCTTCGGTCACGGAATGTTCCACCCATCCCTCTTCCACCAAAGGGACCAGCAGCGGACAAGCCTTTTCCCGCGCCTCAACCCCCCGCTCCTCAAGAGCCTTTCGATAAGCATGGCTGCTGACCGTAGCCTCGGTTCCGATGACCACGACTTTCTTATTCTTGCTGACCGAAGCCGCAGCCTCCGCGCCCGGCTCTACCACCCCTACGACCGGGACGTGCGCTGCCGCAGTGATGCGGTCGAGCGCGAGCGCCGTCGCCGTATTGCAGGCAATCACCAGTACCTCAGCTCCATGCGCTTCAAGGTAGTGGGCCGCCTCAACCGCATAGCGCCCCACGGTTTCGACCGATTTTGATCCGTACGGAAGGCGCGCCGTATCCCCAAAATAGATGTAGTCGGCATCCGGGATGAGTTCAAGTAAAGCTTTAAGGACGGTAAGGCCGCCGAATCCGGAATCAAAAACGCCGATGGTGGGACGCCGCGTGCCCATGGTTGAAACCGCCAACCCGATGATAGCAGCGCCGGAGGATTAGGGTCGATGACCGGCCATGTTCCTGGGACCAGCCTGAGAATCGTCTCACGAACGGGTGGGGAAGGGCGCTGCTTTACAGGCTGTGAAACTTTCGAGAGGGCGAAGTAACGCGGAAGAGTGGCGCTTCAGCGCCGCGTAAAGCGTCCGAAATCAATGCGGGCTTCAGCCCTTTCTGGGAAAAGGCTTGGTCTTCTAAGCGTGCTTGAGCGCTGCGGAACTAGCTCCCTCTAACTCAGAGTTTTTTCCACAACACACCCCCGGCGGAATCGGCGCCCCATGCGGACACGTCCTCGGATGGCCCAGGAATGTGCAGATCTTGTCGGTAACTTCCGGCGAGAGGATATGCTCGAATTTGCAGGCCTGCTGCTCGATCTCAGATTCGCTGTCCATCGCCAGGCTGTCGGTAAACAGGCGCTCCGCCAATCTGTGACGGCGGATGATGCTCCCGGCCCGTTCATGCCCGCGCGGCGTGAGCTCCACAATCAACGTGCCATCGCCAAGAGATGCCGACACAGGTTTCAGCGCATCGTGGCACGGATTCACAAAAGGCTTGTGCCCATGGGCCAGCGGCGGATGCGGCGCTGAAACCACCAGCTCCATCTGCATCATCTTCTCAATCGCCAGACTCACGGGCAGCGCGCCGTGGACCTCCATGCGCTCAACCTCGGCGATCTCTCCGTGTTCGGCCAGTACCCACAACTCTTCCAGCACCTCGTCGAACTGCTCTTCGTCGGCCATCGCAAATACTTCCTGCGACTCGATCTTGCCGTGATGGAATTCAATACGCCGGTCGGCGAGCCGTGCCACCACAGGATCGTGCGTAACCATCACGATGGTCCGCCCCTGCTGGTGAAACTCGCGCAGCAGACGCAGTACGAGTTCTTCGTTCAGCGCGTCGAGGTTGCCCGTCGGCTCATCGGCCAGAATAATCTTCGGATCGTTAATCAAAGCTCGTGCAATACAAACCCGTTGCTGTTCGCCGCCGGAAAGTTGCGAAGGCAAATGATGCGCCCGGTCGCCCAGCCCTACGCGGGTCAGAGCTTCAGTCGCCTCTTTTTCATCCGTCATGCTATGGAAATACTGGGCCAGCATGACGTTCTCCACGGAGGTGAGAAACGGAATCAGGTGAAACTGCTGGAAGATGAATCCGATTTTTTCTGCGCGCACCCGATTCAATTCGCCGGCAGAAATGCCGGCAACATTCTGCCCGTCCAGCCAGATTTCCCCCGACGTCGGACGGTCCAGGCAGCCGATCAGATTCACCAGCGTCGATTTGCCCGAACCCGACGGCCCCATGATGGAAAGCCATTCGCCCTGCGACACGTGGAGCGAGATGTGATCCAGCGCATGAATCGCTCCGTTCTCTTTGTCCTTGCTATTGCGGCCGCCGTTGCCACTCCCTTTCTCATTTCCCGCAGCCTTGGCCGGGTAGAGCTTGGTCACGTCCTTGATCTGAATCATTTCACTCTCCCCTCAGGATGACCGCCGGCTGCACCCGCCGCAGCAGCGAAATCGGAACGATTGCCGAAAGCAGCGTCACTACTATGCTACCAGCCAGAATAAAAGGTAGGACGCTAAAACGCGGCGCCACGGGAGCATGGAAGTTAACCCGCCCAATCCAGGCCGCGATGCCGATGCCAAGAACAAATCCAATCACAGCGCCCGTTGCGCCCAGAGCTGCGGCTTCCGCCGCAAAAAAGCCGTTCAGCATACGGTCGGAAGCCCCCAGCGCTTTCAGGATCGCAAAGTCGCGCCGCCGGTCGAACACCCATCCCATCAGCGTGGAGAGCACGCATAGCGCAGCCGTCAAAATAATCAGCGCCGCCGCCGCCAGCAGTGTGGCGCGAGTCTTGCCCAGCACCCGGGCTTCGCCTTCCATAATCTGCCGCACCGGACGGACTTCCGCTACCGGAATCGCGCCCTCAAGTTGATGCAGAATCGCCGCGATCTCTTCCGGCGAACCGGTGGCCGCGACCTCGATGGTCGAAGGTTGAACTCCTGTCCACGCAACGAAATCCGGCAGCGAGAGATAGACGCGGCTGTCTTCGGCAGCGCCCGTCTGCACCGTTCCAGCAGACGTCAGATGAATCGTGTGCCCCTGAAAACTTAGATCGAACGGCTGATTTTTCGGCGACACCACAGAAAGCGCACGCACCCCAACCAGCGCCTGCTGCGGCGCCGAAGGCCAGTTGCTCACCGACCACCAGTGGTCAAGTTGCCGCACGCGCTCGAAATCCGTGCCCGCCACAACTACCGCTTGCCCGTCGCCGCTTCTCGCAACTACCAGCGCGAACGGCGCGACTACACCTCGCCCGGCGAGAACGGATTCCACATGCGCCAGAGCGTCCGAGGGAAGGGAAGCGCCGTCCTTTCCCACCAGGACAATATTCGCGCCATAGTTGCGGAATTCGCGCCGCAGCTTCGCCTGCACATCGACGTAAAGGTTCAGCATCGCCGTTGCCACGGCAGCGGCCACCACCATGGCAAACAGCGCGGAGAGTGCGCGTCCGCGCCGCAGCACGGCGGCGCGCACCAGCATCCGCAGAAACATGGACGTGTGTGGGGAATCCGCCCGGCTGGCCGCAACTTCCTGCGCCGAGCGCGGCTTTACTGGAAAAGAGCCGCCCGTGCTCACAATTCACCTCGTAACGCGAACACCGGATCCAGTCCCACCGCTTTACGGATGGCGGCTGCGCTTCCCGCAAATGTGACGATCACTGCAATCGCCAGGATCACCGGCAACAGCACGGGGGGAATCGTGATCTCCGAGTTGAAGATGGAGCGGCCGATTTGATGAGCCAGCATTCCCCCGGCAGCGAAGCCCACCAGGCCACCGAACAAAGCGAGCAGCGTCGCTTCCGCAAAAAACACAGACGCCACCGCCAGCCTTCCCGCGCCCAGAGCCTTCATCAGACCCACCTCCGCGCGCCGCTCAAAAATCGCCGTAGCCATCGCCGCGGAAACCGCCAGTGCCGAGGCGAATAGCGCGGCCAGCGTGACCAGAAAAATCAACCCCTCAATGCGCGTCAGTACCGCGCCTTCGTTCTGTGCGACCTGCCGAATCTGTTCGGCATGAGAGTGTGGAATTGCCTCCTGCAACTGAAACGCAATCGATTGCGGGTACGGCGAGCAGTACCAGCGGTCGTAGACGGGACCCGACATGCTCTTTGGGTCGCGGCGGCCCAGCGCATCTTCCGGCTTGGTGAGCGCACTCACGTAAACGCGCCGTACCGCGCCCGGCTTCCCCAGAATCTCCTGGGCGAGCGCGATAGGCGCTACGATCTGATCGTCTTCGCTGCCACCAGTGGAAAGGATTCCGCTGACGTGCAACTGCCGGTCCGAAAGCGTGACCTCATCGCCAGCCTTCGCCGAAAGCCGCGCCGCCAGCCGTTCTCCCAGCAAAACATCGCGGGAAGAATCATCCGGCCACGCACCGGAAACTTTCCACCACGGGTGCGTGGATCTCACGCCCGTCGTGAACTCTTCTTTCCCGAAGGACACTTTCTTCGCGAAGTAAGTGCCAAGCAGCGTGAGATTTTCTGTATGACCGTCCCGCTGCAGCGCAACCTGTACCGGCAACATCGGCGCAAATCCGGTGATGTTGTTATGCCAGAAAGTGCCTTTGATCTTGGGCAGGTCGGCTTCGTTCAGGAAAGCCCCGTCGCTCGGCGGCTTCAGATTGACGCCGCCAATTTCCACATCCAGCGTATCTTCCTGGGGAGTAACCAGCAGGTTCGCACCGATGGTGCGCAGTTCGCGATTAATCTTGTCGCCAATGTCGGTGGCGACCGCAATCATGGCCGTCGCCACCGTAACGCCCAGCGTGATGGCCGCCGCAGCCAGCAATTTACGCCGCTTCTGGCGCCGGAAGGATTCGTAGACGAGGCGGACGAACATCCCCTATTGCTTCTCGAACACGCGGCTACCGGCCGCGATGTCCGCCTCCTGAATAATCACAGAGTCGGCTGTCTGCGTCGCCTTGAGCGGAATCGGATTGCAACCCCCTGCCGTCCCCACCGACTGCGGATTGATGGGAGCCGCGCAGTTTTTGCAGATTACTCCATTGCCTGATTTGTAGAAGCCCACGGCGCCGCAGATTTCGCAGGCATCGAAAACCGTTGCAATTTTGCCATCCGGCTTTTGATAGAGCCAGAAACGAATCGCGGTTCCATTTTCCTGCGCCTGGAAGCGATGCAAGTCGCCATCGGAAACCTGCGCCAGCGGAATTGTTACCTGTCCGTTGGTGAAGCTAACCTGCGCGGCCGGCGACAGCGCGCTCTGGCTCTTGGCATAGACAAACTCGGCCGTCAGCATGGCAATAAACATGAAAGAGAAGATGTACACCGAAGCCATCCACAGCCGCTCCCGCCGCGCCGTCCACGCCGCCTTGCGGCGCTCGGCCGGCGAAACGGCATTCGGCACAGGCTCGCGCCGCTTGGCATCGAACAACACCATCAGCGCCGCCAACGCGAAAATCGTGACGAAGAAGAAAAGATCGTTCCGCACGATCGGCCCAATAATGGACATCTCGGTCTTGGAGGAGGCAATCACTCCACTTTCCGAAAGTTCGTGCAGGCCGGCAATAACCAACTGCGCCGCTACCAGGAAAAGAATAGCGGTCGTGACCCGAAAGAATTTTTGCAGGTTAATCCGCACGCTGCCCTTCACGAACATCACGCCGAAAGCAATGGCGCACAACACGCCCAAAAGCGTCCCCAGAAAGCTCATCAGTTCCGTGGAGTTCAGCGATACGGCCGAAAGAATCAGCACCGTCTCCGCGCCTTCGCGCAGCACCATCAGAAACACGAAGAAGAACAGTCCGATCCACGCGTCATTACCCGCCAGCAGCCCGACCTTGCCCTCAATTTGGCCCTTCAGCTTGCGCCCCGTCTTCATCATGAAAATAACCATGGTGATGACGAAGAAGGCGGCCACCAGCATCACCCAGCCTTCGAACACGTCTTCGTTCAGATTCAGCCGGGAGAGTAGAACCGCGACTCCGATGCTTCCCACGAACGCCGCTCCCAACGCCGCATACACGGCTTTGCGCAAATCGTTGCGGCCAATCTTAGCCAGATAGGCCAAGGTAATCCCCACGATCAGGGCGGCCTCAACCCCTTCGCGTAGCGTAATGATGAAAGCTTGCAGCATTTATGACGAGCCCATTATCTAGACGATCTGATTTTGAAAATGAATTTCAATTTCAACTAAAGAATATGCCGTCTGCGCCGAGCGAGTCAATCCGCTAGGTCACGAACGCATGTGATCCGCATCACACGGCGAAATATAGAATTAAACGGGAGCAAGCGGGATGGCCCGGGCCTACCATGTTTGTGGAGAGCGCTCCCCGCTTCTTTTACTCTAATTTTTCCATTTAATTTGGAACTTCGCCTTCGAGTCCAAAACGGGTTACTATGTAGCCGTGATTTTCGTCATTTTAGCCATCGCGATGCCTGCAACGCTCGCGATCCTCGCATGGGTGACTGGCGTAGTCGCTGGCTCAGCAGCGTTACTGGGGGCGAAGAATACCGAGCAAAGAATTATCGAGGACGGATTCCTCGGCGCCTTCGGATGCTTTACGGGTCTGTTCGTGAGTTTTACAGCGGGTTGGATTGGGAACAGAAGTTTATCGTGGCTGAACCCGGTCTGGATCAGTCTTGCTCTGGCGATTCTTCTGCCACTCATCCATGAAATAAATAGGCGCTTCAGGCCCATCGGAGCGTCGCTGGATTTCAGTAAGCCCGGCCGCTCGACTCCCTCGAAATGGAACTGGCTGTTGTTCCCGTTTCCATTTGCGATCTCCTATGAAGTCCTCACTTGGTTTTGTTGGGTTCCCTTAAACTTGATGGGGGCCTTTGGTTCGCACCTGCCCGCGCAGGACGCACCTTTTGTGGAAGGTCAACTAATCGCCTTTGGCGGATTCCGCATCGGTTCGGTTCTATTGCTGGCCCTTATCTGCTTCGCCTTCCTGCCACGCGCTTGTTGGCGAGAAGTCATGCTCGTTGCTGCGCTTGCCGGAGCGGTTGCGTCGGCGCTCGACCGTTTTTGCTGGAATTGGTTCAATAGCTCCGGAGGTTTTCCTGTAGCGCTGTTCGGCATTCCGATTGTGGCGAGCGGCATTCTGATCCTGCTCGACCGCTACATACGGAGTCGATGGCCTCGTGAAGCGCGGGCCTAGCTGTTTCCCCACCGCAGCCACTCACAACCTTTTCAAGAATGCCTCCGCCCGCTCCCACTCCGGAAACAACTTCTCCTCCGCATGAAACTCCGCCGAATGCACGCAGCGCCGGCTCCCGCGCAGCCGTACCGGATGCTTCAGGTGCAGCATCTCGTGGTACACAAT
>OBLU010005277.1_pt1 | contig 11594 bp, 10 predicted proteins | sample 1518681 | NCBI WGS metagenome assembly OBLU01 (sample SAMEA3539304, study PRJEB22396) | soil metagenome | biome: tundra; feature: field; material: soil | place: USA | collected 2010-05 | depth 0.15 m
GTTCCTTGAGGTTCTCGGTCAGGTAGTTCACCCCGACCTCGGCGCCCTTCTCCAGGCAGACCGCCAGCTTCTCGTCGGTCGACGCCGCCGCCAGCACCCGCGCCCCCAGCAGGTGGGCGAGCTCGACGGCGGCCAGACCGACACCGCCCGCCGCGCCCAGCACCACGACCCAGTCCCCCGGGCCGACGTCGGCCACCGTGCGCAGGGCCAGGTACGCCGTGCGGTGGGCCACCCCGAAGGCGGCCGCCAGCCTGAGGTCGACCGCGTCATCGACCGCGTGCACGGAGCTCGCCGGGACCACGATCTGCTCGGCGAAGGCGCCGATCATGGATGCCCCCGTCACTCGGTCGCCCACCTTCAGCCCGTCGACGCCGGGCCCCACCAGCCGCACCTCACCGGCGAACTCGCTGCCCGGTGTGAAGGGAACCGGCACATGGATCTGGTACTGATCGGCGATCAGCAGCACGTCGGGGAAGTTGGCGGCGGCGGCCACGACGTCGACCACCACCTCGCCCGCACCCGGGACGGGATCAGGCAGGTCCTCCAGCACCAGGGCCTCGGGCGACCCGTATTTGTTGCAGCGAAGCGCACGCATGAACAGGACTCCTGAGGCTCAGGAGTTGCCGACCAGATGCTCGGTCCACGCCGCCAGCTTCTTGCGGGCCAGCTCCCTCTGCGCCGGCAGATGCGCCGTCGGCCACAAGCCGGGGGCGGCTTCGTAGTCCTTGAGGACCTCACGCGCCACGGTGATCTTGTGCACCTCGGTCGGCCCGTCGACCACGCTCATGATGGGCGCCGACATCCACATGCCGCCGAACGGCATCTCGTTCGAGACGCCGAGAGCGCCGTGCGCGTGCATGGAGCGCCAGACCGCATCGTGGACGACCTTGGGCGTCAGCATCTTGATGGCGGCGATGTTCTTGCGGGTGCGCTGGTAATCCCCGTACTTGTCGATCTCCCACGCCGTGTAGAGAGTCAGCAGACGGAACTGTTGCAACTCGGCGTAGGAATCCGCGATGTCGCCCTGCATGAACTCCTTGCGCGCCAGCAGGCTGCCCTGGGTCTCGCGGCTCAGCACCCGCTCGCAGAAGAGGTCCAGCGCCTTCTGGCAGGTAGCCACCGAGCGCATGGCGTGATGCACCCGGCCCCCGCCGAGCCGGGTCTGGGCGATGGCGAACGCCTGACCCTCACCGCCCAGGAGGCTCTCGGCCGGGACCCGCACCTCGTTGTAGTGGATGAGCGCATGCATCCCCTCGTCCTCGTCCTCGCCCGCCAGGCCGACGTGACGCACGATTTCGACCCCGGGCGTGTCGGTCGGCACCAGGAACATCGATGCCCCCTGGTACACCGACACGTCGGGGTCGGTGATGGTCATCACGATGAGGAACGCCGCCGTGCGGGCATTGGAGGAGAAGAACTTCCATCCATCGATGACCCAGTCGTCACCGTCGCGCCAGGCCCGGCAGGTGAACTGCTTGGGGTCCGAGCCGGCCTGGGGCTCCGTCATGGAGTAACAGGAGAACACCTCGCCGTTGAGGAGCGGCTGGAGGTACTTCTCCTTCTGCTCCTCGGTGCCGTAGTGGGCGATGATCTCGGCGTTCCCGGTGTCGGGGGCCTGGGTGCCGAAGACGATGGGCGCCCAGCCCGACAGGCCCAGGATCTCGTTCAACAGCGCCAATTTGAGCTGCCCGTACCCCTTGCCGCCCAGCTCCGGGCCGAGGTGGGCCGCCCATAGGTCGTGGTCCCGCACCTCTTGCTTCATGGGGTCGACGATCGGGCGTAACTCGTCGTCCAGGGGGTGGAACTGGCGGTGTGGGTAGAGCAGGTCGAGCGGCTCCACCCGCTCGCGTACGAACTCGCGGGTCCAGTCCAGCTTCTCTTGGAATTCGGGCTCAGTTGAGAAATCCCAGGCCATCAGTCTCTTCTCCTCGGTCGGTGTGACAACTACGGGTTACGCGGACAGGGTGATCATGGTGTATCTCGTAGGGGCGCCGGATCCTCGGCCTTGCCCTCGGCCGTGCGGGACAGACCGGCGAGGTCCTCCCGCACACCGAGGCCCGACAAGAATCGTTCGTTGCAGGCGCTGATCTGGCGCCGTGCCAGCTCGGGGTCGGCGTCGTGGGCCACGTACATGGCCGAACCCACCCCCAGCGCAGCCAGGAGATGGGCCAGGGGCTCGACGGGCTGAGGCTCGAGTACACCCTCTGCGATGGCATCGGTCAAGTACCGCACGATGTGCTGGGTGGGACCGTCGCTGCGTTCGGACCAGGACCGCCATCCGAGCACGGCGGGGCCGTCCACCAGGCAGATCTGGCGATAGGCGGGATTGGTCGACGCCGCGTCCAGGTAGACCTCGCTGTTGGCCCGGAACAGCTCCCAGGCTCCCGCTGCATGGTCGTCGGAGCGCCGCCACAGCAACTGGACGACCTCGTCCGCCACCTCGTCGTGCACGGCCCGGAAGAGATCCTCCTTGTCCCGGAAGTGGTGATAGAGCGCGCCCCGGGTCAACCCGGCGCGCTGGACGACATCTTCGGTGCGGGTCGCCGCAAAACCGTTCTCCGCGAACAGCTGGCGGGCGGTGTCGAGGAGGGCGCGTCGCGTATCCTGCACGTGGGCTTCGCGGCGGCTGGCGGGCTCCGCCGGACGGCCCGCCGCCTTGGTCCGAGTCGTCATGGGGCTTCCTCCCGATCCGGGATGGGCGAGAAGGGGCCGCGGCACGACATGTCGGAGTGGTCCATAGTCGCGGTCGCTTGATACATGATGTTTCTAACATACATACTGTTTGCACCCCCCGCTTCATGCCAGGATGCACCCGCCACAACGTCGCCCTCGGGCCAAGGGAAGGGAACGGTACGTGAACGATCTGGAAGGAAAGGTAGCCCTGGTGACCGGGGCGAGCCGCGGGGTCGGCGCAGCCGCGGCCGTTGCACTGGCCGAAGCCGGATGCGACGTGGCCTGCGCGGCAAGAGCGACCGAGGCCAATCCTCAACGCACCTCGGGCACCATCGACGAGACGGTCCGCCGGATCGAAGCGACCGGCCGGCGGGGTCTGGCCGTCCCCACCAACCTCGGGGTGGACGACGAGGTGGTCGCCATGGTCAAGACGACGCACGAGCACTTCGGGCGCCTCGACATTCTCATCAACAACGCGGCGATCACGTTCATCGGCGATCTCGACATCCCCCTCAAGCGCTACGACCTCATCATGCAGGTGAACCTGCGCGCCCCGCTCATCGCCATCCGGGAGGCGGCGCCCCTCATGGAGGCCCAGGGCGGCGGGGTGGTCATCAACGTGTCCTCGGTCGCCGCGCTCTATCCGCACCCCCAGCTCCTCGCCTACGGCATCTCGAAGATCGGGCTGGAACGGCTGACCGTCGACGCCGCGAAGCAGCTGGCCCATGCGAACATCGCGGTCAACTGCTTCCGCATCGACATCGCGGTGGCCTCCGAGGGCTTCGTGGCCAACACGCCCGGCGCCGACCACTCCACCTGGGAGCCGTCCGAGGTGGCGGCCGAAGGCATCATCTGGATGGTGCGCCAGCCTCCCAGTTACTCAGGACGGCGCGAGAGCATGTTCGCGCTCCGCCAACGCGAGGGGATCATGGCGACGCGCATCGCCGCTCCGATGACCGAGGCACCGCCGACGGAGTTGTACAACGGGCTGGTCGAGACCTCGGCGGGCAACGACTACTTCGAAGAGCCGTATCCCGACGACGAGGAAACCACGTAGAGCCGAGGCGACTTCTCTTCCTCTTGTGGCCTTCTACCGTGGCCCATTCGGCCAACGGAGCAGTGAGCCGGCGTCGACGCGCAACTGCTGACCCGTCACGTAACGGGACTCGTCACAACTGAGGAAGAGCACGGCGTTCGATATGTCCACGGGCTCCACGTAGGGGATCGGCATGGCTTGGAAATAGGTGAACGCCGGGATGACGTCCTCACGGGTCGGATTCTCGAGGTCCGGCCGGAAGACCTTGTAGAGCTCCTTGTTGTGGATGAGGTCGGTATTGACGTTGGTGGGATGGATGGCGTTGACCCTGATCATGCGCCCAGCCAGAACCAGGGCCATCTGCTCGACGTAGCCGACCAGCGTCCGCTTGGACCAGGAATAGCCCGATCCACCCGAGCCCATCGTCCCCGTCTCGGTGGTGCCGGGCATCAAGCCGGCGTTGGAGCCGGTCACCACGATCGCACCGCCGTCCGAAATGTGGGGGATGGAGACGGCCACGGTGCTCATCACACCGATCAGGTCCACGTCGGTGGCGTCGACGAAGTCCATCGGGTTGCCGACGCCCATGGGCATGATGCCGGCGTTCGCCACCACGACGTCGAGGTGACCGAACTCGGCGACACCTTCCTCCACCACAGCTTGGAGAGAGCTCCGGTCGCGGACGTCCGCCTGTCGGGCCATTATCCGACGGTCCAGGTCCTCGACCGCCTTCACCGTCTCGGCGAGATCCTCCGGCGTCGAGAGCGGGTACAGGTTCGACTCGATCTGCTTGCAGATGTCGATGGCGATGATGTCGGCGCCCTCCTGGGCGAGGCGGATGGCATGGCTCCGTCCCTGGCCGCGCGCGGCGCCGGTGATGAATGCAACCTTGCCTTCCATACGACCTGTCATGTGGGATCCCCAATGCCTTGTGGGCCAATATTTCGAACGAACCTAACACGGCGCGTTGGGCCGTTTCGGGCGAACACCGGGGGCACCGCCGTGGAACGCTCCCCGGCTATGTCCCGTCAGCGTCAGGGTTCGATGACGACGCGGAAGACGCCCTTGGATTTGTCGCGGGCGACGCGAAATGCCTCCGGTGCGTCTTCGAGCGGGAAGCGGTGCGTGATGAGGGTCTGCGCCAGCTCCGGTCGACCCGCAAGCATGTCCGCCGCTTCCGCGAACTCACGTCGACCGTCGTGGGCGCAATACCCGAGAGACGGTCGCAGGGCAACCTCCTTCATGAAGGACTCCGCGTGGGGCCATGTGATGTCACCGAACACGCCCATGTAGACCACGGTGCCCCCAGGGCACGCCAACTCCACAGAGCGGTAGAGAGAGCTCTCGCTCTCTCCGGTTTCGAGCACGATGTCGTAGTGGCCCGAGGGGGCGACGGCCCCGATGAGGTCGCGCGCCTCGAACTGGTGCGGATGACGTGCCTCGAGGGCTACGTCCTCGACGCCCATGGCCTGCGCCGAGGTGACGGCCAAGATGCCGATGGCACCGGCACCGACGGCGGCGACCAGCGTGCCGGGGCCCACCGATCCCATGTGACAACCGTGCCAGGCGACCGACGCCGGCTCGACCAACGCGGCGTCCCTGACGTCCAGTCCGGATGGGAGCGGGACGAGAGCGTGGCGCGGCGCACGGAAATATTCACTCATGCCACCGGAAGACAGCATTCCGAGTGCCGTTGGCCGCGCCGTCTCGCAACGATTGAAGTTCCCCCGGTCGCACTGCGGACAGCTCGCGCACCCGAACATCGCCTCGACCGCCACCACGGTGCCGTCGGAGAGCACCCCGGCGAACTCGTGCCCGGCAATCTCCCGGCTCCCATAGTCGAGGTACAGGAGGTCGGAGGCACATATGCATACTGTTTGGACGCGCCGCTTCATGCAAGGATGCACGAGTACAAGGGGGATCTGACGACATGGCAAAACTGACGCCGGAGGAAGAGGCGGCCGCGGCCGCACGCACGGCGGGCCTGGTGGACGAGGAACGGCTCGGAGCGTGGATGGACGAGCGCGGCCTGCCAGGCAAGGGAGAGCCTGTCTCGGTCTCCTTCATCAGCGGCGGCGCGTCGAACGAGATCTTCCGCATCACGCGGGGTGAGTTCGTGTCCGTGCTGCGTCGCCCCCCGCGCGTGGTCCCCAAGGGGCGGAACGAGACCATGTTGCGCGAGTACCGGGTACTCGACGCATTGAACGGCACCGACGTCCCCCACCCCGAGGCCTACGCCGCGTGCGACGACGAGAGCGTGATCGGTTCGAGCTTCTATCTCATGAGCGTGGTCGATGGCTGGTCGCCCATGAACACCGACGGATGGCCCGCCCCCTTCGACACCGACCTCGAGGCTCGCTACGGGCTCGGGATCCAGCTCATCGACGGGCCGGCCCGACTGGCCCGCGTGGACTGGAAGGCACGGGGTCTCGAGGGCTTCGGCAAGCCCGAGGGGTTCCACGATCGTCAGGTCGACCGCTGGATGGCCCATCTCAACGCCATCGCGTTCCGCGAGCTCCCCGGTCTCGACGTGGCTTCTGACTGGCTGCGGCGCCACAAGCCCACGCACTGGGAGCCGGGCATCATCCACGGGGACTACCAATTCGCCAACGCCATGTTCGACCACGGCGCCCCCGCCAGGCTGGCCGCCATGGTCGACTGGGAGATGTCGACCGTCGGTGACCCTCTCCTCGACCTCGGGTGGGTGATGAACGGCTGGACCGATCCGGGTGAAGAGCGCACCTCGGGCTACGTCGACGCGAACGGGCTCCCCAGCCGGGACGAGATGCTCGAGCACTACGCCACGGTGAGCGGGCGCTCGGTCGACGAGATCGACTACTACGTGATCCTGGCCAGGTTCAAGCTGGCGATCGTGCTCGAGGCCGGCTATGCCCGCGTGGTGGCCGGGACGGCCGACAACCCCGGCATGGCCGCCTATGAACACGTGGTGCTCGACAACATGCGCGCCGCAGCCGAACTGGCATCGACGACGAAGCTCGGACAGTAGGGGGCGCCATGAAGATCGGAATCTCGCTCGGGCAGCTCAACCCCAGGCTGTGGGCCGAGGCGACCCGGGAGGCCGACCGCCTCGGGTACGAATCGGTATGGATGCCCGAGCATCTGGTCATTCCCGTGGCCATGACGGGAAGCCCCCACGAGGGAGCCGAGCACCCACCGATACCGTCCAACGTGCCGGTCTACGACGTGTTCTCATACCTCGGTTTCCTGGCCGGGCAGACCGAGCAGATCCACTTCGGGACGCAGGTCTACAACATCGGGCTACGGCACCCGTTCGTGGTGGCGCGGGCCGTGACCACACTCGACGTCGTCTCGGGGGGCCGGGTGGAGTTCGGCATCGGCGCCAGTTGGCTGCAGGCGGAATGGGAAGCGGTGGGCCTCGACTTCAGCACGCGCGGGCGCCGGGTGGACGAGACGATCGAGGTATGCCAACGCCTGTGGAGCGAGGAGGTCGTCGAGCACCACGGCGAGTTCTTCGACTTCGGGCCGGTGATGTTCGAGCCCAAGCCGACCCACGCCCCGTGGCCTTCCCTCCACATCGGCGGCGACGGTCCGGCGGCGATTCGGCGTGCGGCCACCGTGGGCGACGGGTGGATCCCCATGAACCACTCCCCCGACGAGATCCCCGCCGATGCCAGGAAGATCGCCCAGCTCCGCCAGGACGCCGGGAGAACCAATCCCCTCGAGATCACGCTCGGCGGGGGCGCCGAGCTCGACGACCTCCGCCACCGCGCCGATCAGGGCGTGGGACGGGCACTCGTCAAGCCCTGGCGGTCGAGCAAGGACGCGCTCGAGGGCATGCGCCGTTTCGCCGACGAGGTGCTCCCCATCATCAGCGAGTACCCCGTCACGCTTCCGACCCCCTGAACGGGGCCGGTTGGCCGGTTACCGAACCGGCGTGCCGACCCGGCGCCGGGCGAAGTACCAACGTCCACGCTCGTAAATGACGTCGTCGTGCATCGGCACCACCTGGCCCAGGGTCAGCTGACCCGAGCCATCGTCGGCGGTGACCACGACGGTGCGGCACTCCTGCGTCCCGTGCACGCCGTCGACCCGCACGACGGAGTCGGCCAGGAGCACGCGGGCCGGCCGGGTGGCGGCGGCGAACCACCGCGCCAGTGCGGGATGACCGGCTATGGGCTCGTGGCCCGGCAACTCGAGGACACCTTCGACGACGAACGTCCCCAACCACGTCGCCTCGTCTCCCTGCTCGAGGGCGAGGTGCTGGCGAATCGTCAGGTCCTGCACTGCGGCGCGCCCCGCCAACGACTGCAGGGTGCGCTCGTCCTCGTACGACAACGTCATCGGTTACCGGCTCCTCTCGATCTCATGCGGCTCTTGGTGTGTGCTGGCGATGCCTGAAGTCAGTCCGGCATCTTGCCCATGGCATCGCGGCCCCCCACGGGAGCCTCTCCACCGGGCTGCTGCAGGTAGAGGTGCATCCCTTTGATGAGGCCGTCGTCGTCCAGGCGGAAGATGATCGCCTCGGGCAGGTCCTTCATCACCCCGTCCACCTCGAGGTGTTCGATGAGCTCGGCGATGACCGTGTCGCCTCCGTACGCAATGTGCACCGGCTTGAGCTCATAGCCCTCCTTGAGCGTCGGCACCACCCGGCGCAGGAAGTCGATGTAGCCCTGGCTCGAGTCGATCACGTCCCCGTACGGCCCGATGCGCTCGAACCCCGAGGGGGAGAAGACGGCCGCCAGGCGGTCCCAGTCACGTGCGGCGTAGAGCGCCACGAAGTCCTCAACTGCGGGCATTTGTCACTCCCTCTCTCATCGTTGTCCGAAGCGTTCTCGCAGGACCGGCTTGAGCACCTTGCCGGCGGAGTTCAGTGGGAACTGGTCGATGACCACGACCGACGTCGGCTTCTTGTACGACGCCAACCGCTCCTTGCACCAGGCGATGAGCGCCACCTCCGCCGGTGGATCATCGGGATCCACCGGCACGATCACCGCGCGGGGCGTCTCGCCCCACTTGGGGTCCGGTAGGCCGATGAGTGCCGCGTCGACCACTCCGGGATGCGCACGCAGCACCGCTTCGACCTCGGGGCAGTAGATGTTCTCACCACCGGAGATGATCATGTCGGTCTTGCGGTCGACGACGTAGAGGTATCCCTCGTCGTCCATGCGGCAGAGGTCACCGGAGTGGAACCAGCCGTCGGCAAAGGCCTGCTCGTTGGCCTCAGGCATGCGCCAGTAGCCCTGCATCACGGTCGGTCCGCGGTAGACGATCTCCCCGACCTCGCCCACCGCCACATCGTTCCCGTCCTCGTCGACGACGCGCGCCTCCACGTTCATGGTCGGCCGTCCAACCGAGCCGCGTTTGCGCTCCGAGTCCACCGCGTGCAGGATGCACGTGACCGGGCTCATCTCCGTCTGGCCGAAGAAACTGAAGACGGGCACGCCCGGCAGCGCCCGCTCCATCTTCTGCAACACCTCCACCGGAGTGTTGGCGGCACCCCACGAGGCGCGGCGCAAGGACAGGCGGGCGCCGCTCGCCATGACCCCGTCGCAGATCTCGTCCCACTGCATGCCGACGAAGACACAACCCGTGACGCCGAAGCGCGCCATCTCCTCGACGGCCTGGCGGCTGTCGAAATTCCCGCTCGGCACGATGATGGCGCAACCGCCCCCGATCACGTACGGCAGGATTCCCGTCAGGCCTCCGATGTGGAACAACGGGAGGTTGCCGTACCAGACGTCGTCATAGCCCACGATGCCCTGCGACACCATTGCGTTGAGCGTGCTCATGAGCAGGTTGAAGTGGCTGAGGACCGCACCCTTGGGGCGCCCCGTGGTACCCGAGGTGTACATGATCAGGGCCGGATCCTGCTCGTCGACGGCGACGGTCACCGGCGTGTCGTCGGCCTCCTCGAACAGGTCGCCGAGGCGCTCCGCGCCCGGCCCGGCCGCGGCTGCATCCCCGAGCACGACCACGGCGCGCACGTCGGGCAACGTGTCACGCACGGCCCCGACCAGCGGGGACAGGCCCTCGTCCACCACGATCACCGACGCGCCGCAGTCCCGCAGGATGAACCCCACCTCGTCCGCCACCAGGCGGAAGTTGACGGGCACCACGATGGCGCCCACCCGCCACCCGGCGAACATCGCCTCGATCATCTCGATGCTGTTCTTCATCAGCAGCGCGAGACGGTCGCCATGGCGCAGTCCCCGGGCCATGAGTGCGTGGGCCAGAGACGTCACGCGCCGATCGACCTCTCCGAATGTCCGGCTCTCGCCGTTGCAGATGTACGCCGTGCGCGCCGGATACTTCCGGGCAATGCGGCTGAGCTGTTCGCCGTGGTCCATGCCACGGGTGCCCGCTATGGAGGTGACAGCGAGGGCGGTCATCACGCGATGCGGGGCCGGCAACGCGGACCGGTCATCGGCGGACCGTGTAACCGGTCGACTCGCGGTCCCACGCCGAGGCCGGAATGCCGCGGGCGCGCAGCTCATGCTTGAGGATCCTCCCGACGGCATTCTTCGGCAACTCGGAGGTGACCTCGACATAGCGGGGAACGGCGAAGTAGGGGAGGTTCTCGCAGCAAAAGTCCATGAACGCCTCCATGTCGATGGGCTCGACCGATCCGGCGACCAGGTAGACCATCACCTCGTCCTCTCCGAGCTCGCTGGGCACGCCCACCGCCGCCACCTCGGCCACGGCTGGATGGCGCAGGAGGGCCTGCTCCACCTCGAACGACGAGATGTTCTCTCCCCGCCGGCGCATGGCGTCCTTCTTGCGGTCGGCGAAGTAGAGAAATCCATCCTCGTCGAACCGGCCCATGTCCCCGGTGTGGAACCACAAGTTGCGAAACTGCTCCACGGTCTCGCGCTCGCGACCGTCGTACCCCTCGAACATCACATGCGAGCGGCGGGGACGGCAGACGATCTCGCCCACCTCGCCCACCGGGACCGGCCGGTCCTCGGGGTCGAAGAGCATGACGTCGAAGTTGGGGTTGGGCCGCCCCGACGCGCCGACACGGTTGGTGGCATCGACGCCGGCGACTGCAAGCGGGAAGGCCTCGCTCATGCCGTAACAGGTGACGATGCGACACTGCCATCGTTCCTCCATCGCCTCGAAGCTCTCCTTGGGCACCGGGGCGGCGGAGATGAAGCGGAGCGGGACATCCTTGTCGTGCTCGTCGGGTGGGAGGTTCCACAGCATGCTCAACATGGCCCCGGCCAGCGCAATGCCCGATGCCTCGTAGCGCCGCACGCGATCCCAGGTGGCGGAGACGCTGAAGGTCGAGTCCAGGATCCCCGTGCCCCCGGCCAGCATCGGCCCGAGCACCGTGCCCACGGCGCTGAGGTGGAAGAGCGGGAGTGGACCGTGGACCACCTCGGCGGGTTGGAGCCGCCAGAGGTCCACCATGCTCTGCGCCGCCGCCAGCAGATAGTGCTGCGTGGCCAGCACACCTTTGGAGCGGCCCGTTGTCCCCGAGGTCGAGAAGATGGCCCCCACCGGGAATGGTGGCAGGTCGGGGGTCACCTCGAGCAGCGACGACCTCCCTTCGAGCAGCTGTTCGATTGCGTGCACCTGGACCTGCGGCGGCGGTGTGCCGCCCCCGTTCTCGGCCGGGGCCTTGCCGTCCTCACGCAGCAGCACGGTGCGGAGGCTCGGGACGTCGGCGGCGATGGAGAACACCCGGTCGGCCAGCGAGCGGTCAAGGGCGATCATCTTGGTGCTGCTGTCACGCAGTTGGTTGGCCAGGAAGTCGCCGCGGTAGGCCGTGTTGATCGGCACGGCGACGGCGCCGAGCCGGCAGAGCCCGAACCACACTGTCACCCACTCGGGCGAGGTGCCCATGAAGAGAGCGACGCGGTCGCCGGGCTCGATCCCCAGGCCGACCAGCACGTTGGCGGCC
>OBLU010005278.1_pt1 | contig 11594 bp, 13 predicted proteins | sample 1518681 | NCBI WGS metagenome assembly OBLU01 (sample SAMEA3539304, study PRJEB22396) | soil metagenome | biome: tundra; feature: field; material: soil | place: USA | collected 2010-05 | depth 0.15 m
GTCACCTATCGATCATAAGAAATTCGCCTAAACGCTAGTGGAGCATTCACGATGGAAGGGTACGAGGGCTGGGTTGAGTCGGCCACGATCTCCGGCACATGGTGCCCCGTGGGAATAGACTTTCACGGCGGAGGCGGGAAACATGAAGTTCTTCCATCTGTTGGCCTTGGCAGTGCTGCTGTTTTTCACACTGCCCGTGCGGGCTGACGGCAACGAGTTCCTCTCGAAATGCTCTGTCGCGGTCGCTAGCCTCGATCAAAGTGTGTCTAGCGACAAGGTGGATTCCGTGGCGGAACTCGGGTATCAGTTCGGCTACTGCATGGGCTTCGCGCAGGGCTTTACCGGAGCGAACTACACCTACGGCGTCCTCGCCAAGGACAAGGTCCGTCTTATGTGTCTTCCGGATAGGAGCATTAAGAACGGTCAAGCCCTGAGAGTCATCGTGGCCTACATGAAGGCGCACCCGGAGAAGCTGCACCTTGAGGAAATCATCCTAGCGACTTTCGCATTCCAAGAAGCATTCCCGTGCAGCCAGCAAAGCACTGAAAAAGGGAAGTGAATCGGTCCGCTCTCAGCGCCGTAGGGCACGTTGCCTCGTGACGAAACCCGAGCGGCTCGATGCGATAGAGAAAGCCCGGCTCTTTTTCCACCGGCACGGACGGGGCTGCCTTCTACACCTTCGTGACCGCTTGGCCGAGGACGAGGACCGATATAGCAGCGTCGATGACATCAAGGAGGCGCTCGCGGAGGAGCCGGACGCCGTCGAAGTTGTCGCGGCGGCGATCTACGCCGTGGGGAGGTACGACCCGATCACCGAGGCGGTTGTGGTCGAGTCCGTGGACGACGTGATCAGGGTCCTCATCGTTCGCACTGACGACGCCGAGGACATGGGCGGGATCGAGTTCTCCGCGACGCCCATCCACTAGGGACGCCGATAGGGGCGCTGCTACGCGAGGAGTAGCTCCGCGATGTCATGTAGAGGGCCGACTTCAAGAGTAATCGGAGCCAGCTTCGTCAACGGTGTCCCGATCTTTGGAATCCACACCAGTCGATGTTCCTTCTGATACCAGTAGCGGAAGTGTTTCACGAGTGCTGGGTCTGGATTACCCCGTGGAGGGTTAAGGGGATCGACATACCTCACCGGAAGACCTATGCCCGTCCATCCTTTGATCGCCACCTCGAAGGCTTTCATCAATCGTTCGAAGAACTGCTCCGGGTCCAGGATCAGTAGGCACGCATCGCTCTGGAAGTCACCGAAGAGCCGAAGGTCTACGCCGCTGCTCATACAGAAGACGTAGTAGTCGTAGCCTTCGGGGAATGAGTATTCAAGCCGTAGGTTCCCCACGAGATCGATCTCTTCTCCCGGTGTCCCGTCCGGCTTTTGGACCCGGAGTTCGGCTTCCTTGGGATGAACTTCGTACACGACTGACAGTTCGTTATCCCGGCGCGCCGGATCGAGAGACGGATCGTCGTATGAAGACGCGGGCGAAACCCTTATAACTCCACGCTCATACATCGCCTTGATATGAGCGGCCTGGCCGTACTTCACGAGATATGGACTAGTCAGCGTTGAAGCGCGTTCGAACGCGGCCATGCCCGGTGGCACGCCGGGGTGGGTGGGCGTTGGGGGCGTGAAGTCGTTCATCACGCCGGGCGGCACTCCTCCTCGAAGGCCGTACTCCTCATGAACGTGAGTGAACAGTTCAAGCCAGGTGAGAGGTTCGTTTAGAAGGCCGATCTGACCGTTCTTCGTGAGGGTCAGCGAGTTCTTCATAACGTCGCGGAGGCGGAGGGCAAGGTCAGCGTCATTGAGGTGTTCCATGTATCGCCGTTTGCGGTACTCCATCCTCCACCGTTCGTGCCCCCGCATCGGTTGGCCGCTCATCCGATCCACGTCAGCGATCACGCGCCTGAATGAAGTGAGCGTAACGAGCGTTCAATTCTGTTTGCCTCTGGTCCCATGGAAAGACACGCCGGTCCTGCGCGAACGAGGCGTGCAGGATCGCCGCCAGATATTGCAGGGAATCTGGAATCAGGAGCAGCGCTGTCTCTGAAAAATCCCCGTCCGGGGCGAATCCGAGTCTGTCGTAGCTGACTCCGTCGATCTTGAACTCCGCGAACTTGAGCCGGTTGCGGGAAGTGTGTCCGCCCACATCGGAGAGCCTTCCGTGAAGGACGTTGAGACGTGCGCCACGGTCACCGAGCCTTGCATGGCACTGATCGTAGGAGTAATGACGTAGCCTTGAGCGCATTTCGAAGTTGAAAGCGCGGAACGCTCCTTCTTCGACAACGCACGCCATGATAGTCAACGTTTCCAGGGCGGTCCGGGTAAGCACTGCGGCCTCCGGGACATTTCCCCATAGGCCCGCCCGGCACGCGACGAACAAACTCGACAGCGAATCCACGGCCAGAACGCGAAGCACGGTCTGTTTCTCTGGCTCGGTGAAGTCGAGTCCTTCGAGTGCGTCCGTAACGAGCGCGGCGAAGTCACGGATGTATACGAGAAGCTCCCTGACCCTCGCCGCCGACAGATTTGAGGCAAGGGCCTCCTGCTGGGATCGGAAAACGTCCTCTAGGCGTGGCATCGGTCGGATCGTAGTACCCGCCGCCGGGTAACGACCGCCAGCACGCTCTGGCCGACCCCTGGCGTTTGCTGGGAAGATCAATACGAGCATGTCCAGTAAACAATCGGGTCCGACTATTGACAAGCGCCAAGCGGAGAGATACCTTCTGGACGTGTCTAAGCGCATTTCAAGTCAGCACCGGCCCCGTGCCTATGGGTACACGAGGGTTTCGACTTCGAAACAAGCGGAGGAGGGCGGCTCACTAGCAGCCCAGCGCGAGGCGATCCTCCGGCACACCGTCCTGTCCGGATACGAACTCGTGGGCATTAGCGAGGATGCCGGGATTTCGGGGGGGAAGGGTGAGGACAAACGGCCCGGTCTGGCCGAGGCTCTTTCCGCGATCCGGGACGGCAGCGTCGAAGTTCTGATCGTCACGCACGCCGACAGGCTTGCCCGCTCCATCGATGAGACGGGGCACGTTCGGGTGGAAGTGAAGCGCGCCGGGGGGCGCGTTGACGTGATCAGCGAAGTAAAGGACGACCCGATCCGTCAGGCCGTGGACCGAATGCTGGCCGAGCTTGAAATGATTCGCGGGTCCCAGCGAATGGCGTCGTGGAACGCCGCACGCAAGGCGAAGGGCCTCCCTGCCGGGCCACCGCCCTTCGGGTATCGCCTCGGGGATGATGGGCGACTCGTGGCGGACGAGTCCCAGCGTGCGACGGTGGATCGCGTCCTTCGGCTTCGCCGCCGGGGCAAGACCCTCCGCGCCATAGCTGACGCGATGAACACCGCGAAAGTTCCTGCTCCACGAGCGCGTAAGTGGAACCCGATGACGGTGTCCCTAATCTTGAAGCGCGAAGCCGCGCACGTCGTGTAGGCTGGCGAAATGCCGGTAATCATCGAGGGCTACGAGACCCACCTCGCGGCGGCTGTCGCTCACTACTGGAAGACTCTCGACTCTCAGACACAGAAGCATGTTTCTGGCGGGGCCGCCGACGCAGGGAATCGAAAAGGCGTCACTGGCGGGAAGCAGATGGACGGCTTCTGCAAGCTCATGTGCTGGCTCTTGACGGTAAACGGGTTGCCGGACGCGAGCATCTTCTACAAGGAGAAGCTAGAGCTTCCCGGTTATTTTCGACCGACGAAGTGCTGGGACATGCTGATCGTTCACCGAGGAACTCTTATCGCCGCAATGGAATTTAAGTCGCAGCGTGGACCGTCGTTCGGAAACAACTTCAACAATCGCACGGAGGAGGCCATCGGCACCGCTGTTGACATTTGGACCGCGTACCGTGAAGGCGCATTTGGTGTTGGAGCGATCCGCCCTTGGCTCGGGTGGGTGATGCTCTTGGAGGACACCGCGAAGGCGAATATGCCCGTGGAGACATCCGCGCCGCATTTCAAGCCGTTCCCGGAGTTCTCAGGCGCTTCCTACACCCGGCGGTACGAGATCCTGTTGTCTAAACTCGTTCTGGAAAAGCACTACAACGCGGCAGCGTTCTTGACTGCGACCGAGGCTGGCGGTCCGAAGGGGACCTATCAGGAGCCATGCGAAGACCTGACGATGCGCCGGTTCCTCGCCGGTCTTGCGGGTCACATCGCCAGCTATGAAGCGGAATCAAAGTAGGGGGCAGACCCTCCCGCTCCCGTTCGACCTGACCTTAGGTGACGAACACTACTCGTTCGGGGAGAGATCCTCTGGCGAGACACATGGCGTGGTGCTGACGAAAGCTCACGTCGTTGAACTCATCCTCGATCTGGCGGATTACCGGACGGCCCACGACCTGACCCGTCGCACCCTATTGGAGCCATCGTGTGGGCGCGGCGCATTTCTTCTTCCAGCGGTGCGCCGCCTAATGGCTTCGTGGGGCACGAGGAAGAACAATCCAGTTGCGCTCACCGGGGCGATCCGTGCTTTCGACATCGACCCGGATCACGTCCAAGAGTCGCGCACACTCGTCGCTGCGGAGCTTGTGGAACACGGCATAAACCAGGCCGAAGCATCAAAGCTCGCGGCCCACTGGATCAACAGGGGTGACTTTCTTCTAGCTCCCCTTGACCGGCGGTTCGACGCGGTGGTCGGGAATCCGCCGTACATCCGCATCGAGCAGTTGACTGAGGCACTTCAAGCCGAGTACCGGAGCAGGTACAGCACGCTGTACGACCGCGCCGATATTTACGTAGCGTTCATTGAGCGCGCCCTGAGCCTCCTTTCGGACACCGGCATCCTCTCTTTCATCTGCGCCGACAGATGGACGCTAAACAAGTACGGCTCGCCGCTGCGCGCATTGATCGCGGAGAAATTCAGGACCCTCTGTTACGTGGATCTGCACGAAGCCTCACCGTTTGATTCGGAGGTAATCGCGTACCCGGCGATATTTGCCTTCACCAGAGGGACACCCACAGCTACCCGCGTTGCGAAGCTCTCGACAGCCTCTCCCGAGGAGTGCGCGTCCGTGGGGAAGAGCCTTCTTGCCGGAAAGGGCGCTGGCCGTGGCGTAAATATCGAGACCTACCCACGGTGGTTCCGCGACGACGAGCCGTGGGTCCTAAGCTCGCCTAAGCACCTAGCACTCCTTCGCGACCTTGAGGATCGATTCGAAACTCTGGAAGCAGACGAGCGAGCGAGGGTGGGTATCGGCGTGGCCACGGGGAACGACCGCGTCTTCATCGTCAAGAAGCCCATCGAGATTGAGGAAAGCCGACTCGTCCCGCTCGTCATGAGGGATGACATCGACAAGGGACGCATTCGAAACGGCGGGCGTTTCGTGATTAATACCTTTGACGAACTCGGAGGCCCGGTTGATCTCGGCCAGTACCCTAAGCTCGCCCGGTATTTTAACGAGCGCGGGGAGGAAATTCGGCAGCGCCATGTCGCTCAGAAGAACCCCAGCAGGTGGTTCAGGACGATTGACCGCGTGTACCCGGAGCTTGTTGCAACGCCGAAGCTCCTGATCCCCGATATCGCTGGCGCAAACGAGGTAGCCCTTGACGAGGGGCACTTCCACCCGCATCACAACCTCTACTTCGTAACTTCAAAGGTGTGGGACCTTGAGGTACTAGGAGCGCTTTTAAGCTCGCGGATGGCACTCTTTTTCGTCTGGTCCTACGCGGTGAAGATGAGGGGCAGTTACCTTCGGTTCCAAGCTCAGTACATCCGGCGCATCCGGGTCCCCGAGCCGTCGAAGGTTTCGAAGTCTGTAGCGCAGTCCCTGCGACTCGCGTTTCGCCGCCGGGACTTTAAGCGTATAGACGAACTTTCGATGTCGGTCTACGGCCTAAAGAGCCTTCCCGAGTTCAACTTCGTGGACACGCGGAAGTAGCTCGGCGGCGGACTTGGCCACCGGGACCGTTCACTCACCTTTCGCACCCATCGGATCGAACGATCCAGCCTCCACGAACTACTTCTGCCTCCACTGCCGCAGGATCGTTCACGTCCCGAAGGGTTCCGCAGGGCTGGCAGCGTGTCCCACGCCGGGATGCCGGAGGCCGAATGGACTTGGACCCGGCTACTGGAACCGGCCACGCCCCGTGGCCCCACACTGCCCTCCCGGTTACCCATAAGGGCCGCGGGACCGTCCGGATGGAGGCGAGGCCCGCTACCATCAACAACGATGCTGACCGTCACCGCTACGGGCGCAGTGTTTCATCAGGTCACTAGTCCGCTGGTGTATCTCGACCACTGGTGCCTCATGGATTTCGCGGAGGAACCCGCCGCATCAGCCCGCCTATCGGCGGCGTTAAGTCGAAGCGGGGGCACGCTGGCGATCTCGTGGCTAAACCTATCCGAGTTTGTCCCCGTGGGAAGCCGTAAGACTGCGGAGGAGTGCGAAGCACTCATTCGTGCCGTGTGGCCGAACGTCGCCTTCATTCAGGTCGTTCCAGACCCGGTGATCCGACTTGAAGACACCGAATTCAAAGACTCGGAACAACGAACTCCGATGCTGGACAAGGACCTTTTCGATCACTACCTCCGGCGGGCCATGAGATCGCATGGCCTAAACCCGTGGGACCCGAAAGGTCTGATTACGGACTTGCAGAACGAGAACCTAAAGGCGAGGCGTAAGCAGCATCGTGAGGTTGGACTTCAAGCCTCGAAGAAACACTACGACGCCGCTATGGAGAGATACCGCACCGACGCGAAATACCGACGTTGGGTGAGGGCAGTACCAGGAGGCCCCGTAAGGCGATGGCCGACAAAGCACCTAATGGAGGAGGTTGACCACGCGGCGATCCGAAGCGGGTTGAACTTGTTCGGCGGCGGCAACGTTGACGACCTGTTCCACTCCATCGTTCCGGTGTCCTACTGCGATCTCGTCGTCCTAGATCGAGCTAACGCGAACCGCATCAGCGCGCTCGTGAAGAGATTGAAGAGCGCTGGCCTCGTCAGCCGTGCCGCGAGAGTGTTCTCCAAACCGACCCTGCCAGATTTCTGGAACGCATTGGAGACGTGGACCGGAGCGTCACCGCGAGACACGCCTCCCAGCGGCTCAAGCCCCGTGGCGTAAGCGCCGCGGGGTGCCGGGCTGCCAGCGTGTCCCACCCGGCTTCTGGAACACGCCGCGCCCCGCCGGGTTACACCGCCCTCCCGGTCGCCGCTGAGCTACGCGAGTTCGGAAGCGTTTCCCGCCGCACGCTGGAAGTTGAACTCAAAGCACTCCGACGCCCGCTGCTCCTCCATGAACTCGGTGATGGCAGCGAGAGGGTAAATCGTCGCGGTCGGCCCCATCCTGAACCACCCGGAGGGTCCCTTCCCCTGCTGCCGCCAGCGAGCCAAGGTGCGTGTCTTGACGCCCAGCCGTTTAGCTGCTTCCCGTGATCTGACGTAGTTCGGTTCCGGTTCTGCGCTCATCTGTCCCTCCGGGGCCGGGTAAGGCGACTCAAACGCGCCGAACCACGACCTATAGGGATAGTGTGTCTAGAAGAGGCGAGTTTGCGGCTCGTCCCTCCCGCAGGAATCCCCGTTAGCGAGGACCGATTGACCGTTCCAATCAAGGACCTTACTCCGAAGAATTTCGAGCTACTCATCGAGGCCCACCTGCGCACACACGAGCCGTCGATGAAGAGCATGACCATCACCCACCGCGAGCAGCACAAGCGACCGGACGGCTCCTACGAGATCGATCTCACGGTCAGGTTTGAAGTTCTCGGAGTCGAATTCGTCGTCCTCGTTGAGTGCAAGCGGTACAAGAACCCCGTGAAACGGGACGTGCCCGCGCTGCTATACGAAAAGGTCAGGAGTATCGGCGCTCACAAGGGCATCGTGTGCGCGACCAGTCCCTTTCAGAAGGGCGCAGTTCTCTACGCCCAGCAGCACGGGATCTCACTGATCCTGTTTGAGGAACACTCCATCCGCGCCATCGTGAAAGGTGACGCTCCCGCGCCGCCGAAGAACCTACTCCTCGGGCGCTTCGTCGCGCTCCGGCCCTGCCCGGACGTGCTTCCAGAGCCGAGCGACGAGGACACATGGCAGGTCAGCTACGAGGAAGCGTTGCCTCCCGAAGGCGACGCCTCGATTTAAATCGTCAGGAAATGGGAACCCATCGGCCCCGGAGAACCTTTCCGCACATTGACTGAAACCGTCGCCCGTTGGAACACGGCAGGGCAGCGGTAAGACCATGTGTAAGAAGGGTCATGAGACACGTCACCGACTGACTCTTTAGTACTCACGCGGCTCGGGCGCGTCGCTCTCGCGCCAGTACCGGGCGGACCACGAGTTCTCCTCCACGAGTCGGACTGGCGACGCTCATCGCCAACGAATGTTGCCCGCTGACTCCCGTGCCCTCCCGCTAAGCACCCTCCCATCCGGCGACAGGGCACTTCCTGAGGGGCCTGACGGCCTTTCTCTGCCACAAACGGCCCCATCAGCGGGTGGGGAAGAGGCCGGGATGGGCGAGGCTTCCTAGCGGCCCGAGCTTGTAGAGCCGTGATCCGCCGTCGTGCTGCGGCAAGCCTCTTCTTCCTGCCCGCCGCCGCGAGAAACCCCGCCGAGCGCCTCCGATGTACGCCGGGAGGGAGGATGGAGAGGGCGGCACGGCGTTGAAACTCCTTCGGCTCCAACCGGGTCGGCTTCATGCGGCCAGAAGCACCGTCCCGTGCAAAGAACAAGACCTTCCCATCAGGTTCAAAGGCGTATGAAAGGTCAGGTTGGAACGGCGACCAGTTTTTGACGAGGTAACGCAGTAGCGGCTCCGGGCCGTCGTTAGCGGGGACGATCTTCGCCGTCCACGCCTCGTCGGGAATCGATGCGAATAGCTCGCGGATCTCGTCCGGCGTAGCTCTCCGCCCGGCGTACCAGAGTCCGCTTGCACCGCGCCTTTTGGACCGGCACTCCTTGATCAGGGATTCCAGCAGGAAGGCCCGTAGGAGCGCCCCGAGCGCCTCAGGAGACGCGAACTCACCCTCGGGGTAGGAGAGCCAACCCCGGTGCTTATCCAGCCCGCCTGACGTGACGAGGCAGTGGACGTGGTGATCCCAAAAGAGATTCCCGGCTGCCGTCGCGTAGCAGCCCTCGACACCAACCCCAGCACCGATGTCCCCCTTTGGCACCGCAAGGAGGCTGGCCATGCAGCTAGACATGTACGACTTGATGAAGGTCCTGAGGTTCCGGGACAGTTCGCCGGAAATGAAGTCCTTGAAATCTCTCGGGACCTTGAAGATGACGTGCCAGTAGGGAATCGGAAGTGTCTCCGCCATCCGGTTAGCGATCCACGTTGCATTCCTTTTGAGGTTGCAGTTCGGACAATCGCCTCTCCCGCAGGAAGCCCAGCAAGGAGGAACGTATTCCCCCTTGAAACCCTTCTGAAACACTGGTGGACCCATATCAGGGGTCCTACAAGCTCCTAGAGTTCGGATTCCACGAAGCTGGTACGGTTCGCAGAAGCCTGTGTAAGCGAGTCCAACGGTGGGGATTCGTCTCAGGACTTGATTGATCGTTAGAAGGTCAGTCCGGTTCAAAAAGGAGAAATGCTCTTCTGATAGGGGCGGCCCGCCGGGGTAGCTAGCGTTCTGCGGGTGCGATAACCGATTTCGGGGCATGTGACTCTCCCGAAGGGATAGAGTCAAGGACCCCTTAGGGTTTTGTTGAAGCGCGCTTGGGCATCGCCAGAACGGTCCATGATGCGTGCCGGTCCGTGCAGCGTTTAGGAGCAGATCTCTAATGAAAACCGCATCTTTCGCCATAGCGGACGCGGTTCAGACAAGACCTTACAGTGCCAATGTGTGGCCGAAACTTACACCAGCAAGGTCGTAATACGCCGCAAATCTCCGTAAAATCGATCCAAGTCACAACTTTGGCCATCAATTATCCAAGAGAATTGTCTATGCTGCGTGTGGGCTTTACGCCGCACGCTTTTAGTGATCTGCTTCGCGGCCACCGTCCCGATCCAGAACGCTGGCTCGGCGCGGGCAGAGAAAATCTTTAGGGAGGACGGACGAAAAAATGATCATTCCAAAGAAAGACGCGAAGGGCCGTTACTACGTCAGGTTCTGGCGTAAGGACGGCTCCCGGCCCTACAAGCTCTTGGAGAAAACGCCGGGTCTGTCTTACCAGCAAGCTAAGGGACTGGCAGTCGCTTTCTACAACACGTTCGAGGACGGGAAGCCCAGCGAGGAACGCCCCACTCTTACGGAGTGCTTCTCCACCTACCTCAACGCGGACAGCAACATTTCAGAGGGGAATGCCGCCCGAATCCGGATGTATCTGGAAAGGAAGTTCATCCCGTTCTTCGGAGACAAAGCCGTGGAAGACCTGACGGTGTTGGACGTGGAGAAGTACAAGACGTTCCGGCTGACTCAGGACGGTTACGGAGGGACGAAGGCCAAGGGGGGGACGATCAACCGGGAGGTAGCTACGCTCCTGTCCGTGATCTCCCGGTGCTTCCAGCTTGGAATCATCAAGACCCACCCGTTAGCAGGGAAGAAGATCAACCGCTTTGAGAAGGCCAGCAAGAAAGGTAACTTCTTCGACTATGACGAGTGGAAGGCTTTCATTGCCGCGTTCTCGGGCCGGGAAGCCCTCTTAGAAGGCATCAAACGCAACGCCCGTATCGTGAATTCCCCCCATGAACGGGAGGCTTATATCGGGAATGCTCGCCGGATGGCGGACCTTTTCCTGACGCAGCTTCTGACCTGTTCCCGGATCGGGGAAATTATTGATCTTCGCTTCACAGCCATGAACTTCAAGACGGGGCGGCTCTCCATCTACCAGCCCAAGACGGGGGCCACGAAGTATCAGGACATGATGCCTGAGCTTCTAGCCATCTTTCAGAGGCTCTATAAGGCCAGTCCTGATAAGGGGGGCTACGTCTTCACGCGGGCTGACGGGAAGCAGTTCCCGATCAATCAAGTCGAGTCGTTTTTCGCAGCCGGGTTGAAGCTCGCCGGGGTTACGAAGCCGTTTACGCCCCACACCATCCGGCACACGTCCTGTTCGTGGATGGCGATAGCCGGTGTGTCCCTTCTAAAAATTCAGGAAATCGCGGGCCACAAGGACTATAAAAGCACCCTTGAGTACGCCTACCTCAGTCCGTCCAGCCTTCGCGATGGTCTGTCCGTTCTGTCGGGCAAGTCAGATTCCCTGCCAATCGTGGACAATGCCAGCATCCAGAAAATGGGATAAGTCATTGATTCAGGAGAAGTTCGTCTGATGGCCATGAATCACATCGTCTGCATCGCCCACGTTCCCGACACCGAAACGAAAATCCGCATCGCCGCCGGCGGGGTCTCGATCGACGAGGCCGACGTCAAGTGGATCGTGTCGCCCTACGACGAGTACGCGCTTGAGGAAGCCCTCAAGACGAAGGAAGCGAAGGGCGGCACGGTAACCGCGATCACGTTCGGCCCCGCGCGGGCCGACACGGGCCTGCGCGAGTGCCTCGCCCGCGGCGCCGACGACGCGATTCGCATCGCGTCCGAGGGTCTCGGCGAGGTGGACTCGCTCGGCGTGGCGCGCCTCCTCGCGGGCGTGATCAAGACGCTGCCGCACGACGTCGTGTGGATGGGCAACAAGGGCGTCGGCACGGACGCGCA
>OBLU010005280.1_pt1 | contig 11591 bp, 10 predicted proteins | sample 1518681 | NCBI WGS metagenome assembly OBLU01 (sample SAMEA3539304, study PRJEB22396) | soil metagenome | biome: tundra; feature: field; material: soil | place: USA | collected 2010-05 | depth 0.15 m
CAGCGTACGAAGCGAGTGGAAGGTGTGGCTTAAGGCGCCCGAAGCGATGAGCACGACGCGCAGGTCACTCTCGGCCACGGCCTGGGCGATCACTTGACCCACCGTCACGAAGTCGACCGCTTCGGCGGTCTGGCAGACGCTCACCGAGATCCACGCCTCCTCGTCTTGCAAGAAGGGCAAAAAGTTGGTGGTGGCGTAGGCGATGGGCAGGTGCTCGTTGTCAATGGGCGTGATCCAACAGTTGGGCGTCTCGTTGGCGATGCGTCCCACCAATTTGGCGAACTCGGGATTGCCAGCGATGTCGTAGGGAACGCTCGACATGCCCCGGGGAAGTTCGTCGGACGTGAAGAGACCCTTGCGTCGATCGTGGGCGGTGATGACGAACTCGACCGTGGTGAACCAATGGCTGTCGAACACGATGACCAGATCGGGCTTGAGCTGGTCAAAGACCTCGCGCTTCAGGTCGTGCAGACCCGAGTGCAGCGTGCTTTCTCGACCACCGTTGAGGGCGAGACGCTCCTCCTCGGGCATCACGATGGTGGGCACATGTGCGAGCACGGCCGCACCGACAATTTCACCCATGGGTGGTGTCCTCTTTCACTTGGTAGGTCTTGACTTCGCTGTAAAAATCGAGGGCGTAGTCGCCCCCTTCGCGTCCCATGCCGCTGATGCCAGTGCCGCCAAAAGGCGCGGTCAGGTCACGAACTAGAAAGCAGTTGACCCAGATGGTCCCGGCCCGTACGCCCAGAGCGAAACGGTCGGCCTTGGCTTGGTCGCTGGTATAGACCATGGCTGAGAGGCCGTAGGCGGTGGAGTTGGCCAGGGCAATGGCTTCGGCTTCGGTGTCGAAGGTCTGGATCGTCAGCACCGGTCCAAAGACTTCGTGCTGGACGATTTCGGAATCGTTGGATTTCGGCTCAATTAACGTCGGAAGAAACCAGAGTCCCTCATCGTTGAGACGATGTCCGCCAAAGATCAGCCGGTCGCCGCCGGCGATGGAGCGATCAACAAAACCCTGTACGCGCTTGAGATGATCGGGGTGGATCAGGGGCGACACCGTGGTGGTGGGCTCGCGGCTGTCGCCCAGCACGTGGCGGTTGGCGGCCAACGTGAATCGCTCGAGGAAGGTAACGCGGCAACTGGACTCCACCAGCAGTCGAGTGCCCGCGAGGCAAACCTGGCCGGCGTCGTCATACATCAGGGCGGCCTTTTGCGCGGCCAAATCGAGGTCTGCGTCGGCGTAGACGACCAACGGACCCTTGCCACCCAATTCTGCGGTGAAGGGCACCAGATTCTTGGCCGCGGCGACGGCGATGGTGCGGCCGGTCTCGGGCGAGCCGGTAAAGGAAATGCGACGTACGCGCGGGTCACTCACCAAGGCGGCGCCCACCTCCGCGCCTAATCCCTGGACCATGTTGAACACGCCCGGAGGGAAACCGGCCTCGTGGACCAGATCCATTAAGAGTGAGCAGCTCAAGGGCGACCATTCCGCGGGCTTTAACACCACGGTATTTCCCGCCGCGAGCGCCGGGGCGCACTTCCAGGTCGACAACATGAACGGTGCGTTCCACGGTGTGATGACGACCGTCGGACCGGCCGGCATTCGCAGCACGGCGTTGTGCGTGCCGTTGGAGTCCCATCGCCGCGGCTCGTAGGACACGGCCAAATCGGCGTAGGCGCGGAAATTGCGGGCCCCGCGCCCGATGACGCGAAGACGCAGACTCTCGAGCAGCATGGCCATGTCGAGGCACTCAACCGTGGCGATTCGTTCGATGTTGGCGTCAATCAGATCGGCTAGGCGGTGGAGATAGATTTGTCGTTCTTGGGCCGTCAGCGTGGCCCACCCGTCAAAGGCGTCCACGGCGGCCGCCACTGCGGCCTCCGCTTCGAGCGCGCCACCGCGAGCGACGTCGGCCAGTTTGAGGTTCCAGTCGAGCGGCGAGCGGTCCTCAAAGGTTGACGACGACCCGACCCGTTGGCCGTTAATGAAGTGGCCGGTCGCTACCTCGACGTCGCCGACCGAAACCCGCTCACTGGTCATGACTGAAACCGGGGGTGCACGCGGGGATAGGGCAGCGCCGAGCGGTCGGTTGCTTGCGGGCGGCGCTGCCCGCGGAACTCCCAGTCCCCGCCTAGGGCGGTGGAAAGAACCTCTTCGGTGGCGGTAGGTTGTGCGCCCACTTCATCGCTCACCGGATCGGGCGAACCGACAATGTAGTTGGTGAGCGTGCCGAGACCTTCGACTTCGACGGTCACGACATCGCCGGGCTCGACCGGACGGGAGAACGCCGGCGTGCCCGACAAGATGATGTCGCCCGGCACCAGCGTGATAAGACGGGCGATGTCGGTGACCAGATAGTGCATGTCCCAGGCCATCTCGTTCGTCGAACCGTCCTGGTACGCATGACCATTGACCAGCGTGCGCATGGACTTGTCGTGAAAATCCCAGTCGGTAATGACGCCCGGACCAACGGGACACAGGGTATCGGCCCCTTTCACGCGCAACATGGATCCCGCGTCGGTGTCGCGAAAATCGTGCAGCCCAAAATCATTGGCGATGGTGTAGCCCGCGATGTAGTCGGGCGCGTCGGCCAGCACTATGTTGCGCGCCGTGCGGCCAATGACGATCGCCACTTCGCCTTCGAAATTCAAGTAGTGACAGTTGGCCGGACGCACCACGTCGCCCCCGTGCGCGTTGAGTGCCGAGACCGGCTTTTGAAACCACGTCGGGGCGGGCGGCAACTCAATGCCAAACTCCCGGACCCGTGAGACGTGGTTGAGATGACAGCAGAGAATCTTGCTCGGTGAGACCGGTGGCAAATGTTCCGCTTTGGCGGCCTCGACGCGGCGACCATCGCTGGCAACGAGCGCGTCGCCCTCCACGGTGACGTCCACGGCCGCCCCATCGAGAAGAATTCGGCGATACTCCACAGCCCCCCAAAAGTCGTTTGTGACCAAATAATTCTTCCACCTTACAAACCGGTCTTCGTAGGGCGTGCTATTTTGCGCCAAGGTTACCGCGGAGGCAATTATGAGCAAATCTTTCGATCGAGTCAGGGTTCTTTGGCCCGATCATCTCGGTCTGGCGCGGGGCAAGTACGTGCCGGCCAGCCTGGCCGACAAAGGAACTCATCACTGCACCGGGACCTGGTCGCTCGGTTACGACCGGGGCATGACGCCAGGCACCGTCGGAAGTTTTTGGGACGAGGGTTTGCCCGACTTTGACGCCACCTACGACATGGCTGATCTCCGCCCCAGTTGGGAGCCCGGCACCCGGGTGGTGGTGGCCAACGTCGAACGTCACGGTGAACCCTTTTCGGTCTCGCCGCGCACGGCCCTCAACAAGGCAGTCACGGACTGGCGAGCGCTGGGCTACGAGCCGTTCGTGGGAATCGAATTCGAGGCCTATATCTTTGGTCCCGACGGTGAGGGCGGCTGGAAGCCCCTAGAGACGCCCGGCGCCTTCGTCTACGGCACCGGACCGAGCGTGGATCCGCTCGGTTTGATCGACGCTATTTGGGCGGCCTGCGCGGAGTCGGACATTCCTTTAGAGTCGGTCAATTCCGAGTTCGACTCGCCACAGTTCGAGTTCACGCTGCGTTACTGCGACGCAATGAAGGCCGCGGACGAGGGATTCCTCTTTAAAGTCTTGGCCCGCGAAGTGGCGCACCGATTCGGACTACTCCTCAGTTTCATGGGTAAGCCCATGACCGATCGAGGAGGATCGGGTATGCACTTCAACTTCTCGTTTCGTGACAAGGACGAAGAGAACGTCATCAATGACCTCTCGGCGAAAGACGGTCTCTCCGAACTGGCCAAGCATTCGATGGGCGGGTTGCTGGCGCATCACCAGGCCCTGGCGGGACTTTGCGCGCCGACGGTCAACGCCTACAAGCGCCTGCGTCCGGCCTCACTCTCGGGTTACTGGGCCAACTGGGGTTACGACCACCGCGGGGCGACCATCCGCGTGCCCCACGAGCGCGGCGCCGCGGCCCGATTAGAACACCGACTGAGCGACGGCGCGGCGGTGGTGCACACGTCCATGGCCGCCGTATTGCAAGCGGCCTTATTGGGTGTCAAGGCCCAAACCGATCCCGGTCCGGCCGAGAGCGGCAATGGCCTGGACACCATCGACGCGACGGTGGGAGTGCCGCACTCGCTGGCCGAAGCCCTCGACGTCTTGGAAGCCGACGACGAATTGGTGGCGGCCGTGGGACGTGACTTAGTTGCTCAGCACATTGGGGTAAAACGGGCCGAGTGGGAGCGGTTCTTGGGCGCCACTACCGACTGGGAATTGCGCGAGTACTTGCCCTTCCTTTAGATCCAGCGCACCCGAATGGGCAGTTGTTTGGTGCCGCCAATGAAGTTAGAGCGCAGTCGCTCCGGCGCACCGGCAAGTTCGATTGACGACCAGCGCTTGACGATCTCTTCAAACACCACGCGCATCTCGAGGCGGGCCAAGTGCGCGCCGAGGCAGAGATGGGGACTGCGCAGCCCGAAGGCCACGTGGTCGTTGGGCGTGCGGTCGGCGCGGAACTCGTAGGGGCTGTCGAATTGTTCCTCGTCGTAGTTGGCGGAAGCAAACCAGAGCACGACCTTGTCCCCGGCCTTCAGACTTTTGTCTCGCAATTCGGTGTCCTGGGTCAAGGTACGGCGAAAGTGCATGGTCACGGTGGACCAGCGCAGCATCTCTTCGACGAGGGCCTTTCGCTCGTCGACGCTCATCGAAGGAATCCGGTGGTACAGCTCGGGCCGATCGAGCAGCACTTGCAGGCCCGCCGTCAATGAGTACCGCGTGGTGTCGTTGCCGGCGGCCACCATCAGCGTGAAGAAATTCTTTAAGGCGAGTTCGTCCAGGGTGTCACCCTCGATGGTGGTTTCCAGCAGTGCGGAGAGCACGTCATGGGTGGGCTCAATGCGGCGCTGCGCGAGAGCTTGGCTGGCGTACTCAAAGAGTTCCAGGGCCACCGGACTGCGAAAGGGGAGTAGTCGGTAGTCCGAGGTGTCGACCTGGTCCACCACGTAGTCAGTGAAGTCTGGATCGGTGTTGCCAATGAGGGCGTCGCCGCGCTGGACCAGCCATTCGAGGTCGTCGTCCGGTAGGCCCAGGAGACGGCCCAACATCCTCATCGGCAGTTCCCGCGCCACCGTACTGACGAAGTCGAACTCGGTCTGACCACGCAACGAATCGAGCACCTGCGCCGCCAGTTCTCGCACGGCCTCTTCGCAGCCGTTGATGGACTTGGGGGCGAAGGGCCGACTGACTAAACGCCGTAGTCGCGTGTGCTCGGGCGAATCCATCTCCATCATGGTGCGTCGCGCTTCGGTCTCCTCGGGGTCCATGTCTTCGAGGCGAATGCCGAGCCGGCTCGAGAAGATCTCGGCGTTGCTACTAGCAAAAAGCACGTCGTCGTATTTGGTGAGGCTCCAGAATCCCCGTCCGCCATCGCTCTCTTCCGTCCAGTGCACGGGATCATTCGCGCGCAAGTAGGCGAAAGTGTCGTGGGGCACGCCGTCGACGTAGGTGTCGTGCGACGTGAGATCGGCTAGGGGCGCGGCCATAATTTCCCTTCAATGCCTGCAATTGTTCGTAACCAAACAATTCTGTAAGTACAGCACACAACGAACCGTGCCCTTAGGATTGCGGTGTGAGGAAGCCTCTAATTGGAATCACCGGACGTCGGTGGCCGGCTTCGGCGCTGGGCACGAACGTGCCGCCGGCCATGAGCGGATTGCGCTTTGATCTACATTTTTCGGATTATCCATGGTCGGTGGCCGTCGCCGGAGGATTGCCCGTTGAGTTGACCCGCGACGCCGACGTCGGGGGCGTCATGGAGCATCTCGACGGGCTGGTACTCAGTGGGGGAGCGGACCTGGACCCGTCGCTTTACGGACAAGAACCCCAGGCGAATTTGCAATCCTTGGAGCTCGATCGTGACGAATGGGAGTTGGAACTTCTTGAAGCGGCACGTAGTCGCGATATTCCCGTGCTGGCCATCTGTCGGGGGTTGCAACTGGTGAACGTGGCCTTCGGCGGCACGCTGATCCAACACGTGGAGTTAGAAGAAGGTTCGGGACATCCCCAATGGAACGTTGACGGCCACACCGCTACCCATGAAGTGCACATCACTCCCAACACGATGACCGCCACACTTTTTCCGGCGTTGTGGTCGGTAAATTCGCTGCACCATCAGATTGTCGAACACGTAGGCGATGGGCTCACCGTTTCGGCGACCGCGCCCGACGGCGTGGTCGAAGCTCTCGAAACGCCCGAAGGCGATCTGTTGGCGGTGCAGTGGCATCCCGAACTTCTGGCCGCGCCGGATCCCACGTTTGTGTGGTTGGTGCGTCAAGCGAGCGAACGACTCTCTTAGGTACTTGACAAAAGTCGTTTGAACCCGTACCGTTTCGCCACGGCTCAACTTTGGTGCCATCTGCAAGGTGACGAAGCCCACGGTCTATGCCCCGTATACCGCGGTGGTGATTTGGATCCTCGGACTGATCGTGGCGGGCATAATGCCCGCCACGTCATCAGGGACGGCCGACTTCTCGGGTCTATCAGAAGCCGACCAAGGACCGCTCAAGATTTAGATCAAATTTCTAGTTCGCGCAGTGGTCATGAGCTACCAGCATGGTGGGGGAGCGGTTGCCGCAAGGTATTCCGGTCGGACGCGCTTCTAGAATGAGCAGATGAATCTAGAACTTAATGATCGCGTCTATCTCATTACCGGCGGGACCGATGGACTTGGCTTGACGCTGGCTCAGCGACTGGTTGACGAAGGAGCACGCGTCGCGGTGTGCGGACGCGACGCCGAGCGACTGAAACGGGCGCAAGAGCAATTGGGCACTGAGTCACTTTGCTTCAAGGCCGACGTCACCAACGAAAGCGAGTTGGACGGCTTCATCGACGCGACCTTTTCAAAATTTGACCGCCTCGATGGCGCGGTAAATAATGCGGGCCGCACGGCCGGCACGCCCGTGGCGACTTCCGATGACAAGCAGTGGCGAGAGGACCTTGAATTGAAAGTCATCTCGGCACTGCACGTGTCGCGCCGCGTGCTACCCGCGTTGGAAGAAACGAGTGGCGCCATCGTAAACGTGTTGGCCATTATGGCTCGAACGCCGGGGGCGAATTCAACCCCCACGACGGCCTCCCGGGCCGCCGGACTCGCGCTCACGAAGGCAATGGCCAACGAAGTGGGTCCACGTGGCGTGCGAGTGAACGCCATATTGATTGGTCTCATCGAGTCAGGCCAGTGGGTGCGCCGAGCCAACGACGCCAACGTAACCGTTGAGGAGTACTACGACACGATGGCCAAAGGATCGAAGATTCCCCTTGGTCGGGTGGGCCGAGCTGCGGAGTTCGCGGACCTGGCCACGTTCCTGTTGTCACCTCGGGCCAGTTATATAACGGGCGTCGGCGTCAGCATCGACGGCGGTCTCTCGCCCGTCATTTAAGGGCGCGGGCGTGTGACGAGCGCGGCGACTGCGGCGTGCGTCAATTGAAGTCGACGCTCGTTACTTTTTCGCGTCGAAAAGCCGGAACGACAATACGGAGTTTTTGTTTTGATCTTTGTTATCATCACTCTTGAGCGATGAGGCCCGCTTCACAAAACGCTGGGTGAAACCGGCTAATGGCATCTACCAGACGGATTACGAAGCTGGTAGGGCACGTTCCATACCCCTGCCGTGACAGGAGGTAGTGATGAACGTTTATTACGTGTTGGCAATTTGGATTGGCATGGCCCTTGGGGCCTCCCTGCTGAGTGTTCGCATCGGCGTCTCGGTGGCTCTCGTCGAGATTTTGGTGGGCGCCATCGTCGGCAACATTCCGGGGATCAAGGAGCACGTCCAGCAAACCGACTACACCACGTTGCTAGCCGGCGTCGGTTCGATCCTTCTTACGTTTCTCGCCGGGGCCGAAATTGATCCGGTCTCACTGCGCCGTCATTGGAGGGCCAGCCTGTCCATCGGCTTGGCCTCCTTCGCCCTTCCCCTCATCGGCGCCTTCTGCTTCACCCGATTTATATTTGATTGGAACCTTCACGCCTCAGAGATCGCGGGCATTGCGTTGAGCACCACCTCGGTAGCGGTGGTCTACGCGGTCATGGTGGAAACCGGCTTAAACCGCGAAGATATCGGCAAGTTGATTTTGGCAGCCTGCTTCGTTACGGATCTCGGCACGGTCTTGGCGTTGGGTGGTCTATTTGCGAACTTCGGGTGGTTGCTGTTGTTGTTCGTGGTCGTGACCGTGATTGCTCTGTTTTTCTTGCCCCGCATTTTGCGGTGGACGATTGCGAACATCGGTCATCGAATGAGCGAACCGGAAGTAAAGGTGATCTTCGTGGTGCTCCTCGCACTCGGGGGATTAGCCACCGCCGCCGGCAGCGAAGCGGTGCTTCCGGCCTACGTTGCCGGTTTGGTGGTCGCGGGGGTCTTCATGCACGACCGCGTGGTGCTTGATCGAATTCGTACGATTGCTTTTGCTCTCTTAACCCCGTTCTTCTTCTTGCGAGCGGGCACGCTGATCTCCGCGTCGGCCCTGATTACTGGTGCGGGCGTCATCGGGACCTTGTTCTGCGTGAAGATCGTCACGAAATTATTAGGCGTGTGGCCCACGGCGACCGCGTTTCACCTGCCGAAGCGGGAGCGCACGTACACCACTTTGCTGATGGCGACGGGCTTGACCTTTGGTTCGATCGCGGCCCTCTATGGATTAACGCACAATCTCATCAATCAGACGCAATATACGGAGCTCGTAACGGTGGTCATCCTGTCCGCTTTCGTTCCGACGGTCATTGCCCAGCAGTTCTTTCGCCCGATCGTCGCCCTCGCGACCAAAGACCGTGAAGCGTTGGGGGAAGAGGACATTTCTCTGCGACAACGCCGTGGTCATCAGGAAAAAAATGAAGTGGACGAGCTGTAAATTCGAAGGGTTACACTCGGCCACAAGCGTCTCAGAGGACTTTTGCCATGATGAACTCGTACCGCCATCTGTTAGTCGAGCGTAACGGCCAGACCGTGACAATCTGGATGAACGACCCAGCACGGCGAAACGTCTTAACGCTCGAGCACCTGGACGAACTGATTCGGGCCTTTAGCGAGGCGGGTAGTAGCAACGCTACCGGCGTGATTCTGGCCGCCAAGGGGTCGGTCTTTTGTGCGGGCCACGATTTCGGCGAAATGGTCGATCAGGATCTTGAGAGCGTTCGCCACCTCTTCCAAACGTGTACTCGGATGATGGACACGATGCAGGCCATCCCCCAGCCGGTCGTCGCCAGTGTCCACGCTCTGGCGACGGGTGCGGGCTGCCAGATGGTGGCCTGCGCCGATCTAGCGGTCGCGTCTGAAAACGCGACGTTTTGCACACCCGGAGGTAGTGGGGGACTGTTCTGCACCACTCCGATGGTCGCCGTCGGACGAGCGATCGGGCGTAAGAGGGCGTTAGAGATGGCGATGAGCGGGGAACCGATTGATGCGCGCACCGCTGAAGCATGGGGACTCGTTAACCAGGTCGTCGCAGAAGCCGAATTGGAAACAGCCACCAGGACGTTGCTTCGTCGCGTGACGCGGGGGAGTGCCGCCGCCAAGGGCGTCGGCAAACAGGCTTTCTATAAGCAGATTGACTTGGATCAGTCCGAGGCGTACGCGTACGCCATTGAGGTGATGGCCTCGGAGAGCCAGAGTCCCGACGCCCAAGAGGGGATTGCCGCCTTTCTCGAGAAACGGCCCCCCGTGTGGAAGCAATCGGATCAGTCGGAAGACTAAGGCAACGCGGTTGGGTCTTCACCTGCGATTGCTCTCGTAACCTTCAACAATTCGAGTCAGTGGGCGAGTGACATGCCCAGGACAAGAAGGGTGCCACAGAAGAGTGGGGTAGTAAGTACTAGGGCGACCGAATAGCCCCAGTGGTGTTGACGCTGCAGGATGGCGGGGATCGCCAGCGCGGACGAAAACGTGGTCAATCCCCCACAAAATCCGGTAACAATGACCGATCTTAAATGTGCATCGGCGCTACTCGTGAGTCGGTACACCACCCAACCCGCAATACCACAACCAATCGCGTTGGCCGCCACCGTTGCCCAGGGCCTCAAGGTTGGATTATGGCGCCGGACCAGGTATTCGCCTAAGAAACGGACCACACAGCCAGCTCCGCCGGTCAACGCCACGAGAAAGAGAATCATCGAGCGGGCCGTCTAAGAAGTCCGAGCCATGCCGCCAATGCACCGCTCAGGAGGGCCGATACGGCCACCAGAAGACTCCCGGCAATAGAGAGGTGCCAGATAGCGGCCAAATCGACGAAAAGGCTTGAATAGGACGTGAAACCTCCGAAAAGACCTGTAATTACCAGTAGTCGTGCCAAATTATTGGGATCATGGTGTCGCAGGGCCCCTCGGAGCAGTTTGGTCGCCAGAAAAACGCCCACAAGGTTGATGGCTAGTAGTACCCAGGGGATCCGGGCGGTCCAATCGCTTCCCGTGGCGGTGGGCTGCAATTTCAAAAGAAGATCGCGAAACATCGTCCCGACGGCACCGCCGCACACCACCGCAAAAATAGCGACGGTCAATTTTTTGGGGCTCAGAGTTACATGGGGGTGGGAACGCATTGCTGCAACGAAACTAGTTGATGAGCAACTACGCTAGAGCCCGTTGGGGGAACGCACTTTTTGGATGTATTTCGCAGTTCAAATCGGTAACTTTACATAACGTACATTATCGGCGTTATAACCATAAAGTGGTGCTAAGATGCCCGCATGCGTCGGATGCTTTGGGCTGTTCTATTTACCGCCGCCAGTGTCGGAGTCCTTGCGCTCCCTGCTGGGGCAGGGTTAGCCGCGCCCGGCCTCTTGAACCCCATAGTGCTTTCCTACGATTTCAGTAATAACAGCGCCTCTCCGGCGGTCGGTAGTGGCCTGTTTAATATTACGGTGGACATTCTTCCCGAACACACGGCGGGCGTCGTAAAGATAACGGCCGTTGCTCCTGATGGATCGGCGAGTATCCCCCTGGTGTGTGCCTTTCAGCCCGTCCAGCAGAGTCAGGTCCAATGCTTCTTTAATTTCACGACCAATGGACTGTGGTCGATTCGCGCTATTTTTGCTCCAGACGCCAAATCAACCAGTCAAGTCGTCGCCGTAACCGTTCTGCGGGTTGGCAGTTAGGTTGAGCCCTTCCGGGCCCGTCTTGTTTCGCGTTCTGTGGGGTGATCCCTTCAAGGGACTCACTCAAGAGATGGTCATGGCGCACGACGTCCACGAGGCGTTGGTGCTCGCTCACGAACGTCGGCCGGACCTGGCGCGGCCACGAACGGCCTTTTTGGTTAATAAGCCTGCTTCCTAGTCGTCGTCCTACAATTGGTCTTGTGAACTCTCTCTTTGATGTTTCCGGCAAGGTGGTGCTCGTTACCGGCGGCAGTCGAGGGATCGGAGAAATGATCACCCGGGGATTCGTGGAGGCCGGCGCCTCGGTCTACATTTCGTCGCGCAAGGCCGACGTGTGTGACGCGCTCGCGGCCGAGCTGTCAAAATCTGGCTCCTGCACTTCCCTACCGGCCGATCTCTCGAGCGAAGCCGAGTGCCGCCGTCTGGCGGG
>OBLU010005281.1_pt1 | contig 11590 bp, 10 predicted proteins | sample 1518681 | NCBI WGS metagenome assembly OBLU01 (sample SAMEA3539304, study PRJEB22396) | soil metagenome | biome: tundra; feature: field; material: soil | place: USA | collected 2010-05 | depth 0.15 m
ATGAGTATCACAGCGCGAGCGCGAAGCGCAAGGTAAGGCAGGGGCGTAAACCGGGGACAGACGGAACGTTTTCCGGTTTTCCGCCGTGACCCACGCGCCCCGCTGGGCCTATAATCCCACTATGCGCCTCCTCCTGTTTTTCCTCTGCGCCCTCTGCGCCGCCGCGCAGGATGCCACCGTCCTCAAGCCTGCCCGCGTGTTCGATGGCGAGACCCTGCACGAAGCCTGGGCCGTGCGTGTGCGCGGCGCGCGGATCGAAGCCGCCGGACCAGCGGCGTCGATCGACACGTCCGACGCCAAGACGATCGAACTTCCCGGCGCCACCCTGCTGCCGGGCCTGGTGGAAGGCCACTCGCACATTCTGCTCCACCCCTACAACGAAACTCCGTGGAACGATCAGGTGGCTCACGAAGGACTCGCACTGCGGGTGGCGCGCGCGGTGAACCACCTGCGGGCCACACTGATGGCGGGCTTCACGACGGTCCGCGATCTGGGCACCGAGGGCGCCGGTTACGCCGATGTGGAACTCAAGCAGGCGGTGAATCAGGGCATCGTCCCGGGTCCGCGAATTCTCGCCTCCACGCGCGCCATCGTGGCGACGGGCAGTTACGCGCCCAAAGGATTCGCCCTGGAATGGCGCGTGCCGCAGGGCGCCGAAGAGGCCGATGGCGTCGACGGCCTGACGCGCGTGGTGCGCGACCAGATTGGCCATGGCGCCGATTGGATCAAGCTATACGGCGACTATCGCTGGGGCGCCGGTCCGGGCGCTCGCCCTACCTTCTCGCTGGACGAAATGAAATTCGCCGTGGGGGCCGCCAAGGACGCCGGCGTTCCCGTTTCCGTTCACGCCACCACGCCCGAAGGCATGCGGCGTGCCATACTGGGCGGGGCGGAGACCGTCGAGCACGGCGACGATGGCACGCCCGAAATCTTCACACTCATGGCGGAACACCACGTGGCGCTGTGCCCCACGCTGGCTGCCAGCGAGGCCGTGGCGCAATACGCCGGCTGGAACAAGGTACAGCAACCGGAGCCGCGCGCCATCGAGCGCAAGCGGGCCAGTTTCAAGGCCGCGCTGGATGCCGGCGTGATCATCCTCAGCGGCAGCGATGTAGGAGTGTTCGCCCACGGCGACAACGCCCGCGAGCTCGAGATGATGGTGGAGTACGGCATGAAGCCGGCGGAAGCCCTGCGGTCTGCCACATCGACAGCGGGACGGGTGCTGCACATGGAGATCGGGCAGGTGAAGGCGGGGATGTTGGCCGACCTGATCGCGGTGGAAGGCGACCCCACCAGGGAGATCGGCGCACTGCGCAAAGTGAGATTCGTCATGAAAGGCGGGGTGGTGTACAAGGAATGAAGAGGGTCGTAGATGCCACGCGGACAGCGGCCCCTTTCCCTGTCAGTGGCTGAACACTTCCATGGAGGCTGCGGCCAGCAGCAGGCCGAGAGCTATCATCAGCACGTCTGCCCTGGACAGGGCGAACACAATAACGGCCAAAGCGAGCAGGAGCAGGCTCACGGCGATGGTGCGGGTCCCAAGCGTTGCGTGGTTAGCCAGGATCGCGGTCGGGATGTCAGATGGCCGCGTCGCCCTGATCGCCGTTGCGGATGCGTATGGCTTGAGCCACTTCGTACACGAAGACTTTGCCATCGCCGATTTTCCCGGTGCGCGCGGCGGCGGCCAGCGTAGCCAGCACCTCCTCCGCCCGGGCGTCGGCAATGACCACCTCCACTTTCACCTTGGGCAGCAGATCCACGTTGTATTCCTGACCCCGGTACATCTCCGAGTGGCCCTTCTGCCTGCCGTGCCCGCGCACTTCGGAAATCGTCATGCCATCCACCCCAATGGCGACCAGAGCATCCTTGACGTCGTCCAGTTTGAACGGCTGTACAATCGCTTCCAACTTCTTCACTCGCGGCTCCTCCGCGGGACGGACACGCCCCGAACAGTTATCATGCACTAACTGCCGGCGAGCGGCGCCTGGAAACTTTCTATGCCACGCATTAGAACTTTCGATTGGCGTTCGGGGCCAAGGTGGCGTACCCTGGACCCCTCCCTACTCGCTCCACTTTCGTTCCCACCCTCGCCACCACCCGGTATTCTGCAGATCGAGCGCGTTCCAGCATTGATCGATGGCCCGCGCGTCGCGGTGCAACACGGCGTCCCTGGAAATTCCCGCCGGCAGTGATACCAACTCGGCAAAGCGGTCGAATACAGCGCCCCGATCGCTCTGGGGAACGCGCGTCAACAGGTGCCACAGGGTCAATCCGTCGCGCGGACGGGCGGCGGCCAGGAGTCCGCTGAGCGCCCCTGGGTCGCCGCGATCGAAACCCTCCACGCCGCCGCGCAGCCCAGCGGAAGCGTCTTCGAAATACGGAATCCCCGGACCGCCTCGCCGGCGTGTCACGCAGGTGGCGCCGGCCGGGATGAAGGCCTCGCGATCGCCCACCTGGAAGGCTACCCATCCCATCTGCACGCGCAACACCCCGTCGCCCTTTTCGTCGACGTTGAGGGTATACTCGCAGCCCAGATCCACCGCCCGCGCCGAAGGCGTCTCCACCACGAACTGCCGCGCCGGCGCCCAGATGAAGGCGTGCAGTTCGCCGCGTTGCAGGGCAAGCCGCCGGCCGCCCGTCGTGCGCAACACCGAGTTCGCCGCCAGGTCCACGCGGCCGATCTCCTCGGCTTCCAGCCGCACCGCCGCGTTCCCCGTGCGCACCGTTTGCCCCTCGCGCAGTTTCGCTCCCTCCACCTGCCACGAGCTGTTTCGCGTCACGGGCGTCACCATCAGCAACAGCCCCGCCGCGGCCGCCATCGACGCCCCCGCCACGACCCACCGCGCGCGCGAGGGACGCCGCGGCGGGCGATGCCGGTAGCGCAGTGGCGCCAGTCGCTGTTCCAGTCGTGCCACCTCCAGGTCCGGCGGACCCGAACGGTCCCACAAATAGTCGTCGTTCATTTCGCCTCCAGCAATTCGCGCAGCATTTTCATTCCACGGCACAGGTTGACGCGCACCGAGGCCGGCGTGAGCCCGGTTTGCGCCGCGATCTCCGGCCCGGTCATGCCTTCCACCAGGCGCAGGATCAGAGTTTCGCGATAGGCTTCAGGCAGGCTGCGGATCCCATCCAGCACCAGGAAAGCGTCCGGCGCGGCGGCGCGGGGCGCGGCAGGATCCACCCCGTCCAGCGGCGCAGTTTCCCGGACCCGGCGGAAATGGTCCACCGCGCGATGGCGCGCGATCGTGCCCAGCCATCCGCGAAACGCCGCCGCCGTGCGCAGGCCGCGCAACTGTTTCATGGCCGACAGGAACACCTCCTGCACCAGGTCCTCGGCATCTCCCGGCGGCACGCGCGCCAGCAGGATGCCATGCACCATGCGCGCATACCGCACGTACAGTTCGCCGAATGCCCCGCGATCCCCCTCCGCCGCCGCGCGCACCAGCACATCATCCTCGTCGGTCTGGCTGGACATCAGCATCAGTTGCATCATATCGGAAGGTGGTGGTGGGACAGACGATCGCCTTTTGTCGTCTGTCAACGCCTTGGGCTCAGCGAGAGTCGACAGACCACGCGAGGCGATGGTCTGTCCCACCATGCCACAACCTCACTTCAGCATCGCGTCTACATCGCTCGCCGCGAACGCCTTCATTTCCGCCCTGGCATGCAGCCGGTCGATGCCGCCCGGACCGGCGCCGATCAGCGTATTGGTGAACTGCTCGCCGTTCCTGCCCACTAGTTGGATGACCCACTTGCCCTCTCGGGGCCACTGCTGGGCCAGCGCCCAGGTGCCCGGCTCGCCGAGCGCTTTGAGTTCCAGCGGAATGGTTCGCCGCTCTCCGTTGACCACGCCGACGGCCGTGGCCGTCACCTTGGCCGTCGCCGGATCGTGGCAGCCCACCGCCTTGATGGTAACCACCGCGCCCATCTTCCCGGCCGCCGGGTTGGCTTCCGGATTCCCCACTTGCAGCCAGAAGCCGCCCGCAAACATCTGGCCCGCACAGGCCAGCATCAGAGTCACGATTGTCTTGCGCATCGATTGGTCCCTCCTTCAGGTTCAATCTGACGGAAAGACGCCGCCATGGGCCGAAGTGTTAACCCGCTCTTGCCGGAACCACTTCCTAACCCGGCGAAGCCGGAGCCAAACAGGCATGGTATTCAACGCAGAGACGCAGAGATCGCAGAGATAAGCGCAGAGAACACAAAACAGGGTTGGCAGGAAGGCCGGAATTAGCAGGATCTTACCTCCCCGCTCTCCGCTGGCTCTGCGCTCCAACCGCGCCAGCGCGTGAATGCTGCGCCTTCCGGCCGCCTCGTTTTTGGTCTTCTCTGCGCTTATCTCTGCGATCTCTGCGTCTCTGCGTTGAACAGCATGCCGGTCTGGTTCCGGCTTCGCCGGCTTAGGGCGCCGCTAATCCAGTTTGTACATCACCATACCGGAAAGCAGCTTCGGATAGAAGTCGGTGGATTTCTGCGGCATCACGCCGCCGCTGAAGCTGGTGTCGGCCACCTGCCGCACGCTGGTGGGCTTCAGCAGGAAGGCGATCTGCGCCGCGCCCTTGCGCACCTCTGCCACCGCCAGATCGATGCCGCGGATGTAGCGCAGGTGCTTTTCGTCGCGTACCGCTTCCTCTCCGATACCGAGCGCCTTGCCGAGCAACCCCTCGTGCAGAATCTTCACATCCAGCGCGCCGCGCGCCGTGCGGTCCTCCAACTGGTACAGCTTGTCGCCGCTCGCCGCGCCGATGATGCTTCGGTCGCCGCTCGCCGCCCACGCAGCCTTCAGCGTGTCGAGAGAACCAATCTCCCGCACGTCGAAATCGCGGCCCGCGGCGGCCAGGAAGCCGGCCGCGTCGACGCCGCTCACCAGGCGGTGGGTGGCCAATATCTTCAAGCCCGCGGAGTGCATGTTGACGAAGGCCATGATCATGCGCCTGGCGCCCGGCAGGTGCGGGTGCTCGTGCTGGAAGGCCATGGCGGTCTCGTAGCGGTGGTGCCCGTCGGCGATGAGTAGCTTCTTGTCCGCCATCAGTTGCTGGATTTGCGTCCCGGAAGCCATCCTCCACATGCGGTGGATCGCGCCGTACTCGTCGGTTACTTTGGCGATGGGCGGCGCTCCCGCTGCCTCGTCGAGCAGCGCATCGATGGCGCCCGAGGGGTCGGGATACAACATGAAGATGGGTTCGAAGTGCGTGTGGGTGTGCTTGAGCAGCTCCATCCGGTCCTTCTTGGGACCCGAAAGGGTCTGCTCATGGCGGAAGACGATCCCCGCCGCGTACTCTTCCACCTGGCCGAGGGCAATGAAGCCCTTGCGCACCAGCCGCTCGCCGGTGTCGGGCACCACGAATTCCTGGAAGTAGGCGAACATGCCGGGCGCCGCGTCGCGCGCCCAGACGCCGCTCGCGATCCACTCCTCCATGGTGCGAGTGGCGCGGGTGTAGACACTCTCGGTTTCGGTATCGCCCGGCCGGCGCTCTCCCAGGATGACCCGCACCAGGTTATACGGGCTCACCTCAAGGTAATGGCGCTGCATGGCCGGCGAGATCTTGTCGTACGGCTGCGTGACCAGATTCTGTAAAGGTCCCGCCTGCGCTGTATAGCGGTAGGGTTGGAAAGGAAATATGTTGGCCAAGTACCATTATAGTAGGACAGGCCGGGGTACCCTCTGGGTCCGCCTGTCCACGCCCGCTTTTCGTCCCCTAAGTCCCCCGCCCACCTACCGCTTCAAGCCTGCGACCGGCACGATGATGTCCGGTTCGCGGCCCACTACCCCGTGCTGCGCCTCGCCGATATCCACGTTCTGCACTTCGAGCGTCTTGCCCAGCACGTTGTCGAGAGCGTTGCGCGCCTTGACATACTGGCTCTTCAAATCCAGTTCCGTGAGTTCGCGGGCCGTCGTGTCGCGCTGCACCTGAATCACGTTGAGAATGCTCGATGTGCCCAACTCGTACCTGCGCCGCTCGCCGGCCAGCACCTGCTCCTGAAGCTTGCGGGCCTCCACGGCGGTCTGGTAGGCGGCGCGCGCCTGCTGCATCGCGATCTGCGCGTTGATCACGTTCAGCTTGATGTTATTCTGCAACTGCTTGTCCTGAATCTGCGCCTGCCGGTAATTCAGCTCGTCCTGGATCAAGTCGGCTTGGTTGGCACGATTGCGGATGGGCACGTTGAGTTGGAAACCGGCGCTGTAGTTGGGGAAATTCCGATTAAACAATTGGCTGAGGAGTGTCCCGTAGCCGCCAATAAAAAAGCCGTTCACGTCGGCAGGAGTGCGCGGTCGAATCACTACACCGTTCGGCGTGGTGAAGGGTGCCGGCAGGGTGTTGACAGAGCCCGATAGGCCGTTGTTAGAGAGGTTGGCGAACACGCTCAGCGTGGGCAGCAGGTTGTTCTTGGTGCCCAGCATGCTGATTCGCGAATCCTCCAGGTTGATCTGGCTTTGTTCGATTTCGGTGCGCTTCTGGAACGCCTCGGCGACCATGTCCTGCGTCGGCTGTATGGGGTCCATCGGGGGCACATCGAAGTGATCCGTGGGGATCAGGCGGGCTCCGGTCACCGCCGGATTGTTGAAGCCGGTCCGCGAGAGCACGCTCTTGAGGATCATCTCCTGCTGCAATACCTGGGTCTCCGCCGTCACCACGTCCTGCTGGCTGTTCTTCATTTCGGCTTCGGCCTGGATGATGTCGATCTCCGCCAGCGCGCCCAGTTCGGCGCGGCGTTTGTTGTCGGTATAGAGCTGGGTGTTGAGGTCCAGGGTCTGCTGTTTCACCTTGAGGCTGTCGTTGAACGACACCAGGTCCCAATACAGGCCCACCACGTTGTTGACGGTGGCGATCGCCTGCTGCTTGAAGGTGAGGTCGGAGGCGTGCAACTGGTTCTTGGCGATCCGGATGCTGCGGTTGTTCACGGCGACGCCGAAGCCGTTCAGCAGGTTCTGCGTGATCGAAAAGTTCAGTGACCCCTGATCCGTCGGGTTGAAATCGTTGTTAGGGGAATTCTGCTTTAACCCGACGGTGTTGGACATATAAAGCGTGACTTGCGTACCGGTCAGAAAGCCCTGCTGGACACCGAAATTCGCGTTCTTGTACGACGTCACCAGAAAGGTGGTGCCCGTGTAGAAGGTGCTGCTCTCCGGCGTGGTCGTGTGCTGGAATTGGCCGCTGACGAAGACCACGGGGTCCAGGTTGGGGATGGCGGAACCGGCCAACTGGACGCTGAGGCCGCTGAGCACGCCGCCCGTAGTGCCGGTGCTGCTGGTAGTAGTGCCGGTGGAACCCAACGAGTTCGCCCCCGCCAGCACGCCCAGCGAGGCAGACGACGGTCCGGACGTGATACTGCTGCTAATGTTGCGCAGCAACGCGCCTGCGCTGGCGCGCATCAGGTTGGATTGCTGCAGTTTGGGATTGAGGCGCGCTACTTCGATATCCAGATTGTTCTCCAGGGCCAGCGCGATGGCATCGCGCAGCGACAGATAGATGCGGCCGGCGCGCATCAACCGCTCGATCCGGGGAGAATCCTCAAAGCTGATGGCCGCCACTCCGGTTGGCAGGTAGTTCTTGGTGAAGCGGGAAAAAAAGCCTCCGCCGGAGCTGCCCTTGATCTCCGGCGTCTGGCCAAACACCGGCAGCACCATCGCAAAACACAGAATGACCGAAAGAATCGACTTTAATCGCGACATAGAGTTGAATGGGACCTCGAAACACTATTATGGCCCGTCTCGTACCCGTATACGTAAGAGAGGACGCGGGAGTTCGCCATTTCTTAACGGGGAAACCGGCGGAGCGGTAGAGTAGTCTACAGACGTATGCGGAAGCTCCTGCTGGCACTAGCGATTCTGGCCTGCGCGGCCTGGGCCGCAAACCTCAAGCTGTACATGAAGGATGGCAGCTATCACATTGTCCGCGAATACCAGGTGCAGCCCGACCGCGTCCATTTTTACAGCGTGGAACGCAGCGGCTGGGAGGACGTCCCCCTGGATCTGGTGGACCTGAAACGCACCCGGAGCGAGGCCGCCGAGCGCGAGGCCAGCCTGGCGGAAGACGCCAAGGTCAATGCCCAGGAAGAGAAGGCCGAGCGCGATCTGGCAAAGGAGAAGAACCGCATCCCGCAGGATCCCGGCGCCTACTGGCTGCTGGGCAACCAGGCACAGGTCATGAAACTGGCCGACTCCACCATCCACACCGATAAGGGCCGCGCGGTTCTGAAGAAGCTCTCCCCGATTCCGGTTTTTAACGGCAAGGCCACGCTGGAGATCGGTGGAGCGCACTCGCTGAACGTCTTCACCGACCCCGAGCAGGAGTTCTACCTCCAGCTTTCCGAACTGGAGCGCTTCGGCATCGCCAAGCTCACTGTCAAGGGCGCGGTGCGCATCGTTGAAAAGGTGACCACGCTGCCGGTGGTGAACGAGATCGTCGAGGAGCCCACCATGGTGGAGATCCTGAAGAAAGAGTTGGCCAGCGGGCTGTACAAGATCTGGCCCAAGGAGAAACTGGAGCCCGGCGAGTATGCGTTGGTGGAGTACACGGAAAACAAGCTCAACATCCAGGTCTGGGATTTCGCCATCCAGGCGAAATAGGCGTTTGAGGGTTACCGGCGCCGCGTGCCTTGAGAGACGCTTTCGGATTCCGGATTCACGTAGCCGCGAGTGTATTTCGCGTTGCTCAGAACGTACTTAATGTACGGAATCCATTTCCTGTCCTCCGACTTCCGATGAAGATAGGCGTAGACAACGCCAAACCACAAACGGTAGAGCGCGTTGGGCCGCCGGCGGATCAAAAACTTGATGAACCTTGTCCACTTCGGAAAAATGATTGCGGTTTGAAAGAAACAGAGGCAATTCGCGATCCGATCCCGATCCAGCTTCTTGAGGACAGAGGTCGCCAAAATCGTGGTGGGAATCGACCGGAAGGAAAAGTCCTCGTCGAGGTAGCCTTCGCGTTTGGCCAAATCGACAATGCCAGTTCCCGGTAAAGGGACGAAGATCGCTCCTCTCGGGTAGTCGGTTTTCATCTTCCAATTGACTTCGATGGTCTCCCACAGTTCGGCTTCGGTCTCCGTGGGCAATCCGATCATGTTATAGGTCCGAATCTTGATATTGCGTCGATGGAAACGCTCCGCCACTGTCACCAGCTCCTGGTTGGTATAGCGCCTGTTCAGAATCTGCTTGCGAACGCGCTCAGAACCGGATTCGACGCCCAGCGCCACGCACTTGCAGTTATACCTGGCGATGAGGTCGATGAACCGGTCGGTCGCCAGTTGCGGTTCAATCAGGAAGACGAAGGGCAGCGCAATCGAACGGGAGTAAGTATCCAGGAACTGCTCCGTCCAGGGCAGGTCGATGCCCAACGAATCCGATGCAAACAGAACCGGGCTGGGAGTGAAGAACTTGATGGCCTCCTGCACCTCTTGTACCGCGCGGGCAGCACTGAAGTGACGCACGTACCGCCCGAGCCCCTGGTAGATTTGGCGAAGGGGAGCGTTGAAACAGTACGAGCAGGAGAACGGGCAGCCGCGTATCGGAAAAGCAATCGGCGGAGAATTCAGGGCGGGAGTCCCGCCGTAGCAGGACCAGTCGATCAGGGGAATGCCGTCCAGAGGATCGGTGAAGGGACGCAGAGGGTTCTGGTGAACCTCGCCGCCCTGCTTGACCCACAGGTTTCTGATCTGGGTGTAAGGTCTGCCCTCGTCGATGGCGGTCAACAACTCCGCCAGCGTCTCCTCGGCTTCTCCCCGACAGACGATGTCGACGGCAGCCTCCTGGATCACTTCGGGAAACAGCGTAGGATGGGGTCCCCCCAGGATAATGGGAAGGTCAAAATGCTTCTTGATCTGGGACGCCAGGGAAAGCGTTTCTCCCATTAATGGCGTCATACACGAGAAACCAATCAGGTTCGGCTTCGCAGCGTCGATCTCGCGCAGCATCGTCTGGCGATTGCTTACCAGGTGCACGATGAATTCGTGACCTGCCTGTTTGGCCGCGGCGCTGAGATAGGCCGTTCCCACGTATGGGGCGACTTGGATCTGCACCATGAAGATCTTCGCCATGAGTCTCTTCGACCTTCCGTTGCCCTCGCGAATTGTAGCACGCGTCGGCAGAATGCTTGACTCCGCCGGCACACCTGTCGCGGATCATCGTGGACCCCCATTCAGAGCCGCGACCGTCAGGAAGCGCATGCCTGCCACGGAGTCAGGCAACGCTCCCTAACGGTCGCGGCTCTTCTGGCAGTATGGCCTACGCCAGGATTCTTGCGATTGGCGGGCATTTGGGCAAATCGCCTCACTTCGTGCTTTATGTCGCGCACCCGCACGCCTGTCGCGGATCGCCAATGGAGTTAACCTGAGAACCAGAAAGAGGACAAGAATGACTCGACCCACGATTTGCGGTCCGGCGATCTGCCTGGCGGCCGCCCTGCTTGCCACTTGGGCCGCGCCGCCGGTGCGCGCCCAGCTACACACGCTCACCAGAGAGCAGATGATCGAATACACCGCGCAGAATCCCTTCGAGCGGTTCCCCGACGGCCGCCCCAAGGTGCCCGATGCCATGATCGAGCGCGCCCGGGGGTTGTCCGCCGAGGAGGTGTTCGGCGTGCTCCCCGGCAAGGGGTTCCGCAATCAGTATGAAGACGGTTTTCAAGTGCTGCATCCCGGCAGAAAGATGGTGGGCCGGGCGTTCACCGTGCAATTCATGCCGGCCCGGCCGGACCTCGAGACCGTGATGAACGGCAAGGCGCGCGAAAAGGGCAGGCCGGCGTTGAACAATCAGTACGCCATCGACATGCTGCAACCGGGTGACGTGCTGGTTGTGGACCTCTTCGGCAAGAAGGACGGCGGCACGATCGTCGGCGACAACCTCTTCTACTACGTGATGAAGGCCACTCACGGAGGTGGGCTGGTGGTGGACGGGGCCATCCGCGATCTGGAAGGCATTTCGGAAATGGACATGCCGGCGTACTTCCGCGGTGCCCACCCCAGCTACCTTACCAACGTGATGCTCACCGGGATCAATGTGCCGGTGCGCATCGGCACCGCGACCGTGATGCCCGGCGACCTGGTGGTGGGCGACCGCGAAGGCGTTTACTTCATTCCGCCGCAGTTCGCACAGGAGGTCTTGGACAAGGCGGACGAAACCCATGTCCACGACGAATGGACGCGCCTGAAGTTCGACGAAGGCAAGTACCCATCGAGCGACATCTACAGCAGCCCGCGGGATCCCCAATTGCGCCAGGAATACCAGGAGTACCTGGCCAAGCGCCTGGCGGAGATCCGCGCTAAGAAGTAGCTGGTCGGGCGGTCCGCCGGGCTAACCGGTGTGCCTGGTCAGCCCGAGAATGGTTAACGCCGCCCCGGTTCCGATGGAGATACCTCCCGCCACCTTCGGCGTCTTGTTGCGCCCGCGTGAGATCTCTCCCGTGAGTTTGCCCGCCGCGCTGCTACAGCCAACCCGGCGGACATGATCCGTGAAGAATAGACGGTTGTTGGGGATTCTACAGTCGTATCCGCATGGCGGCTAAGCGTGAGGGCGGTGAAGTCGCGAGGGCCGCGCGATTGCAGCCCTCCCCACCATGAACCGAAGCGAGTTCCTTCCGCGGTAGCG
>OBLU010005282.1_pt1 | contig 11588 bp, 7 predicted proteins | sample 1518681 | NCBI WGS metagenome assembly OBLU01 (sample SAMEA3539304, study PRJEB22396) | soil metagenome | biome: tundra; feature: field; material: soil | place: USA | collected 2010-05 | depth 0.15 m
ATACTGGCCGTCGTTGCCGCCGTTGTCGGAATTGGCGCGGTTGCCACCACGGTTTGGATGTGGTCGTTGCTCGGATGGTGATTTGATTCGATCCGAGCGGCGCAGGCGTGGTAGTTCTGGATTTAGTGGTACAACCAATCTGAGTATTGTTCGATCCCCCATTTGATTATGGCAGCTCCCAATATTGTTACGTTGACACAGGAGAACTTTGCAGCCGAAGTGCTAAAGGCTTCCACCCCTGTGCTGGTAGATTTCTGGGCGGAGTGGTGCGGTCCTTGCAAAATGATCGGACCCGTTCTGGACGAGCTAGCCGCCGAGTATGACGGAAAGGTCAAGATCGGCAAAGTGAACGTGGATCAGAACCGGGAGCTCGCCGCGGAGTACAGTGTCCGTTCTATTCCAACTCTCCTGCTTTTTCATCAAGGCCAGGTGGCAGATCAGATGGTCGGCCTGCGCAGCAAACGCGATCTCAAGGCCAGCTTCGATCGCGTAGCCGTCTGAAGCGGTGGTGGCAACCATCCTGGTTGCCAGTGATTGCGGCATCCTGACGCGGGAGCACCAGGCGACTGCAAGCCGTCCTTACTGACTGGCAGGGTGCCTGCGGCCAGTTTGCGATGTGGGCTTGCGTTCGATTAGGAGAACGGTCCAAGATGCCTCGCAGTCCCTCGGCAGGAGAGCCGGGGCCGCGCCCGAAGAATGCCACTCATTATTACGCCTGGACAGTTGTCGCGACGCGCTGATTTTTATCATCAGCTCGACCAACTCACGGGCGCCGGGCTCGGTCTCGTTCGGGCGCTGGAACAGCTCAAGAACCACCCTCCCGACCGCTCTTACCGCCAGCCGATTGGGAGGCTGCTCGAACACATTAGCGACGGCAGCACGCTCGCGGATTCGTTGCAGAGTGCAGGCCGTTGGCTGCCGGCGTTCGACATCGCGCTGCTGGAGGCTGGCGAGCACAGTGGACGGCTGGATGCCTGCTTTCGTCTGCTGGCCGATTACTACACCGACCGCGCGCGGCTCGGGCGCCAGATAATCGGCGACCTGACCTATCCTGCCTTCCTGCTGCACTTTGCCATTTTCATCTTCCCCTTCGCGCAATTCTTCATGTCGGGCAACTGGGTGGTCTATCTGTGCCAGACCTTTGGGGTGTTGATCCCCCTCTACGCGGTAGTCGGGCTGATAATCTTCGCCGCACAAAGCCGGCATGGCGAGACTTGGCGCGCGTGCTTCGAGTCGCTCCTTCATCCGATCCCGGTGCTGGGCGTAGCACGGCAATACCTGGCCCTGGCGCGGCTGGCCGCCGCACTCGAAGCGCTCCTGAGCGCGGGAGTGACAATTATTGAGGCCTGGGAACTGGCGGCAAGCGCGAGCGGCTCGCCGGCGCTGCGCCGGACGGTGCTCGCGTGGCGCCCGCTGGTCAACGGCGGCCAGACGCCCGCCGAGGCGGTCAGCGCTTCCGGCAGCTTTCCAGAACTCTTTGCCAGCCAGTATGCGACGGGCGAAATCAGCGGAAAGCTCGACGAAACTCTACGGCGGATGCATGAGTATTATCAGGAAGAAGGCTCGCGCAAGCTCCACGCCGTCAGTCGCTGGACACCCCGCGCAATTTACTTTTGCGTGGTGCTGATGATCGCCTACCGTATCATCAACTTCTACACGGGTTACTTCAACATGGTGCGGGACGCGGGCGGATTTTGAAAGCCCTGTCGGTGGACGCCCGTTTTTACCATCAGTCCGACTTCTTCTTCCTAAACGTCAATCCACGTTAGCAAAAAGTCAATTGGAGGATAACGCTCCCGCCCCGAGTGTGCTATACTGGGGAGGTTAATCCATTATTACTGACGACCGGAAAGCGCGCTTATGAACTATACACGGACACTGGCGGCCTGGGGATTCCCTTTTGACTGCTTTGGTTCTGGCGGGGAACAAAGAGTATTGACCGTTTCACGGGGATTAATTACCAACTCCCGATGGACCCGAGGACTTTATTGGCAGTGTGTGCAGGCCGTTTTATGAGGAGGCTGGCCTTTGCCCTGACGATGGGCGTCCAATTCTTGCTACCGCAACTCGCGGCGGCTCAGACAAGATCGAACAATGCTCCGGCGATCGTGATCAGCCTGGAGGGCAGCGTTGAAATACTGCCCAAGGGTGCCACCAACTGGGTGCCGGCGAAGGTCGGTCAAACCCTGGAGGTTGGCTATCAGTTGCGCACTGGCGCAAGGAGCCGCGCGATGATACGCCTCTCCAATCTCAGCGTGCTTCGGGTCGGCGAGCGGATGACCTATGAAATCGAGGCGCCACGCATCGTAGGTGGCAAGCCTGGGCTCAACTTTAAATCCGGCTCGGCCTATTTCTTCAGCCGGGACAAGCCCCAGGAAACCCAACTGCGCACCCCGACGGTGACCGGCGCGATTCGCGGCACGGAATTCGAGGTGACCGTAGCGCCGGATGGGGGCACCGCTCTGACTATGATTGACGGCGAAGTTGATCTGGCCAACACGCTGGGGACGGTAGCGCTCACCGCCGGCGAGCAAGGCGTGGCCGAGGTTGGACGCGCTCCCATAAAGACCGCCGTAATCAATGCGATGAATGTCATCCAGTGGAGTTTATACTACCCGGGCGTCCTGGATCTCACAGAACTGGACCTCAGTCCGGCGGAGCGAGAGACCCTTGCGGAATCCCTCGCCGCCTATCAAAGCGGAGCATTACTTGAAGCTCTTAAACGTTACCCCAGGGGCCACCAGCCAGCATCGGCTGCCGACCATCTTTATCTTGGCGCGCTGCTGCTTGCAGTCGGATTGGTGGATCAAACGCTGCCGCATCTCGAGGCTACTGCTTCGGGCGGCGGCAACAATCCCGCGCTGGCTAGCGCGATTCGGGAGGTCATCGCCGCCGTGAAGTTCGAGAAGTGGGAGTCGTCGGGGAGGCAGACGCTGGCGACCGAGTTTTTGGCCGAATCCTATTATCAGCAATCACGCGCAAATCTTGCTGCGGCTTTGGATGCCGCGCGCAAGTCGGTCGAGAAATCAGCCGGCTTTGCTTTCGCCTGGGAACGTCTCGCAGAGCTGGAATTCAGTTTTGGCCACACACCGGCCAGCTTGGAAGCGTTGAACAAGAGCCTCGCTCTCGCACCGCGCAATCCGCAGGCCGTTGCGTTGAAAGGATTTCTCCTTAGCGCAAAGAATCAGATTCCGGCTGCGATAAGGCTTTTCGACGAGGCCATTGCCCTTGACGGTGCGTTGGGCAACGCCTGGCTTGGCCGCGGCCTGTGTCGCATCCGTAGTGGACAGGCCGAAGCCGGACGCGAAGATCTGCAAGTGGCAGCGGTGCTGGAGCCGAATCGCGCATTGCTGCGCAGCTACCTCGGCAAGGCATTCAGCGAGACGAGCGACCTTGCCCGCGCCGAGCATGAACTGGAACTGGCCCGCAAGTTCGACCCGAACGACCCGACAAGCTGGCTTTATTCCGCCCTGTTGCATCAACAGCAGAACCGCGTCAACGAAGCGATTGGTGATCTCGAACACTCGCTGGCGCTCAATGACAATCGCAGTCTCTTCCGCTCGCGCTTGCTGTTGGACCAAGACCTCGCTGTCAGCAGTGCCAACCTGGCCTCCATCTACCGCGATGCGGGCATGAACGACGTCAGCGTCCGCGAAGCCTCACGCGCTGTGACCTACGATTATGCGAACGCTGCCGCGCACCTGTTCCTCTCCGACAGTTACAATGAGGAGCGCGACCCCACCCGTTTCAATCTGCGCTATGAGACGGTATGGTTCAATGAACTCCTGTTGGCCAACCTCCTGTCGCCCATCGGGGGGGGCCGGCTTTCCCAGCACGTCTCGCAGCAAGAATACTCCCAACTCTTCCAGGCGGACGGCCTGGGCATTGCCAACTCCACCCTCTTCCGCTCCGACAACAAATCTTTGACCGAGCTGGCTTCGCAGTACGGCACCTTCGGCGGGACCAGCTATGCCCTCGACCTCGATTACCAGAACAACGGCGGGTTTAGGCCGAATAACGAACTGAACGACATTGAGTGGTACACCACGATCAAGCAGCAGATCACTCCGGACGACACCTTCATGGCCCTGATCAAATACGAAAACTATCACTCTGGAGATAACTTCCAGTATTACAACCAGACCAACGCGCGGCCTAACTACCACTTTGATGAATACCAGCAACCGATCGTCGTCGGCACCTGGCATCACGAGTGGGCGCAGGGCGTTCATACCCTCCTCATGGGTGGGCGGGTCGCCACCGAGCAGGACTTCAGCGACCTCGCCGCGCCGCAACTCCTGCTGATTCAAAACAATGGCGCCGTTGTCCTGGCCGACAAAGAGCCATTCGATGTGAGCTACCATGGCCAATCCGAGGTCTATCTCGCCGAGTTGAACCAACTCGTGCAATGGGACCGCGGCTCGCTCTCCGTTGGCGGGCGGTGGCAGGGCGGTTCGTTCCAGACCCAGTCTGAATTCACGAACCCGCCGGTGGGCCTCGCCACCCTATTCAGCGATCCCGTGGCCCAGGCTTCTTTGAACGAAGGCTTTAACCGCCTCACCGGATACGGCTACCTCACCGTAGAGCCTGTCGAGCGCCTCTGGCTAATCGGCGGCCTTGCTTATGACCAGGTCACTTACCCGGACAACTTCCGCAACCCACCCCTTTCGCCAGGTGAAGCTCACACTAGCCAGCTTGGGCCTAAAGCCGGTCTCGTCTGGAGCCCGGATACACTGGTGACAGTGCGCGGCGCTTATACTCGTTCGCTGGGCGGCGTCAGCGCGGACGAAAGCTACCGGCTGGAGCAGGCCCAGGTCGCAGGCTTTCCCCAGGCCTTCCGCAGCCTGATCCCCGAGTCCGTGGTCGGCTCTATTTCCGCTCCTGAATATGAGACCGCCTGTGCGGCCCTCGACATGAAGTTCCCCTCCCGCACCTACGCCGGGATCGAGACCCAATGGCTCAACACCGACGTGAACCGTTCCATCGGCACTCTCACCCTGGAGGATGGCCAGCCTCCGTTTGTCCCGACCTCGACGCCGGAGCAGCTCCGCTACCGCGAGAGTTCCATCGGCGTTAGCGTCAACCAGCTTCTGGGCAACACCTTGGCGGTGGGCGTGGGCTATAAGTACGACCATGTAACCCTTGACGACGTATTGCCACTGGTGCCCGTGGCAGCGCTGCCTTCCGCCCAGCAGACCGACCACGCCGACCTCCAGACGGCCACCGCTTACGTCCTGTTCAACCATCCGTCGGGCATATTCGCGCGCGCGGACGCCACCTGGTACCATCAGATGAACTCCGATCCCACCATGCCCGGCGACGACTTCGTTCAGGAAAACATCTATGTAGGCTATCGGTTCCTGCACCGCCACGCTGAGATAATGTTCGGCATCCTCAACCTGTCTGGCCTGGATTACCATCTCAACCCGCTAAATACCTACATGGAATTGCCCCGGGAGCGCAGCTACATCGCGCGCCTGAACTTCGTCTTTTGAGGCGGATTCAGTGGAGGTGCGATGCAGGAAGGGAATATCGGGACTGAGCTGTCGCTGACCGTGCCCCGGGACGTTCACCAGACTTTGGACTTTGGACTGCAGCCTCTCACCGCCCCGCCTGCCTCGCAAAATCCTGCAGCCTTTGCTGCACCCTCTGCAATGGCCGCTGGAGACTCGCGAACCGTGGATCCGCCAGCCAGTCCTGCACGACCTGCAACGAGGCCGAGTCCCGGCCAATCAAAGCCGCATGGTCGGGCGTCGGCGTCGGGGTGAGTAGGTTCTGCGACACCATGAAATTGGCATTCGGGAATAGCCCAGCGAACTGCTGCAATTCCTGCGGGCTGGTTCGAGCGTCGAGCAGATAACCCTCCAGCACCTGCCGCTGCTGCGGGTCGCGGACATCGGCGCGGGCGAAGTAATTGGCCCGCGTCTGCTCCCGTCCCTGCATCAGGTTCGGGTCGGCCGCCAGCGCGCCCAGCAGCGCCGCCGGCTCAGTAATCGCCAGCCGGTCCAGGGCCAGGTAGGCGGCGTGAGCCACTGCCGGATTGTCCTGCTTGCGCACCAGCTCCGTCAGCGCGGGGACCAGCCCGGTACCGCCCAGATAGACCGCTACATCAAACGCCTCCAGATAGCCGGTCGATGGATTCTGCTGCCAAGCTCCGTATTGCAGCATCTCGGCGGCCTTCTGCTGCAACAACTCCCGTCCGCCGGTGCTAGGGTCGCCTGTCGCCAGGTTCCGCAGCGCCACGGCCCATTCATCGGGCGAATCCTTGCTGCTCAGGATGACGCGCGCGTAGTCGGCGCCGGCAATCGGATCAAACTGACCAAGGTAATCCATGAGGAAGGTGCGGAGTGACGGCGCTTCGTTGAGAAAACCCTTCGCGCCGATCTTGAACCCCTGCCGGGTGGGGGCGTCCGTTTTCGAGTCCAGGAACCGGCGAATGGCGGCTGACGCTTCGCTAGCCGGCAGCGAAGCCAACGTCTCCCGTAACACTGCCAGCCCCTTCTTCCGCTTCGCTGCATCGGGCACGCTGGCCAAATCCGCCGCTGCCGCCCGCAACCTGGCGTCCGGGCCACTGGTGGACTCAGCCGCCGCACCGCGCGTATCCGTCCCTGCCGCCACGCTGTGCGCAGGGGCATTGGATGTCACCACCATGGCGCCAACCTTTCCCGCGGGGTGTGGCCACCACCACCAGGCAAGCGTTACCGCGATAAGCACGCCGGCTCCACCGGCAAACCACTTGAAACCTTCAGCACGCATCTTCCGCTATCGTCACCGAATACCACACTGCCGCGCGCTAGCCAAATGTAAAGACGCCGCTCGAACGTCCGGGAAGCCATCGGATTCTTGGACTTGCGTAATCTGGAGGTTCAAGGAGTGGGTTGGCAGGTCCAGTGCGCGCCGGGAACAGTTTCTGCTGTGCTTCATCGGTAATCTCAACTTCGGCGACAGAGACAGCAACCTTTCTGGCGAAGAACACATGCATAAACTGGCCCTTGAATCGCCTGCCAGGCTGACCACGCTGCTTGCGGCGGGGGTCTTGAGCCTGCTGCCGGTCTGCTTCTCCGCCCCACTGTCCACAAACGAGGTACTGGCGGCTTATCAGGAAAACGGACATTACCCGGAATTGGCCATTCTTTATCCCAGGAACGAGACCCTGTTCCCGCCGGAAATAGCTCCTTGCACGTTCTCGTGGCGGGAAGTCGGTGGAAAGGCGGATGCATGGCTTATCCTCATGGAGTTTCCCGATGTTCGAGGGCGGCTAGCCTTTCCGAGCCAGCACACCGAATGGACGCCCACGCTGGCGGAATGGGAGACCATCAAGCAGCGATCCCGGGGAAAGACCGCCACGGTCACCGTGCTTGGCTATCAGCGCGATGCCCCGTTGCACGTTCTGTCTCGCGGCCAAGTCCGTATCAGCACCTCCGAGGACGAAGTGGGCGCGCCGCTGTTCTACCGCGAGGTGAACCTGCCCTTCGCGGAGGCCGTCAAAGATCCTTCGCGCATCCGGTGGCGCTTTGGCGCTGTTTCCTCGACCAACCCGCCCCCGGTGGTGCTGGAGCACCTGCCGGTCTGCGGCAACTGCCATTCGTTTTCCCGCGATGGCCGGGTGATGGGCATGGATGTCGATTACGCCAACAACAAAGGTTCCTACGTGACTACGCGCGTGGCGAAGGAAATGGTCCTGGCGTCGAGTGAGATCATGACCTGGGATGATTACAAGCGAGAGGACGGGCAGCAGACACTCGGCCTGCTTTCCCAAGTCTCCCCGGACGGCCAATTGGTGGTGAGCACCGTAAAGGACAAGTCGGTTTTCGTGGCCCGGCCGGATCTAGCCTTTTCGCAACTCTTCTTTCCGGTCAAAGGCATCCTGGTCGTGTATCACCGGAATGGTGGCGGGTTCAAGGCGTTGCCCGGGGCGGATGACCCCGCGTACGTGCAAAGCAATCCTGCTTGGAGTCCGGACGGCAAATATATCGTCTTTGCCCGCAGCAAAGCCTACGAGCTCAGGAACAAGGGCGCGGCGGGGAAGGTGCTGTTGACCGAGGAGGATTGCGCTGAATTTCTGCGGGAGGGGAAGCCTTTCACCTATGATCTTTACCGCGTTCCCTACAACAACGGCGCGGGCGGGAAAGCCGAGCCGCTCGCGGGAGCTTCGCGTAATGGCCGCAGCAACTATTTCCCGAAGTATTCGCCGGACGGGAAGTGGATCGCATTCTGCCAGGCCAGCAATTACATGCTGCTGCAGCCGGACAGCGCGCTGTATATCATTCCGGCGGAAGGCGGCGAGGCCCGGCGCCTCAAGTGCAACACATCGCGCATGAACTCCTGGCACAGTTGGTCGCCGAACAGCCGCTGGCTGGTGTTCTCTTCCAAAGCCAACTCGCCTTACACGCAGCTATTCCTCACCCACATGGACGAGCGGGGCGAGAGCAGCGTCCCCGTCGTATTGGCTAATTTCACCGCCCCGGACCGCGCCGCCAATATCCCCGAGTTCGTCAACGCCCCCGCCGACGCCATCGGCAAGATCAACGAGCAATTCCTGAATGACTACTCGCACGTGCGCGCGGGTTTCTTCTCCGAGCTGAGCGGGGACGTAGACTACGCAATTAGCGAGTATCAAAAGGCGCTGGCCCTCAACCCGAACAGTGTGCACGCGCATCAGCGGCTGGGTTACCTGCTGTATAACATCAAGCACAAGCCCGAAGCAGGGCTCGCCCATACCGCCGAGGCATTGCGGCTCGATCCGCTCAATGGCTACGCCCATTACGATCTGGGAATGGCGATGAGGGGTGAGGGAAAGCTGGACCTGGCCGCCGAGCATTTCACCGCAGCGGTGCGGCTGACGCCAACCAACTTCAGCACGCTCTACGATCCCGCGGAGATGCACTGCTCGCTGGGAGAAGTGCTGTTGGCGAAGACGCGGCAGAAAGAGGCCGGGGAAGTCTTGACCATGGCGGTCAGCCTGGATTCGAGGAATGCCCAGGCCCACTACTTTCTTGCCCTGGCCCAGGCAGCGCAGGGAATGCTCGAGCAGCCGCTCCAGCATTACTCCATCGCGTGCTCCCTCCAGCCGGCTGTGGATACTGTCCCCGAACTTCACTACCTCCTGTCCATTAATTTTGCGCGTGCCGGCCGAGCTCAGGAAGCCCTCAGCGCGGCCCGGAAAGCCCTCGAACTGGCTAAGGCCAGGGGAGACACCAACCTCGTGGGGTTAATCAACGCCCGAATGGAAGACTACCGCCAAAAGCCCAAGTCGAACTAGGCGTTCACTATGCCCGTGATACCGGGGGAATCAACGCCCCAATTAAGGATAGATAAGCCGGCAGAATACGCAGCCGTTGGCCAGATCGATCGGCAGAGTCCAGGCGTTGACCGTGCTGGTCTCCAGGATGGTGTGCCAGTTGTTGCTGATCCCAACATTAAGCGAGTTGGTTTGCACCTGCAGCTTCCAACCGATATGATTGGTGTCCCAGGACAGCAGCAGATTTGAGGCGCTCACTACGTTGGTAAGCCAAGGCGGGTTGGGGTTGGTCGTCGGCAGCGCGCTCGCCTCCATCCTGGCGGCGAAATCAATATGCACACCCGCATTGTTGGTCAGCAAGACCCAGTTGCCGTTGGTATTCTGCCAGTAATCAGGATAATCCTGCCCCGTCACGGGCGGCGAGTATATGTCCACCCCCACCGTGTCGGTCGCTCCCATCCCCCGGAACTGCACGCTCCAGGTCATGTTGGAGGTCACCGGCAGAAACAGGCCCGACCAGGCGAAATCACTCCCCAGGAAGAAATTCTCCGTGCTCCGGGGCGTCGCCTCGATCGGAAACCAGCCGCTGTCGTAGAAGTTGGTGCCGGGAGTGGGATAGCCATTGAAAAGGGGCCCGTTGTTCTGGTAAAAGCGGACGCACGCCTCCACGTCGCCGGCGAACAAGGTGGAACCAGTGCTATTGGTGCCCCAGAACTCGAATGAGAAGTTCGTGAGGTACCGCTCGGTGCCTGCCAACAAGATTTCGTCGCCCACTTCGTTCGTGCCAGGATTAAAGCGGGTCACCAGATCATGGACGGAGTTGTCGAATATCGTCGCCGCGCGGAGCGACGTGCCCATGCCCAAGTAAAGTGCGCCCGCAGCCAGCAACAAGGCTGTTTTGTGCAGAGTTCTCATAAACTATTTCGATGATTAAACCGGCGCTACACCATTATTACTTAGAAGGTGTCGGTGATCCTAGCGCAAATGGACGCGGGAGTCAACACCATTCGCAATGAGTTTCGGCGCGAGCTAGACAGTTGACTTATGGGCAATTTATCCGCCACATTCTGGTCGCTTATGAAATTGCGTGCCCGGAATGCCTGAGATCGTTGCCAAAGCCCAGCTTAGCCCCAACGTCACCCGGCTGGACGTTGTCGCCCCGCGCATTGCCCAGATTCGGCAGCCGGGCCAGTTCGTTATTGTGCGCCGTGGGGAGGGGGCGGAGCGGATTCCGTTGACCATCGCCGATGCGGACGCGCAGGCGGGCACCATCGCGCTGGTGATCCAGTCGGTGGGCAAGAGTACCCAGGAACTGGTGGCGCTTGAACCCGGCGAGGCGATTGCCGACATCGCCGGACCGCTGGGACACCCCACAGAACTTATCGCCTCGGGCCGCGCTCTCTGTATTGGAGGCGGCGTCGGCACCGCAGTGGTGCACCCTATTGCCCAGGGCTTGCAACGGCGTGGTGTCGCTGTGCTCAGCATCATTGGAGGACGCTCCAAGGAGTGGGTCATCTTCGAAGCGGAGCTGGGGCGGTTGGGAGAAGTGACCGTCTGCACCGACGACGGCAGCTACGGACGGCACGGCTTTGTGACTGACGCCGCCAAAGACGCGCTGGCTGCGGGCGGCATTGATATTGTCTATGCGGTCGGCCCGGTCCCCATGATGCGTGCGGTGGTGAACCTGACTAAGCCGCTGGGCGTCCACACGATCGTCTCGCTCAACCCAGTGATGGTGGACGGCACGGGCATGTGCGGCGGATGCCGGGTGGGGGTGGGCGGTCAGACGCTGTTCGCCTGCGTCGATGGCCCAGAGTTCGACGGGCACCTGGTTGATTTCGAGTTGCTGATGGACCGGTTGACCACTTACCGCGATTTCGAGCAGCGCGCCCTCGCCGCGTGCAAGGATGGCGCTTGCAAGATTGGGCTAAGCTGATCCTGTCCCCCTTTGTAACCCATGTAACCCTTGCAACTGATCTAACTTCTTTAACTCATTCCCGTGCCCGCCAAGCTCTCCACCAAGCAACGCCTCCAAATCAACCGCCAGAAGATGACGGAGCAGGAGCCGCTGGTCCGCAACGCCAACTTCAACGAGGTCAACCTCGGTTTGCCGGAGAAAGTGGCGCTGCTCGAAGCGGAGCGTTGTCTCCTGTGCAAGGACCCTAAGTGCATTACGGGCTGCCCGGTGAGCGTCAACATCCCGCGCTTTATCGAGCTGCTGTCCCAGGGAAACCTGCCGGAAGCCGCGCACTGTCTGCTCAACGACAACGCCCTGCCCGCGGTCACGGGCCGCGTCTGCCCGCAGGAGACGCAATGCGAAATCGAGTGCATTCGCGGCAACAAGGGC
>OBLU010005283.1_pt1 | contig 11586 bp, 9 predicted proteins | sample 1518681 | NCBI WGS metagenome assembly OBLU01 (sample SAMEA3539304, study PRJEB22396) | soil metagenome | biome: tundra; feature: field; material: soil | place: USA | collected 2010-05 | depth 0.15 m
ATTTCGAGGTCGTAGCCTCGGTTACCGGCCAGCCCGTCAAGCTAGTCACAGACGTATAAAGTGGTCAGGTTTTGTAGCAGACGGAGCTGACGGCGGTTGCCAGCGATGAGACGCTAACGGCCCCCATCCGGCTGCATCCGCGCGCCGGACCTGCCGCTTGGCATGGGCCTGCTCGGATCGAGCCAAATGGAGGCCATCCTCGGCCCTAAGGTCGACCTGGTTCCGGCCAGCGACCTCAAACCCGAGGTTCGCGCCCGCGCCGAACGTGACCTGGTCCTCGGTCATGGCCGTGGCTGATCCCTATAGGGTGGTCAGAAGTCGAGCAGGTCCGCCGGGTCGAATGAGACCGCGAACGGCTTGTCCGCTTCGATCTCGGCCTCAAGCTGGGTGCCTTCCATGATCGCCGGGGCGGCCGCGTAGGCTTCGCCGGTCAGGAGGAGAACCTGTACCGAGAGCCGAGGCGTGTGCTCGACGATCCAGTACTGCGGGATGCCGAGGCTCGCGTACTCACCGACCTTGCGTAGCCGGTCAGTACGCTCGCTGCCGCTGCCCGGCGAGATGACCTCTGCCACCATGAGCAGCTCGGCACCGGGGATCAGCTTGGGCGACTCCTCGATGATCGCCGCCCGTGCGGTCTCCCGGGGGACGACGAACACATCCGGCTTGCGTACACCCGCCGGAGTGCTGATCTCCCACTCGCCGCCATCGCAGATGACAACCTGCGAACCGGCGTCGACCGCAGCACGCTCGACGATCCGGGCAAGGTTCCGCAGCGCCCAGTTGTGCCGCGAGCTTGCCGCCACCTCGATCAGCCACCCGTCTTCAAGTTCGAACCCCTTGCCGTCCTCCGGCAGTTCGTGCAGATCAAGGACGGTGTAAGGCCCGAATTGGGTGCCATGCGCCGATGTCCGTTCTCGCATGGCCTCACCTCCAGCGGTTCGCGGTACGCAGCCTAACTGTATCGCGGTGCATCAGGCTCGATCACTGCGTATCGGGGTGCGCTTAGGGACACGTCAGTGCCCATCCGGTCCTCCTGTTGTCCCTTCTGGAGACTGGGCGTAAGGACCTAGTGGGCCCGGACTCCGGGACTGGGCCGACGAGGTCCGGCAACACGCCTGCTGAACATCCCTGATGTCAGTCTGCAGGGGACCAGACCGGTTCTTCTATGGGCATGCCGCATGGAGGTTCCCGGCGGCTCAGCAGAAGCGGCGCTGATCCCATTCTGCCTGTGCAGCGTGGCGGACTTGCCATCACGCTCGGGCAGCGGAAGCTGCCGGGCTGCGGGCACCGGATCGGGTCGTGGGTCTCAATAAGACTGCGCCCTCCGGCGGGAGGCGGCGTCTCAGCCGTGCGCCGTGATGTAGCTGATCACGGTGTCGGCGTCGCCGCTTTCGGCGTAGAGGTCGGAGTCGGGGTCGTCTTCGGCGACGCGCCACACGCCGTGCTTCTTGTCCCAGTAGGCAGACCAACGCTCGTGGTCCTGGAGGAAGCGGATGATCCGCGAGGCATCCTCGGGAGGGGGCAGGATGGTCACGTGCTTGTCACCAGCTGAGCATGGCCCAGGCGATGCGCCCGCTGGGGTCGCCGTTGATGCCCCAGTCCTGCGGGCCGGCGATTGCTGCCACGACGTCGAATCCGTGGGGGCGGCCGTCTTCGCGGGGGCTGGCGCGCCATGGGCCTCCGGCGTCTGCTACTTCGATCCGGACGTGGTCCGGGTGGACTTCGGCGCGGAGGGTGAATTCGCCGCCGTCGCGGGAGGCGCTGTGCAGGACAGAGTTGGTGGCGTACTCCGACGCGATCAGGATGGCATCGTCGGCGCGCGGGCAGTCGCGGAGCAGGGCGGCGAGCGCGGCCCGGGCGTGCCTGACCTGGGCGGGGTCAGCGGGGTAGGTACCGGCGTAGCGGCGCGTGCCTGCCGCCGCGGCTGTCGTCGTCACTTATCTCTCCCGGAGCCGGCTATTTGTGTTTCACAGCCTGTCTGGCGAGGTCTACGTTGGGAACAGGATCGGTCTGGATGCCCACTGATTGCCGGCGCGAGGTCGCCCTTCCCGAAAGGATGCCGATCAGATGCCGAACGATGCCGACCGGGCCGGGACGCCTGCGGGCGTGTTCGGCGCGGAACTCCGCTATTACCGGACCCGCGCTGGCTTGTCGCAGAAAGATCTCGCTGCCCGGGCCAATGTCTCGCACGACGTGATCAGCAAGATCGAAACAGGCGAACGACCGCCCGCCGAGGATTTCCCGCCCCGCCTCGACGCGATACCCGAATTGGACACGCGGGAGGCGCTGACCCGGCTGTGGAGCCATCTGAAGAAGAGCCTCAAGCAGCGCGCCTACGGCTGGTTCCAGGAGTGGGCCGACATCGAAGCCGAGGCGACCGCGCTGCGCTGGTACGAGCCGCTCGTCGTACCTGGGCTATTGCAGACCGAGGACTACGCGCGGGCCATTCTCAGCGCGCGTCCCGACGGGAACCTGGACGACCTGGACGAGCAGGTGGCCGCGCGGCTGGCCAGGCAGGCGGTGCTGGAGCGGGCGGGCGCACCGCAACTGTGGTGTGTCCTGGACAAGGGCGTGCTGCACCGGGCGATCGGCGGGAGCAAGGTGATGCGGCCTCAGCTTTACCGGCTAGCGGACCTGACGGAGCACCCGAAGACCCTGATCCAGGTGATTCAAGCAGATGGTGCGCACGCGGGGTTGCTCGGCGGGTTCATCATCGCGGATCTCGACGGCAAGCCGCCCATGGCCTACCTGGAGACGGCGGCGGAAGGGCAAGTCACGGATAGCCCTTCGGTGGCGGCTCATCTCGCTCTTCGTTTCGATAGACTCCGAGCGGAGGCCCTGCCGTGGGCGGCCTCCCGTGACTTGATCAGGAGAGTAGCCGAGGAACAATGGACGTGACCGGTGCCGTGTGGCGCAAGAGCAGCTACAGCGGCGACAACGGCGGAGCTTGCGTCGAGGTCGGGACCGCTGGTCTGGCTGTGGCGGTCCGCGACAGCAAGGACCCGGATGGGCCACTGCTGGCTTTCGCCCGGGACGAATGGACGGCGTTTGCCGAGCAAGTGAAGGCGGGCGCCTGAGCCTGGCTTGACCAGTCTCCCCCATGATTACAGGGGCGTTCTCGTGTCTGAGGCGCCTCGTTCGCGTTATCCGGTTTCAGAAGAGAGTGGTATCGCTGACCGGGGTGGAGCGTTTGCGGCCGCGCTTGTCGTGCAGGCCGGCCTTGACTTCAGCGGCATACCGCTCATGGTTCAGTTCGAGCAGACGATCCAGGATCTCCTGGCGCACCACTGGGCCGATCGTGTACCGGGGGCCTTGCCGGGTGTCATGGAATCCGTGGTCAAGTCCGGCGGCAAGTAGGTCGTCCCACCCGTAGGCGCGCACCACGGATTCATCGATAGCCCGGTGAATCTCCCGCAGTTCAGCGATATCGGGATCCAAGCAGTCTCGGTTGTGCACGAGCTTGTAAATATCTGTCATGCCTTTTTCTCTAGCGAGCATGACTTTACGGCGTAGGCTATCGAGCTCGCTACCCAGAATGCGGATATCGTCATTACGCGGTGGACGCGGAAAAGTTTCAAAACATTGCTGATGAGCATAGGTGATGTCACCTGCGCCGCCGTGTCCAGTTTTGTGGCCGACAACCCACCAGTAGTGCGGCGCACTGGCGAGGATAGCGAAGAAGGCAAGATCATCTGTAGCGAAAACGATGACTTTATCATGAAATACTTGGTGAGTAGTAACCAAGGCAGGGGCGACAGTGCTGCTAACTCGAGCAATCACGATCGCCCGCTCAAGCTTCCCGATGGCTTTCGTAAGATTCGGCCGCGGCCGGAGAAAACGCCACCAGAACGTCCGTGCACCCTTGTCATTATTGGTCGAGCGCTCCGACTTTACTTCGCGCAACACATGTGCGTACGGAGCGGCATATATCTTAGCCTGCCCCTCAGACCAATCATGGAAGTTAATAATCCAGCGACTAGCCGAGAGGTCATAGCGACCATTTAGATCATCACCATCGAGGTACGAGAAAAGAACCTTGCTGTTCACTTTATCAGCATCCAGCATTCTGGAAGCTTCTTCATGCGACAGTTCAAACCCTGTACCTAGCGCGATAACCCCTTGAAAAGCGAGACCATCGTTTTCCCTAAGTCTTTGGGCAATACCATCGATCGTCGAAACTTCCTCCAATGAGCTGTTGATCTTGCCGACGGTCTTTCCATCGAGGCGTACACGCGCTCCGAGCGGTACCGACAGTTTGGTAGTCCAGATCGCACAGTAACGAATATCCGCCGACTTAGCAGGCCAGGCCCGACTCGTGGTCGCCTCGTAAATACTGATATCAGATGCTATTATTCGATCCAGAGCAATGGCCTTGCTCTTGCCTTCCGCGAGAGAGCTCTTCGTTATAAGTCCAGTTGCCCCTTGCCGGTTAATCAGCGCCTGAACTCGAAGGACGAAATAAGCGACAAGATCGGCACTTCCTCGCTCGCCTTCAGCAATAACTCGGACAACGTATTCACGGTAAGCGTCTCCGAGAAAGCCAGTAAACCTGTTCCCGCCCAGGAACGGCGGATTGCCGATTACGGCGTCAAAGCCGGGACCGTTGGGGCGGGTGGCGTCGAAGACTTCGGGAAAGACCAAGGGCCAGTGCAGCGGTTCCCGGTCGAAGGCGCCGTCGGGCTGGTCGGTAGCTAGCCAGCCTTGCGCCTTGTCCTCGGCTGCCGCAACCGCGCCTTGGGTGGCGGCATCGTTGGCTAGGTTGGCGGCGGTTAGCCAGAGGCCGCCCTTGCCTGAGCTTGCCAGCGCGGCGCCGACGATGAGATCGGCGTAGAGGGTTAGCTGCTTCGTTTTCGTCTGGACGTCGGCTAGGAGCTGGCGTTTCTTGGTTAGGTCGGCGAAGGTGTCGTCGGGGAGGTTGGCGAGGTTGACGCGCTGCTCGGTGACGCCGACTAGGAGGGTGCGGACGCCGGACATGAAGTCGAGGAGGGTGCCCTCGTGGAGCTTGCGACCAGCCTTGGGATCGAGGTGCATCCATTCGAGCTGGTCGATGCTGGTGATGCCTAGGAGGGAGTCGCCGGAAGCAAGCCTGTCGTCTAGGAAGGTGAAGGGGCGGTGGGGGTCCATGGAGACCAACCACAGGGACAGCTTGGCCATCTCAACGGCCATTTCGTTGATGTCGACGCCGTAGAGGCAGTGCTCGATGATCTGGCGGCGGGCCTTGATGACCAGGGGGTCGGCGGCTACGTCCAGGGCTAGGCCGGACTCGACGGGGAGCTCAGCCACGTGTGCCTGGGCGTCTACGTTGCCGGCGGCGGACCAGGCTTCGATGAGCTTGTCGGCGAGATAACGGCAGGCGGCGACTAGGAAGGCGCCGGAGCCCATGGCGATGTCGGCTACCCGCAGGGCCAGGATCTCCTCGGCGGTGCGCAGCTTCCACTGGGAGCGGTCCGCGGTCTGGAGCGGGCCAGGGGCGTAGACGAGGGGCTCCAGGGCGCCTTCGGCGACCTGCTCGGCGAGGAACCTTGGGGTGTAGTGGGTGCCGGTGCTGGCGCGCAGAGAGCTTTCGGTGACGTAGAGGGCGCCGGGGAGGATGACCACCGGGTCGCCTCGCAGGTCCTGGCGGATGATGCGGTAGAAGGGCAGCAGGCGCTGGACTACGGTGTGGTCGCGGGTGACGGCGTACAGGCGGGTTTCGGCTTGGGCGCGCTCGTCGCCGGTGAGCGGGGCAAGTTTCGCCGTCAGGGCGCGGGGGGAGCCGATGCCGGAGTCCTTGTATTGTTCGGCGAGCCGGGCGGCGAGCGTCTCCGCGGAGACGTGCGCCGCGGCGGTGGTCTCCAGCGTCCTGAGCGGGACCTCTTCTTCGCGGCCGTCCCTGCCGGTCAGGCCGACGACGGTTTCGGCGGCGCGGAAGCCCTCGAAGGAGAGCAGGCCCTCGTAGACGTAGCCGATCTGTTCCACGGTCAGGGTGCGGAAGGAGACCGTGCGCAGCTCGCCGGCGATGGTGACGGTCTGGACGGCGCGAAGCATGTGCAGGACGGTCCGGTCGTCGACGGTGAGCGGCAGCCAGCGGTGGGCGGCCGGGTCGAACATCGAGCCGTCGTGAGCAATCAAGTCGAGCTCGGGGTGGGAGACGCCCTGGTAGACGACGGTGAACAGGGCCAGCAGCCGGTGCCAGGCCAGGACGGTGTGCTCCAGCTCGCCTTCGTTGCCGCGGGCGTCGGCGACGCGCTGCTCGAGTTCGGTGTACAGGCCGCCGGCGGAGTAGGCGCGGGCGTAGAGCTCGTTGTCGGCGGGGAGCAGGCCGCTTTCCTCGGCGAACAGCAGGAAGACCATCCGCATCATCACCGCGACCGCACCCCGGTAGACCTCGTAGGCGGTGACGTCGGCGCTGATACCGGCCCGGCCGAACGAGGCGACCAGGAGTTCGACGGCCTGCCGGACCTGGATTCCTAGCCGGTCGGTGATCTCTTCCTGGTTGTTCAGGCTCTCGCGCAAAAGCGCGGGCAGCTGGCGTTCCAGCGGGACGGCGAAAAACCGGCGGCGCTGAAGCAGGGAAATGAAGGCACGCACCACGGTTCGTTCGGACAAATCTGGCCAGGAGATCGCGTCGAAGACGGCCACGGTGGTGACTCCCCCAGCCGGCGCCCACACCAGGGCCCACCACCGGCCGTCGGTGGCCAGCCCGAGCTCCACCCCGTGGTGCCGGCAGAGCTGGGCGAGGCGGTCCGCGGGGGTGGCCGGCCAGTCGGAGCCCTTAATCCGGGCGACCGGGGAGTCCTCGCAGATCAGGCCGAGCAGCCGGAGGTCGCTGGTGCCGGGGTCGGTCAGGGCGAACGACGGGGTGATCGCGGTCTCGTGCTCGGGCACGTCCAGGGTGAGGCGGCCCAGGGGGCCCAGGTCGTCGTACTGGACGGCGTCTTGCCAGCCGAGGAGGTCGTCCAGGACGTAACTGATCCAGTCATCGCGGTGGGCGGCCGGGCGTTCCTGCCACTGGCGGTGTTCCTGGCGGAGCCGGTCCCTGGCCTTGACCTCCAGCGGCTCCAGGTCGGGCCATTCGGCGGTAAGCACGGGGACGGACAGGAACGGGCCGCTGACCTCGATCAGCTTGAGCCAGTCGATGTGGGTCTGGCGGCGGTCCTGGCCGGTGACGCCGCGGCGTCTTCTGGACGGGCTCATCGGACCGCCTCCCGGCGGGGCACGACGAAGATCACCGCGACGGGGAAGCTGTGCCGCCTGATGTCGCGGTAGCGGGCGCCGACACGCTGGAGCTCGTAGTCGCGGGCGGCGTCCAGGCCGCGGAGCTTTTCCTGCCATTTCTCGCGGTCCCGGCGGAACTGGGCTACCTCCTGGTCATCGCCGCGGCCCTCGGCCACGCTGAACAGGGCGCCTTCCTCCGCCTGGCTTTCGGATAGGGCCTGGCGCAAGGTGGCGGCGAACCGCCCGGAACTGGTGACGATCTGGCGGCGCTCATCCTCTTGACGGGTGGCCAGCTTGGCCTGCAGGGACCTGAAGCGCTCGTCGGTGCGGCGCTCGATGGCCAGGAGCAGGGAGTCCCGGGCCTTCGGCCACTGGGCGACCAGCCGGTCCTGGATGACCGGCGCGGCGGGCGTGCCCTGGCTGAGCGCGCGGTCCAGGATGCGGGCGAGCTCGCCCAGGCCTTCGACGCGGCGGAACGTGCCGTCGTCGCGAAGCCAGCCGCCGGCGTAGAGCACCTCCTCGTGCAGCCGGATGCCGTCGGCGCCGACGGCCACGAACCGCGAGTACGCGCCGGCCAGCGTGTGCTCGACGGCCGGGTCGTCGCTGATGACGGCGGTCACCCGGTGCAGCCCGGTCTGGCCGCTCCACACCGCGGCGCGCAGCAGCCGCGCCGACATATCGACTAGCGGATGGCCGAGGTGGGCAAGCACGACGTCGTGCCGTCCCCTGGCCGTGGCCGCCTCGAAGGTGATCGGCCGCCTGCGGGGCTCCTGGCCTTCGCGTTCCAGCTTTTCCAGCAGGCCTTCGGTGGCCCGGGCCCACGACTTGGTCAAGGCTGGGACCTCGTACAGGCCTTCGGCGAGCTCGCGTTCATCGAGGTGGGGCTTCAGGGGCTGCTCGTGGTCGAGTTCGAGGGCGGTATCGACCAGGCGCTTGACGTGGGCGGGGGTGATCTTCAGCTCCTCGATGGTGGCGTCCAGGTCGCGGCGGAGCCTGGCCACCTGGGCTGACACGTTGGCATCGGCGGTGATCCGGCCCGTTCCCCTGCGGCGTTGCTTCCCCGCGGGAGCCGCCGCGTTCTCCACGTCGTAGTCGTCGATCTCGCCGAGCATCCGCTTCTGCACGGCGTCGGCCAGGACCGCGTTGACCGTGCCGAGGTCCTCTTCCATCCTGGCCACCTTGGCCGCGACCCGGGCCAGGAACTCCAGGTCGGCCTCGTAGGAATCGCGGCTCGTCTCCCAGCCCTGGCCGATGAAGTGCCTGACCTGCGGGGTCTCCGGCTGGCCATACCGGTCGATGCGGCCGATCCGCTGCTCCAGCTTGTTCGGGTTGAACGGGATGTCGTAGTTGACCAGCCGGTGGCAGTGCTCGTGCAGGTCGATGCCCTCGCTGGCCGCGTCGGTGGCCAGCAGGATGCGGACCTGGTTCTGGTCCTGGCTGGGGGGCTCGGCAAATGCCAGCCTGAGCTGCTCGCGCTGCCTGGTGTCCATCCCGCCGTAGAGGAGCTTGACGCGCTCGCCGGACAGTCCTTCCTGGCCGAGTAGTTCCTTCAGCCAGATCTGGGTGTCGCGGTACTCGGTGAACACCACGACGCGCTCGTTCGTCCAGTGGGCGCCGTCGGGCCGGCAGACTCCTTGGAGATAGGTGATGAGCTCCTTGGCCTTGGCGTCGGGCATGGTCTCGTACCGCGCCGCCCATCGCTCCATCCGCTTGAGGAGAGCGATTTCCTGCTCGGTGGTATCGGTCAGCTCGGCCTGGATGCGGCCCGACCGGGACGCCGCGTCGTCCTCGGCCTCGGCGAGTTCCTCGTCGTCATAGGCCGCGACGTCGTCGAGAAAGCCTTCCATCCACTCGGGTACCTCGTCGTGTGGTGCGGCCGGCTTCTTCGTCGTTCGGGACTGAACGGTTTCCAGGTAGACGCCGACCGTGTGGGCGAAGGCGCGCGGGGAGGAGAACAGCCGTTTCTTCAGCAGCAGCGTGACCAGGTCGACGGACGCGCGGCCCCGTTTCGTGGTGAGCCTGCGGCGGCGGAGCGCAGCGAACTCCTTCAGCAGCGCGTGCGCCTCGCGTTCGGTGTCCGGGTAGGCGACGGTGATGGCCTGGGCGTGCCGTTTGGCGAACCTCGGTGTCACCCCGTCGGCCTCGGTGATCTGGCTCTTCATCCTTCTAATGACGGTGTCCCGTTGCGCTACCGGGTCGGGGTCGACGCCGCGGGCGAACCGCTGGTCGTCGATGATCTCCAGCAGCGCGGTGAACGACTCGGGGTAGCCGTTGTGCGGCGTCGCGGACAGGAAAAGCCGGTGCTCGAAGTTCGGGGCGAGCCAGCGGATGAGCTTGGTCTGCTGAGAGTCCACCGCGTAGCGCTGCTTCGGCGCGGCCGGGGCGACGTGATGAGCCTCGTCCAGGATCAGCAGGTCGAAGGGGCGCTTGTCGCCATCGGCCACGGTCACCTCGTGCAGCAGCCGTTCGGCCTTCGCGCCGCGCAGCCAGCTCAGGCTGACGATCGTCAGCGGGTAGACCCGGAACGGGTTCGCGGCGCTGCCGTGACTGCGCCTGAGCTGGTTGAGCTGCGCGGAGTCGACGATGGTGAAGTTCAGGCCGAACTTCTCGGCCATCTCGTCCTGCCACTTCAGCATCAGGCCCGGCGGGCAGACGACCATGATCCGCTTGGCCCGGTGCCTGAGCAGGAGCTCCAGCGCGACCAGGCCGGCCTCGATCGTCTTGCCCAGCCCGACGTCGTCGGCCAGCAGCAGGTTCACCCGCGGGGCCTCGATGGCTCGGGCGACCGGTTCGAGCTGGTACGGCTCGACCACCACGCCCGAGCGCAGCGGCGCCTGCAGGGCGTTGACCTCGGCGGAGGTCGCCGCGGACCAGCGGACCGCGTCGAGGAAGGCGGCCAGTCGTTCCGGCGGGTCGAAACCGTCCTTGGTGACCTCGGGCAGCGATCTTCTCGGCAGGATGCGACGGCCGGGTTCGACCTCCCAGATCACTGAGAGGGAGTCGCCGTACCGGCCGTCTTCGACGCTCTGCAAGGTCAGCAGGGTGCTGTGGTCGCCGTGGCCGGGGACCGGCTCCTCGCCCACGACCCACCTCTGGCCGCGGACCTCTACTAGGGCCCCCGCCTGCGGTATCGCTTCTTGTGCGGTTGTCACCAGCGCCCCCATGCCGCATTGTCCTCGTATGGCAACCCGTTGCTAGCCAATCATCCATCACCAAGTGGGTGCACAATACCGCTATGCATGGTTACGTCGGCGTGACGGACGATCAGTGGTATCACTTCCTCGCGGCTCGGCCGGAGATCACTGAGGTCAACTTCTGGCGACCGAAAGACACGCGTCGCTTCGGTGCGCTCAGCGGAGGCGAGCCCTTTTTCTTCAAGACGCACTCTCCGCAGAACCGTATCGTCGGCGGCGGCATCTTCGCTGCATTCGAGTTGCTGCCCGTCTCCCTGGCCTGGGAAATCTACCGCGAGGCCAACGGCGTGTCGAGCCTGGAGGAAATGCGGACCCTGATAACCAGGTATCGAGACGAACCCATCAGACCCGGCGATGATCCGCTTATCGGCTGCCTACTTGTCCGGGATGTTACGTTTTTTCCTGATTCTGGCATTATGGGCCCGCCGCCGAGGTTTGCCTCCAGCATCATGCAGGGAAAAGGATACGAACTGTTCAGTGAACCGGACGTTTCGTACTTTACCGAGCTGCTGGCACGCGTGCTGCACGTCGAGATTGACACCAGCGAACCATGGCATCGTACCGGACCTATTTTCGGCGACCCACGGCTGGCCCGCCAGCGACTCGGGCAGCGAGCTTTCCAGGCTGTCGTACTCAAGGCCTACCACAGCAGATGCGCGATAACGGGGACTAAAATATGGCCTGCCCTGCAAGCCGCGCACATACGTCCGGTGACCAAAGGCGGCGAGCATCGCCTCGATAATGGCCTGCTGCTCAGGTCGGACGTACACACAATGTTCGACCGCGGATACCTGGCTGTCGATCCCTCATATCAGCTAAGAGTCAGCCCGCGGCTACGGGAAGAGTTTGGTAACGGCGAACATTTCTACGCCAAGGCAGGAGAAGTTATAGCCCTGCCCGACAAGAAGATGGACCGACCGCAGCGCGACTTCCTGGAGTGGCATCTCGACGAGGTATTCAAAGCCTCCTGAATTGCACGCGGCTGTGGGCCAGCATCGGAAGGGCCGCACGGCCCGGGGGCGGGCAACCATCATTCGTTCGGATTAAAGATGACGGGGATGCGAGGCGGAGAGGAGCATTACTCGCCGCTCCTCCAGCGCGGCGACCTGACTCTGGAGCTGCTTCAGCTCGCGATGACCATGTCGACCGGGGAGAAGATCGTCAACCCGAAGCACGAGCGCCGCGACCGGGCACG
>OBLU010005284.1_pt1 | contig 11586 bp, 15 predicted proteins | sample 1518681 | NCBI WGS metagenome assembly OBLU01 (sample SAMEA3539304, study PRJEB22396) | soil metagenome | biome: tundra; feature: field; material: soil | place: USA | collected 2010-05 | depth 0.15 m
CATCAGGTTGGATAAGGGACTTGCACCCTCAAACTGTCGAACATGCACGGCACACAATGCCGGTCCTATGGAAAGCGCGGAAAACGATCGTACTGTTTTCCGCCCTTCCCACAAGACCTTGAAAATCGATGAAACCGATTTTCACATTCCCACCGCCACGACGACGACTGAACAATCTTTCCACTCAAAACCCGAAAAACCTGTCCAGACAAACGGAGCCGCCGCATTTCTTAGGGTTCACAATGCGAGGTTGATTTTTTACCCTATTTTCCGTTCTTGGTTTCCAGGCCACGTGAAATGGACGCCTGATTGACCGCTCACCAGCCGTTCCGCAATCGTTCAAGGCTCGGAACAGGTTTTTGGATGCGCGGCAACTGTCTCTTTGGCGTGGATGTCCAGTTTGAGGGCATAACATTTCGGATCGGAACATTGCGTAGAATCTGGGTAAATTGCAAGTCTTTTCCGTTGGCTCCTCATCGTCTCGCGACCTGCATGCTGTGGGCAGTCTTTAATAAAGACAATCCCCCGCACGATCTGTCGAAATATCCTCGGCAAACCAGCGGCGATTTTGCTCTTTCCGCCTTTCCCTGGCCTCAGACAGACCCCGATCCGCATCGGGTCTTTGACCTTTACCGCAACCCATTCGTCGAACTGCACGTGAGTGTCACAAACCTTGGTGCCCTCGCCAGCGCCGGATGGAATGCTTGCCATGTCATCATCGAGGCAGGCGAAGTGCGGCACGCCATCGGACCGGCCCCGAACCCGCCCGCGCACGTTTCCAAGCGATCTGTTTATCCCTGCGACTGGAACGGCGATCTCTCGCACGGTGCCATCGCGGCGGGGGCAACGGTCGCGTTCGAGGTCGAGGCCAAACTTCCGGAAGTCTGCCATCTACCCCGATACAAGGTCTCGGTGAGGCTGGAAAACGCGCCAGTAAAGTTCGCATCTCTCGATTTGTTTACTGATCAGTTGCAGCCGGATTGCGACGACTCACGGACAGTCTCCTCTTCGCCGCCGGGGCTCGTCATCCCACCAGATCTCAAGCTGCTCAAGCCCCTCCGCTATGGACTACCGGTGGACGGCATTCGTCTGGGAATGGAGATACCAGCTCGATTCGCAGATAGCCAGGGCATCGGGACCATCTTTCCTGGTGACCCTATTATCGCTTCAGTGTGGGTCGGCAATGGCCGCGATACGTCGCTGCATCTAGCCGGTCCGCATGGGTTTCACCTGAGGATCCGCAGTTACACAATTGCACTCGGGGCGCGGCGTGTCGCAGGATTCCGCAACCCAGCGCCGGTCGAGCTCACCCCACGTGTCGGCAGTAACGATACCGGCCCTATCGACGTGACCATCCCGCCGCATACGAAACTCTGCGTTGCCCAAATCGACCTCGGAGCGCAGTACGATTTTCCTGTAGGCCCTGTGGGCTTTCAGCAATCAGTGTTCCTCTATCCAAACTCACTGCAGGGCGAAGCTGCTAAGTGGAACTGGGAAAATGACCAAGAAAATTCCTATGCCCTCAAAACGGTCGCAGCATTTCACGTCGAGTCCCATGATCCGGAGAAATAACCAGCTCAAGCGCAATCGAATTAGCCTGTTCATCACTCCAGTGTGTGTGCGTTACGTGAACCATAGGCTCGACCGACTTCAGTCGCTCGGCGAGCCGATCAAAGCCACAGCGCATGTTAGTCGCATCGGCTGCTAGCCAGATGCGCGGACCATGCGAATGATCGGACGCATGCAGGCTTGGCAGACCGATCATGCTTCAGTCTCCAGGCCAGCAAAGCATGCAAGTAATTGGCATCAAATCCAGTCTCAACCAAAAGGCTACGCCCCTTGTTGAGACGAATCTCAATCGCTGGATAATGCTCCGGCGCTGGCTTCCGTGGCTCGCTCAGCTATTCACTTTCACTTCTACAAACTTCATCGCTTCGCCCTCGCGAATCCGCTTCGTCCCCCGTACTACCGAAATGTTTCAATAGGGTTGTGGAGCAGAACGCATCGTGCAACTTTCACCAAAGATGATTTCCTCAGGAGCGAAAAGAATGCACGAGTATTCCCAAAAGCCAGGGTCGTTGAAACCTTTCCATTGGAATCGTCGCAGCTCCCACTTGTTCGCATTCTCGGCACGCCTGCCAAAGACAAAAAGCAAGTCATCTACGAAGAGGGCACGGCGTGTTTCCCGACCCTGACGCGGTCCGAGAGAACCTCAATTGGCTCGACGAGTATTTCGGGCCGGCCCAACGTTAAAGGCAATCGCGGCGGAAGAGGCGTGTGATCTGATTGCGTCTGGGTTTATCATGACGGCCGATTGGCTGAATGGGCTGAATCAGAAACCCCGACGGCCGGTTCGCCGAACGTGTGTTCAAAGGTTTGTCTGACGGCATTGTCAAATATGGAGTGATATACTTCCAATATTGGAGGATTGAATGGCTGCCACTGTAAGCATCCCGCAGATCGCCGGGTACCCGGTCGAAGTGGCTGCAAATCTGGCCGACCCAGCCACGCGGAAACGGCTCAGCCCAGCCGGAATCAAGGCCTTCCTCCGAATCATGGACAGGTGGGGAATCAAAAACCAGGATGCACGCGATCTTCTCGGCGGCGTGTCTTCGGGATCATTCTACGGTCTGAAGAAGGAGCCCCGCAGGCGAGTACTCGATCAGGATACCTTGACGCGGATATCGCTGCTTATCGGAATGTTCAAGGCCCTCAACATCCTCTATAGTCGACGCTTGGCCGATGCATGGATGAGGCTTCCCAATAGCAACCCGATGTTTCGAGGCTCCACGCCCTTGGCTTACGTACTTCGGCTAGGACAGCCGGGCATGGTTGAGGTGCGGCAGATGCTGGATGCCCGGCGCGGCGGACAATAATTCCGCCTGTCCGAGAGTGCTCATTCGCGAACACTCATCGGCTCATCCCATCGAGATACAGCCCAGAAGAGACCGTTCTCGGCCAGCTCAGCGACCAGGAACAAGAAATCCAGGCGCTCATTGAATTGGACGGGGCCACCAACGCTAGGCTACTCGGGGAAGAAGGGCTGCTACCGGACATCAGCGTTCATGAACTCCTTTACGGAGTGGCTTACACCGAGGTCGTGAATGCGGCCTTCACTCATACAATACCCAGCGGGAACAGGTTCAACAGCAGCCGAAGGGGTGCCTGGTATGCCGGTCTCGAACGGGAGACATCTATTGCCGAAGTCGCTTTCGATAGAGTTGAGCAGCTTAAAGAGATTGACTGGAAGTTTGAGGAAGTATCCACCTGCGACGATTACCTCGCGGACTTCGGTACGGATTTTCACGATCTGCGGGGCAATCGCCCGCGGAATAAGAAATACCTCAAAGCTGGCCCGATTCCAGAGTGCTATCGCGACTCGCAACAGTTGGCTGCGAACTTGCTCATGCTAGGATCTAACGGAATCGTCTATCCAAGCGTCCGATTAAGCGGCGGGACCTGGGTGGCCTGTTTCCGTCCGGCGCTTGTGTATCACGTGCGCCGAGCCTCTCGCCTGGAATTCCGCCTTCAGGCTGCGAGCAGCTTCACGCCGGATCAGGTGCGCGAAGTGGCGCAGCCCAATCGATAGCCATGGCGTCTTGATGGGAGATTTAGGGAGTGACCCAAAACCCAAAGACTCAACCGCTTTGAAAGTAGAGGGATTGCGGTCTTCCGGTTCCGAATGAGGTGGAAGATCCTCGGGGTGAATCGTGTTGCGGTCCAGCTGCTCGGCGAAGCTCAGCGGCAGCTGTGCCAGATCGCCGGCGCGCTTAAGACGGTCCGCGCGCCGGCCGTAATGCCATTTCCTGAAGCGCTCAAGTTCCAAGTGCGCACGCAGCAGTTCAAGATGCAGATCGTCGGCTCGCCGCTTGAGTTCTTCCACTCTCTGTGCCTGTCTTTCTGCCCTTCGAGCAGTGAAAGCAGCCATCGCCACAAGCGATTCACGATCATCGGGCAATTGAACGTCTAACCGAGGCACATCTCGTATATGCACCATTTCTGAGCAGTGACTAGTGGCCAGTCGCAGAGAGTTCGTTACCGACATGGGCCGGCACTGCCGTGGCGGCACGGGCAAGCCGATCGACAGCAGCGGAACGTTCAGCTCTCTGGGTAGTAGTGCTTTCATTGCGACAGGCCACTGATATGCAGTGACCCTGTCAATCCCTGTGCGTTTGTGGGGGTAGTGTTTGTTTATCGAAGACAGGGCCAGCGGCAGCCGAGGCAGTTTGCGCGACGATTGATCAGTCTGATATTCGCGGGTCGAAACCGCATGGTCATGATCCGTCGGGAGCTGCCTCTGACTAGAGTCGCGAGTCCGGCTGAGCCTGTCGCATAGTGGCCGCGAGGATTCTCCTTCGTGCGTGCCTCGGCTGCGGCTGGCGCTGTCTTCGAATTGAGCGATACGGTCCATTCTTGTGCTTTTGCTTTTTCCTTATCAGGAGTTTTGCTTTTGCGGTTGTTTTTCAGGCGGCGGTTGCTTGCGAATTCGATGATTCTGCCCAGAGGCCGATCGCCCAGATAAAACCCAACATTTCGCGACTCACCGCAGTGACGATTTTCCCCGGGTCCTTGTTTGCTGCTTGCAATCGGGCATAGCGCTTGGAGAGTCGCACCTGCGCCTTCCAAGCGATCTGCCGGATCTCTTCCGGAACACCATCTTGTCGCTTGCGCAAAGCCGGCCCTATGGCTGGTTTGCGCCGATAGCTCCACGCCGCTTCTCCCAGGATGCGTCTGAGATGTGCGTTGCCCGACTTGGTGATCCCACCGCGCTGTGTACGCTTGCCGCTGGAGTTCTCGCTGGGAACGGTGCCGCTATAACTCATCAACTGCCGTGCGTTTTGGAAGCGAGAGACCGCACCGATCTCCGAGGCCATCGTAACGGCCGAGATCAGAGCAATACCACGCATGGCTTGTAACCCCTGAATAACGGCCTGCAGTTGCGGCGGAGCCTGTTGAACAGCCTCGCGGAGCGATTCTTCCAAGCGCGTGATCCGCGCCGACATGTGTTCTACCTCGTGTAGATAATCAAGCCGGGCAGCATCCTGTGCCGGCTCCGTAAAGCGAAGTTGCCGCACCCAGGTCATGTAGGCGATGGTCCAGGCCCTCATCCCTGCTAACGGACGCTGCCCCTGACGCAAAAGAAACTTGCTCAGCCGACAAGCCAGATCCGGGATACATGCGCGCCGTCCAACGTGTGCAAACTCGGCAGGCCGATCACGCTTCCGGCTCCAACACCGCGAGCAATGCACACAGATGAGTCGCGTCGAATCCGGTTTCAACAACACCGCTGCGGCCTCGATGAAGTCGAACTTCAATCGCCCTACCTCCATGCCCAACCGTCAACTCGCAAGGATGCTCGGACGCCTTCACTTGCACTTCGACGAACTGAGCCGCCTCCGCCTCTCGCAATCGCTTCTTCCAAGCGAACAACTGTAACGACGTCACGCCGCGCTCGCGACAAAACGCCCCAACGCCCTGCCCACTTCCGATCTGTTCGGAAACAAGACCGCGTCACTTCTCCCACAGTTCCGTCCCGCGTTCTCTCATGCCTACAAGGTGACTCACCCACGCGCACGGAACAAGATGAGGTTTAGATATCGAGATATCGCTCACGGTCGTTGCCAGTACCTCGGACACTTCCTCAACCCCTGTTTTTGCCGTGACCAACCAAATCAAGATCGGCCCGGGCGGGCCGCGATATTGAAAGCACACTCGTCTTCCATGACGGCCAGCCATGCCAGCTGACTATCGCATTTCCTGGGCCAATAGATTCAGCGATTCAGCTGCAGCAGGAATTCCTCCAGCGACTTCTTGTCCGCCCCATTTTCCAGCGCCGTCCGGCCGTTTTGGGGGCCCGCGGATGCTGACACGACGAACGCGAAGCCGACACCATCAGCGCCCCAGCGGATCACCCGGGTGCGCACGGCAATCGAATCTCCGGGTTGGTCGCCGTCGGAATCCCGAATTTGCAGCGTCATCAGGAGGATGGTTCCAGGGAAATGACGTTCTTCCGTGAGCAAAAACAAACCGCTGTGACTGATATCCCCAATGAGGTAGGCCTTTGGAGCGCCGCCGGTCCAGTGATAGGCAACCAAATCCGGCAAAGGATGCCGGTTGCCTGCCCGGCGATCAGAGGGTTCAGCCTTGAGCCACCGCAGAAATCGAGCCGTCAGCGAGCCTGTTCCCTGGCCTTGAAATGCGGTCTTCTTTTCGTCCAACTTCTGAATTGATTGTGGCAGTGGCTCGAAGCGATCTTCCGACCGAGACGGCTGAGAACGATTGTCTTTCTGGGGTTCCTTTTGTGTGGCATCCTCCGCTACGGAAAACTCGAGTTGATCCCCTGTCTGGATTTGTGACGCAAAAGCGGTGTGCGCCGGCAAGACCAATGCGCTTGTAGTTCGAATGTTGAACGGCTTTACGTCGGGATTGGGATACGACTCAACTTCTTGAACGACTCGACGGACTTGGTCCAAATAGACCAGGTCGAAGGGCGGGAGTCCCGGCGCGGATGGAATGCCTCTGTAGGGTTTCAACCAGAGGCCCGTATCCTCTTGGATGGCGAGGTTTTCTATCAGCCTCTTCAAGGGTTCGGTCGTGGTGTCGACGACCGCGACCTCCGGCTTCAGGAAGCTTTCACGAGCTCGGTTATATACCCGGAATTTCTGGGCTCCCATTCCTCTCTCATCTTCGCGTGAAACCTACTCTACTGTGAAATCACCATGAATGATGTGCTGCCTAGGGTCATGGTCGTAACATTCACAAACGGGACGCCAAGTGGAACGGCGTATGTCACTTTGACCTGAACCCCGTTCCCGGGGATGTTGCAAGTGCCCGAGGTGCAGGTTGACCATGTGGTCGGCGGTGCCGCGCTTGCAGTAAACCAGGTCGTGGTTACGTTCACGTTGGCCGAAGTGATGCCCGGGTACCCGAGTCCCTGAATATAGGATTGAATCTGGGCCGCGGTTGCATTGCAGTTTGTAAGGTTCGGGGTATTCGAACAGGACTGCGAACCGCGCACAATCGCCCACCGAGCCCCTTCCCTGGCCGCATTCGAGACAAAGTCATAGGCGTAGAATGCCATGGACAACCCGATGATGCCAAACACCATGGAGAGCAAAACAGACGAGCAAAGCGCCATCTCGACAAGGGTCGCGCCCTCCTCACGGAGAACTCCCTGGTCGTATTGCGCCCTCTTTGTTTCACTCCAGGATGGCTTTGAGAGGAACCAGGGGCCGAAAATACTCCGCCATTTGAGCATCCGATTATCCCCTTTTACCTGGGAGCCCTCGACGAATGTCACTGCAGAACCTTTTGAACCGCCTGGCCATGTAGCGTGAAGCTTCCCGCAAACCCGGGCAAATGAATTCCCGGGTCGAATGTCGCTTGCGTCTGCACTGTGAGGATCGTCTCAATATTGGAACCGGAGCAGCTGGTCGGCGCGCAATTCGAGGCGGTCCCGTCGGAACAAATGCAGGATTTCGACACGGTTGCCGGGTCCAACGTGATGTCCGGCGCATCTTTCGAGGCTGCCGTCTGGATCCCTGTTGTGTCGCCTGCCGCGATCGATTGCCGGGCGCCGTAGGAAACACCGGCCCTGGCTGCGTCTGATACCTCGATGGAAGCATTAACCACCCGGGAAAACTCCGCTGTGCCCACCAGGAGCAAGATAAGGAGTGGCATGGAGAGGGCAAGTTCCACAAGGGCCTGCCCCTTCTCATTCTTGATTCTGCCCCACAGATGCGGATTGATGCACCGCTTTTTCCAATTGCGGATTCTTGAAGTGTGCATAGCTACTCCACCAACACAAGTTTTCCGAGCACGGAATTGGGGTTCACTGCAACGGCGTAATTCGTGTCAGTGATTGAGCCGCTTCCGGTAACGCTGAGAGAGTCTACGATGATGTCAAGCGATACCGTCAGACTGCCGGAGCCGGTCAACGTCAATGCCGACCCGGGAGCATAAAGGATGCCCTGAATCGTCGCGCCACCGGAACCGGTCAGCGCCACCGCCGAGCTGTCAGTCGATGGCTGAAAGAAAAGGACCCCGCTATACGCTCCCGAAGTCGGCGCTGTAAGGTCCATGCTGCCGCTTCCAGTCACAGTGGTGCCGCCTTGCGTATAGAAGGTGACGCCTAGCCCGGTAAGGGCGCCCGAGCCAGTAAGATTGAGGTTGCCGCCGACAGTGTAAAAGCCGGAGCCAAGGGTGAGTGAGGAACTGCCCGTGCTGCTGAAATTTCCGCCTATGGTATAGTTTCCGGCGCCGAGGATCATACTCCCGCTTCCGGTATTGGTCAAATTGCCTGTGATGACGTAATTCCCAGGGTTGAGAGTCACAGTCCCGCTTCCAGTATTGGAGATTGAAGTGTAATTCCCAGGAGTTACGACCAGTCTTCCGCTCCCGGTGTTGCTTGGATTACACACGGCCGAGGTTCCTGTGCATGTCCCTGCTGTAATTGTCGGTGCCGACAAACCAAGCGGGTCGGCTGCAGGAGCTATTCCCGTCGTTGGGGGGTTGGGACTGATACTTCCCGAGCCAGTCTTGTTGTAGTTGCCGACAATGCCAATTTCCTTCGCGGTCACCGAACCGCTTCCCGTCAGCGTCAAGGCATTACTCGCGTTGGAGTCGTCGTAAATATCGCAGTTCGAGGCGGTTATGGAGCCGGACCCGGTAAGCGAAACATCTTTCCCAGACTTGGCGAGTGTCCAGATGCATCCACCACTCGCGCCAGCTGAAACCACAGCCCTGGCACCAACCGGAAGGAAGTTGTTATGGGTAATGATTCCCATGAACACCGTTTGATTCGGCTGCTCGATCTGGGCCTCGACGAAGCCCGCGCTGCCCGCGTTGGGTCCATAGAGAGGGGGAATGTTGATGCAAACATATGTGTTATTGGCGTTGGCGATTGGACAGGTGCCGGTACTTGTCACTCCGTTGGCCGCTGCGGCGGACACACCCGCATTCTGAGCCGACGTTTTGGAGTTGTTGTATTTGTAATCCAGCGCTGCGGCAATCGCGGCGGCATCGGCCGCGATCTGCATGTTACGCCTGGCACGAAACAAAAAACCCACATCAATCGCGAGAGCCATAAAGCCGAGCAGTACAGTCATTGCCAAGACTGTCATGATCAGCACCTGGCCGCTCTCGCCCTTCGGGACTGCCATCCGCATAGGACGCTCCTTACACCCAATTGGCCGGCTCCCTTGCAAAACCGCGCCCTCTCGTCCAAACTGCGATTCTTCACAAGAAGAATTGAAACGCACACCCATTATAGTTTCAGCGCACGGAACCTACCATCCTCGCCTTCGGCGGCGCGAAAGGAGGTTTGACTGAATCGATCCTCCGGAGGGGTCGACTTCTGGGCTGGCTCTGAAAAACAGTATCCCGAGGTAGATTATTACTCGGTTTTGGCAAATCAAAATGCAACTAAAGTATTGAACGGCAATACTCTTTGGTAATATCCCGGAACTCCAGCGCTGCGCATGAACCCGTGCTGCGGAGACGGCCACCTGCGACAGGTGCTGGTGAGGCTGGCCAGGATCGCCGCGTTCTGCCGCCGGGTCGCGAGAGCCCTTCTTCCGAATGGTTTATGCGCAAGGAAGGTCATGTGATTTGCCGGAAAGGCCATTTGACGTGTGTCCCGGAGGCGGTTGAGACACCCGAGAAGAGCATCGAATTGCTCATCTGCTCGACGAACGCAAGCTTGCGGGGAGTACCATTCAGGGCGTCCGGCCGGCGCGGAAGTTCCCTTCCAAACCGCGTTTGAGGCAATCCTTCTGGATCAACGTTCACGTTCAGGATTAAAAGTCGTCCAATGTCAGCTCGTAGAGCGTGCCGCCGCTGTTGTTGTAACCGGCGGGGCTGCCGTTGCCGCCGTAAATAGCTATTCCGATGAGCTTGTTCCCGTCCACCACCAGGCCTTCATCGGGGAACGCACCGTCGGAATTTGGCTCCTGTTGTTGCATTCGTTGCACTGAAAGGTGTGCAAGACCTCGAAGCGGCCGCCTTCTCTGAGGCTGTAGATCACGCCGTTGCCATTCGCGCCTCCGGCCTCGGTGTTCGAGTTGACCATCGCGCGCAGTGGATACGCTCCGTCCTGATTGAGTCCTTCGCATCCAGGGCGCTGAACGCGTGCAGCACAGTGAACTCACCGCAAGGGTTGAATTCGAAGATCGTGCCACTGCCATTCTGGCCGCCGAAAGAGGCCATGCCGTAAATCACATCGTTGGGGCCGCGCGTCAGTGCCATGCCCGGCGTGGCTCCGTCCGCATTCTCTCCGTTCGCATCCAGCGCGCTGAAGGTATGCAGGACTGTGTACTGATGCGCGTCCCGGTCGAACCGGTATATGACGCCGTTGACATACTGGCCGCCGACACTGGTCATCCCGTAAATGGCGCCGTCCGGACCCAGCACCGGCAGGATGTCTGGTTGAGACCCCCAGAGGACTCGTGAAGGTTGTAGCGGCTGGAGCTTCGAACTTATAGAGCGTCGAGAACTTTACGTCATCGGCGTGCGCGCTCACCACGTTTGTTTGGGCGGCCCCGTTGGACTTGCCCACGGTGAGAGTTTGTGCACCCGCGTGAGCAGTTGTGAACAGGCAGACAACCGCGCAGGCCGCAATGGAGAGTCGAGTGGCGCAGAGGGATTTCACCTCCGTGCTCTCCCAGAACTGGACGTGAGCCTCTCGACTCATCCAGCTCCTATCGTCCAACCGCGGCCACAAGTCGCCAATGCGGAAGCAGAGTTGGCTGCCGCGACTTAACAGGCTGCGGAAAAACTCGATTTCTCAGAAAGTACGAAAAATAGATCGCGCCAAGAGGCCCAAGGAGCGATCCGCGAGGGTTGGTTGATGGTTTTCTATCCCCCAATTTTGGTCCTTTGCCATCCATTCGGAGTTTTTCCGCAGCCTGTTAAGTCGCTTCAGCCAATCCCATGCACCCATTGGGCGTTTCTTGAACCCCTTGTATTTGCGTCGCGCCCAGCGAACCAATAGCTCGTCTACCATGCGCAACGCCTGATGCAGCGCTGCCGGATTGAATCGCCCGTAATAGTTGACCCAGCCACGAACTATCGGCTGAAGCCACCGTACGAGTTCTTCCAACGCAAGGTCGCATCGGTGCAAAAACTTCCACTGGCGCAGAACCAATTGCATCGCCTTGGTTGCCTTCGCACTGACTGCCGGAATGAAACTGACAAACATCTTTTCGGAACGGTTCATCGCCCCACGGGGCCGAAAAGTGTGGCCCAGAAAGTCGAAGTTCTGCTCTGGATAATTGCCTCGCCGATTAGCATCCTTGCAATAGACGATCTTGGTCTTTTGCGGATTGAGTTCCAACTTGCATTCCGCAAACCGTTGCTGAAGCATGTCCAGCAATCGGCGAGCTTGATTCTCGCTGTCGCAGTGGATGATGGGTCGAGTCGCCCGGGGGAGTTGCACCCCCAGGGCGCTCACAGATTCCGGACTTGAACGTCTCCGCTCATCCGGCTCTTATCATCCAGTCCCCGCTCGACGCAACAACGGCCAATGGGCAAAGAGCCGTGGGTCTCTTGAAGCTGTCTTGCTGACCCAATGCTCTGCCCTTTGCCGAT